>Ga0265300_10000213_pt1 | contig 63014 bp, 88 predicted proteins | sample AusTroGonzalo_MG_FD_193482 | JGI IMG/M metagenome (GOLD analysis project Ga0265300, IMG submission 193482) | Bovine rumen microbial communities from tropical cattle in Woodstock, Queensland, Australia - Gonzalo_03 | ecosystem: Host-associated > Mammals > Digestive system > Stomach > Rumen ... | reverse complement strand
CTTATACCAGTTTTACGAAAAGATATTCTATAACAATATTTGTGACACTGCATACCAGCTGGGATTTGTTTCTCTTTAGCTAGATCACATTTGTGACACAACCCAATATGTTTCTTATTTGGTTTAGTCAATCGAAATAACTTTCCGTTTACTGTGACGAGTTGACCTGGTCGATAACTTTTTCTTGCCATTTCTTTGTTTATTAATCCATCGAATTGCTAACCAGATTGCTTGTCTTTTAGCTGAATATATATTGCACGTCATTGTTGATTGTCCAATATATTGTCTACCATTCCATCCGTCCCTTATATTACAAAATTTAACAGAGAATCTATACAGAATCTTATTTGTATGTGGATCCACAAATGGTTCCATGCTGTTATAAATGATTACGTTGTGTTTCTTACGCAGATAGTCTATTACACTATCGACGTCAGGCTCAACATACATTGTAAATGGGGTTATATAAAAGAATACACACCCTATTTTTTCAAGGGCTTTTTCTTGTGCGGATGTAATCTTATTACTTATTGTAACCATAGCAATATTATTGTGGTATTCTCAAGAACTCCTGTGTATACGAAAGATTCTTAATATCCGCATCACATTTGCTCAATTCAGCCTTAATTATCTTGATGTCATCCTTATCAAGACCTTTGAGAAGAGAAATCTCATATATCTCTTGCATTGACAAATCCTTCTGCTTACTCAGCTTATGGATTCTATCAAGAGATCTGTATGAGAACAAACACTGTATACCTGCACCATCAGTAATCTTACGAAATGCGTGACAGAACTTGATGAGGTCCTCATCATTCTCTGTAATAGCAGCTTCGATCTTTGGGCTGTAGTTTACTTCAATAAGAGCAAATCGGTCAAGCGACGCTCTATCTAGGCAATATCTACCAGTATAATCAGAGTTTGCACCAGTACCCAGAGTATTACCTGCGGCAATAACTCTAAAGTCCTTATGAGCTTCTACCTTGCCATACTTCGGGAAATCGAAATATCTGTTGGCAATAGCAGCATTTAGAATAACCAATACTTCAGGAATTGAGGCGTCAATCTCATCAAGTAAGAATACACCACCGTTGTTGAATGCTTCAAAGAACTGTGTAGGCTGGTAATTACCATTAGCATCCACAAATCCTGTGAGCTTATATTCCTGTGTTATCGCATTAGAGAAATAGAAGTTAAGACCTAGGCCTTCAGCAATTTGTTTGCATATAACATTCTTACCTGTTCCTGCAGGACCTGCAAGATATACAGGAATGTCATTGCAAACCATACTTAATACTTGATCAAACTTCTCATGAGTGATACCTTCGAACTTATGTTCTCCCATAGGTGTTTCCACCTTGTGTACTTCAGGAATCGGGCCAAGTTCTTGCACGATACGCTTTCGTACGTCAGGATATACCTGGTTAAATAGCTCTTCTGAGTCTACTCTTGCCAAATGTTCGAATATCAAGTCGTTCAGAACCTGTGTAATACGATTTATACTAGATTCTTCTTGTGGATTAGTAATCGTCATCGTCCCATTCTCCTTCGTCGTCTTCGAAGTCTGCGTCTGCGATGCTCTCTTCTTCAACTCTTTTAATGTTGTCATTTTTGCTAAAATTAAGATAATTCAAGATTTCTTCTACTTTAAAACCGTGGCGTTTAATCCACTGTCCAGATAGAATATAACTATTAGGTGTTTCTATCTCCTTTTTGATTTCAGCTTCGTCACATTCGAAGCCTCTTCCATATCCCCAAGTAAAACCTGGTTTTGTTAGGACTGGAGTTGTCTCAAGGAATTTGAAGCCCATTCTTCTAAACATTGACGGGTGTACCAGTGGGAAACACAATTTCTGTAAATCTAGAGGTTGTCCAAAGTGTTTTACTGTTACAGAGCCCATTACAGTCTCTCCATCAGCAGTGCCACAATAGAACGATGCATCAATTTTAACAGATATACCTTTCCTTTCAATGATTTTAATCGCTGTCAGTAATGATATACCTGCTTTAATCCACATCTCTGCTCTAGTTCCACAACTTCCTGCCATTACATAAGTGATAGTAAGCGTCTTCCTCTTCTGAGGAGTCAACTTAATGTCAATCATGGAATCAGGCAAGTTTAAAATTGCATTTGGTACATTTGGAATAAAACCTATGGGGAGATTTCTTGGTCTCCTCATATCCGTTCTCGCAAACTGTTTACTCAATGCTTTCATGGAATTAGACAAACCTTGTTTAATTTGAGGTAATACGTCTTTATATCCAGTCTGCATTAATTCAACAGCTTCTTCAAACGATTCTGTTCCATACCAATCTTTGTCACCCTTACGTGATGAACTGTCTTGTTCTTTCATGATTTCGTTATTGGGCCTCTTTGTGAGTACATCCATCATTTCAGATATACTCTTAAAGTGTTCACTAACTATTTTCATGAATAAGACGTTTAATGTCGTTGACAGATTCTCTACACGGCAATAGCTTACCACTCTTTAAATGAATAATGCACTTGTATCTGTCGTCGTGTTTGTTCTCCAGAAAGCTTATGTCATTAATAAACACAGTCAATTCTGAATCCACTCTTAAGTTGCTGTTTGATGTATGATCATCTACATGCACCTCAATACAACCTGGAACAGTTACATCATCATTTAATTCGTCGTCCTCACTTTCAGGGTTAATCAACAATAGTTTTGTAGGTCTTGAATCATCCCATTGGATTTCTGGGAACGAATCTTTCGAGATTTCCATCTCGCCAATCTGAGAATTGTACTCAGACAGCCAATAACCTTTACCTTGATTCTTTACGAGGGAATCTCCAGTAAATAGTTTAAGGTTGCCTCTTCTGTCTCTTGCAGCAAATAACTCTAATGTTTCCATAATAAATGAGTTTACTTACTTGGATAGAGACGGAAATTTAACATTCCAGATGAAATGCTTGTGAGTCAGAGCACACATCTCATAATGACGTTGGTTCTTGATGCGCAAAGGCACAAGTTTAGCTTCCTCAAATGCTTTTTTAGCATCTGACAAATAACGGTTGAGAACCACAACGTGTTTGTTGTTTGGATACTCAACGAGGACATGCTCAATATGCATATCCTTCAGTGCATTAGATGCACGCTCGACCTCTTGGGCCGTGTTGAAATTGATTTTCTTTGCCATTTTTAAATGTTTTGATCATTATACCGACCATCGTTTCCTAGGTTTCGTCTTAATCTTCCAAGACTCTTCAGGGTATTTTTAAATTTGTGGGAGCAAAGCTATTGCCTCACTCCCACTGGGGTTTTATTTAGAGCCGTTATGGCGGTGGCTCTCAACAAGTTGAATGTCGTATTCTGTTGATTTTGACATATCAACCTTAATAGGATTTGTTTCTGGGAAATAATCGTCCATTAGTCTAATAATTTAGGATAACAATCGTGACTCATATTACAGTGACACATAGTGCCATTCATACCGAGAGGACATTCGCGCCGTTCATACCAACATTTATCGTTTGGATTATTTGCAGCATGACATTCGTCACATACAGACCCTTGTGTTGTTTCACGCTTAGTAATCCTAAATCTTGAATTACCAATTGTGACAATTTGACCAGCTTTCCATTTAGTCTCCATGTCCCTGCAATAATGCTGACAGGAACAGTAAACCAAGCAAGAATATGGCAATAACAACGCCGAACAAGAAGGTCTTTACATCATCTGGGATGTTGAAGTTACGTTTTCTCATAATCTACGTGTTTGTGAAGTATTTTGAAATAATGACCATATGGCATTTTAGAGTTTAATGATGTTCTAGAACAATATGGTTTACAAACCATTATTGGTAAATCATCAAAATTACAATGCCTACATGTATATCTGTCTGGAGATTTCATTACTCTACACAATAACTTAGTGTTCTTGTATTTAAGAGTAACTAATTGTCCAGCCTTCCACTTCTTTGACTCTTTTGGAGCTGGATTATTTAGAAATCCTATTGGCATACTCATTGTAGATTTTGTCCTGCAGATCCTTCAAATAATATGGGTATTGTTTCCCATTCTTCTTAGTTTTGATTACAAAAACCTTTCCATTTTTAGATATCATAATGGGATATTCTTTCCCAGTTGAATCCTTGTAAATGTACTTAGTTTTGATAGCACCAGCAAATTTCTTTTGACGTTTAGAAACTTGCTCAAATGTGTTGTTCTTTTGAACAACGTGTTGGGCGTTGATTGCTGCACACATACCTAGTATGCATATCAGCATAAGAATAATCTTTTTCATATATTTATTTGATTTGATATTCAAAAGAAAACTCACTATCTTCACAGACCGTGAGTTTTTACTCCCTAATGTCTTAAATTATGGAACAACTTATACCTCACTTGGTACTAACAAAACTGGTTCTTTGCCTAATTTACACACATTGGCATATTATTATCAACAATCCATTTCGATAAAAAGTGGGGAAGGCTCCGTAAATTAAATGCGTAGCACCTCCCCCAACACGCGTGTGCAGCATATGTACAACTTTGCTGCCGATTTGTCTACTTTCTTCTTTTCAGCCTTTTACAAGATGCGGGGTTATAGACTACCCTAGCTTTGTGTACATCACGTCACTCTTTGTACACACTCACAGCATTGTACGACCTTCTGTAGCTGTGTGTTTTGTGTACGGATTTCCTTGGTCCCCGTATCACATAAATACTACACTCCCAGTTCTGTGTAGAACCCCTAAACTACTGACCGTTTTGCTACTTTTTTCACAAAATTTAGGTATTAGTGGGTTTAGAATCCATCAGAGATGGATTAAAAGTGGGAGGAATAGTCTGTCTCACCTCCCAATGCTGTCCAGCGACATTAACAGCTTTGTAATGTTTGTACGTTTACCTCTCTATAATGGAGGGTCCTTACATTCAACGGCCTATCTGTTACTCTTATAGGCAAGAGTTTGAGCGTTATAGTTTATCTTACGCACAACTTAATAGTCTTTCCTATTAGTCCACGGCAATATAGCGTCCCGCGTGCGCTGCGATAGTTTCCCTTATATCAACGTCTTGATATGGAGTCCGTTTATCCAGCTTTTGTGGTTATACTCATTTTACGGAAGGGAAACCTCTTTTGATGAGTACTAAGCTATGCAGTTCCTCATCTGTTGAATATACCAGAAATATTGAGCCCTAACAGGCTTGAACTGTTGATCTCTACGTTGTAATGTAGCGCTCTAACCAACTGAGCTAAGATACTCTCACTGATATACTCAAAACTGTTTCGTCTTAATTTGCAAAGACTCATCGGGTGTCTAAAGACACGACAGTTTATTTAGAAGTTCATTTATGAACTGGCATTTACGAAGTAAATGTATGAACAAATACACCTATTCTCACGAACCAGTGTATTTTCAGATTATCATTGCTCTGTGACTGGATTGTTAAATTGTTGTTAATACACCACAGATATTAGGACCTGTAATGCATCTATTTCCTTTATTGATAGTAAAATAACCCAGCCAACGACCTGTACTCTTTAAGAATACTTTACCAGCCGTTACGATAACCTCTTTACCACAGAACTTGTATGGCGTACGTCCTGTAGTATTTGCACGTCTATCGTGCATAATTCTTGTATGGTCACCATCTGATGATGCCACACTGTTAGTGCAAAAACGTCGTCTCATAACTATACATGATTAAAAGGTGTGACAATGTGATTGTTTAAATCCTTAAAATTGTTCTCAGCTAATGAATCGCATAATGCATCTAATATCTCATCCAGGGATACGATGCATCCAAATTGGATAAAATATATACTACTCATAAGCTACAGGAACATTTACATAGTTATTTACTCCACGTTCTTGTTTGATAGCAATATGTACATAATCTGTACCTGCTACCGTTAGTGCGTCCTTGAATACCCAAGGATACTTGAAAGGTATACTTCCTTCTGGCATAATTAGTTATTTATTGATTAAACATTAAGTTGACTGTCAAAAGAATAAATGCTGTCTATTTCCAGCTGCCAACTCCTACTCTTCGGGCACTGGAGTTCTATGCACAGGCGTGACTGACATGGGTTTTCACCAACACACGCTATTCTTTAATTGCGTTTCATAACTGAATGGATTAGTTATCTGCAATATTGCATTCGTTTATTGATTCCACTTTGGCTATAAGTTGTGTTGTTGCGTGTCGTAAACAGCAAGTGGAAGGGCCCACACTGTGTGCAGACCCTTCTCTGTTGCGGTGCTTAGACTGCTGGTGCAGTGCCACTTGCGCTATTTATTAATGGCGTTTCGGGGCTTGCTGGCAGTACTACACCTGGTGTAGCGGCAGAATCGAACTGTGCTGCAGGTGCATACAGGTTGTTCCAGATACCACTGGCCTGCTCAGCTGGGCTCCAACCCTTAGCGTAACGTACTTCACCTGTTTCGTTGTCCACAACCTTCTTGGTCAGGACGAGGATACTGTTACGACGATAGTACTGGCCGTTCTTCGGGTTAACCATTGGCTCGTTTGAGCCGTCCTTCAGGCGTACCATATCGATACCGCCAGGCGACTGTACTTCCTCAAACTGAGCGTGAGTCATAACCAGCAGGTTCTCAGGAATGGGCTTGTTGGCGTCCTTGAGCTGTGACTTCTGCCACGTCTGACGTCCGAACTGGTCTACATTGCCTGGCAATGCTGGTACGAGAAACTCAGCGAATTTGGCGACCAATCTCTCATTGAACGTTGTCAGTGAGCCTGGCTCATCCCATTCGTCATCTGGGTTAACTACTGTAGCCTGCAGGAACAGTGTGCCCGCATTCTGCTTACCTTCCGCAACTTTGCGCAACTTAATGTCTTCTAAATTGTACTTCATACTTTAAAACGTTTTAAGTGGAACAATGTTATGCAGTATTTTACTGCAATCGATAATAAAAGGCTTATTCGATTTCAGCCTAATTTGAGATAAAAAGGGAAGAGGATTACTCCTCCCCCCTGTTGTTGATTGACTCGAGTGTGGCAAGATACTCACCATAGGCTTCGTTGAACAAATCACTTGGATTGCGAACTCTGCCGTTGGTGATCTTGTCAAGAAGCCAACTGATACGAGTCAATGTCTTGAGGTCTACTGCAACAGGAATCTCGTCAGATTCGTTGTATTTTACACCAGTTTGTGACGCTTTGACGTAGTTGTGCATCTCTTTGCACTTCTCTTCAATCTTGTCATCTAACTTTAGTGCGATACGAACTAAGCTGTCAATCTCACTGTTACTGAACTCAACAGAAACGCCAACTTTAGCTGTGCATTCCTTCTCAACAATCTTTACTTTCATAATTGATTTATATTAAGTTGTGCAATATTGCACTAACTATGAAAAGTCTTATTCGATTCAAACAACAGAATAAGCTGCTCTTGCGGAGCAGCGTTAAACTGTTATTCGGCTACCCACTTGGAGTTGGTGACGAACGTGATGCGCTGGAATTTCTTGCCGAGATGTTTAGTACAACGGCAGGCTGCCTCGAAGCACTTCTCTGGTGTTGGATACTCTGGTGAATTTTTCCACGAACCGTTGGGCATCTCGATGCTGAACGAATAGGACTTGACTTCTTTCATACTGATTTGTGTTAAGTTGTGCAATATTGCATTCGATAGTAGAAGGCTTATTCGACTGAGGGGGTAGGGGGTACTTGACTTTGTTGTGTTGGGAGGGGAGGGTTGAGTAGTGTGTTTCGACTTTCTACACTTATACAACAAAAAAATTATAAAAAATTTTTTATTTTATCTCCCCTTTAGTTGTATATAAACTAAAAAAGGGAGCTAACTATCTCTAGTTAACCCCCTTATATTATATTTATTTATCCGTTCTCGTTAGAGAATGTTTTAATATTTATATTATATATTATATATTATATATAGACTATATATAGATTATATATTATTTATAATAAAAATCTTCCCATCTTAACCAAGCGCATTTATCATATACATTACCGTTTCTGTCTATACCCTTCGCTAGTTTTACAGAATATATTGGTCTGTATACGCCATCGTTTTGCCAAGTTCCTATAGCAACGTCTCCAAACGTTCTTTTTATTCCTTCAAGCCTTGCTATCAATTGGCTTATTGTCATTGGATTCTTCATAGTTATCTGCACTAATAATACTCACGTATATTAGGTTTTAGCGCTTCCATGGGCACAATTTCTTAATTTTTTCCCAAATATCCTTATGATCTATAGTCTTTTTCTCCTCTGTAGCGAAGGAAGGCATTACGATCTGTGCTGGTTCGTCTGTAGCGTCGGCGTATTTTTCTACCTTTACGCGATCTAAGTTGGCATATTCGGCTTCAGCATCAAAGCATGGGCATTGTTTCTTCCAATTTGAAGGCTTTTTGCCCCAAATGTCTCTATGACCCATGATATGTGCGTTTGGGTACTTCTTTTTCAGCTCCATCAGAAGACCTAAAAGTGCCGTTTTTTGCTCGTGTGTACGGTTATCTACAGCTCTTCCTTTGTTATCAATCCCTCCAACATAGGCTACGTTGATTGAGGTGCTATTATATCCTTGTACTCCATTACTTACCTTAGATACGTCCAACAATTGCTCCACCTTACCGTTGGGGAATACCACATAATGGTATCCTGGGGCACTCCAACCCTTATTTTTGAACTCATTTAAGAGGTCTTTTAGGGTCTGTTTTTGGTTTCCTGCTGTACAGTGTACAAATATTCGTCTGATGTCTCTCATATTAGTCTTGTTTGTTTATTACTCCAAATACACACATTAATCCTATAAGGAAGCATATTACAATTGTGGTTATTCCTTCACTCATCATGCTGCAATCTCCTCAATCGGTTCAACGTATTCGTCTAATTCGTTAGAATTTGTTTCCATTGCGTCGTATTCCTTCTTAAGTTCTTCGACAGCTTTGGCTACTTCTTCTAATTGTGCTTGTTCTGCAGCAGAAGCTGCTGATTTGGCCTCCTCTACCTGGCTATTATTAGCTTCACGTAGGCGTTTCATCAAATCTGCGGGACTCATATTAGTATACATATGCATAAGCCATTTCTGTGCATTAGCGAGGTATACTTTATAAACCTTGTTATCAGGGTTATCTTCTACTTTCTTCCTCAATTCCTCAATCAATTTCTCTGTTTCTTCGATTGTGAATCGGTGGTGAGGGGGTCTACTGATGATATTACCGTCGATATCGTATAAATTACTAAATTTACTCATCGTTTTTACTAGGATTTATATCTTCCCAATCGCAGGGATCTATTTCATTCATCGTCTGTGCCATAGTAACCATTTTTATATGCAGCGTTTTCAATTCTTTCCATCATTTCCAGGGCTTTTAAGTAAGCCTCGCTTTGCAAGTGCTATTTCAGCGTGTTTGACGTACCTTGTACATTCTGTTTGTTCGGGGTCTCCATTCTCGTTGATCGTTATGTGACAATAATATTGTTCTTTTCTCCATTTGTTATACGCATTAAATGCGGCCTTACGTTCGTATTTATTACTGAACTGGTGTATACATTTCAGCATCTGCTCTGCGTTAACACTGCCACATGATTTTATAGTACAGATATCATCTATAAAGCTCATGGCTGCGCCCTCATCATATTTATCTTTCAATACCTAAAACTCTTGTATTGCTCGAATAAAATATGGATTATCGACATCATATTCTGGTTCTAAGTCCACGATAAAAGCACTATTGACCGGACACCCGTGAATAAAGAAATACTTGCAATTATCGGTTACTGGATGACATTCATGTTTCAAGCTCAGAAAGTCTGCATAGTACAGTACGGCGTTTAGTTCTATATGCGTCATCTTACTTGTTTAATAAGGTCTTCAGTATTCTTTCTGTGATATATCCAACAAAGTAAGCGAATGTCTCCTGATTCTCAACATCTATTGTAGCGCACACTGAATTGTATATATCTATTGCTACATGTGTAGCTTCGTGTGATGCTACGTTTACTATATCTAACAGCTTATCGCCAGAAGATTTATACTGAGATCTACCCATATATCGTACTAATACCACTACAGTATTATCAGACTTACGTTTTACAACACCTGTAGTAGCTGCTCCATTATCCCAAGTATCATCAAGCTCTTCTTCATCAGCATAATAGTAGAGCTCTCTGAGTTCTTCTAGTGTTACTTTAGAGTTAGCTACAACAAAATCTATGTCGTATTGTGTACTATATGTGTCTATTCTAGCTCCTTTATTCTTCATATATATCTCTACTGAATGTTTATATTATACAACTGCATAACGTAATAAAGGGTAAAAAGGCTGCATTTTGATAAAAATAAAATTATTTTGCAACCGTATATGGCTATTCTTACGTTATGCGGTCGTATTTAACGAAAATTCAGAATAAAAAATGGCTAAAACATTACGTGTAATCGATTCATTCTTTGTAATGGAGTTGGGTGATACATTCACTCTCTCTGAAGATGGTAACTACTATATTGCTGAACATAATGAGGAATTTCATAAGGGAGGCGATACAGATGAATTGAATTCAACGTTCTCATCAACATTCCGTATCTCATTGGACTACGCAAAGCAGCTAATTGAGGATGGTTATCTTGAGGAGGTTGATCCAGAGCCAAAAAAATTCATTAACGTATTTGATGAGATAGACAACCTCATTGAGCGTTATAAAGATGAGCTCAACCGCATTGATACAGATCTTGCTGGTGAGCCACAGTGCGTAAAGGTTGAGAAGACAACAGTTCTTACTAACATTTTGAGCGTACTTAACCATCTTAAAAATCTTAGAAAGTAATGGAAGAAGAGAAATTGATAGACCAATCGGTGCTCGCAGAAGATGTAGCTAAGCAGATAAAGTATGAGTTTAGAGACTTCTTCTTGATTAAGCCCCTGGATCCGGTCAAAGTAAAGAAAGAGTTTAATACACCTGTCGCTAACGGAGACGTTAAGAAAGATGACGGACTTGAGGTACAAGACTTCGATGAAGTTAAGACAGAGGTTAAGGAAGTTGATTCTGATTATCGCAGAGGTATTGTTTTGAAGCGTCCTGTATGGTATCCTGCAGAGGATATGAAGGAGAACGAGATCATCAACGTTGGTGACGTTATCCTATTTAGAGATACAACAGGCATGTTCTTCGATCTCGTAAAAGATAGCAAACTTATTCGTCTATACGATATTGTTGCAGTTGAGCGATGATTACTCTAGATGATGTGATTAAACAAGTCTCAAAAAACTTAGATGTCGATAGAGAAATCGTAAACGCAGTATGCAAACATGTATTTGAACAAGTAGTTGACATAATGAAGTCTGATGATACTTCAGATATTCTATTCAACGAAGCGTTTAAGTTTAAGCTTAAGAGACGATTTAAAGAAGATAAAAATAGACAATACTCAAAATGAAGACTTTATATTTAACTAATGGTGGTTATGCAAACATCTGTATCGATTCTGAGACAGAGACAGCTGAGATGATTGATTATGTTCCAAGTTACGATATTAATCGCATATACTATATCGACGAACCAATGCATGTTATATACTCATGCGGAGAGACTAAGGCTGAGAGAGATGTAAAGAAGGGCGATATCGTAATAACATTTGATCGTAGTCAGTTTGCTAAGGAGACACCTTTTACTGTTATTAAGAGCAAAGAGTGGAATAAGATCATTAAGAATCGTAGAGATGCTGAGCAGAAGGCCAAGGAGGAGTGGGCTGAAAATAAGTGTAACGATTGTCCTTGTTGTGAAAGCACAGGTTGCAATTGTGCCGATGTTGCGCCAGCAACTAAGATGGCAACTAAGAAAACAAAGAAGTCTAAGAAGTGATAATCATAAAGTTTATACATATATGAAAAAGACTAATAAAAATACAAAGCCAGTGATTGTTGTAGATCTTACTGATATTGAAGACTACAGAGACGTACAGTTTGAGTTCACACGTGGTAAGGCTAAGGCAGGTTATCCCCTTACAGACCAGGAGATTAACGCAGTTGTAGCTTACGGTGCTCACCTTGCTCTCGATACAATCGATGCATTTCTGTCTCAGTTCTCAATGCAGTGCATCGAGCTGACAGACAAGAAGCAGATTAAGAAGGCTATTGAGGCTATTGAGAAGCTGATTAAGCCTAAGAAGCAGCCTTGGTATAAGCGCTTCTGGAATTGGGTTAAGAAGCCTTTCGTAAAGAAGTGATCAAACAGCCAATGCAAGGGAGGCTGTGATTCGAGTGGCCACTCGAAACCTTGCAAACCATAGAAAAAGTTAGTTAGTATGGTAGCCTATGTTTAGACTTTAGCGGGGAGCGTTACCCCGCATAGGCACTGCTCCATGGTGTAGCGGTAGCACGGGAGGCTCTAACCCTCCAGGTCCGGGTTCGACTCGATGGTGGGGCGACCAATATACACCACAAGTGTAAATAATAATAAAGATATATAAAGCAGATGACTATTAAATTTAAGAAAATCTTAGAGAATGCCGTACAGCCGGTACGCGTCGTAGATAACGGCGCAGGATACAATCTCGTAGCATCAGACATTGCTATGGAATTGAATAAACGTGGTCAATATAATGTTGTATATCGTACAGGTCTTGGTGTAGAGATTCCAGAAGGATATGTTGGAGTTCTCAGCACACCATCAGATATTCATGAGACTACTCTTCGTATGACATCATGTCCTATTCTTAAAGGTGTGATCGATGACGAAATTGTAGTAAGATATATCAACACTACAGACGTAATACCTGCTGCATATAACAAGGGCGATGTAATCGCAAAACTTAATATCATTAAAGTTGAGGACGTAGAGTTTATCGAGTTTATTGATACTACAGAACAGAGCGCAGCTGAGGGAAATCAGAGTCTTTCGAAAAATGAAGACATGTCTACAAACTCTGAGGAGCCTGATACAGTAAGCGGCGGGGAAGAAAACGTCCCTGAGCAGGCACAATAATTACGTAATAAAAGCCTGAGTACCGGAGTGCATAAGATGGCAATGGTACAAACGGAAAGGGGATCCTAAAAGGGTCCCCTTGAACCGTATATATACAAATCTAAAAGAGTGCTCTAATGGAGAAGATTAATAACTTACTTTTAAGGTATAAAACATACAACGCGTTTCAGCAGGATTTATTTGCTGATAAGATATCTCCTACATCTATTGCATTTATAGAAGACAATCGACGTATATGGGCACACGGTAAAGAATATGCGTGTAATAACCTTACCATTGTCAATAATGGTGAAGGGTCAATATCGTTTGTCGATTCCCTTGGGAACACATTACTAGCGCTATCTGCTGATCCTAATGGATACGTGAACGTTTCAGGAATTACAGGTAACGCATATGATGTTTTTATAAACAGGGGCGACTTTGCCAACTACGTAGCTGTAGTTGAATAGCTCAAACGAGATTTCGAAAAATATAAATCAATAGTCACTGGGGATTTAGAGAAGTACGTGATGGAGGATGAGATTCATGATACAATTGATCCTGATTCTACATATCCAGTACAATCTAAAACAATACATCAGGCACTTGAGACAAAACAAGACAAACTTGTCGCAGGTGTCGGAATAGAAATACAAGGTAATACAATTAGCTCGTTTGGAACTAAAATGGTTACGTTGACACAAGCACAATATCAAGAACTTGTTGACAACAACCAAGTAGAGCATAACACGTATTACTTCACATACGAAGGAGAACCTGAGACCGAAGGTTGGCATTTTGGTGATCCTTTCCCAATTATATTAACAGATACATGGGAGTTCGGAGGGACGTTCCCAATAACATTATCATGATATGACAAAACAAAATTTTACTCAAAAATCTAACGGGGATACCCTTAGTGCATCGGAGTGGAACAACCTTACTTCCTATGTAAATACTGCTGTCGATGCTATCAATGCCGGTGGTGGCAGTGCAGGTACAATTGATACCAGCGGTATCATTTCGGTATCTAGCAAGGGCAATGTTACTGTAGGTAGCAATAAGAATATCAACCTGGAACCAGTTTGGGATAACAACGAGAGTGGTTATACAGGTAACTACGGTGATGTAGCAATTAAGGCTGGTGATGATATCCAGTGCTGTTCACACCATAGAGAGCCAAAGAAGCGTGATAAGATTGTTGTTAAGAACATTGATGGTTCTGACAACCCAGTAAAACTTCAGCTTGTAGCTGGTGAGATTGACCTCGCTGTAGGCACAACCTCTAACCCAAAGAGTGCTACAATGAAGAAGGATAAGACTACTGGTGCTGATACAGCAGACCACATGTTTAAGTCTGGCGATTATAAAGTAATGGACGTACGTGTGCTCACAGGAACTACTCTCGATGCTGGTACAGATAACGAGCGTGATGAGCGTGGTTACTTGAAGGTTCGTGCACAGGCCATTGACCTTCGTTGTGAGAAGCACGGCGGTATCGCTCTGCAGCCAAAGGGTTATGACTCTGATGGCAATATGAACAAGATCAAGTTCGAGCACGGTGGTGGCGATGGTCTGGAGTTCGGTACATTCAACTCTCAGAAGACATCTATCTTCACTGATGAGTATCGTTTCAACAAGGATGGTGTTTGGAAGATGGCTGTACGTGAGACGGAAGCTTCTGGTAAGGACATTATCGATGAGAAGGAAGGTGGACTTGGTTTGCTTCCTGCAACAGGTGCTTATAAGTATAAGAAGAACAACGCTGCAAACAACGCAGCTAAGTCTTATGCTGATATTAAGACCTATGAGCCTGCTGATGACTTCTACGATTTCGTTGATACAGCAGACGCTCAGACAACTACTGAGGCTATCATTAAGTCAGCTGCTGCTTTGAACAACGACTTTATTGAGACTTCATTATCGGCTAAGAAGAACCTGAAGATCAGTGCTTCTAGTACATATAAGATTATTGCTTACGAGGGAACAGCTGCTGGTAACGAGCTTACTTTCGTTGTTACAGATAAGAACAAGAGTTACTCTAAAGATGAGTTGAAGCTCATTGTTTCTGGTAGCACAAAGCTGAGCGACCTGATTGATACTAAGCTCCCATTCCTTATTGATGGTGACGAGGGTGTATATCGTCTGAGTGGTGATATTACTCCAAAGATTTCAGTTGAGGCTGAGGAGGAGGTTGACCTCGATGCTAAGTATGGTGACGTAGTAATCACTTCTGGTGATACAATCAAATGTGAGGCTCCTGAGATTCGTCTGAATGCAATCAATGACGATAAGACCGGTGGTATGGTTAACTTCGGTGCTACACAGGATGTAATATTCCTTACTAATAAGCTTACTGCTTCATTGAATGTTGAGTCTGCTGCTAATCCTACAAAGATTAAGATGATGCTCCAGAACAACTATAGCGAGTCTGTATTCTTCGATGATGCTGCCGGTAAGTTTAGAATTCCTGTTAAGCATTTGTACCTTGATGATACTCAGACAACTGAGTTGACTCCTTCAAACTACTCAAACGGTGCTGCTGTATACTTTGCAGATGGTACACGTGTAGGTGCTGATTATACTTGTTTCATCGCTACACAGTCTGTATCAGGCACTGTAACAACCACTACTATTTATAAGTGTGGTACTAAGGGTAGTGAGAACGTACTTAAGAAGAATCTTGGTGATGCTGTGGCAGTATATACTAATGATAGCAACGACACGGCCTCTAACACAAGTAGCCTCGGAGTTGCTTCGTCTAATTCAATTCAGAATATTGAGTTCGAAGATTACTCGTTTGATGGTACTGGCTGTCAGACTGTTGCTTCTGAAGAGTTCGTTGCGATTAAGACAGTTGATCTCGCAGATATTATTGATATCGTTACTGAACTCAAAGAGATGAAAGCCAATAACCAAGGTCCTTGGACTCAACTTTAATCCATAAGCCATGATACATATAAACAATCATGATATATCAGGTGTTTATAGTGGGTCAAAGGATATACTGAATGTATACAATGGATTAAAATTGGTGTGGAGTAAGATAACCGAATTACTGTGTTGTTATTCTAATGGATACTGGATAGATGAATATCCTTGGATCGATGACAACGCTTGGGCTGATTAAACAAATAGAACATGGATTTATACAATGGAAAAATAAACGAGTTTGTTGACTGGGTAACCGGTACAGACTCATTTACTGGCAATAGCGTAACAGGTGGTCTATAGGTATCAGGCGGCTCCATTAGATAGTTGATACAAGATAAGCTCAAGAATCCATTCTTTATGTATGAGGACGTATCTAATAATAAGTATAGAATGTTCTCAAGCGAAGATGCTTATGCTTTGTGGAGTGAAAACCCACAGGAGAACAGCGATCTTGAGTTGTTTAACTTTGTTCGTCCTAGCGATTACAAACTTGAGCTGACAGCTACAGAGGCTGGTGGTTTTAATAACAGGTTTGTACGCTACGGCGATACAAACAATACCGGTAGTAGAATTGCCTTCTCTTGGAGAATATATAACGATGAGGGTGAGTCTACAGACAGCATATCTGTTACATATACTATAACAAATACTGCTTCTGGTCAGTCTACTTCGTTTAGTAGATGGTATAATAGATCTGATGCAGATCCTAACTTTAGTATATATGACTATCTTCAGCCAGGAGAGAACGCTGTCAGCATTGAGGCTAAGGGTACAACTACTGGAGCTCGTAACACTAGAACATTTACTATCGTACTTCTTCAGCTTAACCTGACAAGTTCGTTTAAGTTCTATGAGAGATTCTCAGGACAGACTCCTATTCAGATGCCTTATGTATTTGAGCGTAACAATACTTCTGGTACCGCTAAAATCTACTTCCAGATTGATGATGGTGGTGAAGGTAAGTATTATAGTGTGGATGTACTTCAAGATGGTCCAGTAAAGGTAACTGGTATTCAACAGGCCGCTGGTATCCTTTCAGAAGGAACTCATACATTACAGATTTGGGCTGAAGGTAAGTATAACGATGGAAATACAACTGTACATAGTAACCTATTGTACTATATATTTACCGTAGCTTCTAGTGTAATTGGAAGTACTGGTAAATTTATCAACATTAGTACACAGTTTACACAGGTTGATTCTCCGCTTAGCCAGCTTGTTATTGTAGCTACTCAGTTTGAACCACAGACGTTGCAGTGGGGTTACTATACAGATAGCTTACAGACTAACACGTCTATTCCTGTAACATGGAAGTTGTTCAACGGGCTGGATGATGAGAATCCTACAATACTTGGACATGCTACTGCAAATAACCAGGAGAAAGCTCCAGACCTGCAGTTTATACCTACTATATATACGCAAGATGGAACAGACACATATCTTGCTGCTTACTTCAATGATACGCAGCTTGCTTTGTATCCCATCTATATAACTAAGAACAACAAGATTGTTGTTAATGAAACTGGGTTCTATGAGCTGAAGATGTCAGCTTACGGTAGAACAAACGATAGTAGCTCTAAAGATATTTGGACAGATTCTACTGAGAATATATCTACTACATTTACTGGCATCTCGTGGAACACCAACTCAGGATGGAATAACAATAGTTTTAGAACATCTGGAACATCGGAAAATGCTGTGATTAACTTCCAGCCATTCCAAAACTTCTCTTTTGATACAGGTAAAACAATTGAGATTGAGTTCGAGTCGGAGAAAGTAACTGATGAGGACGATAAGATTATTGTAATAGGTAATACAGAAGGTGCGCGTATTGAGATTACTCCTGATACAGCAACACTGTATAACAATGCCAATAGAGAGGTTGTACATACAAACTATAAGTACAACGAGCGTATCAAACTCGCATTTATCATAAATAGCATACCAGATGATCAAGATCTTAGGACAACAGAGTCTGGTCTTGCATATATCGTAAACAATGGTATTCTCGAAAGAGCTGCTATTGCATCTGGTCAGTCATTCCAGACACTTGGTAATATTAAGATAGGTGGATCTGATAGTGGTGTTAGAGTATATAATATAAGAGTATATAACTACGCTATTACTTATACAGATGCTTACAATAACTTCCTGTTTGATAGTGAGAATAAGTCTACTATCGCTAATAATAATAATGTATTAGATGCTGGAGGTAAGATAAGCTTCGACTTATGTAAGAATAAGATAGATACTATCCTCATTACCGGTAACCTTTCAAACATCCTTAGTGGTCAGACTAACAAGGAAGACTCTACTACCGATGTAACAATCGAGCGCTTCTGTCCATCAGATGCTTCGAAGAACTTTAAGATTAACAACGTACAGATTAGAAAGCACGGTCAGTCTACTTTGAACTACCCAATTACTTCTATGAAGTTCTGGTTGAACAAAGCTAAAGGTCTTACTGCTCCGTCATTTGAGACTACTCAACAGGCTAACATGCTTCTTAATAAGAATAGGTACGTAATGAAGAGTGGTACTGACGAGCTTGTAGGTGGTTCAATTGTACAGGGTTCTAAGAACTCTATTCCTTCTAACAAGTTCGTACTTCAAGCAAACTATGCTGACTCTTCTGGTGTACACAATGGTACACTGCAAAGACTTATTCAGACTAGCTGGTTTAACGCTGTAATCGACAACGAGTATAAGCTTAGAACTGAACCACAGCTGTTCTCTACTAGTCAGCTTGTTCATCACAACGATACAAACGCTGGTGAGGATGGTAGTTGGATTGAAGGTTATGGTTCACGTAACGACACTCCTATACTGTGGAGTAATGTTACAAACTCATCGTTCCCATATGATATTCGTGTAGCACCAGACTCATTCCCATGTGCTGTGTTCTACTATGATGAAAGTGGTAGTAGGACTCGTACATTCCTTGGACAGTATGTGTTCATGGACGATAAGAAGTCTGACTTCATCTATGGTGAGCGTAGTATCTATGCTATCCCTTCAGACCCATTCTGTTTGACTACTACACATAAGTCAGACGATACTAAAGAGAATAAGGTATGGGATAACGGCAACGTACTTAGAATTGAGGTTGTAGGATCTAACGTTCCGTTTACTTCTTACATGACTCACAACGGCTTTACTGATATTGTATCTGTTGAAGATACTACTACTGGTAACGTAACTCAGATGTATAACTGGGAACAGGCATTCGAGCTTATATTCCCTGACGAAGATGATATTGCTGAAGACGATGCTAAAGCTGGTATTAATAAGTTTAATCCTTCATCTAAGTATGTACAGAAAGTACAACCATTCATTGATTTCCACGCTTGGGTTGTAAGTACATATCAGAACCAAGCTAAGTTCTAGTCTGAGGCAGCACAACACCTTGACTTATATAAGATGGCCGCATACTATATCTTCTGTATGCGCTTCGGTCTTGTCGACTCTATGGAGCGTAATGCTCAGCTGAAGACGTATGATGGTGTACACTGGCACTACGAACCTTGGGATATGGATATTGCACTTGGTAACAAGAACGATGGTGGTATCGCATACGATCCTCCTATTGATCGTAATACTATGCTTCCAGGATCTGTGACAACGTTTGCATTCTCTGGTCGAAGCAATAACCAAGACGGTACACGTGCTACATCTAACTGGTTGTGGGATGCTCTTGAGGCATGGCCATACTGGGCTAACACAATCGTACCAAAGGTAGCAGACGCCCTGTATAATGCAGGTCTTAGTTATGACAACATCTCTAAGATGTTTGATGAAGACTACGCTGCTAAGTGGTGTGAGATCATGTATAATGCTTCTGGTTACTTCAAGTATGTAGAATCTGGTAAGGGTGACCCAACATGGTTAAGCTGGTTACAAGGTTCTCGTATGACACACCGTCACTGGTGGTTAAGTAACTCGATGGACTACTATGATGCTAAATGGTTCTGCGGCGATTATAAAAATCACTATATATACCTTAGAGCAAACGTTACTGAAGGTTCAGATGTAAACGTTACTATTAGTCCTAATAAGAATGCCTACATGTCTGTTATGAAGGATGGTGTTCTTCAGGCTACAACAGCCGTAAGTAGATCACAGCCTCTTGTATATAGTATGTCTGGTGGTTCTAACACTAAGAACCCTATTACTATTTACGGTGCTAACTTCATGGAAAGTATTGACCTTAGTGATATAGCAACTGGTTTTGATGGTGTTACGCTTGACGGTGTATACTCAGATGTACTTGGTTCTCCTTTGAAGAGTCTTAATGTAGGTACAAAGCTTACACAGACACAAAATGGTTATACTACTACTGTTGCAGTACTCGGATGTCAGTTGCAAGGACAGTCTTAGGTATTCGAAAACTTATAGTCACTTAACATTCGTGGACAACGTAATCAGACCGACCTAAACGCTCTTATCTATAACAACGATATGTCAGAGCTCAAGGAGGTGCTTGCTATGGGTTCAGGTGTATCTAACTTCTATAGCTCGCAGTCTGGTAACAGTTTCTCTAAGATTGAGATTCCTTCAGATGTATACACTATCTGGATGAACAACTCAAGTTGGGATACGATGGAGTTCTGGGATTGTACTATCGACGATAACGACAATAGTGCAGTACTTACTTAGGTACAAGGTATTCCTACTGGAGTACACGAAATATTACTTCTTGGTTCTACCGGTTCTACACAGGAAGCAATTCTGTTGGTAAAAGATTGGATTGCTGCCATCGATGCTGCAGAAGGCGACTTTAGTCAGTATTACTTGGAGATGGATAAGGTTAACTGGTCTGAGGCTACTGTAGGTGCAAGTAATTTGCTTACCTACGATGAGCTTAGTAAGATCGCTCAGATGAGAAACGCTAGTACAAGTATTAAGGGTTATATTGTACTTAAAGATACTGGTGCAGACTTAACTTCACAACAGCTTAACAATATCAAGAGCTGGTTCGGTGATACAGTATTTACTAAAAACTCTGCAGGTCTTGTAGTTGACCATAAGCGTGAATATGTACAGATCAATATTGGTGGTAACATCTCTATCGTTAATGGAGAGGTTTACTTGACCGAGGGCAACGCTGCTTCTCTTAATGCTACACGATTTACACTCGCTGAAGATAATACTACAGATTATAACTGGGCTATTGGTCCTGTAAACAGTCAGGATGCTTATGTAAGATACAATGGTCTTACTGTTATCCAAGCTGAAGATAGTGCTGATGGTATTGCTTATATTTCATCTATACAATCTACTGTAGGTCAGAACTATGATGTAAAGGTTACATGTTCTAATGCAGGTATTAACTATAGCACTGTAATTCATATAGTAGCTGCTTCTTATCCTACTTCTATGTATATAGATATGTAGAATTTAGGAAGACAGACGCCTAGAACAGTCCCTGGTTATATTGAATTTTACGCTAGTACAATGTCAGCTAGATTGTTCGTTAACTCAAATGACACATATACAGGTGAAATTAATAGAATAACATACACCTTTACTAGACTGGCAGATAATCATTCAGTAACATATGTGGATGGAGGTAGCGACACTAGTCTTACTGAGTTCTATGATAACTATATCAGTCTTATTCATGGAAATCCTAATGGAGTACGAATTAATGCAGATAGTGCGATGCCTAATGACGATTCGATGAAGTATTATACATTGACTGCAGATGTACTCTTTAAGTCTGGTGTAACTAGAAGTGCTACGGCTAATATTATTGTTAGTGATGACGCTAGTCCAATTGTAATGTCTAGTCAGTCTGTAATGTTTAATGCTCTTAATGCAGCATGGACAACACAGTATGGTTCTGCTATTGGAAGAAATAACTTCTTTAAGGTAGATCTCGTATCAATGACTGGTACTATTGACTTTAGTTCTGCTGGTGCAAATCTTACAAACCTACTTACAGCTAACGGTTCGTTCTTGTTTAATTACCTCATTAATCTTACAGGATTAAATATGGACGGATGTACTGCTATAACAAACGCATACAACAATATTACTCAGATAGACTTTAGCAAGATGACAAAACTTGCAAACTTGTCTATTCAGAATTGTACAGGTTTAACTGGTAATATCGATTTGACTATGTGTCCAGATATTGCACAGGTTGATGCTAGCGGTACTACTGTTAATGTATTAGTGCCTAGTGCACCTGTATTGACTAAATATGAGTTAGGAGTACCTACAGAGATTAGTCTTAATAGTCCCACTGTTCTTACTCCAGCATAGGTTGAAGTAGAAGGATATAAGAATATAACTTCATTAGAACTTATTAATATTCCTAATAATAAGTCATTTACTATGTTTGATAAAATAACGAGTAATTATTAATGACTATGACACATTTAGTAATTGAATAGCCTACAACAGGCATAGAATAGGTTAGTGGATCTGTTATAGAGAAACTATATAATTTAGCTATAAGTGGAAATCTAGATGCTAGTAGTAACCTCTAGGGTAGATTAAATGTAAATGGTACATGTTAGGAATATATAGATGAACTAGAAGAATAGTTTGATGAGTTGTATATAACTGCTAACAAGATTTATATTAATTTTGCAGATCCTGAAGTTAAAAGAGTATTATTAGCAAATAATATTGGTGATGGTGTTGGTGTATCTACTGTTGATGCTGCAGATACTGCCATTGGTAATATATTTGCAAGTAATACAACAGTATAGTCATTTGATGAATTTGATAAATTTACAGCATCACAAGCTGGTAATTTTTCTTTTAATGGATGTACTGCATTAACATCTATAGATTTATCTAATGTTACTAGTATTGGACAAGGTGCTTTTTAGGGTTGTACTAGTTTAACTAGTATAGATTTATCACGGTGTACTTCATTACCAGATTATCCAGGATCTGCATTTAAGGATTGTACTTCATTAACTACTGTAACAGGATTAGAGAATCTAACTTATCCTGGTGTAGCTTCGTTCCAAGGATGTACTAATCTCGGGAGAAATCAAGATTTGGTTTTAAATATTACTAGTGGTAATGCTATAGCAAATACATTTAGAGGTACTGCATTTAAAACAGTAACATTACATGCTCCAAATATGACATCACTCTATCCAAATGGAGCTGACCAACTTCACATGTTCTATGGAATGAATGAACTATAGAAATTGGATCTAAGTGATACAAAATTAACTGTAATACGAGATCTTAATGCCAGTCAAATAATTGTTGTTCCAGATACAGTCGCTTCGTTTGATTGGCAATCATTTAGTAATATAGTATGCCCGTATTATATAATATTAGCAACTACTCCGCCAAGCATTAATGATGACAGGTATTACAGTTTTGCTTCTGATTCATATATATATGTACCAGATGCAGCATTGACTGATTATCAAACAACATGGAGTGGAAATAAATGTGGACCTAGATTAAAAGCTATATCTGAGTTACCTAGTACAGTAACTTGGGCTACACAACAATCATAGTCAAATAGTTAATTAATATGATGTAACAATATAACAGAACCCTAACTGTATAACACAGGGATTGCGAGGTAGCTTAATGGTAAAGCGGGAGACAAGTGCTTGTAAACGCGTTGTGGCGGCAAGTGAAGGAGGCACCTGTTGGTGGTTCGATTCCACCCCTCGCGGCAAACAGTTCCATCTGTATAACTGGATTACTAAACTAATTATTTACTAACAAACATTAAATTAACTATGGATACATCTAAGATTATGATGTTCCCTGAGATGGGAAGTAACAATGGTATAGACCCTAACCTCATGTTGGCTCTTAACAACAATGGTGGTTTCGGTGGTAATAACTGGATTTGGATTCTTTTCCTTTGGCTGATTTGGGGCTGGGGAGGTAATGGCGCTTGGGGCGGTAACGGCTCAAACGGTTTCCTTTCAAATCAGATCGCTAACGATTCTGGTCGTGAGCTCCTGATGACAGCTATCCAAGGAAATGGTACAGCTATTCAAAACCTCTCTAATCTTCTGAATACTGAGGTTAGCACTGTACAGAATGGAATCTTTACCCTAAACAATGCTATTACTTCTGTAGGTTCTCAGGTGGGCATGAGCGGATTGTAGATCCAGAATGCTATCCAGAGTGGTAATGCTTCTATTGCAAGTCAGATCTGTCAGTGCTGCTGCGAGAATCGTTTGGCTATTGCCAACCAGACTAACGCACTGCAGTCACAGATGGCAGCTGCTCAAGCAGCCGATCAGCTTGCTGTATGTCAGCAAACAAACACTCTGAGCACTCAGGCTGAGCGTAATACACGTGATATCGTAGACGCTATTCAGAGTCAGAGCGTAATGATCAACGATAAGTTTTGTGACCTTGAGAAAAGAGAGTTGCAAGATAAGATCAATACTCTTACTGCTGATAACGCTCTGTTACGTTCTAACGCAGACAATGCTGCTCAAACTGCTTTGATCAACGAGAAATTCAACGCTGTTGCTACTGAGCTTGCAGCTATTAAGGCTTCACAGCCTAATACTATTCCTGTTCAGTGGCCAAACGTTACTGCTGTAAATACTACTCCTTATGCAGGTGTATACTATACCGCAGGTTCTAATAGTTTTTGGAATTGATTAAGGAAGGAGGTACTTATGTTTAGTACTACGAATTATCCTTTTAATTTCTCTAATAGAAGAGGAATTCCAATGATAGAGAGTAGTGCTGTTACCGCTACAACAGATAATGTAATTATTACATTACCTAATAAGACTTTTAGAGGTCTGAATGATAAGGGTGTTATACTCTTCAGACTCAACCAGTCTATCCCTAGCGGTTCAGATGCACTTCCTATCCTGTTCTCTTCTAATGATTTCACACAGCCTTTGACAAACTTAGGCGGTGCTGCTGTCACACCAGCAACTATGGAATCTACTGGAGTATACCTTATATATTATGATAAGGGTGCAAATATTATGCAGTTACTTACTGCTGCAGCTTAATACTAACGTTTAAACACTTTGAATTATGGTAATGATAGAACTTAGAGAGTCGGCTTATGATACGGCTTTCGATCTGCTCGATGAAGCAAAGCTGAACGCAAAGAAGACTAAGTTAACTCTTTGCGAACTGGAGAATGCCATGTACGATTGTTACGAGGCTTCGAAGGAAGATGGCGAGGAAGACAAGGACGAAATGAAGTTTCGCGGTGTTTCTGGCTATAAAGAAGATTATCGCCATGACGAACACTATGGCGAGCGTGAAGATGAAGATGAGGAAATGCTGAACAAGCGTTTAGCTCATAGACGTCGTAATATGCGCATGCGTCGTCGTTTGGTATAATACATATAAGTGCACTTGGGGGCTTCGGCCCCCATACTGCACTCTAAAAGTAACTGTATATGTTTTCAGCATTAAGAAAAGGCTCTCAGATCTATATACTAGATAGGACGAGCACACCAACAATTAAGGTTGGTTATATTGAGAATGTATCTATGCCACGACCAATGTATCCTACTTACAATCCGCAAGTTAGTCTCGGTACTAACATGTAGACTGTAGTAGACCTTACAACGCGAATAGATAGCGAGACTAAGGAGTTTTGTGTACCTAGTAACTTATCTATGCATACTTATGGTGATTATACTCTTAGTGAAAACAAAGAGGGTATGATATCAGAAGTAGATGCTCTACTGCACAACAGTAAAGACATTATTAATAATATAGATAAGCATAAAGCTAATATCACAGCTTATGAAGAGATACTTAAAACTCTGAATCCTGTATACGCTAAAGAACAAGAAAGAGATACTGCTATAACAGACCTTTCTAATAGAGTGGATAATATACAGGACAGCTTAGACAGACTAGAAATACTATTAAGACGTGATAAAGACACTTCATCAACACAACAATGATTACACAATACATAGAATTAGGTGATCGAGATTGGGGTGTTTTAGTATACTACAATGTAGGGCCAGAGGATTTCACAGAGATAATCGACGCCCTAGAATCATTAGATTGTACAGAAGAGGATATACATGCCGCGACTACTACGCTTCGTAAAAAGAATACTGGGTTCACATATACAAACACTGACTACAAGATGAGTATGGTTTGTATAGGTCAAGCTACTAATGTTGGTCAGTTTGTAGATACCACAGTACACGAAGCTAAACATGTGCAATCACATGTATGCTCCTATTACGGAGTTGATGAGAACTCTGAAACAGCCGCATATCTCATAGGGCATCTAGTGCATAGAATGTATAAGATGCTTGCCAAAATACTTAAGGTATATTTAATATAATATGTTCGACATAAAAGGCGACAGAATATCTCTCAACCCAGATGACTTGGGCGTGCCTCCTTTTAAGGATCATTATAACAAGGCAAAAGACAAGTCTCTGGCGTTGAAGGAGATAGAATACATAGTTTGGTTAAATAAGTGGAATACACCCTATGAAGCTTATCCAATAGAGAATAGAGCTAAGGTTGTAGCCAAAGATGTATTCGGAGATGAGAATTACGTACCCACTGAAGAAGTTAAAACACTTGAACAGCGTTTTATACAGTTCTAGGAAACACCTGGTACTAGATTGCTATCAGCATCACAAACAGCAGCGGAAGGTCTTATTAAAGCTCTAGAAGATTACTCTAGAGGTTCAATGGATATCGATACTGCTATTAAGGTTACTAGAATCCTTAAGGACGTAGGAAATATCGTTAAGTCTTTGGATATAGCTGTTAAACAGGCTAGATCTGAACAGGCCGAAGCTGGTAGAGTTAAAGGTGGTGGTATAATTGGAAGATATGAAATACCTAGATAATTAATTAAATAACATGAAGAAATACGATTTAATTGATGTTGTTAGTAGAGGTACTCATGCAAGACTTGACGTTAAGCCAAATCTGATCGTTGCTGAAGGTGAGTACGTTAAAGGTGATATCCTTGATGCTAATTCTACTGCCAACCTTATTAACACTAAGATTGCAGATGCCATCGGTGTGACAAACGCAAGTGCAAACGACAATGACAGTGCTACAGGCGTTATTGCAGATCTTGCTAGTGTAGCAAGCAGCGGTTCATACGACGACCTGATTGATAAACCAACAATCCCAGTTGCAGGTGATCTTGGTGAGACAGTAGTATCATATGCTATTTACAGCTACGATTCATTTGATTCAACTGGCGAAGTTCAGTATGGTTCAGGTAGAGTACAGCTAACAGGTAATAAACTCACAAGCGGTGATGATGAGTATGCTGAGGCAGAGATTATTGCTGATAATAATCACCCTGAGTTTATTGGACAGAAGTTCTATATTGAGAACGATGCTGATCCAGACGGAGAGACACTGTACCAGCTTTATGATAATACATTAACTGCAGTAGATCTTGCGGTAGCAATCACAGAGGTTTCTCCTACAACAACAAGACCACGTACTATTAAGGAGTACGTAGATTATAAAATTGCTCAACTGGCTAATAGCTAATATATATGATAAATACGGTATTTTATTTTGTCGACGATCCCACGTTTGATTATAACACAGCAATTGCTAATGGAGATATCTCAGAATATACTATTGTTTTTAATTCTGCAGACAAAAGTATTCGTGCCAAAGGTAGCATGTTCGGCAAAATAAGCCGTGAGGATCTTCTTATTTCAATAGGCAATTTAGCTGGTATTATTCCACCAGCAACAGATGACACCATAGGCGGTATAAAAACTGGATATGTATCAAATACTAATCAAGGTGGTAGAAAGTATGGAGTAAAGTTGGATGCAAATAATAGAGCATACGTTGAAGTACCTTGGACAGACACTATTACTCCTGTATTTGACGATTCTGAATTAATACAACTTATAAATGAGTAGAGACAAAGAATAGATGAATACATAACACAGCAAACACAGCTTATATCTGAAAGAACTCTGACATTATTCAACGATACTGTGTGGGTTACAAACAACCTACAGCAAGGAGAGTTTGGACATTGGATGAAAGAGACTGATATAGAGTACATGAGACAATACGGTGTATGGGATTATGAATATGATCCTTCTACCGTTGTATACTCAGCTTGGATATATAATAATGCTGGTTCTACTTTGTTATGTACTGGAAAGATAATACTTACTGGAGAAACGCTTAGTGGACTTAATCAAATTAAGATTACAGAGTGTACAGACTCTACGTTAGTAAATACTACATACTACATGGTATCTAGTTTTGCAGCAGATGCCGATCCAGATGATTCTACTGCAGGTTCTCTATATTACTTATATAACAATACACTTGCTCTTGTAGGTAAGACAATAAAACTTAAGTTCTACTCTGGTACTCCTCTTACAGATCCAGTAACAGGAGAACCTCTTATTACTATTAAAACATCTGTAGTGCAACAACAAGCAGACAAGATGTATCAAAGAGTAGGCCTCGTGGTTGGAGATATAAACGATATCAACACTTGGAAAAACAATACGGCTGCCGAGAAATCATATGTTACTACTGCTATTGGTAATCTTGAACAACTTGTAGGTATTAATCCGCAAACAGGTGCTATTAGTTCTGTTACAAATCTTTCTAATTAGGTTGCTGACGTAGATGCTCTTACTAAAGCTGTACAAACTGCAGTTCTTGCTAGTCTTGATCTTAAAGCTCAGAAGAATTCGAATGGTACATTTAAAGCCATTACAGACTTAGCGGCGTTTTACGAGGATCATACTGGATATACTTTATATTCTGGATTAAATAATAGAGTAGAAAACGCTGAAAATGCCATTGATGCAGAATCTAGTTTGATGTCTAGAGTTCTCGTTAAAAGTAAAGATGCGAACAACCATGACGTTTATACTGTATAGTCAGATATTATAAGTGGAGTAGTTAATAGTACTACGTTTACTGAAGGTGTGGCTACTGCTACGTCTGCATTGTCGTCTACTGTAGGTAGTCATACTTCAGCAATTGCTACAAAAGTATCGAAAAACGCCAATGGTGTAATAGAGTCTAGTGCAACAATTAGCGCAGATTAGATTTATCTTTCAGGTAATACTTTTGCCAATTCAATATTCGCAGGACTCGTTAGTGCAGATACTCTAACTGCAGGTACTGCTGCCATTAACGCAGCAACTATAAATTCCGCTACTATTACTGGTACATTAGATGGTGTAGATGGTACGTTTAGTGGAGATGTATATGCAAACGCATTCAGAGCTGGTTCTACACAAGGATTCAATATAACAGTAGAATCTGATAGTATTAACTTCAACTACGGAGATGAGCCTAAGGCTTGGTTCTCTATGAAGAAATATGTAGAGAGCGCTAACGGTCCTGTAGAAGATACTAGTGCTACAAACGCTGGCGGTTTCTATTTATATTTGATAAGTCCTGCTACTGGTAATCTTGTAACTATAGATTTTACAAACCTTACGTTTAAGGAGATCGCATTTAGCGGAAGACCTACTCCACATAGAAGAAATCTTATTAAACTTACAAATGGTAGTAGAACAGGAGAGGTAAAGGCTGAGACATATACGGTATATTATACCGATGATGACGGAAACGGAAATGCTGCGCCAATTGTATATTACTCTGATCCAGCGTTGACAACACGTCTTACAAATGCTGAACTAACAAATGTATATATGGTAGACGACCCGAAAGACTATTATAATTTTGAATACCATATTGCAATTCTTCTGGATGGCGGAAACTATCAAGCATAGTATCCTGTTACTAGATATAGAGGCGTAGTAATGAACGGTACTGATATAACAACATCCGGCGGTTATGTATATACTGCTACTTATGCGAGTGGAAGTAATGCATACAGCAGATATTGTACTCCTAATGCGACAGCAAGAAATTTTACAAACTCAGATTTGGCAAATGGAGGAGGTGCTTATAAATTCTCAGGTGGATCATCTAATGGCACATATTATATACAGTACGCTTCTAGTAAGACAACTTCTACTGGAGCTATGTCATTCTTTAAAGTAAATGCTTCTGGTACTGCAATGGAGAGACTTCAAGTATCAGCAGTAAGTTAATAAAAATATATAATGGTAGACTTTAATAAAAAGATTATCAATTCAGACAAATTTCGTTAGCCGGCTATATTCTTCAAGGAACATGGCTGTTATACTCTCGCTCCCAGGGGGACTACCGATTATGTACAATACTGGGAGCGGGAGACATAGCGATGTTTAAATGGGTTTGTATCAGAAGACGGTGATGCTATCACAGGATACCACTACTTCTACTTGAACTACAGCCCAATCATGAAACTTAAAGAAACACAATACGTAGACAGATACGGAGTAGAACGTACAAGACGTGAACGTATTTTTGACTTCCCATCGTTCTGGGACGGTGACTACTATTACTTCAACGCAATAGAAGAAGCTGAGACACTAGGCAAGCATATGGCAGTTCTTAAGTGCAGACAGAGAGGTTACTCGTTTAAAGGAGCCTCAATGCTTGTAAGAAACTATGAGCTTATTCCAGGTTCTAAGAACTTCGCAGTAGCTTCAGAACAGAAGTTCTTGGTGGGTGACGGTATCCTTACTAAAGCTTGGTAGATCATGGACTTCATTGATAAGAATACAGCATGGTCTAAACAGCGTCTTACGGCAACACGTATGGAGCGTGTAGCAGGTTTTAAAGTGAAAGACGAGTTTGGTAAAGAGACTGAGCAAGGTTATTTATCAGCCATCACAGGCATTACTCTGAAGAACGACCCTGAACGTCTTCGTGGTACTCGTGGTAAACTAGTACTATTCGAGGAGGGAGGTAAGTTCCCAGGACTTGAAACAGCTTGGCAGATTGAACGTCCTGCTGTAGAGACTGACGACGGTGTAGCATTCGGACTACTTATAGCATTTGGTACAGGTGGTACTGAAGGTGCTGCATTCGATGGTCTAAAGAATATGTTCTACCACCCAGATGCATTTAACGTCCTAAGTTTTGATAATATATGGGACGATAATGCTGAGAATACGAAATGTGGTTTCTTTGCTCCATCATACTGGAACCTCGAAAGTAACGATGGCAAGTATATGGACAAGGACGGCAATAGCTTTCAGAAAGAAGCTGCTGAACGTCTAATAGAAGAAAGAAATAAAGTACGCGAAGGAGGTGCTTCACAAGAAGCTATAGATAGATTTATATCTGAACGTCCTATGAAGCCAGCAGAAGCGTGCTTGGAATTAGGAAAGAATATCTTCCCTAAGAAGCTACTAATGGATCAACTAACAAAAATCAGAACCAACACTAAGCTAGCCAACATGAAACATATAGTAGATCTAGCTTGGGATAATGGTAAGGTAGTAGCTACAGAAAAGAAATCTGGCGATATAACAACATACCCATTGAAGAAAGATGACAAACCAAAAGGATCAGTAGTCATATGGGAGTATCCAATCCCAGATCCCCCATTTGGATTATACATTGGCGGTTGCGACCCGTATGATCATGATGAGTCCTTCACTAACTCCTTAGGATCGACGTTCATATTTAAACGCGTTAGAGCAGGAGAAGCTTGGAATGATGTCATCGTAGCAGAGTACACAGGACGACCAGACACCGCAGAAGAATATTATGAAAACGTAAGAAAGCTTTTGATATTCTATAATGCTAGGTTGTTGTTCGAGAATGAACGTAAGGGTATATATCCTTATTTTACGAACAAACACTGTGATTATTTACTCGCAGACCAGCCAGATAAGATTATTACGGAGATCTTTAAAGATAGTAAAGTACAGCGCCGAAAAGGCTGTCACATGACAAAATAGATTAGGGCATACGGAGAGGGATTAATCCTAGAATGGCTTATGGAAGAATATGAACCAGGTCACCCTAATTTAGAGAGAATTTACAGCGAACCATTACTAGAAGAATTAATACAAACGGATGGCGTAAAGAACGTAGACCGTGTGATTGCTCTATGTATGACAATGATATACAGAGAAGAGTTATTCTAGGTTAAGGTAGCTGCAGCAAAAGAAGAAAATAAACAGGTTGAGCTCTTTGAATTACCGTTGTTTAGCCAGAAATACTGGGATGCAGCAGACGGTGTACAAGACGATATACCAGTATTTAGTTTTTAAGTATGGATGAATTAAGAATTGTAAAACGAGTATATGCTGCAGGACCACAAGGACCTATGGGTCCGCAGGGTCCGAAAGGAGACAAAGGTGATTAGGGTCCTTAGGGAATTCAAGGAGAGCAAGGTATTCAGGGTCCTGCTGGAGCTACTGGCCCGAAAGGAGAAAAAGGAGACAAGGGTGACCAAGGAGACGTAGGACCACAAGGACCTAAAGGTAACCCTTTCACATACTCAGATTTTACCACAGAACAAATAATAAGGTTGCGTAAACCTGCACAAGACAAAGCTGACGAGCTAAGTGTGTTACAAGAACAGTGGACTGAAGCAGAAACTAGAAGAGAAGCTTGGTTTGACGCAGCAGTAGACATTGCTCATTCAAATAGCACTAACGCTACGTCAGATCACAATACTGCAACATTGGATCACAGTCGTGCAGATGAAGATCATGGTATAGCTACATCAGATCATAATACAGCTAGTACAGATCATACTCAAGCTACTGGAGATCATACAGCTTCTGTAAATGCTACTAGTGCAGCCAATACAGCTGCTGCAAACGCTAAAGCAGATTATGTTGGAAGCGACAATTATGTATATAAATGGAATGCTTCTACACAATAGTATGATAAGTCTGACATATATGTAAAAGGCGATCAAGGTATTTAGGGTATCCAAGGAGAAGCTTTCTCTGTATATAATACATACGCATCTATTTCTGCTATGGAAGCTGATTCTGCAAACGTTCCTCTTGGAAAGTTTGTTATGATTACTTCTAATGTAGAAGACCCAGATAATGCTAAACTTTATGTAAGAACAGACGAAGTAGCCTCTGGTTTTAGTTTTATTACTGATTTTAGCGGTGCTCAAGGTATCCAGGGTCAACAAGGACCAGCTGGCCAAGATGGTGCAAATGGTACAGACGGCCAAGACGGAATAACGCCAATTGTAACTGTTACGAATATTTCTAATGGTCACAACGTAGCATTCAGTTATGGTACCGGAGATAGTAGAAATACTAACTTTGATGTGATGGATGGTAATAATGCTAATCAACTTCAAGCTGATTGGAACTAGACTGATAATACTCAAGCAGATTATATTAAGAATAAACCCACTATTCCAACGATATGGAACGGTACACAAGCCCAATATGACTTGCTTACTCCAGATAGTAATACCATATATATAATAACTTCAGCATCATGACAAGTACAGATATAGCAAACGCTACTAAAATAATGTTAGGTACTACTGAAGCTGTAGCTATGTATATAGGTAGTACACTAATATGGCAGAAACCTGTTTAATAAGTTAACACAATGGTTAGAATAGAAGATAATTTATACAATTCCAGCTTCCCTCAACAGAAGCTACCTTTGAAAAAGAAGGATGAGAAGTGGTAGCACGATTGTGTTAACTACATTATTGGTGAGGGCAATGTGACGTCAGGCGGTACTAAGACGCGCTTTGGAGAAGTATAGAGCTACTATAACCTTTATAATTCAATATTCGATGAGAAAGACTTCAAACGAATCACAAATCCATTTAAAGTGGACGATGGATTCCCCGCTACTCCTCAAGATTTCAATATAATTAGGCCTAAGGTAGACCTCCTTATAGGTGAAGAGACAAAGAGGCCGATGAACTTCAGGGTAGTGAGGACTTCACAAGAAGCTACATCAGAGTTGATGGATACTGAGAAAGAGATGCTTATGCAATATCTTATGGCTCAGCTTACGTCAAAGATGGGTGATGAGGAAGCCGCTCAATTCCAGCAACAGCTTGCATCAGGTGAGATTATGCCACCTGAGGCTATTGCTAAGTATATGTCTAAGGATTATAAAGACGTAATTGAAAATACCGCATATCATACACTTACATATCTCAGAGAGAAGCTCTCCATAGACAATGAGTTCATTAAGGGTTGGAAAGATGCTCTTATCTCTGGTTATGAAGTGTATTACGTAGGAGTTCTTAATAGCGAACCCTACATGGAATGTGTGAACCCTATTGAGTTCGCATTCGAAGAGGCACCAGACTTGGAGTTTATCGAAGATGCTTCATGGTGCTGCAGACGTATGAAACTTCCTATAGCTGAGATCTATGATAGATACTATGATAAGCTTGAGGAGAAAGACTTGAATAAGCTTACAGAAATGCTTACTGGTCGTCCTTCAAGTGATCTAGGTGATAGAGGTCCGGTTGATAACTTTGGCGGAGGCATTCAGTTCCATACATACGACAATCCTCTTATGGATCAGAAGAGTCGTAATGTGATCAATGTATATCACTGCTGCTGGAAATCATTCAAGAAGATATTCTATGTTACTTATATGGATGAGACAGGCACTCCACAAGTAGAGATTGCTGATGAGACATATAAGAAGACTGGTATGGAGCTTGATGTAACACCAGACTGGATCGTAGAAGTATGGGAAGGTTATAGAGCTGGTTCAGACTTATACTTTGGTATACAGCCTATTGAATACCAGCATGTAAACATAGACAATCCTAACAGCCAGAAGCTTCCTTACACAGGAGCTATCTACAGTAATAGAAACAGCAAGCCTAGAAGTCTTGTAAGTATTCTTAGACCTTTGCAGTACATGTATATCGTACTGTGGTATAGACTTGAGATGGCTATTGCTCGTGATAAGGGTAAGGTTGTTAACATGGATATCACACAGATTCCTAAGTCTATGAACATTACTCCTGAGAGATGGATGCATTATCTGTCTTCTGTAGGTGTAAACTTCATCAACCCATATGAAGAGGGTTGGAATGTTCCAGGACGTGAGGGCGGTAAGCCAGCTACATTTAATCAGATTACTGCACTCGATCTTACGATGTCTAATGTTATTGCTGAGTATATTCAGCTGATGGACAAGATCGAACAGCTTGCAGGAACTATATCTGGTATTACAGAACAGCGTGAAGGTTCTATTAGTACTAGTGAACTAGTAGGCAACGTAGAGAGAAGTGTAGTTCAGTCTTCTCATATTACAGAACCTCTATTCTGGGTACACAATCAATGTAAACGTCATGCACTGAATATGTTGTTAGATACAGCTAAAGGTGCGTGGTCACAGACAGGCAAGAAGAAGCTTAGCTACATCTTCGATAATGGAGAACGTGCTTATATTGATATTCAAGATAAGTTTTTCTACGAGGATATGGATGTGTTCGTAAGCGACACTTCTAAAGACATGGAGAACATTTAGAAGTTGCAGCAGCTTATTCAGCCGGCTATGCAAAATGGAGCCAGCCTCTTAGAGGCCGCTGAGGTACTTACGAATGATAACTTCAACATCATTAAGCAGAAGCTTAAGGAGATGCAGGAACGTCAAGAGCAACAGATGCAACAGCAACAACAAGCTGAACAAGAGCAGGCTATGCAGCTGCAGCAAATGCAGAATGAACAACGTGAACAAGAGCTTATGCTTGAGGAAGCTAAGATGGAGCTGGAGCGCTATAAGATTGATGCTGACAATCAGACTAAGATTGCAGTAGCTGAGATCAGTGCTTATCGTGGCAGTGAGGATAAGGATGCTAATATGAATGGTATACCTGATCCTATGGAGATTGCCAAGGATGCTACACAACAGCGTAAGATTGCTTCAGACGAATATACTAAGCGTTATGAGGCTCGTCAGAAGAGAGAGATTGAGGATAAGAAGATTCAGCTTGAGGAAAAGCGTATGAAGCATGAGATGGAGTTACAGAAGCAGAAAGATGACGCTGCTATGGAACGTGAGAAGATCAAGGCTCGTACAGCACTCAAGAATAAAACAAGCTCTGGTAAATGACGTACTCTGAAGAACAAGAGCTTCTATAGCTTACTAGAGAGAACAATCAATTATTAAAACTTATACTAAGATTAGTTTAGCACGACGAAGGTAATGACTTCATTATTAACGTCGTTGCTAATCTTCTTAGCAATAGAATTGATGGGTATGGGCAAAGATACAACAGCATTTAAATAGCGGTTTGAAGCTTATAAGAACGGTAAACCTGTATCTGAGATATATGGATTTTCTGGTAATATCCGAGGAACAAGTGGCAATCTAGACAACACAATAAACTTTTTAAAACAGCACGAGGGATTTAGAGATACTACTTATAAAGATGGAAGCGGTATACCTACTATTGGTTATGGTTTTACTGATCCCACCCTTGTGAAAAAAGGCAAAATATCTATAGCCGAGGCAGATGCGAGACTTAGGAAAGAAGTACTTGCTAGAGAAGCATTCTTAAGTAGAATGACCAACTGGGATAAACTTGGCGAAGGCGCCAAAACCGCTCTTCGTTCCTACTATTATAATTATCCGGCAGGTTTTAAAGACACTACTAAGTTTATGTAGGCTTGGAATGCTGGTAATTATGAAGAAGCTATCAGGCAGGTAAACGCTGGTTGGAATGATACTAAGAATCCTGGCTTGCGTACACGCAGAGAAAGAGAATAGGCATTGCTTAAAGCAGATCCATTCTTAATGCCTACGCAACAAAAACCCATGTATTAGACTACGGCTGCATAGCTCAATGCAGAAAGATAGTTTCAACCGTGGTCTAACTATCATGGTACAGACTATCCGGTAACAAATCCCGCTCCAGCTTCAATATCGTCTTGGAACAGTCCACAAAGTCCTTCATACACTCCAGCACAGCTTTCGGCTAGACGGTCTTATTTAAAACTTCCAAATATAGAAGATGTAATTGAGAACACAACGTGGAAACACTAAATCGCAGCAAAATACACAGAGAATAAACTCTGAATAAAATTAACCGTATGAAATTAAATATTTATAAACAAGAAACATACGATGAAGAAGTTAAATTTCCATCGCAATATAGTGCGCGTCAAAAGAAGTTGATGAAGCACAAAAAGCGTTGGAGAAAACTTAAAGAACAAAACAGCATATAATTATATGGGAAAGAAAAAGAATAACATTCCGTCTGAGTTTGATAACCTGCTCGGAAGTCTTGGTTATAACAATCCCGAAGAGGGTGGCGGTGTAACCGATATTGACGAGATACTGCAGGACGATCAGCCAAACGTAGAAGATCTTATTAAGAATCAGCCGCCAGTTAATCCTGAGGACGGCAATAACAGCGGATCTGACGATCCAAATGTTCACGAGGATGATACAAAGATTCCTGAACATATTGATAATCCAGAACCACCAGTGAACGAACCACCTGTAGAGGATCCTAAGCAAGAGGATAATAATCAGGATCCTACAGAAGAAGATATAACAGAAGCACAGCAAGTAGGCTTGTTCTTCAACGCTCTTGGTGAATCGCTTGGTTGGAATATGGACGAGATTGATGAGAATGATAGACCTTTGAACACAGAACAACTTATTCAATACATGAAGGACGTTGTAGTCGAGAACTCTAAACCTGAGTATGCGGACGATCGTATACAGGCGCTCGACGAGTACGTAAGGAATGGAGGTAAGTTCGAGGACTATTATGCTAGACAGCAAGAGGCTCTTACTCTTGATAACATCGATCTCGAAGATGAGACAAATCAAAAAGCAGTAGTACGCGAACTTATGAAGCATAGTGGTTATTCTGATGAACAGATTAATAAAAAGATAACTAGATACGAGGATAACGATGTGCTTTATGATGAAGCGGAGGATGCACTTGACAGATTGAAGCAGATTAGACAGCAAGAAGTAGAAGAGGCTGCACGTCAGCAAGAGGAATATGCAAAACAGCAAGAAGCTCAATCAAGAGAATTCTTCGATAGTGTAAGCAAGGAAATCAATTCTCTTACTAATGTACGCGGCATTGCAGTTCCAAAAGAAGATCGCAAGGCGCTGTTTGATTATATCTTCAAGGTAGATCAAAATGGGCAGTCGCAGTATACAAAAGACTTCAATAAGAATCTTTCAAAGAATCTGATTGAGTCAGCATATTTTACTATGAAAGCTGATAGTCTTATTTCAACTGCCAAGAAAAACGGAGAGTCATCCGCTGCTGAAAAACTTAGGACAATAATGCGGCACAGTGCTAAGAATCATAGTACATTCGGTGCCGATGAAAAACAAAAGTCGGTAACAGACCTTATCACAGGTATGTTCTGATATAAATAAAGATTTAAACATATATGAATAATACTTTACTTAACAATCTCCAGTTGTTCCGCGGTAAGCGTTTTAGCGACTTGGTAGATGAGAACATGATTTCTAATGCACTGCTGACCGAGCCACACAAGGTATCAGGTTTGCTTTCACTGATTTTCGGTACAAAGGACGATGGTATTTCTACTACTATTGACCTGATCACTGGCGGTCTTGGCAAGACAATGGTTATTGAGAACCGCGAGTTTGAGTGGGCAGTACAGGTTGATGGCGATCACGCTGTTAACATCCGTTGGGCTAAGTGGAATGGTCAGGAGATCACCACTTCTAACTACAACACAATTACTCCAGGTCTTAACAACAGCACAATCTACCTCGCTCTTGAGGAGCGTTGGTTTGGTCCTGGTGCCATTCTTTCTTTCGACGATTTCCATTTCCAGGTTCGTACAACTGGTCTTCCTTACCAGGATGGTAACGAGTGGGTATATGAGTGTTATGTAGTAGACGGTTCACAGGCTTCTTACATTCCTGGTGAGTTCCTGCTCCCTGGTCGTCAGGTAAGCCGTATCGGTTCTGCTTATGAGGAGTACAGCGATGAGGCTGATATCATCAACTATCAGACTCCATTTAAGATGCGTAACCACCTCCAGAACCTTCGTCTGACTTACGATATCACTGGTGATGCTTACAGCACAGTACTCACAATCGCTCTGAAGGATCCTGAGACTGGTAAGAGCTCATATCTGTGGGCTGACTATCAGTATTGGAAGGCTCTCCGTGAGTGGAAGAAGAGAGAGGAAACAGCTCTCCTGTTCGCTAAGAGCAACCGTCTGGCTGATGGTACATACATCAACAAGGGTACAAATGGACGTCCAGTTCCAACAATGTCTGGTCTGTTCGAGCAGATTAGCCCAGCTAACATTCGTTACTACACCACTCTGACAGCTGAGCTGTTCGAGGATTATCTCTTCGACCTCTGCTACAACGTTTTGGGTACAAACGAGCGTCGTTTCGTTGCTCTGACTGGTGAGATGGGTATTCGTGAGTTCGACCGTATCCTGAAGGAGAAGGTAGCTAGCTTCCACCTGACAGACAACATCTTCGTTAACGGCGAAGGTCAGAACCTGACACTCGGTGGTCAGTTCACTACTTACAACATGACAAACGGTATCACACTGTCAATGAAGCGTTGTCCAATGTTCGACAACATGGAGCTGTTCCGTCAGCTGCACCCACTGACAGGTAAGCCACTGATGTCTTACACATTCCTGTTCGTAAACATCAGCAACTTCGATGGTCAAGCTAATATCGTTAAGGTATGTCGTAAGGGTCGTGAGTTCGTTCAGTGGTATACTGGTGGTTCTGTAGCACCTAACGGTTACGCTAACAGCATCAACACACTGCGTTCTAACAGCCGTGATGGTTACCAGGTTCACTTCCTTGGTGAGGTTGGTATCATGGTTCGTAACCCACTGTCTTGCGGTATTCTGTACTGCGACGCTGAGGATACAGAGATTTCTAACGACGGTGTATTCACCATCGGTGCGTGATATTAAATAAAAAATACATGATGTCCGAGGGGAGACGTGTCGGAGACATGTCGGAGATGTGTCGAAGACAACTCCCCGCCCGGCATCACAACATACTAATGTAAATTATGGTAGTTGAACTAAAAATTAAGAAGAAGAATCCCTGGGGAAGCTTTATTAAGTATAAGAATTGCTTTGATTACATCGCTCCTTATTTTACACGCTCCGGGTCGATTTATACGGGTCTCACCCCAGAAGATGAGAAATATTTTGAGAAAGCTTTAGGTTATGAAGAGGGTCATTTGTCTAAGACATCTGATTTCTGGACAACCTTCTGCATTAAAGTTGGTGCTCGTACAATGCTGCTCGACGATGCAATTCCCCGTCAGGCAATGATGATCAAGTTCCTTAGTGGCCACAAGAGAGTTGCTACTTCACTTGATAAACTCGATGCTGGTAAGGATTATTTGCTGATCAACCGCGAGGCTGAAGCTATTGAGCAGAATAAGCAGAACAAGCTGCGTAGAGATGCTATTAAAGAGTTCGACAAGATGTCTCTCGAAGAGATGCGTCAGTGTCTTCGTCTCTTTGGTATGTCTGCAGATCGTATGTCAAATGAGCTTGTAGAATCCACACTGTTTAGTCAGGTTGATAAGAATCCTAAGAAGTTCTTTGAGAAGTGGGTTAATAACAAGGCTAAGGATACTGAGTTCTTGCTTGAGCAGGCTATCGCCAAGGGTGTAATTCGCAAGGATAAGACACACTACTTCTACGGTACCGACATGTTTGCAGATAGTCTTATGGATGCTATCGCTTATCTGGATAGTAAGAAGAACCAGGACTTAAAGCTTGCAATCATAAACGAGACAAATAATAAGTGATCTAACGATCAAACTATGAGATATGACGCATAAAGACATATATACTAAATTCATGATAGAATATGACAAGGCTAATGTTACTTCGTCATATCCATCGTTGACCGAATATGAAGTTGCTACCGTTCTTGACAAAGCATACAACGCACTGATAGCTCAAAAGGTTACGGGGAACAATGTTAGACGTTCTACTGTAGAATCAGACGTCAAATCTATTTCAGACTTACAACCATTACTCGCACACGCACATCCAGTGTTCCAAGACTTCGACGCAAGCGGAGATGAAGTGGCAGTTAATGTTGCTACGTGTAATCTTCCAAGTAAGTTCCTGTATTTCGTACAGATGTATCTTATACAAAAAGTAAAGAGTTCAGATTCAACTGGATTATCTGTAAACGAAGATGCTGTATATACAGGTCCTAATACAGACTTTGAACATAAGTATCCAAACTTCGAAATGCCACAGGAAAGTGTAACTGCCGGTCATACATATGTACCACCTGCAGCTACAGCTAATCAAAACCCAATAGATGCAAGAAAGTATAGACGTATTCCTGTACGTTTAGTACCGCATCAAGTAGCTGAGAAGTTTTTCGCAACATCATACAATATGCCGTGGGTTAAGATACCCGTATGTTACATTGAAGACAATAAAGTAAATGTAGTGTACGACTTACTAAATCCACCATACGTATCTGTAGGTGCTGCTGCTCACATGGTATTTGTAAAGAAACCTAATACGTTCGTTAAGGATTTTACATCTGCACCATTCTTAGGTAACAACCATCAGGGTTGTACAAACTTTGAATGCTCCAATGGACTTTCACAGGAAGTAAGAAATGCATATAACTTCGAATGTAACGACACCGTTGCAGAAGAGCTTATTTCACTTGCTGTTACATTTGCATTGGAGAATGTAGAGTCTCAACGATTAAATACTAAACTTAATACAAGAGGACTTGAGGCATGACATTAGCAGAAACACGACAGTTAGGTATTGAATTTGAAAGACGAATTCAAACGATGATTCCAGAAACGGAGTTTATGAATAAGCTTGATACTGAGACTATTTATTCGTTCATTAATCAATATCAAGATAAGCTTATACAGGAATTGTACAGAACTATAGATCAAGTACAGTCTTCTAATAATTAGACATACTTAGAGACTCTCTTAAACAGTATGATGGAGACTGCTACTCTTACACTTTCTGATACTGCTCCTATTCGTAGAAGCAACCTTCCTATAGACTTTGGTTTATATATCAAGAGTTACTCCAACGTATCTAATACATATAGATACAGACAGAGTGGACAGAATCAAGGAATACTTCCAAACAAGCTTATATCAATTAAGGAGGTGAATGAGGTACTTTCTAGGCCTCAGGACAGCATGAGAATCATTCGCAGTCCATTTGTATGGTTAGCCGATGAAAACGGCTTAGGATCACTCTATGACAGCTATACAACACCTACAAGCATATACTTAGAGTATTATAGACTTCCACATTATATGGACCTCATGACATCTACTGCTTGTGAGTTACCAGTGGAGATGTTTGAACAGCTTGTATCAGGTGCAGTAGACTTGTATGTATAGTATGCAGCTGGTGCAGAAGCTAGAAAGAGACAGTTACAGCAGGCACAACAACAGTAGAATAAGAACAATGAAAACGAAGAATAATTATGAGAGGGATTGATATATTAGCGTCGTTTGAACTTGAGATAAACAAGATTGACGAATCAGTAGATAAGCCACTCACTGATGATTCTTTGTATTGGCTTAACCAAGCAGTTGTTAAGTTTGTTAAAGATAGATTTAACGGCAATGCTCCCAAGAGAACGTCGTACGAGCAAAATGAAAAACGTACACGCGATCTTGTTAAGCTGCTGGTAAATACTACTATAGCTCCAAATGGAGAACCTGCAGAGCACGTAAACTATACTGAGTATGATTATAATTATCCTGTAGATATGATGTTCGTACTAAATGAGGACGTTGTTATATCCGACATGGAAGATGAACATCAAATGGATACTTGTGTATTTGAATGTACAGCAGATAGTTTCATGTATAGAATAAACAACAAGCTTACAGACTTTCATTATCGCTTCCACAGAGCAAGACCTTTGAGAATCCGTACAAACGACGGTTTTAAACTTCTGACGGATAAGAATTATAAAATAAACTCATACAGTTTGGGTTATCTTAAAGTCCCAACTGAAATTACATCTGCAGATCCTACAACAAACTATACAGATTTTGCAGATCATATATGGTTAGAGATTATTAAGTTAGCTGCTCAGATGTATATTGAGAATCAATCAGATCCTCGATATAGAACACTGACTAATGAGGTTCTAACCCAAGAATGACAAGAATTTTTAACGTGGAAACCCCAGCTAGTTAGGTCTAGACATAGAAATATAGGGGGAGTAGAAAAAAATTAATTAAATTATGTTAAATTACGTAACAACTGTGCTCGTTAGCAACCTGTCAGCTGACAACCTGCTTTCTGCAGCTCCTGCTAACGCTAGCGCTCTTAACACTCCATCGGCTGATGCCGGTAAGTTCATCATCATGAACTGCGATGCTAATGTAGCATCAAACAAGTTGTATAATGTTACAGCTGCTAATGCTGCTAGCATCAACACAATCAAGGTTGGTATTGTTACCAAGAAGAACCTGGCTCTTCGTCAGCCAGATGGTACTACTGTATATCAGCCAATCGTAAAGTGGTCAAATCAGATTAAGGCTGCTGATATCAAGAGCTTCAACGCTATGACATATGCTGCTGATACTGAGGATACTGCAGTAATCGACTTCACATCTTGCTCAGAGATTGGTTCTGGTAAGATCCTGTCTAGCCAGGGTAAGCGTATCGTTGCTCGCCTGACTTATAAGGATATGCCTCACCGTTTCCGCAAGTGGACTGAGAGCTATGAGTATACCACTAAGGATGGTGATACAGCTGCTACAATCGCTACTGGTATCGCTAACATGATCAACAAGGAGTGGAAACGCGCTCGTGTACAGGCTTCAGCTGATGCTGGTGTACTGACAATCGTTGCTCTGCCTTACGACGATGACGATGCAGTAGATACACTGAACGTAGCCAACAAGGTTCGTTTCAATGTTAACCTGTATTGGACTGATCCTCAGGCTGACGGTTGGGAGTCTAAGAATAAGCACTTCCCTGCTGGCGTAACAATCGTTAAGACTCCAGGTAATGCTTATGGTGCTTCTGCTAAGCTCGTTCGCGACCGTGAGGCTTGGGCTATGGGTTATCAGGGTATCCTGAACCGTGGTGAGGGCACATGGCCTATCATCAAGCCTGATATGGAGGTTCAGCTCGACAAGCATTACAACGCTATCACTCTCGAGTTTGAGAACATGTATCGTGCTGCTGACGACATCCAGCGTAAGACAAAGCAGGTTCTGGAGATCTATGCTGTTGCTACTTCTCTGGTACAGGCTGTTCTGTCTGCATTCGTTGAGGGTGTAGTTTCTAGCGCCGATGCTACTCAGAGCGCCGATATCGAGGCTCTTTCTAGCCGTATCGACGGTATCGTAAGTCAGAACTCACTGACTGAGCCAACAGAATAATATTAACTGAACTAAGCCAGGGTGGGGCACCTGCCCATCTCTGGCTTTTTTCATAAATACAGCATTATGAAGAAAATTAGAATAGGTAACGATATTCGTCTTGCTGTAGATCTTCGTAAACAGGTCATCGACGAACAAGATGACACATTTGCTGTTAGACAAGTTAGCGCGTATCTTGTGAATACTACTAAGGTCGCTGAATATGAAGCTAAGCTTAAAGAGCGTCCTATATTCGTAGGTAGATTCCCAAGAGAACCGTTCTCTCATGATTATAGCACTACTCCGTGGTGCTTATGTGGGTGCGGCATGCCTACTTATAATGCATTCCCAGTTAATGCTGGTGGTGTGTATAGTGGTTTTGGAACACAGCCTTATGGAGGTATTGCTAAGGATCTGAAGAAGATTGCTCAGCATATCCAATACAAGGCTACATGTCAAGCTACCGCACAGCAAAATATTATTAGTGTTTATTTTCCAGCCAAAGACCAGTTTGCTACTGGTGTGTACAAGCTTGTACTCGTAGCTACTGTGTATGCTCCTGGTTACAACGTAGAGAATCTGAAAACCATTCAGGTAGATGTACCAGAGGTATTCGAGCTGGTAGCAACAACCGAAGAAGGAATTGATACGGGAGTTATAATTAACACCGACGTGCAGATGCCTACTGACGGTACTGCCGGAGCAGATGATCAAGGTGATATCATATTCGACGACGTTTACGTTAACGGAGGAGTAATTTCCGACGGAAACATCATACTTAGTAGAACAGACAACAATCCCGTGTCAATTGATCTTGACGAAATCATGGGATGGTATGAAGGAGATTAATATGAATTGGAAAGATATAGTACAATATACAACCGCTGTAGCATCACTCAGCAGCGGTGTTGTTTTGACTTATTTCCAGTATTTTGATTCAGGTGATATTACAAATGGTGTGCTCGGTTATGTAGCTCAGACACTGATCTATGCGGCCAGTATCTTCGGAGTTACTATGTATTGGAACGGAAAATATAGCGAATTAAGATAGATGGTAAGAAATAATGGGAACACTAGCGTGGCTAGTAACTCATAGAAAGAAGCTAATTAAGGCCTTTATAGGCCTCTCTGTGGCACTTTTATTGGCTTGGGGTATAACTTTAAGCAAGCAGAATAAAAAGCTGTCAGAAAGCCTAGAAATGGCTTAGAATAACATTGAGGCCTATTAGGGTTCCTTACAGGGATCCTAGTAGGCCAATAATGTTTTATAGCTACACGTAGGTGAGTTACAGCAATACAATGATGAATTAGTACACAAGTTGGATAGTGTACGAGAACAATTAAAAATAAAACCTAAGTACGTTAAAACAGCTGCAACGCAAACGTAGAGTATAAACGTTATAGGTAGTAAGGAAATACAAAAAGATATTATAACTATACTAAAAGATACAACTTATGCTGATAGCATCAAGTTTAATGATCTTACAACAGTATCATATATGATAGGTAAGGATACAGTAAGTATAGGATTAGATATTAATAATACTTAGTATTTATATATTTATACAGATAAGCATTATAAGAATAAGAAGAACTTTATAAAGCGTCTGTTTACATTAGATTTTAAGAAGGTTAAGACTACTAAGTATATTATAGAAAACACTAACGATATTATTAAGACTGACTCAGTTAGAGTAGTCGAAGTAACAACGAAATGATGAAAGAATATTTGATTCGTAGGTTTATGTATAACAACCACAATAAGTATAGAAAATACGCTGAAGAGTGGGTTGAACATTTGACCCACGAACAAATAGCGTATTTCACGTTAGAAAAAGAACGATTAGAAAAACATGGCGAAGATTTCACTCAAGACAATCACAGATGATATTCTTCTCATGGTAAGAAATAATAATATAAGCGAGAGTGAAGATTTCTCAAGAGCTCACATTCATGCTTGGATTAACGCTTACGCAGCTAAGGTTTGGAAAGACGAACTTGACAAGCGTAAGATGGCACGTAAAGCTGGGTAGCTGGATGATGAGACTGCTGAGGATAATGAATTTATCTCGCGTGTAGAAGTTGGACCCCTGCTGCTTGAAGACGTACCGTCTCAAGAAGACGGGGTTCCTACGTATACAAAGCGTACTGTAGATACACTGGAAAACGTACTTGATAACAACGAAGGTAGTATACTTGCTGTACATGATCAGCTTGGTGAAGCCATCCAGTATATGAATCACATACGCAGACATTACGCTTACTGGAGAAAATATACATTTGGAGAGATGACCGCGCACTATAAGAGTGACGGTCATATTTATGTATAGGGGCTTGTAGATCAAGGCGAACTTAAGTATATCTACGTACTATACCTCAAGGAGTTCCCCTTCGATATTATAGATGGGGATGATGCTGATGCATCAGACGAAGATGAGGTAATGATCCCAGGTTGGATGGTACCCCCTATCAAGGAACTTATAATGAAAAATGAATTAGCGTTCATGCTTAATAGACCTAGCGACGATAGTAATAATGCTACTCTTGCAAGTGTGAAGCCGCACGGTCCACAAGACGATGAAGAATAAAAAATCTATAACATTTAGGGATTTATACCGTACGATGCCAATAGAGGTTGATTACGGGCTCTACAAGCGCATATTAGATGAAATGTGCAGAATTATACTATACAAAGTATTAAACGGCTCAGAAGGCTTTAAAATGCCTTACGGGCTAGGTTTTATGCAAGTGGGTAAATACAGACCCAAGACGCTTAGTGGAGACTCCCTATCTGTAGATTATAAAGCTAGTCGAGAATATGACAAACGAATATATCATTTGAATGAACATTCGAATGGGTATAAGTATAGATTATACTGGTCTAAAACACCTCGCACATTCCCAGACAGATATAAATACCAACTATGTTTCGTAAGACAGAACAAGCGTAGACTAGCATAGCTCATATTTAACAAACAAGACTATTTGAATATAAATGATATACAATTATACAAAGTGTGAATCAGTCATGGCTAAGATTATGGCTGATTTGGATTCTACTGAAGTAAGGCAAAGGACCTCAGACATCAGGGAATGGATATTCGAAGCCATAGACAAGATTGGTGCTCCTATGTAGTATATCAGTAAAGAATCTGGGGTAGACGGAACCCCAATATTTTCAATACAGGACAATCAAGTTCCTATTCCAGCCGACCTTGTTGTACTAGATGGTCTAGCTTATTCTACTAAAGAAAATGGACCATATATACCGATGGTAAAGAGTACAGCATTGTTCAAGCGCCAGAAGGCTCCTAAGAGACCAGCTTTTACAGGAGTAACACAAGCTCCAATACACGATTTTGAGAATAAAGCTGTAGAGGAACCTGTAATGGCAGTTAAACCAATTCCACAGAAGAACATTACATCACAGTCTCAGATGTATACTATCAATACTATGAAGTACATCAATAATATGACTGTAGATGACGTACTACATGAGAAGCCTGAGTACTTTATTAAACCAGGTTGGGTAGTAACAAATAAGGACAAAGGATTTATCAAGTTTGCTTATAAAGCTATAGCAACAGACGAAAGAGGATATCCTTTGATTCCAGATTTAACATCATATCAAGAAGCTATATACTGGTATGTAGTAATGAAGATGGCATTCCCTAAGTTTATGTCTGGTACACTCAGTGGAACTAGTTCTAAATATTCAGCTAAGTTCTCCAAGGATACATACTTCTATATTCAAGGGCAATGGAACTTCTATAGAAACCAGGCTTACGCAGACGCTATGATGCCTACAGCAGATGATATGAAGAATATAAAGAATGATTGGAATAAGCTTATTCCAGACTATGAAGCTGACGATACATTCTTCAAAGACATAAATAAAGAACAGATAACTTACAACGACTACTACAATGGATATTAATAAGAATCAGCAAGTCAACACGTTCTTAAAAGGTATGAATACTGACATATCTGATTCGTTAATAGATAGTAGTCAGTATAGATACGCTGAGAATCTGTAGTTGACCACAAACACTGAACATAATACAGGAGAGCTTAGACTTGTAGAAGGAAATGTTCTGTTGCACGATTTTGGTTCTGGAGGCAGAATAATATATGTAAACTCTATAAGAGATTATGTAGTCGTTATATATGCTACTAATACAAACTGGAGTATATATGTAAACGACAATAAAGGAGTTGGATCATGGACATGTATATTTGGTCCGTGTGGAACATCTGCTTCTGATGAACAGCTATTGTGGGATGGTTCTCCAGCAGATGCAGCCATATCCGGTGTACTAAGATATGAGTCTGCAAACAACATCAAGTTATACTTAGTTGACAGTACACGTAGACACGTGATTATACCTATATAGATAGATAGATCACACTGGCCAAGTGGAGCTGCTGAGACTAACTTAGTTAAGCTTACTGGTTATCAAGATATATTCTTGAATGCTCCACAAGCTGAGATAGGAACAGGTTTGGGCCACATCAACCCAGCTAAAGTACAATATATATACAGACTGTACAAGAATGGAGGTGCTGCTACGACGCTTTCTCCCGTCGGTAACGCTGTATCTATATATAAAGATAAGTATAATGGATATAGTGACAAAGAAATAAGTAATAAGTCTGTAAGCATTACTATACCTCTCGATCATATTCAGAGCGTAAATAGACTGCAATTATTTAGAATATCATATCAATACAACGGACAAACTCCTACTATTCACAAGATAGAAGATAGAGAAATTGATATTACACAACCGTCTATTATAATTGAGGACTACGGAGAAAACATCGAACAACTTGGACTTGACGAACTTCTTTCTCTTACTCAAATGCAAATCAAACCAAAACTTATTGAGAGTAAGGGCGATACGTTGTTTGCAGCAAACCTTAAATATGTTCAAGACGATGTAGACTCACAATTTAAGAACTATGATGCGAGATCATTCAGTTCTGGTAACTATTGGAGACTAAATACCCCAGTAACGTACGCCAGCGGAGGAGATAGATTTAAATGGGATAATACAAACTTAACATGGAGAAAAGTAGTATCTACTGATAGTGATTATACTACATTCGAAATGACAGAAGCGCCTATTGAATTTAATCTACTAGACGGAAATGAAATTAGAGGAGGAGCTCTTCTTTCCGAAGGAGAAGATGCTACACTGTGTCATAGACAGTTTACAAACAATTTTGATCATACATACGATGTACATTGGTGGAGACCGTTCCAGCAGAGTTCTGGACAAGGAGAGAATATATCCATCATAACAAATCAAATTGGTGGTAAAGGTACTAACATCGATTGGCGTTTTGATGAAAAGTGGATTGAGATTCATAACGATGGTACTAGAAAGACATACAGAAAAGTAGGGCCTTCTTATAGCTTAAGTTACGAACTTGTAGAAGATGACAGTAGCAACAATAGAACATACTACAAGTGTGATGAAACATACCGATTCGGTGTAATACTTTATAACGAAAGAGGACAGGCTTCTTCTGTTAAATGGGTAGCCGATATTCGCATCCCGCCTAGATAGGAATATGATTATGATTTTTCTGCAGGTGGAGTACACTTTGATGAAGGTGTATGTAGAATGAAGGTATACGATATTGTATTCAAAGTGAAGAACTTCCCAGAAGGATGTTCTGGAATGCAATTTGTACAATGTCCTAGATCAATTGGCGATAGATATGTATTGAGTCAAGGTTTTGTAGGAGCTGCACAGAGGGTAAAAAATGAATATACAAATCAATTGACAAACTATACTTGCCCATCTGGAATTATGACGTTGCAGTATCTTGACACCAACAATGTCGCCTATGATGACAACGATTCTTGGCATAGAACATCTTCTAGTTGTTATGATTTGATTCAATTCGCATCACCTGAATATGCTTATCAGAGTGACGATGTTAAGAATCTCATCTCTACATATAAGAATCAATTACACTTAAGTCACGTAATTGCATTTGATATATATGCAGAATAGAACACGAGTATATTGGACGATGGTACTGGAAACGACATTGTTTATTCTAAAACGTCAGATAATACAAATTTAGGATTCGGATTTAGACGAGTAAGTATTGGTTCTAGTGGTTCGTATTTACGAGTAACCGGAACAGAAACATTGACTGATGATACTTCTAAATTCACCAATAGTTGGGTAGGTAATGTTCCAGAAAGTATGCGTTCTGCAAACAGAAACTATTTTTAGAACAGAACTCAGAGAGTCATTCTAAATAATGGAGACGCAGATAATACTTATAAGTGGGGTTACGTTGCATTCAACCATATGATTCCTAAGTATGTGCTTAGTTCTGGTCATTATAAAGCAATATATCCTAGTATATCTAAAATAGCATATCCAGCTGTACCAGAATGGAATAAGTTCGCAGACGGAGAACAGATAAGATTCAATGACGATGTTACTCCGATTGGAAACTATAGCTTTGTTAACTGGTCCTATCCTGGTTGTATTGATATCAACTTAGGTAAAGATGATCATGTTGCAGGTATATTAAAAGACACCGGAGACCGTAGAGATGATGATACTCCTAAAGCTGGAGCTCTTTATCCATGTGGAACAGGCGGTAAATATATACTGTTTAAGCTTGAGTCGGGCGTTACATTTAAAGACGATTACAACGATGTGTGGAATTATTATTATTGTCTTTCTAACGGCAATACTTTAATGGCTCCAATACACATAACAAACTTAGTTAAAGATTGTGTACCTTATGGCGGTTATACCGACATTGCCATTAAGAATAGCACATTCTGTGGTTTCGGAAATGTAATATCTAAAGGACAGTTCGACGCTTATTACGAACAGAATGGTGTTCAACCTACGGACTCTTATGATGTTGTAGCTAACGGTGGAGATAGTTATATATCTTGGTTTAAATTCAACGCACTTCACTTGTGGCACGATCCTATATACATAACGGCTACTAAGTGTGCTACAGTATACGAAGTTCCAGTAGAAACAGATATTGATCTTGATGCGGCATTTGGATCCAGATATGATTCTTCTGATGCTAAAGGTTATTATATACAAGATGAACCTGCTTCATTCCAAGGATTCTCACAACAAGCACCAGCATATCAGTATAACACAGCTTATAATCAAATACCAAACGTAATTAACTATAGTTCTACTGAAAAGACAGATATATCTAACGAAGATTGGGATATCAGAATTCACAACTCAGATTTGAAAACAAACGGTGAGAGTGTGGATAGCTGGCTTACATTTAAAGCCATGAACTTCCTTGACGTAGATTCTAGACACGGTGAGATTACAGAGCTTAAGTTGTTCAAAGATAGACTTATGTTCTGGTAGGATGATGCTGTTGGTGTACTGAGTTCTAACGAACGTACGATGTTGAACGATGCTTCTGGTAACCAGATTATACTTGGTAATGGTGGTATACTTCAGAGATCTGATTATATCTCTACTACATATGGTATGAAGAAGGGACAGTTCGCAGATACTCAGTCTAACACAACATTGTATTGGTGGGACGGTAATAACAAGGAAATACTCGCTTATACTGAGAATGGGTTACTTCCACTCGGTTCTCTGAAAGCTGTTAGAAATTACTTAAACGAGCACAATGAGAACACACATCCTTATTTGTTCTACGATATAAAGAACAAGGAAGTTATATCTAGTGTAGTAAACAATGAGAGTCTTGTATATAGTGAGCAGATTGAAGCATTCTCTTCTATATATAAGTTTGCTCCACTGTACGGAACAGAGTTGTCAGATCAAGTACTTACTACAAACAACACACGGTTGTATAAACAAAATGAAACAACTGGCAACGCATCTACTCTGTTTGGACAATCAATGTTGCCAAAGCTTCAGTATACTGTAAATGCTCAGAATATGTTCCCTAAGGTATTTGATATACAGACATTTGGTGGTAGATTCTACGGAGGGGATAAGAATACTGTTCCTGGTATAGACAACTTGAGATTCGATTATAAGACTCCTCTTAAACAGCACAGCACTTGTACAGGAACTGCAGTAACAAATAGAGAGTACGACTTTAGATTAGATATACCAAGAAACAACAACGACTCGTATGGAGGTCGTATGAGAGGTAAGACTATGGAGTGTGAGTTAAGTTCTACTTCTAACTCTACTGACTTCTCATTACAGTATATAGTAACTAAATATAGAATGTCATGGAGTTAAAAGATTTAAAACTTATAAACAACGGAGGAATACCTTAGTAGGAGCAACGCTTAGAGGATAAGGTTGCTTCTACTGCTATACCTCTAGGAGGATCTACAGGAAAATCCACTCTGGCAGATAGAAAGGCTATACACAATCTTCCTAAGTTTGAAATAGGAAAGCCTGGTCCTGTTTAGATTACTGGATTGGGTGGAGGTACTACCAACAACTTTAACTTTGCTGGAAGAACTTCAGCAGCGGCACAACTTGGAAAAGGATTGACTCCAGACGCTAGTAAAGCGATAAAAAGTTTGCCGACAGGACCTTCTGGTGGAGGCGGAGGTGGACTCGGCAAAGCTATTGGTGGTCTTGGTGATGTAGCTGGAACTGCTGTTTCTAATTTAGGCGGAGCTATAGATTTTGTTGGTGGAATTGCAAGTGCTGGCTAGTTCAATATGACAGCAGACGACGCTCTTAAAGACGCAGGCACATCTTCAGGTAATATAGGAGGTGTAGGATATACTAGATAGAATGACGTTGATTCTGCACAAATATCAGCACAAACTAGTGCAGAGAATTCTGCAAATACTGTAGGTCTTATGGGTAAAGGAGCTTCTCTTGGTGCTTCTGTTGGAAGCATTGCAGGACCTGTTGGTGGTCTTATAGGAGGAGCTGTAGGAGCTATTGGAGGTCTCGTAGGAGGTTTGTTTGGTGGTGCTGCACGTAAACGTAAGATGCGCAGAATGATCGCTGAAGCTAAAGATAAAGCTTTTAGACAAAATGATTATGCTAGAAGTGGAGCTCTTACATCAGCTATGCAACAACAGTATGCACAAGAATTTGGAGATACTGAATCACAATCCTTATATGGGTTTGTAAACGGTAAACAATCGTTTAGTGCTGCAGGACCTACAGAAGGATACAACGCTAGAGTTTCTAATGGAGAAATCATAGCTAATAAATTTACAGGAGAAATGTTCAGAGTACCTGGACTACCAAATAATAAGGACGGAAAGTTAGCGTTAATACGTCCTACAGATACAATTATTACAAATAAATACGGCCTTTCTGATTATGTAGCGGAAACAGGTGACTTAGAAGGAGGAGAGGCAATGATGAGTTCAATTATGAAAGCAAAAGGAGCAAAAGGATACAAATGCGGAAAATTGCCTAAATTTGCATGGGGCCTTCCAGAATGGACCAATCTTGGCGCTAATGCTATAGGAATGATAGGGTCTCTCGTTGATGCACATAATATAGAAAACGAACCGCTTAGTAATCCTAATACAAGAAAAACAAACGCATACGAGAACGTTGCGTTAAATAAGATGGCTAGTTTGTAGTACAACCCATACTAGTCTTACAACGATGCGTACAACATGTATGCAAAGAACAGATACGCTTCAAACAACAATCAAGGAATGAGCGCGGCTCAGAGAGCTGTGATGAACTATGCTGGTTATAAAGATGCTATGGATAGTATTGCTAAGATAAACCAGTATGCTCAAGAGGTCAATAATAAATATGGTCAGGCTTTTGCTTAGATGGCTGCTCAACTTGGCGATGAACAAGCTAAAAGAGATCAGCAATCCGCTCAATTTGATTATGAAGCATATAACCAAGCACACGGAGCTAGACGACTTATGGCTAGTCAAAGACGTGCAGATGCTATGAATTATCTCAATAACTGGGCCAAGGGTGTAATAGACATGCATAACTGGAGAAAGATGTATAATCTGTATGAGGAGGATGCCAAGAACAGAAAGAATAACAATACAAACAATGCTTCTTCAAAAACTCCAAAAGTTCAACTCGATCCAAACGGATTGTTTGGAAAAACTAATTTTGCAGGAGTAAAATCTTACGCATTAAATCCGTATGCGGGTACTGTGGAAGCTGGAAGACCACTTCCATAGTTTACGGCTGCTACTCCACAAGATATATACAGACTTACAAATAATCAGCTTATGCTTCCTAGCACAGTGCTTCCTCTTTATTGGAGTTCTCCGAAGTCATATATGAATACCGGTAAACTAAGACGTAAATAATTATGGTATACGGAGCTGATAGAATAGTACAGATGCCAGTGATGCAACTGTACGATACAGGATTAATGCAATCAGCCATTAACAACGCTCGTTATATGTACGAGAAGGCTGAGAAGCGAATGGACGACTTCTACGAGAAATATGATAACTTTATAACACCTATACAAAGAGACCAAGACTGGTACAATGAAAATGTAATAGGAAAGTTTCGTAAAGGTATAGACGAGTTATACGCTAGAGGAGAAGATCCATTGAGAACTGCTTCTGGTAGAGCTAAACTTGCACAACTTGCTAGAAGCATAGACGTAGGTACTGTGAACAAGCTTAGAACTAGTGCCGATAACGCTAGAGAATTTCTTAAAGAACGTTCTAGATTAGAGGCCGCCGGTTTGTATAATCCTTTGCTTGCTAAATATGACGGTCCAGATATTAACTCTTACAGTACGTTAAAGTCTGGTGCATGGGATAAAATGAGTCCTACTAAGATAGTAGATATGGCTACGTTTGGTAATCCTTATTATGAAGGAATGAAACCAAATGTACACAAAGCTAGTAAGAATGGTATTTCTTATAGCATTGAATCTATCACACCTGAGGATTTGGAGAAGATTGCTAATGATCATTACAACGAACTTGTAAGTACTGCACAAGGACAACTTATGTATAAGTACTACAAAGATATGTACGGATCAGATGATTTAGCTAGAGACGCGTTTAATAAAGCAGTGGCTGCTGGCCAGACAAGACGTGTATATCAAAAGGATGATTACGAAGACAATTGGGCACAACGTCAACAAATAAGCCAAGGCTGGGCTAGAATAAATCAGGCTAAACGTGAGTTTGAATTCCAGAAGAAGATGTATGAGGATTCGCTTGACAATTCAGAAAACATTAGACCTAGAGGAGCTGCTGATCAAGTAAAGATGGATCAAACTAAGCAGTTTGTTGCTCAGAAAGAAGAGTATGCAAAACAGCTCAGTAACGAAGAAAAACTTGCTAGAAAAGCTATAGTAGATAAAGATAAGAAAAATAATTCTACTGGCGGACAGAAACTTATTGAAGTATATAAGAAGCTCGATAAGATATCTAAGAATGAGAAGATAAGAAAAGAGAGCAGAGAAAGAGCTCTGAAAGAAATGGAAAAGCTTGAAACCGGAGGACATACTTCTAATGAGTTTAAGAATTGGGTAAAAGCATATAGAAATCAAGAGGGCATTGAAGCAGGTTGGGCCAAAAAGATTTCTTCTGTAAGCAGTGGATATGACGGAAGAGTACAGCCGGAAGAAAACTTATACAATAAGGCTCACGAATCGTTTACTAAGCATAATATAATTCAAGGCTCTGTTGACGACGGAATGCAGCAAGACATGAATCATTCTTTAGCGTTACGTAAAGATGGAGACGACGCAGTCGGAGTGATTGGAACTAATACTAAATTTGCACCTGTAGCGGAAGCAGAATTTACTGGAAATAGAGTATATAAACACAATTCTTTCTTTAGTAAATTAAATAGGCTTATAAAAGGTAAAGAATATAAAGTTACTTTGACCAATCAAGGAGGAAGAGGATATGGTCATGGACTTATAGGTAAAGATAGTTACGATGTCATAACACAAATTGGAACTTTTGACGATAATGACATAAATGCATTCTTTGATAATTATGACGAAAATAGTCTAAGAATGTTTGGTGTAACAAGAAATAGCAATGGAGGATGGGATATTCCTCTAGTTTCTAGATTCTCAAATGGAAGTCAAACTTGGGGTAACGTAAATACAGAAACCCATAAGAGAAATAAGAGTGTATAGTAGGATGCTGCAATAGAACAAGCTAGAGCTATGATGCGTCCTATGGGCGGTAAATAATATATACAATTATGCCAAGAATAAAAACAAAAAATAGGAAGAAGAACTCACTGAGTCAAGAAGACAAGATGGCCCTAGAAGCACTTAGGCATTTTGATGATATTCTTGATGTTGGCACCGCTATACAATAGCACGATCGAGAGGTAGCACAATCGATAGATTCTAGAGCAGCTGAGTACTGGCGCTAGAATGCCGAAGAAGTTGAGTGGGAAAGAAAGGCAAAGGAAGATGCAGATATAACTGTAGAAAGAACTCGAGACATTCCAATGCCATCTGTAATGGGAGGTTAGAATGCTCTTGGTACACTTATGCAAGGTGTAGGAGCTGCATATAACCATGTAAAGAATCGAGACATACCTGGTATGCCCGATGATTACGGAATGAGTGACTTTCTCAAAGATCAATGGAATTCATTCTTTGGCGAAATGAATACCCTTCAAGCAGAAGATGCAAAGGGTTATAAAGTGAGAGCTTTAAACGATAAAGAACTCATTAATAAATACAAACGTTCATTAGATATACTTGATGAAATAGACCAAATAGATGGAGAGATTGAGTATATTGATGAACAATTAGCAGGTACAGGTCTTACCGCAGAGCAGAGAAATGCTCTTCGCGGTAGATCTGCGCAAGCTAAAGCTGCTAAGATAAAGCTTCAAAACGAGTATGAAAATTCTGCACCAGATAGAAAACTGTTGGAAGATACTGTTAATTCTAAACTGGGTGGAATTAAAGCTAGTTGGGACGATCTCATGTCTGGTAATGGAATATTCGGAAGCGATGCTTGGTGGAACATTCCTGGTAAGACTACTGCTGCTCACGATGAACTTAACGATGCCCGTAGATTTATATACGATTTAGGCAAAGGTAAGAGAAGTCGTAACGAAACTCGTCAAATGCTTGATAGAGCTCTTAGTGAATATGACAGACTTGAAAAGGGTTGGAATGCAGTAATAGAAGAAAACGAGAGAGATGCTAAATATCATAAAGATAAGATAAGCTCTTGGTTCCAAGGCAGGGCAGATAAAACTTAGATTGCTTTTACAGACCCAGATACATATCTGTTTAAGATGCCAGGAATTATCGGAGGTTCTGCTAGTTCGTACATGAAACAAGCTCCTGCGATGATTTCTAGTATACTTGGAGGTCTTGCTGCTGGTGCTGCTACTGGAGGTGCTGCTTGGCTTGCTGGTGCCGCTGGTGCTCTCGGTTCTTTTGCGATGAACTACGGCGCAGGTGTATCAGAAAATAATGCTGAAGTTGCCCTTGCAGCTAAGGAGAGAATTAAGGCTAGAACAGGTCTTGAAGATAAAGACATCGACGATATTATCTCTGGTAAGATGACAGATCCAGCCAAGCTGCGTAAAATCACAGAGAACATCACAGATGTAGAGAACCTGTTCAACAAAGACATGGCTGCTACTACTTGGGATGCTGCTATTGATGCAATGCTCGGTACTGTACCTATTGGTAGTATGGCGAAACTTAACTCTTATATAAGAGGAAGTAAAGCTTGGGCTAAGGCTATGAAGGTTCCTGCCATTAAAGCTGCTCTTGAGAGTAGTTTTGGTAAAGATGTTATAGCTGGATTTGAAGCTGGTTCTATTGCTAGCCCTCTTGCTGGAGTTGCAACAGGTGCAGCTAACGCTACAGTTGGTAGAGCTACAAAGAAGGGTGCTGAAGCTCTCGGTAACCTTATTATAAGACATTCTGACGATACATACCTCGGTTCTCTTGCTAAAGGACTCGGCAAACGTATGACTATGCTTGCCAAAGGTTCTCAAAAACTTACACCAGAACTTGAAGAGTTAGCTAAGGCTACTAAGAAAGGACTTACTAGTCAATATATGAAAGGTATTGGTGGACGCCTTATCAAGTCTGCTATTGCTGAAGGTATTGAGGAAGGTAAGCAACACGTTAATGCAGAAGACTTCAAGAACCAGATTGGTGATCCGAAGCTCATGAGCACTATGGATATTGCGTTTACTGACATGGTGAACGGTCTTACTATGGGAGCTTATGTTATGGGTATCCCCTTGGACGGACTTGGAATTATAAACATTAAAGACCAAGATCTGTTGCAGGAAATCAAAGGCGGTATGCTCGGTGGTTGGGGTCAAACAGGAATGGTTACTGTTGCTCAGAGTTCAGCACCATATATACGACAGAGTAAAGCTCTTGATATCGCTGTAGAACAGCTGCAGAATAATAAACTTGCTGCTACTGCACAAAAAAACCAGTACAGAGACTGGTTACGTAGAGGACTGTTTAGTCCTGGTAAGAACGACATGAAGCAAGCGTTCCAGAGACTTCGTGAACAGAATAGTAAGTATGAAGAGACATATCATGATGCAGCAATTGCTCCAGAATTGATAGATGAAGCTGAGCAGAAGTACAACAAGTTGATGAACATTGCTCAGAACCCTCTTACAAGAAAGGCAGCTCAAGCAAATGGTATCAATGTAAGAGACTGGAAGAATCCTACCTCTTGGAGATCCAATGCTCAGTATCACGATTTTGTTGCTACAACAGCCGTAGCTCTTGATAGAATAGCAGACATAAAGGCTAATAGACAAGAAGCTGCAAATGACTTACAGCAAACAGAACAAAAGTGGGCTAATAACCTTTCTGTATCAGAAAATAATCTTGCTTTAATGTTAAATTTCCTTTAGACCAATGAGGAATCTGAGGAACGTCTATCTGGAAAACCTCTCGATAGAATTGCTACAGAAGCAATGATAGAAGGAGATAACGATTTCGAGTATACCAAGAATATTGCATATCTTGCAGCACTTTTGGAATATAGAGATCAAATAGAGCAAGGTTTAAAACTACAAGAGAATACTCCGCATGCTAAAGTACGTAGAGGGTTACATGATCAATTAAAGCAAATAGATAATACCATAGACAGCGTAAAATCTTGGTTTGAAGATAAAATTGATCTAAGTAACGTTCGTACTTTAGAAGATGTCGAGAACCATCTTGCATACAATGAGGAAGCTCATAGTGAACTTAAAAATGCATATCTCAACGATATTAAGTGGGGATATGAATTAAGTTCTGCACAGAAGTCTCTTGATAACTTTGTAGGTAAACTTGAGCGAATAGACAACGACGGAAACGTTGTTTCTTCCAGCGCAGATTGGAATCCTATCAACGACTTAGAGCACGTTAGATATTCTAAAGGACACGCTGTACAAATACTAAAAGAGATTGCTGAGAACGAAAAACAAGACGATGCTTTTGAGCATGCTGTAGAAAAAGTATATCAAGAGAAGCTCAAGGCTGAACATCTCGACGAAGAAAACGCTTGGATTGATCCAGAAGTACAACCAGACTCAAGAGAGAAGGTTCCTGTAAAGGATTCTAAGGGTAATCAAATACGTGTTCTTACTGACGAAAATGGTCGTATTAACAGACGTCTTGCCGATAATGAGACTGTAGATAGTGAAGGTCTCTTGTGGGAGTATAAAGATAGAAGAGACGATCTTCCTATGAACCGTATAACTCATGGTGCAAACACTCCAGAAGAGAACGCTGAACACGACAGACAATTGTTTAGAGAAACATTCGCTAAACAATCTGGAGAAACTCTTCCACTGTCTCCACAGTCAATGGTAGAAAAGCGTCAGAGAGCGTTATTTGATGCCGCTAGGGCAAATGGATGGCAGGAGATTCAATCGCCCGTCACAGAGCCTAAAAATGAGCCACAGGCCCCTATTGTACCTCCTACAACACCTCCTGCAACGCCTCCTACACCTCCTGTAGAAAACAATGAGGACGATGATCCATAGCAGAAGGTCGTAAAGGATATTGAGCGTAGATACAACGAGGATAAGGTTAAAGTTAAGAACGATCCTGACGGATATAGTACTACCAGTCAAGACTATTTTATCGATGACGATGGAAAGATAGTTAGAGCTTCTCGTGTACACAACATTAAACCAGAAGCATATATTCATCCAGAACAAAATGAACGTATTAAGGATGTATATAACAAACTATCAAAAGCAAAATCTTTAAAAGAATTTAGAGATGTTCTTATAGGATATGTAAGCCCAGATCCAGAAGCAGATCAAGATGATATTCACATATATCAGAAATATGTAGAGGATAATCAAAATGAATTCTTTGATAACCCTACTGCTGCATCTAAGACAGAGTTTGAGAATACAGTTAAACATCTTGCTCAGGCAATCGTTGCTTATGACAATACTCCTGGAGCTTCTGTAAAAGTTGGTAATATAGTAGACGAACTTGCTAGAAACTTCTTTGGCTCTGATATAATGTATAGTATGTCAGATACAGACGAAGAAATAATGAAGCTGTTCGATACTAAGAATGAGTCTGACGGACGTACATACAGAGAATTATTTAAAGGCCACTTTGAGCCATTTAAAACTCTTATAAAGAGTCTTAGACGTCAATATGAGTATTATACTCAAGATTTAAAATGGCAGTTAACCACGCTTCCGTTTACTCTTCGTGCTCAGTTTACTGATTTAGGCTGGGTAGCTGGACAGACCGATATGATTGGAGTAGACCAAGAAGGTAGAGTTCATATTATAGACTTCAAAACATCCGTTCATACATTCGGTAATGTTTATACTCCAAATATTGAACTTACGGCTGCTTATCATAGTGATCTTAACATATTGTCTGAGGATGATATAAAGAACAATACACCTAAGGCAAGACGTATTTTACGTAACATAAAAGCTGACGGATACAAAAATATCACTCTTCAGTGGGAAGGCAAACGTGCTGTAATATCTAATATACATAAGCCATTCTTTGAGACTCCAAATAAGGCTTACGGACAAGAGTTATCTTCTTACGAAGACTATAGCAATCAGCAAACAGCTTACGCTGAGATGTTAAAGCTTAACGGATTTGATGTAGCATCTATAGAGATACTACCTTTCAGAGTATCTTACGACAAATAGTTTACAGAACTTGGAAAAGGTATTGATTATATATAGTTGCAAGAGAGAATGCCATTGATGTTTAGCAGTAAGATGTTAAGTATTCTTGACGGTATTGAGACTAGAGATAGTCAAGCCCTCAGACAAGCTAAAGAGCAGCTTCACAACGTTATAGGTGGCGTAGACAACAAATTCAACAATCTGTCTGAGAAGATGACAGAAGGTGCGTTTAATGAACTATCAGACCAAGGTAAGATTTTATATTCTGACTTCATGACTGAAGCCAAAAATGCACTAAAAGAGGCTGAAGATTTGCTTTACAATCAGAACTCAGATGATATAGATGCACTTAAGGCTCAAATAAGCTCGTTAGAGGACATTTACAGCCGTTTTGACGACCTTTTACACGACTTGCGTGAAGATGTTAAGCGCGAGCGTTCTAAAGCCGCCCAGCAGGCTAGAAATGAGGCTATACGCGATCAGCAAAAACAGAGAGAAGAGCCTTCATACGAGCCTGTCGCAGGTGTAGTAAACGCCCCAAATAAGAGAGACAGCGCTGGTAATACTTCTCATACTAATCTTAATTATCGTAGAATAGAAGTAGATAGAGAACTCTCTAATGCTACAATGGCTCCAAACTTTGTAGACGATGCTGACATTTCCGTATATATTGATGGAGATGAAGTATACGCTGATATAAAATTTGAAGGAAAAGTTTGGCAGAGAGTACTTATTGACACTAAGTATGATACAATTGGAGGAAAGACTTGGATTCCAAACGGTAAGAAGCTGTTTGATGCTATTGAGAAACTGCAGAAAGAGCTGAACGATGGAGAAAGAGTAGTTCCTGTAAAGGCTTCTATGTACCGCACAGCTGGTCGTTTGCAGCTAGCAGTAGATAAGAACGACCGTCTTACTTACCAGAATGTACTTGACACAGACCTGTTTGCTAGTCAAGACATTTACGATATAGAGTTTTCTTCTGCATATAAGAAGATAGGTTATGTCGACGATGCTGGTATTGTTTAGACATTTGAGGAAGGTAAAGAGCAACCTACTCCACTATATCAGTGGTCAGATAGAAGAATGAGCTCTAGACCAGGAACTTTGATTTATTTAAAGTCTGTACCAAAGAACGAATGTCCAAATAACAAGAAAAACAACAGAGTAATAGTTGCAATAGATAGGGTGAAACTTACATCAGAAGGTGCTAATTCTGATATTAATTTCATCGTAGAAGCTATTAAGAATCCAGATTCTCTTGACAAACCATATTTCAAGGAGATAAATGGTCAGGTATATAACATTAAAGCTACACCTAGACAGATAATCAACTTGATGATTCCTATGGTAGATAACCCACAACATTTAGGAAATGCTGACTCTATTATAAGAGACCCAAATAATCCTATGGTTGTTTATCTTATGAAGCGTACAGACCTTGCTGCAAACAGTACTGGAAGAGGACGCTTTGATTTATCTACTGAACAAGGTGTTATCGATTTTACTAACGTTCTGAAGACAATGTCTATATCAGAAAGACACGATGTTCTTTCTAGTAGACTCGGTTCATTTAATGGAACAGAAGGACAAGTACTTCCATTTGGAGGTATTAAACAGTTCTTCATTGAACAAAATGGAGCTGTAACAAGTCTTGATATTACTGATACCATTAAGTTTGACCTCGAAGACTTTAAGACGGTTACTTCTCAATCTGGAGTACGTAGACAAGGTGTAAATGGATTTGCCTATTACCTCAAGCATGGAATGCTCATTACACAATATGCTGGAATGGGTAGTTCTAATGTAGAAATAAAAGATGTAACTATTGATAGAGGTACTCCTGTATAGGTAGCTCCTAGTGGAGTGCAAGAAGTTGCTCCTATTGGTTCTATTTCTACTATTCAAGGTACTATAATCGATTCAGTGAAATAGATGGT
>Ga0265300_10000212_pt1 | contig 63090 bp, 79 predicted proteins | sample AusTroGonzalo_MG_FD_193482 | JGI IMG/M metagenome (GOLD analysis project Ga0265300, IMG submission 193482) | Bovine rumen microbial communities from tropical cattle in Woodstock, Queensland, Australia - Gonzalo_03 | ecosystem: Host-associated > Mammals > Digestive system > Stomach > Rumen ... | reverse complement strand
TATGCAGAGATAAACATTGTTAATCCCAAGTGGTTTATATACGTATAATTACCAATACAGTCTCCCCAGATTTTTATGTTTTGCCAAGTGGCAGGGTTATATAGCTATCATTTAACCAATCTTGATTCAACCTTTAGGGTTAAACCAAGCACATTATAGGATTTGAAATAAAAAGGGAATTTTTAAGAAACGTTAAGTGAGAACCAATATTCGCATTCGTATTCGAAGTGGAATTATTCACATTCAAATAGAAAGTTCCAGCATTCGCACCATTACTATAATTACCACTGGTATGAGCCAAACGAGAAGCATTCACATTCACATTATCGCAATTTTTACAATCCCCATTGAGCTTATACATGGTTTGTTTACAGTCGTATAGCCAACAAAGGCGAAAACGTAATTTTTAACTCGTCTTCGACCATATAACCCAAAAATTTTTTATATTTTTATTTCCTTGATTTTCTTTTCCCTTATTCTTCTTTCGACTTCTTGATTTATGTCATCTTCGGACGGATTATTTTTTATTATTATATTTACTTCGGACTCTTTGGGGAGTTCCCACTCCCCATAAGGTCACAAAGTATATTCTTGATTTTTGTCGTTTGTTTCAATTTGAATATTTATTTTCATTTTTTGATCGCGTGAAGTAAAAAGCCTTCGGCAGAGTTGAAGTGGTTGACCGTCGCAAGCGACGGAAAGGGGGGCTTCGCTTACGCTTCGCTAAAGGAACATTAAGCGAGAACCAATACTCGCATCCGTACCCGAAGTGGAATAAGCCACAGCCAAACAGAAAGCACCAGCATTCGCACCAGTACCATAATCACCACCGGCCCGAGCCAAACGAGAAGCATACACAAACACACCATCGCAATAATAAGTATTGTAGCTTGAATTATTTACCGTTCAAAGCGGTGCAAACATAGCTTTATTATCTCATGATATACTTGAAAGATCGTTTCAACTTGTTGTCGTTATAGTCACTCAAGTATTTTCGTATGGCGAACTTGTTGTTATATCTCCGGCGAATCCTTGAAGTGCTGTCCATAAATTTTTGCTTCAATCTGTGCAAATTCAACCAAGCCATTCAGAAACATTTCACCACCAGTTTTCAAGTCCGAATAATTTCATGTAGCTTGTTTGATTTCAAGTATTTCAACCAGTAGCACCCGCAATTGAATTACTTCATCATGACGCTTGTTTTGATCATGAAACGATTCATTGTCCGATAGTTCATTGAGAATCAATATTTCAATATTTCATCATATATAAAGCGTTTATATACATTCTTTGATAGAATCAAACTATGTCATAACCACCATTTCAAGAATTTCAATCGTTCGCCCTTGCATAACCTATAAAATCTCACATTGTGTGATTTGATTCGACTGTCGCACCCGATAAAGATTTCAAAACCGAACTTGAAAGACTTCATTCATAAACTCATAAATAAAAGGCGTTTTTCTTTACTGGGCTTGATAAAGTTCAACGAGAATGTGCATAATATTGAAATCATTCGTCTTCGGCGTTTGGATTATTTGTTATTGATAAAGTGCAAGTTGAACCACTTTTTGTCATTTTAATTCAACGAATAGGAAATTTTACCATAACATTATCTCATGAAGTCAATCATGATTCACTCGACATATTTGTTAAATCTACGCTTCAAGTTTCAACTCAAGAAGTGTTTAATCTTACTCACTCAAAACCGAAAATTGCGTCCCAGTCTGAACTTCCTTGCGTCATTCATTCTGCGTCGTCTTCGTAATCTACAAAAGCACTCGCTGGCGTTGAAGTTTCAGACCATTTAATCGTCCATGTGCTGTATCATCAATGAATATAATCAATAGTGTCTTCGGATTTATGATCCAACCAAACCCCGTCCGTATGTCTTCCCAAAGTTGTCAACTTCGCTTTTTCTCATAATGTTTTCAAATTTCTTGGCAACGCATAAGCACCAGTCGTTGAAACTCTTGTCAATAAAATATTCGCGAATCAATCTGAAACACAATATGGAATATTCGCTGTTTGTTTTATAGTTTCGTAATCGTTCGCCATTTTTAAATATTGGAATGCGTCGGATTGTTGCGTTGAATCGCAAGCGACAACATAATAATTGCTGGCGTTTACTATATGGCTTGCTTGATAAATAACAACGTCCAATAATTCTCATTCAGTTCAACCAAAAGATTCATTTAAAGCAACTGTTATTTCTTGATAAGAACTTGAAAATGTTGTATATGGCAAAGTAGCCGTTGCAATAACATTATTCGAGTCTCAATACCAATAAGAACTTTTTTTATTCGTATTTATAACTGAAATTCATTTCCTTACTTCGACAACCAAACTTGTTGTTGGTGATCAAGCCATTTTAACTTTTAATTTTAATTGATTGCTTGCCGTTCCGCTTCCTTGTCTTTGAATATGAATTTCCGTGCTTGCGTTTGTATCTCAAACGTTCGCGTCAACTGAAGCGTTGTCATAAGTTGTTGTCAACTGTCTGAACATTGGATCAGTTATTTCATAATAAGATCAAACGAGTCATTCATCTTCCAAATGGTCACTCGCACCGCTTTGACTTGCGAGATCGTCAATTTGAGTTTGAAGCGAATCGAGATTATATTCAACCGAAATTTTTGTCCATTTCGTGCTGTCAAATTCTTCGGGCGTTGAAACGGCTGTCGTGCATGAATATCTATCTCCTTTATACATTACAATATCTCAAATAGAATATGTTGCCGTGCTGTTGTATTCGTCCGCGATCGCTGAATCATTTACGGACGTCTCCAATTTATTTTGAATGTCTGCGACTTGTTCAGCTGTCCAATAAAGCGAAACTTTATCTCATGAATAAAAAGCGTGGGCTGTATTATCTTGACTTCTATTTGAAGCTGTGTCGTCTTGAACACAAATTCAAGCTCATCTCACGATCGTAAAAGAATTTTGATTGCTTGAAGTGACTTTCACGATTTCCCTTAAAATAACATTATCGTCGGTGTCGCAATGTTCCAAAGTTAAAAGGAACGGAAAAGTTGACGGAAATAAAGATTGATCCCCGTCTTTAATCAATAACGCTGTCGCACTTGCGGAAATGTCCGCTATTAAGGTGCTGTCCGCGTTGTTTGCGTTTTTGTAATTTGTAAACATTTCTAAATTATATTAAAATAAAAGGGTTGTTTAACTGCTTATTGCGTCCCGCAATGTTTCGTTTTCTTCCAAAGTCAACGTAATTTTTAACGGCGTATAAGATATTTTTTCGATCAATAAATCTTTTATTGTATATTCACTATTTACGACGGTCACCGTATCTCATGGAACGACACTTTCAATATCATATTCGTCATTTATTACGATCGTGCTTGCATTCTTCGGATTTGAATATTGTTCAAGATAATTATTTCAGAATTCGTCTTGCGTTTGTTCGTCAACTATGCTTTGTTGTTTATTATAAGTTTCTTTTATTCAATACGTGCTTTGAGACGTGAAATCTTGATATAATTTCGCCGTTCAATCTTTTCTTTCAACATATATTTTATTTATTATTGATTCCATGCTATAATTCAAATTCATACTTTCTACGACTTGTTGATTCGCGACAATATGGTTTGTTTGAGTAAATTTTTTTCTAAAATTAAACTTTCAATCCGAATCGACAAACCAATAATAATTCGTGATTTTATTTATTTCGTTGATCGCTTTCGTGCAAGTCACCGTATTATCAAAATCGACGCTTATATTTTCCGAATATGAATCAATTTGTCAAACTGTAATCAAATTTCAAGTATAATTATTATTGAATTTCGTGATTATTGCTGTCAATATCGTTTCAATTGTTCAAGAATAACTTCAAGTAAATAATATTGAATTTAATAAACTTGCGATTCATAAACAAGTTATTTGAATATATCATTTATTTATATCGTAAATTCTCGAAATCTGCGAAACAAATCACATATAAATTTGCTTTCATTGTTTATATTTTTCGCTGTAAAGAATTATTTTTATAATTTCTCCGCCGTGAAAAGTATTATCACCAAAACCCAACGCAAGATTTAATTGTAATTGTCATTGTCAACCGTTCACGTTTTCGGTGAAAGAAATATCACTCATGATCACGTTCGGATTTATCGTCGTTTGATAAATTCATTCTTTACTATAAACTTTTATGTCATATCTATTCATTACAAGAATAATTTTTTATAAATAAAGATCATGTCATAATTTACTAACGCACCCGAATTGACTTTTATTTCTATATGGTTCAATCAAGGTTCGATTATTGGAAACGGTCAAGAATAAGTGATAACGGTTCAATTTAATTTCGCGAGTTTTGTTTCTCCGTCGATTATTATAAAATCTCCGGCTTCAAATTCGTTCGAAATCGTAAATAAATATCAATTCATGTCAATTGAAAAAGAATTTAATCACGTTTCGCTTTTAATGATTAAATAAATTGACGGGTAGCAGTTCACTTTTCAAGAATAATTTAATTCGGTTGCGTAATTTCAAGAAATTCCCGTGTATGTGTTTGTGATACTCGTTAAATTGAAAGATAAAGGATTGACACAAGTAAAAGTTAAAACAACATTTTGAACGAAAGTTATATTATAATTTTGTCTTCAAAATTTTAATCCAGTCAATGTTGCTTCCCGTCTTCTTACGAGTCAATTTATAATTATGTCCAAATATCATTGCATTTTACTCGTTTGAAATTTCAATTCGTCAATCAAGTCGTTTAATCCGTCGGCGGTGTTTGAAGATAAACACATTGTGATCGTGATTGTTTTCGTTCTATAAAATTTATTCAACGCGTTTCACCCGTCGGCTCTTGGGAAATTATATGTTTCAAGTGCAATATCTCATAAATCGTCATGATCAGAATTTATAACGCGTCTTGTCGTTCAGTTGTGCAAGTTGTATCAATTAAAAATAAACATTCAACTGTCCGGCTCGACTCATCATCTTTTTTTTGGTGCGTTTCCTAATAACCCGCTGTTTAATAAAATGTTGTCCATTTGTTTTTTTTGCTTTTAATATAAATTAAGCGATCCCGAAATTCTTTTCAAGTTTAATCTGTCTCACCATTTCTCTTGCTAATTCTTGAATATCGTTTTCGTTTCTCACGCTCACTCATGAAATGTTTATCGTGATTCAATTATTATTCGTGATTTCATGATTTGGAATAATTGTTCAACTTTGTCTTGGAACGAATAATTCCGGTCACTTTTCTCAAACAAGATAAGTATTTCACATTGAAACTGGTCACCCGTTCGCTTTTCATCATGAAACCAAACTTTTTAAAGAAGCAACCGCACTATCATATTTGCTTTTTGCACTTGAAACGACGCTTTGTGCCGCACTTTTTACGCTATTCCATGCGTTTTTAATTCTTTCAACGACTCATTCAATAGCACCAACAAAACTTTCAACCCGTCAAAGAACGGTATTTATTCACTCGCTGAATTTTCCTTTTATATTTTCCCGCATTTGTCAAAACGCGTTCGTCAATGCCGTGTCTATCGCTTGTGCCATAGTGTTTCAAATTTCGCTGACTCTTTCCCGATCTCCAGTAAATAAGGCGATCCAAAATTCGAATCACAATTTTAATCATTCTCGCAATGCTTGAAATATTCCAATAACGGAATCTTTTATCGCGGTCACTTTTTCCGTGATCCGATTTCGTGCTTGCGTCAATTTATCTGCGATCCAATCAAGCAACGGTCAAAATAAATCTTCCGTCACTTGTTGAATTGTTTCTCGAGTGTTCCTTGTTAAATCGACAATTCAATTCCACGCTCATTCCCGATCTAATGTGAAAATTTTCATAATTATATCAATCGTTTGAAATGCTCATTCGAGAATTCAACCGATTATGTCTAATCACGCTTTGAATATATTTTCAACCGCGTCTCGCAAAACCGATAAAGCGGTCATTATTTCTTCGCCGTGTTCTTCCCAAAACGCTTTGATTTTATCAAGTCGTGGTTTTATAATGTCCGAAATTTTTCAAACTATTTCCGCCGTCTTTTCTCTAATTCATCAAAAATCTGTCGCCCGTGCGAGTGCAAGTGCGGCGATTCAAGCAATAACCAAACCAATTGGCGACATTAAAAGAGATAATCAAGAAGTCACACTCGATATAATTCAAGGCAACGAACTGAAAACAAAAATCAATCAAGTGATCGCTGTCGTCACCAATAATATTTTTGAAGCAAGCTCTGGATTTTTTTCGATCCAATCTGCGATTTTATTTATAACGGGTTGAATAGCGTCAAGAAGTTTTTGAACGACTGGCAATAATGCGGATCAAATTTTCGTTCAAATATCGACGAAAGTGTTTTTCAACTGTGCGAATCTTTCCGCCATTGTTTGTGCGGGTTCTCAAAATTCGTCAAGGGCTTTTCTTCATTCAACGAGTGTCGCATTTACTAATGCTTGCGTCTTTTCGGCTTTTGTCAATTCCTTTGAACTCTTTCATAATGTTTTTGCGTAATCTTCATACGCTTTTTCAGAATCGATAATAATTCAAAGGTTGTCCAAAATCATTGGACTTCATCTTCAAAGTCAAGTCACAATATCATTAAAAGATTGCGTGACGTCTTGTCACATTTGCTGTCCGTAAAGTCTCGCAATTTTCATCAAGTCCGTCATGTCGTCCGTGTTTTGCGTCACTCATAATTTTAATGCTCTGTTTGCAGAAAGCATTAAATCATATTCCGAAACGGCTCATTTTGACGCTTGCTTTAAAGATTTCAACATTGCGTCTCAACTTTCACCAACCGTTTTCGTTAAATTATCGAACGCGTTTTTCACCGGCTCAATGTCGGTTGCTTGTTTCACCATAACGGTTCATAATCAAACAAGGGCTGTCGTTGCTATTCCGGAATATTTTTTGACGTTCTTCAAACTATCGGACAATTTTTGAGAATTCTTTGAAATTTCGTCAAAAGATTTCGACGCTTGATCCGTAGCTTTTACAATAATTTCAAGAACTTTTGAAGACGCCATGAATTTTATTTTTTAGTTGATAAAGATTTTTGATTTTTCCTTTCGGCTCTTGCGTCCGCTCACCATTTCAACAATAGCAAATCAATAATTTCTTTCGGGGTGTTCATAAATTCTTCATGCGTCCGGTGGTATTTATCAATGATTATAATTTCCAATAATTCCGGATCGTTTAAATCTGATTTTCCCGTATTTGCTATTTTGTCGAATTCGTAAGTGAATCTATCTTTTTTTTTTCGTCAAGTCATCATGCGGTCGCTTGAAGTTCTCCTAAAACTTCGGCAACGTCTTTGAATAAATTCAAATCTGTTAAGTTTTCAATCCATTCTTTTTTCTGATCGTCTGTCATTTCGGTGTTTCAATTTATTGAAGCAACTCGAACTGGGAAAATGTCAAACGTCATTTGCATTTCGTCTTTGTCTTCTTGTCGTTTTCTAACAATACTTGAAATCTTTTGTCGTTCTTTCATGTTGATTTTTTCTTTGAAAACGATCTTGTCTTGTCAAAAGGTTTTTTCCATACTTATTATTTTTTAATAATTAAAACTTTATTCAATCACCGGAAGAATTACACAACGGCAATTCGGGTGCAAAGGTGGGTAAGGTGTAGCGGAATAATCAAGTTTCATTTCTCCGCCATTCACTCAAATTAAAACGTCTCATTTATCAAAATAATTTTCTCATAATCAAACGATTTTTCAATTCATCGGTCAACAATATTCGCAAACTCTTTCGTCAAGGGCTGTATATCGTTGCTTTTTCTCGACAACTCCACTTTCTTTTCGTCATAATTCTGAACCCCAATTTCACGCACGAACCGTTTCAGTTCTCACGATCAATTCTGCACGACTTGTTTTTAATTCCGTGAAAGTTTCAAGCAATAAATCTTTTCCTTGATCGAACGATAATCATTCGGACAATATCTTTTCGAAATTATTTTGTAATTTCTTGTTTGTGTCTGTGTCGATTGATCATGCGAATTTTTGAATATTTTTCATCAATTGTTTTTCTAACGAATCCGAAATAACGAAATCGTGAACAAGTCAAACTTCAATTAAGGCTTGTTCTGCTTCGGTTTTAACCAATTCGTTTTGAGTTTCTTTCAAGAATTGATAATAAATCAAAGCTCGTTTTTCAATTGATAATAAAGGAAATTTCATCTCCGCTTTTTTATCAATCTTTATTGATTTTCATTCTTTCACGTTTTCTTTATATCGAGTTTTATATTCTGAAAGAATTTCTTTTTGTTGTTTTTCAAATATTTTCTCGATTTTATCTAAATATAATTGATCGAATTTATTGTTTCTTTCCATTTTCCTTTCTCGATATTTTTGATTATATTCTTCAGTTCAACGAGTTTTCTCTTTAATTGATTTTTCAATTATTCAATCAATCTTTTTTTTTAATTCAAGATTTTTCATTATTGGTTGTTCAAATTCTTTGTCAAGGTCAACGACTTCTTGTTCAGCGTTTCATGAATCGCTTCATGCACCATACGCCCCCAAAATATATGCGGAACGTAATTTGTCACCGTCTTTAACTGGCGGAAGATTTCTCGTTGCACGAAACTCGTTTAAAGTCATTCAGTTTGCCAACCAATCTTGACGCGTTTGTTCGAGATCGTTTGGAACGATATTTACAAACTCAAACCATTTTCATTCTCCGAATAATTCATAATTTAATGATCGTGCTATTCTTTTTGCGAGTGGTTTCACAACTTGACGTGCGAAAATCTGCTCATAAGCACGAACGTTCAAATTGTTTCCGCTTCATTCTCAAAGTCCAATCATTGCTTTTGGAACTTTAAAGAATCATAATATTTCATCACGATTAAAGCGACGACTTTCAACGAAATCCATTTCTTTTTGACTTGGATTTACTGCTCTATATTTTAAACCACCAGTCAATATTCAAATTTTATGTGCGTTGTCAGTTCAACGATATTTCTGATCTCGTTTATTTTGGATTTTTTCAACATTTTCGGGTGAAAGATTTTGTTCGGTTTCAAGAACTCCGTCAACACTCGCGTTGTTATAAAAGAATTTCCAATTCCATTTTGACGCTTGATAATCTGCGTCAATTGCAGTTGCTATCGCTTGAACGTCTGAAAGTCAATCAATATTCAAAGGGTATGGGTAAAGCGGATTGAAATTTTGAATTGAAATTATTTCATCTACTTCGAACCTTTTTTTCTTATTTGGCGAATAATTATAATCATAATGATCAATCGCTGTTTTCGTATCGTTCAAAATTGCGTGAACCAAATCTGGACGCAATATGTGTAAATTTACGACTTTATTTCAAACCATATTTTTCCAAATATAGACTCACCCGTTTAATTTCATATAAGAAACAACGTTCAACAAAAATTCGTCCGAAATTAAATCAAGCAATGGATCATTTATTGGTTTTCATTTTCCGTCCGTGACTTGACGATCTAATTGGGAAACGGCTTGGGCGATAGTTCAAACCGCAACAAAACACCGTCATTTGTAAAAATTCAAATAATCGGTTTTTGAAAGTTTATGTAAATCACGGCTTGAATACTCATTAAACAAGTCAACGAATAATCAATCGTCAATTCAATTTCAAGACGTTTCAACAAACGCTTTTTTTGTTGAAAATATGTTTTTAATATTTTTGATCCAATCCATTTTTTTATTTTTTGGAATTAAAGGATTTCTTTTTTCAATTATTATCATTCTTTGAATCTTTTTCAACGTCTTTTGTTTCTTCAACCGGTGCGTTGACTTCTTCCGGCTTTCTGTCTTTTTCTCTTGGGAAAAATTTGATTTCTTTCATTTTGATTATACAATAGGAACTAAAACACGGCAATTTAAATTGCTTGATAAATAAAGACACGGTCATTTTTCCATGTCGATTTCTCCGAAATTTCCGTTTGTTGCGTCCACTTGTTGAACAACTCATCAAAGCGTCCAATCTTGATCGAACGCGTCAACCATTTGTTCAAAACAATTTAATAAAATGTCCATTGCGTCGGCACGGGAAATTTGATTCATTTCTTGAACGATCACAATTTGAAATATAAAATTTCTGTAATTGTTCGCCGTGTCTTCGTAAACGCTCGACATTTCAGACGGCTCGAACATTACAAAAGGAAATCCGGTTGCTTTTTGAGTGAAAACGCTTGACGCTTGAACGAAAACTTTTCCGTCTCACGTCAACGTATCGAGTTTTGATTTTATCGCATTTCTAACGTCTTGAATTTTTATCATGATTTATTTTATTATTTCATAAAACATTTGATCTATTTCTTTTGAGAATATTTCGTCAACTTGTTTTTCTCCTTGATCCACCGCACGATCCATAAACGGATTGGCTTTTGTTCACTTCTTCGCGATTGATAATCGCAAGACGTTTACGTTTATTCAATGACGGTTCGCCCACCCTTGCAATTTATCTTTTGGGGCATAATGCGGACGGGTTCATTCATGAACGTAAACCGCATAATCCGTCGGATTAAATAAGCGTCCGAAAGATTTTCTAAATTCCGTGTGGAAATCATTTCTCAAACGTCATTGATCCGTCGGCGTTTCTTGGATCGCGTATCTTTCTAACAATATCACGGATTTTTTTATTGAACGATCCAACATATTTTGAACGGTTTCGGGTGACATTTTTTGCGTTATTTGTTCAAGCTGTTTTTCTTTTCGTTCAATATCAATCATTATTCGTTTTTTGGAAGAACTAAAACAACGCGGATTCTATCAATCATTATTCATTTCACGTGGGCAAAAGATTTAACTTCATAATCTACATTATTTATTGTTAAAATATCTGATTCCTTTACGTCGAAAGGTGCGTCACATTCAAAATTATAAACTTGTCAAAACCTATCAAGTCAAACTTCTTGATTATTTTTTGATTCGGGCGAAAGGTATCATTTAACTGAAACTCATGATCCAGTATAAGTCGCTTTTTTATTCCCGTTTGAGTCTTCCGCATAAACCAAACGTTTTACGGTTGCAGTTGAATAATCGAGTTGAAACATTGTCATGATTTCTTTTCGTTATAATGCAAAAACTTTATATTTATCAATAAGCATTGTGACGTTGCTTGTCATAGTCGTTTTATCAAAAGTGATTGAAGTTCAAGAAACGGTTTCGCTTGAAATTCAAGTCGATTTTTGAGTTGACTGAATATTTCCAACTAATAAAGCAAGTGCGAGTTTTAAATCTGCAAGACTTCTTGGCGTTGAATCAAAATCATCGAACGAATATTTATATTCAACCAAAATATTTCAATATCATCTTGGCAACGCATTTTTAAAAACAAGCTGTCAATCTTCTTTTAATAAATATGAATTTTCTTCAAAATCCGTTCGGTTTGGCATTCATCGTTGGTTTGAATTATATTGCACTTTCTCTAATTCTCAAATATAACTTGGTAAAAATAATATTTTTTGTCAAGCTCAATCAAACTTTTTTTCGACGGCTCAAAGTTGCAATAAATCAATTCAAGTTATTTCGTAAATTTTCGCAACCGCACTTTGAATATAAATTCATAAAATAGTGTCTTGATCGCTTCAAGATATTCAAAGAACCGTTTTCACATAAGCTACGGCTTTTGCTAAATTTTGTGCGTCGGTTGTTTCTGCCATTGTTTTTGAAAATATCTAATAAAAAACGTCTGCATTTATCTTTTATATTTTTTTCGATAAAATGCAAACGTCCATTTTAATTTTTGATTATTTTATAAAATTTCAAATATTCCGTTGTAGCTTTCTAAAGTTTTTCTTGAAATTTCATATTCAACGCCTTTATCAAATGATCCGTGATTATATTTCGCAATAACTCTAACGCGATCAATAGAAGTATTTTGAATTTTGTCTTTAAAATCATTTGAAACGTTGTCTTTTTTCTCATCTGTTTCGGCGGGTTGAGAATTTTCCGCGTTGTTTTCTTCTTCGGTTGGTGTGTTCTCCAACTCGTTTTCGTTTTTAACGTTTTCGTTTAAATCATTTGAAACGTTGTCTTTTTTCTTTGCCATGATTTGATTGTTTACAAAATAAAATCTGAAACAATATTCACAAAAGCGGAAATAAATTCCGCCTTTGTTATATTATCGCAAATTAAGCACTTGTAACTCATGTCTTCAAAACTGCGAATGCTTTAGGGAATATAACCTTTCAAGCGATTCTTTCGTTTGCTTTAAGAGATTGAATATCTTTCTCCCAGTTTCCGCTCATGTATCAAGCAGAAAGTGAAAGCTGGCGTCTATCTCCGAAAGCCCAGTTTTTAAGGTCTCCGAACAAAACGAATGCTTTTTCTGCACCGCTTGTTGTGTCTCAAGGCATAGAGTCAATTATTTCGATTGGGTATCAAAGAAGATAGCTTTCAATTTGTCCGTCTCTCAATGATCTTGAAGAATGGAAAATTGGTTCACCGTCTAAATCTTTAATTTTTTCGATATGTTTTACTATATCTTGATTCATAAACCATCTTGGTTGACCTTTTTTATATTTCATTGGAACGCTTCTGATTATATCAATCAAATCGTCGTATGAAATATCTTTAAATTCTTCACCAGTTGCCATATTTGTGACATTAACGTTTGTGTCAGCAAGTAAAGCTGTAAACTTACTTGAAGAAACTAAAACGTTTTCATCTTCAAATTCTGCGATCTTTTCTCCGATTAACTCTGAAACTAAAGACCAAACTTCTTGATCTGTCATGTTGTCTTCGATCAATTCGTTTGTTGCAGAAACTAAAGCTGTCATTTTATAAGCAATTAACTGGCATTGTCCTGGTGTTGGTTTGCTTCCAGTATATGTTTCTCATTCGTCAGTCCAATAACAAGTGATTGAATTTGTTATTGTTGTGATATTCTTTGTATCTGTTCACATTGGAATAATTCTTGCATATTTTCTAACTACTCCAGCGTCTCCAGCTACTTTGAAAACTTCTCTTGCGAATTCAACTGGCACCATGTATCATCATTCAGAGTCAGTTCATTCGTTTAAATAAGTTGCTTTTACGTTTGCAACTTCAGCGTCGTTATGACACTTTGCAAGTGCTTTGAAGAATTTTCACATTGTCTTTTTTGCTTCGTTTGTGCTTTCTTCTTCTTCGTCAATTCCTTTCTTAATATTTGCATTAAGATCGGCAATTGCTTTTTCTAAATTTGAAACTTTCTCGTCCATTTTAGCGTCAACTGTTGCGTCAACTACTCATGGCAAAACTTCTTTTAAAGTTGTTTCGAGTGTTTCTTGAAGTTGTTTTTGATCCATTGTTGTAATGAATAAAAAAGATAAAAAAGAGTTTTACAATTTAATTTTATGCAAACAGTCTGACACAACCTTTGAAACGTTTTGCAACGCTTCTTTTTGCATTCTGATTTTAGCGTCCTTATCTTCAAGTTCGCCCGCGTTGTCGTCCGCGTTATCTTTTGATAATAAATCCTTTACGTTTGAAAGAAGTGATTTTGTTTCGTTTAATATTTCTTTCGTTTCTGAAAGAATCGATTTCAAATCTTCTTCTTCATTTTCATGATTATTGTTTTCTTCTTCATTGTCAAGTTGATTTTCTTGACTCTCGTTTCATTCTTCGCTGGTCGCGTTTGCTTCAGCTTCTTCGCTCGGGTTTCATTCTTCCTTTGGTTCTTCGCTTTGTTCTTCTTCTTTTATAAGCAATCATTTTGAAATTAAATCTTCAACGACTTCTTTTCATAATGATAATGCGTTTGGATTACAAGGAACAGGAACGAAAGAAACTTCCAATAATTCGGCTCTTGTAATTATTCTTGGATTATTTTCGTCGCGATCAAGTGGAATAAATCAAACTGAAACGGTCTTGATAAATCCGCCGTCGTATAATTTACGAACGTCTTGTGCAAGTTCGGTTGTTGCGAAAACTCATTCAACAACGAGTTTATCATTTTCAACGAAAACGCTTGTCGCTTTTCCAATTATATTTTCAACTCTATAAATATGATTTGCGATTATAACTGGATTTTTTAAGAAGTTCACTAAATCCCGTCAAGAAACTTTAATGACTTCACCGGCACGATCAACGGTTTCGTCGCTTGCAACAACTTTGAACGTTCAATCTTCCCCGATTTCTTTTATATTAAATCATGAAAGTTTTTCTGAAAGCTCTTTTGCAAGTTGTTCTGTCAATAGCATTTTTCTATCTTTACAAAATAAAACTAATATGAACTTTGTGAATTTATCAATTTTGCAGTTATCATCTTTGAATCACTCATTGAATATAACGCTTTAAGAGTCAATCCTTGACGAACTAATGCGTCGTTGTCTTGAGTTTTTGCGAATTCAGTAATAATTACACTCGCAAGATCAAAAGACAATGTTGGGTGTCATGATGAAAGAGTTGAATTTGAATCGATTATTTCAATTCTAATTGCTTTTTTGTCTCAATCCATGAACATATCTTTATAATCTTCGTTGTCCCATAATAATTCAATGCTTCATTCAACGGTGAATTGTGCATTGCAGAAATCGTCTGGTTCAACGCTTCAAAGAACGTCAACGTCTTCAAGATTTTTATTTATAGTCAATGTGCAGTTTGTGGCTTTTATTGCACTTGCAGAATCTAATCATGAAAGACTATCTGCGAGATAAACTTGAACGTTTTTTCCTAATAACGCAAAATCGTTTGAATAACTTGGTGTCAAGCTCGCGTCTGCTCATTTCTTTGATCTAAAATCAACAGTCGCTTTAACGAAATCTCCGGTGCTTGCGTTTAACTCAAATGAATTAACCATTGCAAGCGGAAATTGTCTATCTTGCGTATCGTCAGCAAGTCCAATTGTTAAAGATTGGTGCTGGTTGGTTTCAGCTACTGAAAAAGCGTGAGTGTATTCTCCACTTGATCAAGAAGTTGAAACGCTTCAAAAAACGTTTAATAAAATCAATCAAATTGCGTTTGCGTAAACGTTGCATTCAAAAGATCACTCCGCATATTGTTTTGAAACGTGACCGTCAAAACTGTCTTCGATAACTCCGATTGAACTTTCGTCAATAACTTTTTCAGATTTATCTTCGAAATCAAGAGAAGCCTTTGGCACTCGAATTGCGGGTGTGACTGCTGTTCATCTTGTCGTTTCTTTTCCGAATCCGACATTGATTTTTCTTCAAATGTATCTTGACATGATATAATGAAAAGAAAATAAAATTTTTATATTTTCTTTTTATAGGAATTTTTTTTGATTTCAATTGCTTTTTTTGATTTTGCGTCATTTTGACGTTTTATTAAATCCGACATTTTCTTTTGTAATCTTTGAAACGTCCTTTCGTTATCAATAAAAAGTTTTTTCATTATTTGCTTTTTTGTAAAGCGTTTTTGAAATAAAAAAATCAAATATGCTTTTTCACGGCTTTTTAATCAATCGAATATTTTTTGATCAATAAATGGTGGGGCAATTTTCATTTTTTATTTGTTTAATAAAACATTGGATCGTTTCTTTCTATAAGTTCAAAATAAACACGCATTGAAATAGTGTCGGCGAGATCGGGCGAACGTCATAAAATTTTCCTTATTTCGTCTTTTGGTATAATCTGCAATGGTCAGTCTTTTTCGATTTTCCATGCTTGAATAACGTCGAGTTCTTCAATAATTCTTGTTTGTAAATCTTCCGAAATATTCGGAATAGACAACGAACCGTCCTTGATTCGTTTCGCAAGCATAAAGAAGCATTGCGAACGCAAATTCAAATAAGTTTTATTCAATCATTCTTTTTCTTGTTCGGTTGCGTCTTTCGTTGGAATTGGTTTTGAACCACCTTGAAAGATTTCACAACCTAAACCGGACAATCACCGTCAAAGTCAAGATCAATCATAAACCATATTTTTTATTTTAACATTATATTCGATTTGTTTTTGTTGCATAATATGTTTGACAGACTCCGGCGTGGATTTTTCTTCAATAATCCATTCAATAACCTTTCGTCAATCTCGAACAGAAACGACGGTCGTGTCTTTTCCGGATCAAGCGACGTCGGTAATAATATATTTTTCGCCAGTCGTTCAAACGTTTGAAAATATCGATTGCAAATCACGATAAGAATAAACTTTATTTGTGTCGTCGTCATATTCCCGATTTCAATAAAACAATCTTTGTTTCATCGGTCAGTCGGGCATGAGTGAAAGTTTTTGAATATAATCTTTCGGACAATATGGATTATCGGTTGCGAGAATCTGAATAAATTTTTTATGCGGTTCAATTATTCCCGCTTTTTGTGGTTTATAGAAATCTTGATAAACTCGATTTTTTCACGGGTTGCATGATAAAAGAAGCATTGGCTTTAATCCGTTTTCGTCGTTCTTTCGTCTTCCAATACGTGAAGAAAAAACTTGATATGCTTTGTGGGAAATCTGCACGGCTTCGTCAATAAATCACCCCGTCAATTCAAGAGATCATAAATCGTCAAAATCCGGATCGAGTGACGGGTAATATTTTAAATCGAGTAATAAAATTTCTGAACCATTCCAAAAAATTACGGTGTTCGGTGTTTGCGGATCGTTTGATCATGTGACTTTAAAATGTTTTCATTCAACCAATCAAAATTGATTCGTTAAAAGTTTTGTCAAAGTTTTTAAAGAAGTCATTTTCAAAGTTTTCATTTTTGAACGTCATAAACCCCGACGCGTTCAAGGGTAATTCAAACACATTGTCACGATCCGAAGACAACCCGTAAACGTTTTGGATCATCACGCACCGCCCCCAATTAAAAGTTCAAGGATTGGATTTTTCTGATCCGTCAAAATATCTCGAACCTTTGTTTGCTTTCAAAATAGTTTTATTTGATTTGTCATTTTAATTTGTTTTTGATATAAACCGAAACTTGAAATTCATCGGACAAATCGATTTTCATTTTGCAACATTCATTTTTTATTGCTTGGCGTGATATTCAAAAGAACGCAACCAACAAATTCAAATGCAACCACTTTTTTTTATTATCGGACATTCTCCGATTCCTTTTTCAAAAATTATTTCATTTTTCAAACATTATATTATTTTATCATCGATGATAGAATAATATTTTTATATTATTTTTTTATTAAATTGCAAATATAAAAAAAGACGATTATTCGTCGTCTTCTTCGGTTTCATCTTCGCTTTCTTCCGAACGGATTATTGCAACCAACGGTCAATTTGATTCAATGGTTGTTTTTCATTCATTCTTCGCAACAATCGTCGGTTCTCATAATTCCGTCTTTGACATTCTTCGGATTTTGTCCACGTCCTTTATATTTATCGGCGTGTCGTCCGGATTTTCTTTTCGCCTTTTTGCATATTGGTTTAATTTTGCTTTCATGAGTTCGATCGCTTGCTTTTTAATAGCGAATAAATCTTCAACCGGAATTTCAAGTTTTTTTGCGATCTCGTTTTTTTTACGTTCCAACGCCTTTTGAATTATCGCGTCTTTTCGCTTTTGCTTTTCTTGTCATCGTCCTTTCGTCATTTCACGCGTTCTTGAACTATACGTCAAACCTTTGTCCAATCGAAAGCTCTTTATTTCGTCGATCTCCGATTGAAAATATTCAAGTTTTAATGCGTTGTAATCATATTTTGTTTGTTGCATATTTAATCATCATTAAATAAAGCTGTCAAATCAATATCACGATTCAAACATTTTATTTCTGCGTCCGGATTTATATTGTGAAATCTTTTTATAATCACTTCGCAATATCTCGGATCAAGTTCAAGCATGAAACATTTTCTGCCTAACTGTTCGCAAGCAATAAGTGTTGAACCACTTCAACCGAACATATCAAGAATATTCTTTTTGTCCGGATTATCTTTTAAAGCCATTCAAATCAATTCAAGCGGTTTCATTGTCGGGTGAACTGTATTTTTTTGCCTTTTACATTCTCGAACGTCTCATCTCAAAGTCTTTTCTCCGCCGAACTTTCAATAATAGAATATAAGTTCGTGCTGTTTAAAATATTTGTCTAAATGTTGTGCCGGATTTACTTTGTTTCGAACGATCATTGCTTTTGGTGGCATTCATAACTCCGTCATCGCTTGTTTGAATAAGTGGGAATATTGCCAACTGCAACAAACATAAGAAGTCTCGCAATATTGCAAAGAGTTTTTAAGGAATTCAACAAATTTTTCGTCTTCCATTTTATCATTCTTGATCGTTCTTTTATCACTCACGCCGGAATATCAAATATTATATGGCGGATCGGTAAAGATCATGTCGATTTCGTTTCAGTCGATAAGTTCGTGAACGTTTTCGATTTTTGTTGCGTCTCCGCACAATAAACGGTGCTGTCAAAGAATAAATAAGTCCCCCCCCCCTACGATTTTGGCTTTTTCGTCAACTTCTGGGGCTTCGTCTTCTTCAACTTCTTTTTCTTCTTCGTCGCCGAAATCCAAATCCGGAAATAGTTCTTCAACTGAAAGTTCCAATTCTCAAATGTCAAGGTTTCATAATTCTTGAAGTTCGACTTTCAAATTTTCCATATTCCACGCACTTTCATTCAGTTTATTATCTAATATTCTGAATTTCTTTATTTGTTCGTCCGTTAAATTCTCCGCCCTTACGCATGGAATTTCTTTTAATCATAATTTTTGGCTTGCTTCAAACCTGCCGTGTCAAACAATAATTATATTATTTTTGTCGATCACTAAAGGTTGAAGAAATCAAAATTCACGAATTGAATTTGCGATTCTATTGACTTGTGTTTCATCGTGAATTTTGTTGTTTAATTCATACGGAATAATTTTTTCTATCTTTACGGATTCGATTTTCATTATTCGACTTTCTCATGAAATAAAATGAATCAAAAGATTATTCAACAAATAATCATTGCAATCACATATTTTGATTTATCTCTCCGCTTATGTCCTAAACAAAAGGAAATCCGCGTCGCGAAAACTCGATAAATCGTTATAAGTAAATATTGAAACATGGTCTTTTGATTAAATATCTAAATTTTCTTTCGGATCATAATTCAAGCACTTGTCCTTGTAATAATTCCCCTTAAAAAATTTTAATACTTCGATCAAACTTCTTTTGAAATCTACGTTTAAACAGTTCGAATTCACTGATAATACTTTTAATATTTGTTCGGCGGGCGTGTCGTTTCCATATACTCTATGCCGATTGTCGTGTTCTTTTACGTCTCGGATTTTTAAATTATCTTTGTCGGAATTTCCGCCCCTTGAACTCGGAATTCTATGGTGTTTGTTTACGTCTTTCATTTTTATTGAAATCTAAAATCAAACCGTCATTTTTCTTTCAATATTGTCTTTCGATTTTCCAAATCTTGTTTGATTATCTTTTTCGTTTCTTGTTTTATTTTTTCATCTCCAACCGTTTTTGAATACCGGTGGAAAACTTCGACGTCATTGATTCGTTCAATCTTTAATCCGTGATCAATCGCATTATGAAATATAAAGTCGTCTCAATATCGCAGTTTTAATCTTTCGTCAATCTTTCAGATTTTTTTTCGATTTGATTTTTTTATTGCCCATGCGTGTCATGAAATATTGTTGTCTTTATATCTCAATCATTCTTCGTATGGCGTCCTATAAATCGGGTTGACAATATTGTTTTCCAAATGCTCTTGAATTATTTTATCAAAATTTTTTGAAACTTCAATATCATCATTGATAATAAATATATTTTCATTCGTCGCAAGTTCGAACGCTTCATTCCAAAGTCATGTGATCTTTTTATCTGTCCTTTGAATGAAAATTTTTATCGTTCAATCTTTTTTATTCCGTGAATCCGTCAATTCTTGCAGTTTTTCAATTTCGCGTTTCTCCGGATTGTCTAATAAAATCAATAATTCGATTTTGTCCGATTTATTTTCAAGAATGCTTTTGATTGTTTTGTCGGTTCGTTCGGTTCGTTTATAAACCGTCATTGCAATCGTCATCATCGGGTTCATCTTCTACTGAATAAAAGTCGCCGTTTGTGTCATAATGTTTTAAACAAACTTTTCTATGGGCGAAAATATGAAATCCTTGATATTTTGCACGCTCATGAAATAAAATATCTTCCGAAACGGGTGCATGAACTATTTTTATTGATCCGTCTTTTTCATATTTGAAAATCGGCATAAATCTTGGAAATGCTTTTTCAAGCTCGCACCACGAACCATTTATAAATTGGACATAATGGGCAACTTTAAATTCAAACGGGTTGTGATTATATTCTTCCCGCATTTTTTCTAAAACCGCCCTTTTGTATAATATAAATCACGTTCAAGTGTTCGCAATCTCGAAAACGTCGTCCGGAACAATTGGCATTCTTTGAAATTGAATATAATTTCTGAATCAATCTTTGTCGGGTTCTCGATCAAATATGCAAAGTTTATGCGGAATTTGTCTTCAACGAATAATTCCACCGATAATATCTTTGTCGGCTTCAAGCAATAGCTTTAAAGCGTCTTTCTCCGGTGCGTTGTCATCGTCGCAAAACAATAAATAATCAAATCATTCATTGAGTGCGATTTTTATTGCGTAATTTCTCGCAACGTGAACCATTGTCCTTATTAAAACTTTTTCTTCCAGCTCGTATCAATCCGGAACAATTAAATTGTCAATCGCTTTTCTAACTTCGTCATGAATTTCTCATGTGTAGCAAGGAATGACAAGAAGAATTTTTTTATTCATCTTTTTTATCATTTGATAAAATATCTATACAAGAATTGAAAACAAATTCAGCAACAAGAGAAATGACCTTTTTTATCGTTTCTCCTTGCGGTGTGTTTTCTTGTTCTCAAAAAGAATTTTTATACATTTCTGAAAATTGATCTTTAATTTTATCTTTATTTTCAGTTAAATATAATATTGCGTCAACGTGCTTTGACGCTTTCGCTTTTTCTATAAGTTTTGCTATATCTCACATTTTGAATTTTTAAAATGGTAAAACTTCTTCGGCTTCTTTTTCGTCCGGCGTTTTTACGGCTGTGATTTTTCGTCCGCGAATCGTGTTAAATATTCCGCCCTTTTCAGTTTTCTTACATGAAATTGAAAAGTTTACGTCGTAAATTCCACCGACTTCCATTGATCCGGCAAGAATTAACTTGTCGTTTGAAAAATCAATTGCGATAGTGTTTGGAAATTCAACTTCCGGCTCGACTTCAACAAATATTAAAGTCTGCTTTTTGAATTCGTTCTCTCATTCTCCGAATGTTTGAACTTCCATTTTTTCTTTTAATTCTCATCTAATTTTCATGATTTTTTATAATTATTGAATAAAAACTTTAAGAATTTTTCGTTTGATCGTTTGCTTCGATCAATCGAGTTTAATTTTGAGTTCGGTTTCGTGCTTTCTTTATAAATCGATTGGCGTGTTATTCCGAAATATTGACAAATATGTTTCATTCAAACACGCTTTCAAAATCAAGGGTATTCACGAATAAACTCTTGGTGTAATTGTCTTATTTTTTCAACTGGTTTCATTTTAGTTTATCTTCGAGTTAAAAAATAAATTGTCCCCCCCCCGCACAATTATATTCTCATTTGTGGACTTCTTTGAATCATTTCGCTTTAACTTCTCTTTCTTTCTGATCTCTTGCAACTCTATTATTTAATCGACTTTCATAATAAAATTGCTTTTTCCCGTCCGATAATAAACTCTGTTGCATTTTATTTTGGGGTAATAACTAAACTATGCGAATAAGTGACACTTGCACCGTCAACATTTTCTCCGTTCGCGATTTTATCTTTAATCGCTTTTTTATCGATCACGATTTCAACTTTTTCTTTCTTGAATTCGTTCGGAATTTTGCTTTCATCTTCAATAACTAATGATCAAGGATTCTTTTTTACTGTAAATTTCTGAAACGTGAATTCAATTGATTTCAATTGGTTTTGCAACATTCAATTCATAATGTTTGCTTTCATTTCGCTTTCTTTTTTCTCTAATTCTGCGACTTCCATTCTTTTTTCTTGAATAGCTTTTCGAAACTCTGTTTGCTGTAATTCCATTTCCAAATTACGCAATTCAATTTGTGCGTTTGCACGTTTTGTTTGTAAGGTTCGGAAATTTTCCCCGACCATTTGCAAATCTGTTTGTTGGTTTTCCATACGTCAAATTTTTTAAGATCTAAAAAGTGCAAATATTATCTGAAAAAAAGTTATCTTTGAAAAAGATATTTATTTGTTCAATAGCTTCATCAATTGACCAAACATTGTCTTTTGTCTGTCGCAATAATAAACTATTGCAACTGTCTTTGTAAATATAAATTCTTGCAACAAAACAATCTTTAATAATTCAATCAATATTAAATCACTTTTTTTCAATAACTCATTTATAACGAACGTCTTTTGTATTGAACTCAAAATTAAATGTTGACATGAAATTTTCCAATCTATTCAATCATGTCTTTTTGCTTTCTTGATTTTTCATGTGTCAAAATTTTTAAAGAATAAAAGTCAAATTTTTTATTTTATTTTCCCCAATTCGAACGCTCGCGTTTTTGCGTTTTCGTCAAATTTTCATCTGAAACAATGTCAATTTTATTTCCGATCTGTTCAATTTCAACAGGCGGTAAAGATTTTAGTTCTTCGTTTTCTTTTTCAAGTTCTTCAATCCTTGCGTTTTTTTCGTCAAATTCTTTTATTTTGTATCATTTTTCCTGCATAACGCGTCAAATTGCAAGTCTTGTATTTTCTTTTTTTTGCATTTCTGCGTTTTCTCTACTTCAATAAATCGTTCAACTGAAATTCATTTCTTCAATTGATCAATTTATATAATAAAGTGATCAAACCCCCCGCTTGTCGTCAACTTCGCTTGGATCATATTCAAGCATGGATCTAACGGGCTTTCAATAAAGTTGTAGCAACTTTCAAAGTCGCTTTGGCAGAATAACCCTTTCTGCTCATAAATAGTAAATTGATTTCTTCATGGTATTATGAATAAGGAATAAAAAACTTTTTTTGAATTTGAATTTTTTGTTTCGTGGTTTTATTGTGCAATTTTTCATTGATATTTTATAGAATCACCCCCCCCCTTGTAAATTTCCAATTGTCAAGATATTATGCACCATTTTCAAACACAACGTTTTTTCATCATTTTATATCATGAAATCCGCATGTGTGAACGTCCGAACAACCACGTCATCGGTGACGTTATCAATGCAACACGGCGTCAAATCACTCAAATTTTATTCAAATAAGTTTTTGAACAACGTGTTCTTGTTATTACATGCACAAATCAAATCATTTTCATTTTTGCGGGTTTTTTATTTGAAAGGTGGTGGAATTTTGATTCATAGGTTGTCCGCAACTTCAATTGCGGTTTCAATAAGTTCGGAATATTCGAATTTTGTCATTGTCTTTGATGTTGTTTTTTGCAACAATCATTTCATCACGGCGTGCAAATATTCCTTTCAATCCATGATGATCGGCATTCATCACAAATAAAACCATTGAACGCCGGAAAATCATGTTTCGTTTGCAATTGTTTCAAGCACAACGCCCCGATAATATCAACTTTGTGCGTCGGTTTTTTTTCAATATCTTTTCACTTCGATCGAATATTCACCGTCTTTTTGATCATTCAACCATTCAACGATTTGTTTTCGATTGATTTTGTCTTTTTCCGAAATCCGTTTCATGATTTATTTTTGATATTTCATAAATCCTTGAATTTCTAATTTTCGTCTTGATCAAACGTCGTATTTCTTTTCTATTTCTTCGATTACGTCGCTTGCTTTTTTATCTTTTATGTCGAACTTTCATTCTTCAACCGCTTTTTTGAAATTGTCAAAATCTTTCTGCGTGAATTCTTCTTTGAAAATTCACGGATCAAATTCTGAATTTTCTTCGTCAAATTCAAGCGGATCTTTTTTCGTTTTTGGCTGTTCCTTTACTTTTTCTTTTTTTGGTGTTCGATCTTTTACAATATCTTTTTCCGGATCGTCGCCCGTTGAAATCTGAAATGTCTTCATGAATATATATTTCACCGCCCCCGTGATTGCTTTATAAACTCATTTGTCCCCCGTATCGTTTCAAGATCCGCACGCTACTCATTCAACCTTTGAACCGTCTTCAATATCGACAAAATAATAATGAACTGAAACGTCCGTTATAAATTGTCTTGTCCCGGATCTTGTAGGCGAAATCTCACGACACCCCGTAATTTCGCTTGAATAAATAAAAGCAATTTTGTAAAGATTGAATAATCAACGGAAAGTTCCCGAAATTTGATCGTCCGAAAAATACGAATAACCTTGTGCTTCGTTGTTTCCGGCTTTTTGCATTCCGTCCAATTCTGAACGAACGCCCGCAAGTTTGGAATAAATCCCGAATGTTTCTTTTTTGCAATCCATGTTTTTATTGATTAAGAATAAAACCTTGTCTTTCTTATAATGATTTTTTTAACAATTTCAAGCAAAAATTTAATATTTTTTTCTGTATTTTGATTATGAATTTCTTGGTGGTGGATCCTACATAATGCAATCAAGTCTGATCAATCCGGCTTGTTTTTCCTTTTTCATCTGAAACACCTTGAAATATGGTGGATTTCTGTGGCAATATTCGGACAGTCCGGAATTTCGCAAAATATAATATCGGATCTTGATTTGTGGCGTGATTTCAACCAATCATTTTGATATTTAAGCATTGACTTTGAAATCCGGAAATAAATCTTCGTAATGATCTGCAACCAATCTGAAACATTTATTACAAAGAATATGTTGTTTTTCTTTTTTCTGATTGTCGAACCAATATCTTTTTTTTGCAATTGTTCGCCCGTCTGTCATTGGTCTTTTGCACCTTTGACATTTGACGTTTAAAGAATTAACCCTTGTTTTCATGAAAACAACGTCATCAAGGGGCGTTTTTATGATTTCATCACCCATTTATACACGAAAAAGCAATTAAAAATAAATAAACCAAAACCAATTGCGAATATTGAAAAATAAACGGCAAGTGAAAGATTTATTCAAGCAAGGATCAAACCTTTTTCGCTGTCTGTTGTTTGATTTCGGAATGTTCTTTTTTTCGGAACTCAAACCATAATATTTTTTTTCATTCTTGCGGGTTTTTATGAAATAAAATTATTCTGCTAATTCTTGACACCTTTTTAATGCACCTTTCTTTGTTTTGAAATGTGATCTCATGAAAGGAACTCTGAACTCTTCACCGTCCCAAACTGAAACAATGTAAATCTGATTTCATGAAAAGAAATTGATTTGAAATAATTTTCAATTGATTTCGATTTTTTCCATTTTTGCAAGTCATAAAGAATAAAAAGCAATCCATTTATTTTGATATTGGTGGTATATATATTTTTTTAACTTTTTCAAGCTCAATTTTTATTTTTTGTTTGTCTTTTTTATTTTTCATGACTGAATATGTCTTACTTTATAAGCGTATCGAATTTTTGATTTGTCAGGAACGGCGTTTCGTTTATCAAGACAGACTTTCGCTTGAAAATCTCAATCATTCCGGCGTGGATCATTCAACCATTTATTGTTTGTTTTATTCGGCAACAATTGACAAAGTCATTTTTCGCCCTTTGATCAAACCGCGTCTTTATTGAACATTGCTTCTTGCATGAAAGTTTCAACTATTGCAACGTCGCTGGACGTTCATTCATACCATAAATTCGCCCGGCGGTTTGCGTCTGAATAATAATCAAAGCCGTCAATCAATATTGAATAATTCAAAGGATTTTCCGGATCGATCGCTTCTTTCGGTTGGTTTATAACTCCGTAAATATAAAAAGCAACCATGATCAAGTGTTCCATTATCTCAAAAGAAAATCAAATAAAGTTCTTCTTCACTTTTCTTGTTTATATTCTTCGCCCTTTTTTCGTTTGTAATCTGATTTCACGTCCCAAACCCGAACCAATTTCCGTCAAATTTTATCTGTTTGTCGTGCTTCATGATCTAACGGCAACGTTTCTTTCCCAAAACTTGCGGATCTGTTTTCAATCTGAATTTTCCCTTGTAGCCGTTCAATTCCTTTTCTTGTAGGAATTCGCCCTTGAATTTTCTGTCCGTTTGTTGATCACCAGTCGACGCGTTGAATTATTCAAAAATGCTTCATCTTTGAAAAAACTGAATACTCCACCGGCGAAAGTCATAATTCAGAAATAATCGCCGGGCGGTCGTTCTTTTGAAAGAACAAAACCAATTTTTCAAGCATGTCAACGTTCCATGCGTTCAATTTGTGCGTGTATGCAGAAATAATATTTCCACAACATTCGCAAGTCTTTGTGTATTTCATTTCTTTATATATAAGAAAATAAAAACTAAAATGCGGATTTGTTAAATTTTGGGCTATTGCTGTCAACTTCATCTGTTCAATTATATCTTGGAATATTTGTCAAAATTCGTTCGAAATATGTCGGATTTAATGATTTTTTGATTTCAATACTTTGTCAGAATTTCGTTCAATAAAATCAAGTTGCAATGAATGGAATTCAAATAATTAAAACTTCGTCATCATTTCCCCGAACTGAAATTGAAAATTCTTTAAAAATTCTATACTTCACTTTACTTTCGGAATATTGATCAATCAAATGTTCTTCAATGAATTTTGCTTTTCATGAACTCATTTTTCATTTGATTTTATTTTCGAAATCTTTTTCTTTTAATGCTTTGTCTATTTCCACGAATTCTTGTCGCTTTTCGTTTATTTCCGGAAATTCTTTTGAAATTCTGCACCAATTAAGCAAAAGTTTTGATCGTCAAGTGTTTTCTTTTTTGAATTTTTCAAATCATTCATAACCTAACCCCACGATCAATTCACCAAATCTTTTTGCTTCTTCTTTTTGTTCTTCTGCGAGTTTTCAATACATTTTTTAATATTTAAGAATTAAAATAAATCTGAATATTCGTAATTTTCTTTTTTTTCTAACCTGTATTGTTTTTGTGGACAAAATCAATAGTCATCATTCCGTCTTTTTTCATTCAATCGTCCTTGCGGTCGTTTTATAAAACGATCTTCAATATTTTTTCTTTTGCATTCAATCGCGTATTCTTTGGCTTTCTGAATAATCAAATTTTTATCATCTTTAATTTTGCACCAATATTCAAACGCTTTTGCTTTTCCCTTTTTCTTCGGGTATGCGTCCCAAAATTCTTGAAAAGATTTTTCATTTTTATTTATATTTTTTTCTTTATTATCTACTATATTATTACTTATATTATTAGTGGAACTTTGTTCCATACCCCCCACGAACTTTGTTCCATACCCTGTGGAACTTTGTTCTATACTATGGAACGGTAAAGCATAATATTCACAAAATTTTACTCAATTCTGGAATGTCTCCACTTTTCTGATCAATCATTTTTCAATTAAACTTTGAAGATTTTTTTGAACTCATCTTTTCGTTGAATTCGTCCGATCTGCTAAATATTGTAAAGATCCATGAAATCAATGGTCTGTTTCTTGATTTGAAAACCCCGAAATTATAGCATAAATCAAAAGATCATTTCATTTCAATTTCAATTCTGACACCATTCGTCATTGAATATTTATATAGCTTTCATGCTTTATTGATTTTTCCATGATTGATCGATTAAGAAATAAAAAGCACTCAATCCAAATAGGGTGGATCAAGTGCTTTCATATATGATAGGAAATCGCTTGCAAGATTTCCTTTTTCATACCTTATTTATAGCGTGTCACCCTATTTGACACTCATGATATAAAAAAATAAAAGACAATTTCAAGACAAAAAAGTCTTAAAAAATTTGACAAAAAATTTTTTTCATATATAATTATATCGTCAAATTAAATATGACGCTTTTATTCCTTTATAAAAACACATGGAAACAAAAATTAAAAGTTGCGAAATCTTACGCATTAAAAGAAAATCACTTCGGGTTGATTATTGTAAAGAACCCGACCTTTTTAAAAGATCTGAAATTTTAAAGAAGCGAAAAAAGACAACCGAAAAAATGTTAAAAGTTCAATCTGAAATCTCCGCTCTTTTACTTGCTGAATTAAAACAAAATGATTAAAGAAGCAATCAAAACAAAAATCGTCAAATCGATTGAAAAATGAAAACTTTTTGAAAACTTTATTCGACGGATCGACAAACGGATCATTTGTGCTTGAATTTTTGGCTTTTTGTTTGTATGAAAAACCACCACAATGGAATTTGTCCACCAATATCGAATATATTTCGGGGGTGCGTTCTGTGTTAATTTATTTGCGTTTTTTGATCCAATCGTCTGAACATTTCTTTCAATTTGAAAATTTATCTGAAAAATTGAAATAATCCAACCAAAAGAAGAAGCACCAAAAGACGCAATCGACGGGCTTGAAAAAAAAGATCTGATTTCATTTTTGCTAAAATATAAAGGGTTTCCTTTCATGAATGCAAAACTTGAATTCTGATTAAATCCGAAAGAACACAAAAAGATTGGCGACAATCTTGAAAGGGTGGGCGTTCTCATTCGTGGCGAAAATAACGCAAGGATCTTGAACGAAAAAATCGACCGCGAAACATTGGAAAAGATTTTCAACTGTTCAAATTCCGATGATCTTTTCGCCCCCCTACTCCGTCAAGGAAATTCATTCACAGTGCAAAAACTGTAAAACCAGACAAGAACTAATAAAAACCAAAGAAAAACCAAAAGAAAACGACGTGAAAACCACGCCGTTTTTTAAAAAAACCAACCCCGAAAGATTGGCTTTTTTAATTCCATGAAGAAAAAACTACACTATCGGCAAAATCAATTTTTATTATTCATGTTAAAAAATCAAGTTTTTTTTAACATGATCTTTTTTCATGTAAAAATTTTTCAGATTTTTTAACATATCAAAAACGGATCGTGAAGATCCGCTTTTGTATGGATTGCAAACCCGCAAAGACTTGCAATTATTTTTTAATTATTTTCAAAAGGTTTTCAACCGAAAATTCTATATAATACAAGCAACATTTCCAACCTTGTCATTGGACGGTTTGGTTCAAGTCTGTTTCATCATTCTTGCGGAACTCCTTTTATATATCAATTGTCTTTGGCTCGTTTTACTGCTTTGTATTGCTCTGTATCTGTATCGACCCCCGCAAAATCAATGAACAATGCTTCGGATTTTATGTCTTTAAAATCTCGAATTTCTCGGTATCTCCAACCGAAAACATTATTTTTGATCAACTGCTCGAATATATCAAAAGAAATCTCAAAAACTGACAAAGTTTTTGTTCATTCTTTATTGACTGTGTTTCGCTGTCGGCTGTTCGCAAATCAAACGATTTTTCTTTTGAAATCTATTTTTCAAAGAACTATTGCATGTCCCCACGTTGTTTCACTTTTTTTATAGACTGTTTTTATTTCACCGGCGGACATTTCTTTTGAAGTTTTACTGTTTCCCCTAAAATTCCAATACAAAGGTTTTTTTATTTTCAAATAATAAGTGATCACTTTTAAAAATCTTTCAAAATCATTATTAACGCCACTATATGAATAACCGTCAATCTTAAAAGAAAAATCTGTTCCGTCTGCAAGTTTTCCCTTTATTCCGTTTTTTCTTGCACCTTTCAAGGCGTTTTCTAAATAGTCCCCACTTTCGTCGGCTTTTCGTTCTTTCCCTTGATTTTCTGTCCATTGCTTCTTTTGATCAAGGAAAATTTTATTGTTTAAATGATCGAAAATGTTTTCAATCAATACGGCATGACAAAGGGCGGTCGCCGTGCAACAAGGAATAGATCCTTGTTTATAAGTTTCGTTAATTTCTTTGATCAAGTCGATTTCTTCCGGCAAATCTTTTAACATTTCGTCCGTTACTGTTCCCATGACCATTTCCGTTTCGAAATCCCTTTTGTCCATTTCTTCCGGACTTTTGCATAATGCACCTGTTGTGAATTCGTTTTCCATACTTTTTATTTTAACAAGATAAAATTATTTTTTTTCAAGTCGCCCTTGCTGTTTCCGGAAATTATAAAATAATTGTCCGGACGCATAAGATCAAGAAATAAATCAAACGATCTGCTGTCGCGTTGTTTCATCGATGAAATATTTTCTTACTGCGTAATAAATTCAACCGAAAACAACAGGCAAAAGAATTGATAAAGTCGTTTGACTAATCTTTGTCTTGATTGATAACCATGTGATTATCTGCGTAATAAACCCGCCGGCAATACTTAAAAGCACGCTTTCCATTCTTGCAAAAATAAAGAACTAAAAAATATTTGATTTTATAACTAATCAAAGAACCGCTGTTAAAACCGCAGTAATAACAATTCGAATAACTTTTGACTGATTTGCTTTCAATTCGTCAATTATTTTTCCTTTTTGTTCGATTTCTTTTTGCATTGCTTCAACTGTCAATTCAAATGTTTTTTGTGAAACAAACTTTTCTTCAATTCATCATTCGAAAATAAACGCGGAAATCTTTGAAACGTTTTCATCAATTTTATTGATCGTTTCTTTCATTTGCTTCATTTCTAATTGTAAAACTTCGGTTTTCGGTGCTGTCATGATTTCCGAAATTATGAATTAAATTGTTTCAATCTGCACAATGTTTCAAATAAACATTGACGGCAACTTTCAATTTGTAATCATTCTTTGCAAATCCTTTTTTCTTTTTTTTCTTCGATTTTTTCCATTGATCAAATTATCAAACTAAAAGTTTTAATTCTTCACGTTCTTCGTCTGTGATTGTTCAAGAAATCAATTTCAAACGTAATTCTTGAATTCTTGCGTTTATTATTTCTTGTGGATCTGGTTGTGGTAAATCATGCAAAACTTTTACGGTTTTCTTTTCCTTTGTATAAACATTTATATATTCTTGATCTATCAATTCTTGATATTCTCAAACCGGTCAATCGTAATCTTTTAACGAATTCCAATATTCTGTATATTCTGCAAAAGTCATTCAAATGTATTTCTTTTGCATTCATTCACACGCACTTTTTGGATCATTCCAAAATGCTTGCATGTCGTCTTCTTCCGGAAACTCATGTGTTGGAATGATTGGATCATTAAGTTCTGACATTGTTTCTATTGTTAAAAAGATAAAGTTAATCTATTGAAATTTGAACTGAAGACAACTTATATTGTGGTTCAGTCGGTGTTAAACTTCAAAAATTCACAAATAGATTTTGAGTATATGTGCTTACTATTTGGAAAATAGGTCTATCTCACGCTTGAACAACAATTCAAGATGTTGTAATATATTTTGTTGTTGCTTCTCATTCCTGTATATTATTACCATAATCTCAAATCATTCGTTTATCTCGACCACCTGTTCATGGATCATTTGAATGTTGGCTTGTATTTGTATATCAGTATGCTTCGTGAAAATATGTAATTGTTCAATCATTATGAAGAATTCAAGTTCTTCATGTAATATTTGAAAAATAATTCAATGACATGTATAGAGTTGGTAAAATTATTTTTTTACCTATCACACTTCAAATAAGTCAATCAATTGGTTGTGGTGAAATAAGATAATTTGTAGATGAACTTGGCAATTCTGTTCATACACGAGGTGGTTTTCAGGTATAAGACTGATATGTTGGTGGAATTCTCAAATTATTTAAGTCATCTTTACTTACAACTCATCAAAGCATATTTGCTGAAATTCAATTTATTGTTGCAAGTGCTGATCAAGTTCTATTATATCTATCTGGAAACAATAAAATTGCATTGTCAATATCTGGGTAATTATTTTCAAGATACTGATTTGATAAGATATTATCTCATCATCAACCCGAATTTGTGTTTAGGACTAAACTCATTTTTTATAAAATAACAATATAAAAGATTAACTTTCAACTGCTCAAACAAGACGTCATCAAGAATAAGTCATTGTATATGTTTTTTCTCATGTCGTCGCTGTTTTTAAGCGTCATTTTTGATATGTCAAATCCCATTGTTGTCAATCGGCAATAAATTGGACAAGCTGTCAAGCTCTATAAACACAATTTGAAATATTCTTAAATCAACCGCCCCCACCTAATTCTCAACCGATCACGTCCATTTTTCGACGTTTCAAAGAAGTTATTTCACCGCCCGACGTGATTATCGTTGCAACTTTTACTTTTTTCTGATCCCGTCAAGTTGTATCAATTGTTATTGTTCAAGCTCAATCAAGCATTACATAATTTGTCACATTGTCCGTCAATGTTGCGGTTCATCAAGAATATTCAAATTCTTCATTTCAAACCCTAACATTTCAAGCCGTGATCTGAATTCAAAGTCCGCCGGTTCATGTAATAAAAACACGATCGTTTCAATTATCGTATAAGTCAATAATTGCGTCTGCTATACGGTCAAAAATTTCTTTCGGAATGTATAAAGAAATTTTGTCGTCTGCGTCAAAAGAAAAAGTCGCTTGTCCCTGTCCATTTGCATCATCACTTGGTGGGCAAGGGTAAGCCCCACGCTCTATTGTTAAATAATCTCATGAAACCCCCGTCAACTTCACGATTTCTCTTTTCAAAACTTTTCAATTCTGATCAAAATTTTCAAGTGTTAATAATTGCGGAAATGCGTTTCAAAATCTCGCACCCTGTCATGATTTCACTTGAAGCGTCGTCGCAAGTGATGAAATAGGTGCGTAAAGTTCTGCGAAAACGTTATTTTTTAATATGAATTGATCGTATCTCATGATTTTATATTACGAATTAAATATTTGTTGTCAAATGGTTGTGTAATATTCTAACGTCAATTTGCATTGTTCGTATTTATACTGAATATTCTGAATTTGTGCGTTTTCAATATTTAGTCAAAGATTTCTGATTTTCACCGTATCTCCCGGCTTCATATATTCAATATCATATAAAGAATTAACAACAAGCGTAATATTATTTTTTGCGTCTTTGTTCTTCTGCAAATATTCGTCACGATATAAATTCGCACTTGCTTCATCTTTCAGATCTGCACGTTCAACGATTATTTCTTTGTGCATGTATTTATCAACGCTGTCTTGATCCGAAACAATGCTTGTAAAATATTCAACATTATCAATCAAATAGGAAACTTGAACCACATTTTCAATATTTTCTGTATCTTCCGGAATTGTTAATTGAACTATGTCTTTTCAATATGTCAATAAATGCGTAGCTGTATTTGGCTTTGGTTTATAATAAACCATCCCGTCGGCTCAAATAAAAGAATGATATTGTAAACCACGAACTAAATTTACAATTGCTTTTTGACAAGATATTTTGTCAAATTCAATTGTTATTGAAGATCCATAATTTTCAATACTTGATCAAGTGTAGCTGATCAATCAAGGGTAAATACTTGAAAAATAATCAATAATAAATTTCATAATGTCCGCCGGATCTCATGTTTTCGAAAAAGTCGGATCACCGGACGGATTTCTCAAAATTACGTTTGACATTAAAGCCCACAAAGACAAACAAACAATTCTTATGTTTTCTTGATTATTCGAAAATTGGCGTTGAACTTGCGTTATCTGTCAAGTATAAATCAAGAAATCTTGCATTCATTGTGAATTATTGACATAGACTTTAACAAACATTGCATTTGAAAAGAAATCTGTATCAATTGGCAAATTTACGTCAAGCGTCAATTCTCATTGTCAAGCGTCAATTGTTTCTTTAATTGTTATGTCTCTTGTTATTATTCATGCAGGAATTATTTTCAGAAAATTCATGTCTTGATCATATAATTTTACTATATATTGTTTTTCAATCGGTTTTATTTCTTCTGAATATAATTCAATTGTCAATGGTTCTGAATATGCAATTTCTCCAACATTATTTTGATCGTCAACCGGTGCGACTGCACAGATCAAGTCGCAAGATTGATCCGTTATTTTTATTATATAAGAATTTGTTGTTTCTCCGGAAATTGCTTCACCGTTTCTATATCGTTGAAATTCTGTCGCTCACTCCGGATTTGTTCAAGTATAGGAATACTGCACCGTTAAAGTTTCCCCAACGGCAACGGTTCAAATAATCTTTACGTCTGTGGCTTCCGGCATTACAAATAATTCTTAGGAAATAAAATTGCAATGTCAAAATCAAAAGTTCAATCACAATCCATTGAATAAGTATTTATTCCGCTCGCAAAATTTGGAAATCTTCAAGAAAAATCAATTGAATTTCCGTTGATTGTCACGGTTTTTGCAATTGAATTTATTTCGAAAATATCTCACGGGTTCAAAGATTGATTAACGACTAACTCATTTTCTCCGATCTTATTTTTCAAAGTTGAAACGCCCGACGCAGAATTGACTAAAATATTTATAATTGGATTTGAATATTCGGATCATTCGTTCATTATGTCTTCGTTTATATCTGCGTTCACTCATGAATAAAGTTTCGAAGTCCACTCTTTTTCGCTTCGGAACGGATCAAGGGCTGTAAATTTTAATTTATATGTTCCACGATTTACGTCGTAATGTTCACGATTTATTATATCTGAATTCGTCAAAGAACACAAAATACGTCTATATTTTCAAGCAATTTTCATTTGTAAATATCAAGTTTTGATTGACAATGCTTTTTTCATTGCGTCAATTTTCGCTTCAATATCGACTGCGTCAGTTCAAAGAATTGTTCATTCAATCTGAATTGATCTTTCTTTATAGAAGCGGTCAAGAACTCCACCCCCGTCATTTTTCGGGTTTGAATAAGTCAAAAGATCAATCGACGGCATGTTTCGGAAATTGATTTTATTTGTTACGAAAAATTGGTTCTGTAATCAAAAATCATTGAAAATTATGTCGTCAGAAATTCCACCGGCTCAAAGGATCACTCCACCGCTATTCAATAAGTTCTGATTAAATTGTGCAAGATTTGGCATTGATTATTTTATTATTTAATAAACACCTTTTTGGTAAAGTTCAAGATTTCTTGTTATAATATCTGAAACAGTATTCGCAAGATCCGTAGCGTCCATTCCGTTATTTATTGCAACGCCCCCGAAATTTACATTCACCGTTACGCTGTTTCATCAAAGCTCATCGTTTGGAATAATCTTTCATGAAGTATTTGGAACGAAAAGTTCTGGTCATTCTTCACCAACCACAATTGGCACGTTTCAAGAAACACGTCATCAATCTGCGAAAAATCATCAAACATAACTTGTGACGGAACTCCAAGCACTTTGCACCGTTCAACTTATATTCGCCCCAACTTTTTGTGCTGCACGCCGTAATTGGTGCAACCTATCGATTGCTGCGTCAAGTGCAGAAACAAAAACGTTCTGAATTCTGTCTGCAACTTTTCCGAACCACTCCCAAAGCATTTGCATTAAAGTTTTTGTTGCTTCCCGTCATTCGTTAAATTTTCCATTCTTGAAAGTGATCATTTGCAAGGTTTCGTTGAATTCATTTTTCAAATATCAACCAAAAGTTCTTGATTTTGCGTCGGCTTCCTGGATCTTTACTTGATATTCTGCAACTCTTTTATTGTATTCTTCTTGCGTAATCGTTCAATTCTGTAATTGAATATCTAACATTGCGATTGCTTCTTGATACAAAGCGATCTGTTCGTCTGTTGAAATAATCTTTTCTTCTAACCATGAAAGTCATTCCCGCAATCCCCAAACTGCAAGAGTTAATCAAACTGCACCGATTGCTGTTGAAAGTCATCAAATTGCAGGAATAAGAGTTGAAGTAATAAAAGTTCACATTGTCGAAAAAATCCCGATCACCGTCGTGACGGCAGGAACAACGCTTGAAAGAACAAAAACCAAACCGGAAATTGCAGTCACGGCAATCAAGATATTTGAAGCAAGTTCCGGATTTGCATTGATCCAATCCACAACTTTGTCAACAATTGGTTGAATTTTAGTCAAGACTTTTTCTAAAACCGGTAATAATGCAGTTCAAATTTTTGTTCACATTTCAGTAAAAGAATTCTTCAATTCTGCTAACCTTTCCCCCATTGTTTGTGCAGGTTCTCAAAATTCATCAAGTGCTTTTCTTCACTCGATCAAAGTTGCATTTACTAACGCTTGCGTTTTTTCTTGTTTTGTTAATTCGCTTGCAGTTTTTCAAAGCGTTTTTGCGTATTCTTCGTATGCTTTTTCACTATCAATTATTATTCAAAGATTGTCAAGGATCATTGGACTTCATCTTCAAAGTCCCGTTACTATATCATTGAAAGATTGCGTTACGTCTTGTCCCATTTGCTGTCCGTATAATCTCGCAATTTTCATTAAATCCACCATGTCTTCCGTATTGTCTGCAACTCATAATTTCAAAGATCTATTCGCGGACAACATTAAATCATATTCAGAAACTGCACCTTTTGACGCTTTTTTTAATTCATTTAACATTTCTGTCGAACTTTCACCGACGCTTTTTGTTAAATCTTCAAAAGCATTTTTCACCGGCTCAATGTCTGTCGCTTGCTTCACCATAACAGTTCATAATCAAACAAGGGCAGTTGTTGCAATTCATGAATATTTTTTTACATTCTTTAAACTATCTGAAAGTTTTTTTGAAGTCTTCGAAATCTCGTCAAAAGATTTTGACGCTTCGTCTTTTGCTTTCACTATAATTTCAAGAACCTTTGAAGACGCCATTGATTTTATTTTTTAATTGATAAAGATTTGTGATTTTTTCTTTCTGCTTTTGCGTCGGATCACCGTTTCAATAACATTAAATCGATTATTGATTTCGGGGTGTTCAAATATTCTTCATGCGTCCGGTGGTATTTTTCAAGAAATAATATTTCTATAATTTCCGGATCGTAGGAACTTAATTTTCCGGTGTTGTTCAATTTGTCGAATTCGAAACTAATTCTGTCTTTTTTTTTTCGTCAACTCCGCTTGCTTTCTGTTGCAATTCTCAAATAGTTTCTCAAATTTCCTTGAACATTTCAAGATCCGTCAAGTTTTCAATCCATTCTTTTTTTTGCTCGTCTGTCATTTCTGCGTTTCAGTTTATCGAAATAACCCGCACCGGAAAAATGTCAAACGTCATTTGCATATCGTCTTTGTCTTCTGTTCGTTTTCTAATAAATCAAGAAATCTTTTGTCGATCTTTCATGTTTATTGTTTCTTTGAAAACGATTTTGTCTTGTCAAAAGGTTTTTTCCATACTTAATATTTTTAATAATTAAAACTTTATTCAATCACCGGCAGAATTACGCAACGGCAATTCGGGTGCAATGGTGGGTAAGGCGTGGCGGAATAATCAAGTTTCAATTCGTGACCATTCGCCCCAATCAAAACGTTTCATTTATCGAAATAATTTTCCCCTAATCAAATTATTTTTCAATTCATCGGTCAACAAAATTCACAAACTCTTTCATCAAGTGCAGTATATCGTTGTTTTTTTTCAACCACTCCGCTTTGTTTTCGTCATAATTCAGAACCCCGATTTCATGCACGGACTGTTTCCGTTCTCACGATCAATTCTGCACGGCTTGTTTTTAATTCTGAAAATGTATCAAGCAAAAGATCTTTTCATTGATCAAATGAAAGTCATTCTGCAAGGATCTTTTCAAAATTTATCTGCAATTTTTTATTTGTGTCTGTATCAATCGATCATGCGAATTTTTCAATATTTTTCATCAATTCTTTTTCTAATGTTGCGGAAATCTCGAAATCTTGATCAAGTCAAACTTCAATAAGTGCTTGTTCTGCTTCGGTTTTCACAAGTTCATTTTGCGTATCTTTTAAGAATTGGTAATAAATCAAGGCTCGTTTTTCGATCGATAATAAAGGAAATTTCATTTCTGCTTTTTTATCAACCTTGATTGCTTTTCATTCAGTCACATTTTCTTTGTATCGTTTTTTATATTCTGAAAGAATTTCTTTTTCTTGTTTTGCGAAAATCTTTTCAATTTTGTCCAAATATAATTGATCAAATTTGTTATTCCTTTCCATTTTCTGTTCCCAATATTTTTGATTATATTCTTCGGTTCAACGGATCTTTTCTTTAACATTCTTTTCAATTATTCAATCAATTTTTTTTTTCAAAACCAAATCTTTCATGATTGGTTTTTCAACTTCTTTGTCAAGATCTATAATTTCTTGTTCTTCATTTCCTGCGTCAGATCCGGCACCACCTATTCAAAGAATGTAAGCACTCCTTAATTTATCACCGTCTTTTAATGGTGGCAAATTTCTGGTTGCTCTGAATTCGTTTAATGTCATTCAATTTGCAAGCCGGTCTTGACGTGTTTGTTCAAGATCGCTTGGAACAATATTTACAAATTCAAATCGTTTTCATTCTCAAAATAACTCATAATTCAGAACCCGTTGAATTCTTCTTGCAAGCGGTTTAATAACCTTGCTTGCGAAAATTTGTTCAAAAGCTCTAACATTAAGATTTGCACCGCTTCATTCTCAAAGTCAAACCATTGCTTTTGGAACTCCGAAAAATCCTAATATTTCATCACGATTAAAACGGCGACTTTCTACGAAATCCATTTCTTTTTGACTTGGATTTGTTGGTTTATATTTCAAGCCACCTGTTAATATTCAGATTTTATGTGAATTTTCAGTTCATCTGTATTTTTGATCTCGTTTATTTTGGATTATTTCGACATTTTCAGGCGAAAGGTTTTGTTCTGTTTCAAGAACTCCGTCCACGCTTGCGTTATTATAAAAGAATTTCCAATTCCATTTTGACGCTTGATAATCTGCGTCAATTGCTGTTGCTATTGCTTGAACGTCTGAAAGTCATTCAATATTCAAAGGGTAAGGAAAACGCGGATTGAAATTTTGAATTGAAATAATTTCTTCTTTTTCAAAACGTCTTTTTTTATTTGGTGAATATGCGTATTCGTAATGATCAATTTCTGTTTTGCTATCATTCAGAATTGCGTGGACTAAATCCGGACGTAAAATCTGCAAATCAACAACTTTATTTCAAACCATATTTTTTCGAATATAAACCCCACCGTTTAATTTCATGTAGGCGACAATATTCAATAAGAATTCATCTGAAATTAAATCAAGTAAAGGATCATTTATTGGTTTTCCTTTTCAATCCGTAACTTGACGATCCAATTGTGCGACTGATTGTGCAATTGTTGAAATTGCTACAAAGCACCGCCCTTTATAAAAATTCAAATAATCCGTCTTTGAAAGTTTATGTAAATCACGGCTTGAATATTCATTTAATAGATCAACAAAAAGTCAATCTTCAATTCAGTTTCAAGTCGTTTCCACAAAGGCTTTTTTTGACGAAAATATATTTTTAATATTTTTGATCCAATCCATTTTTTTATTTTTTGGAATTAAAGGATTTCTTTTTTCAATTATTATTATTCTTTGGTTCTTTTTCAACGTCTTTTGTGTTTTCTTCCGGCTCGTCGATTATTTCCGGTTTTCTGTCTTTTTCTCTTGGAAAAAATTTGTAATCTTTTTTCATGATTTTATGAAATAGGAACTAAAACGCGACAACTCAAATTGCTTGATAAATACAAGCACGGTCATTTTTCCATGTCAACTTCCCCGAATTCTCCATTCGTTGCGTCGACTTGTTGCACAACTCATCAAAGCGTCCAATCTTGATCAAATGCGTCAATCATTTGTTCGAAACAATTTAATAAAATGTCCATTGCTTGTCAACGGGTAATTTGGTTCATCTCTTGAACAATCACAATTTGAAAAATAAAATTTCTGTAATTGTTTGCTGTATCTGCATAAACGCTCGACATTTCCGTTGGCTCGAACATAACAAAAGGAAATCAAGTTGCTTTCTGCGTAAAATAATTTGACGCTTGAACGAAAACTTTATTTTCCCCCGTTAATGCTTCAAGTTTGCTTTTTATTGCATTTCTAACATTTTGAATTTTTATCATGATTATTTGAATATATCATAAAAGAATTTGTCAATTTCTTTTGAAAATATTTCGTCAACTTCTTTGTCTCATTCTTCAACTGCACGATCCATAAATGGATTTGCTTTTGTTCCTTTTCTTGCTATTGATAGTCGCAAGGCTCACGGCTTCATTGAATGACGTAAAGCCCACCCCGTTATTTTATCAAGTGGTGCATAATGCGGGCGGGTTCATTCGTGGACATAAATTGCGTAATTTGTTGGATTAAATAAGCGTCCCCACGATTTCTTGAATTCTGTGTGGAAATCATTTCTCAAACGCCCTTGATCCGTTGGTGTTTCCTGTATTGCGTATCTTTCTAATAGAATTATAGATTTTTTAATTGAACGGTCAAGAATTCATTGAACGGCGTCGGATCAAAATGTTTCGTAAATCTGTTCAAGCTGTTTTTCGCTTCGTTCAATATCAACCATTATTCATTTTTTGGTAAAACTAAAACCACGCGAATTCTGTCAATCCTTATTCCTTTTACATGTGCAAAAGATTTAACTTCATAATCAACGTTGTCAATTGTCAAAATGTCGCTTTCTCTTATATCAAAAGGTGCGTTGCACTCGAAATTTCGGATCTGTCAATATCTATCAAGACCAACGTCTGAATTATTTGAAGACGCAGGCGACAAATATCATTTCGCACTATTTCATGTGCTAATATAACTTGATTTTGAATTTCCGGAACTATCAACCGAATAAACTAAACGCTTGACTGTTCCTGTATAATAATCTAATTTGAACTTTGTCATGATCTTTTATTTATAATGCAAAAACTTTATATTTATCGATTAAAGTTATAACATTGCTTGTCATCGTCGTTTTGTCAAAAGTAATTGAAGTTCAAGAAACGCTTTCGCTTGAATATCAAGTTGTTTCTTGCGTCGATTGAATATTTCCAACCAATAAAGCAAGTGCAAGTTTCAGATCTGCAAGGCTTCTTGGAATTGACGCAAAATCTGAAAAAATATATTTGAATTCAACTAAAATATTTCAAAATCATCTTGGCAAGTTATTTTTGAAAACAAGCTGTCAATCGTCTTTCAACAAATAAGAATTTTCTTCAAAATCTGTTCGTTCTGCATTCCCCCGTTGATTTGCGTTATACTGCACTTTTTCTAATTCTTCAACATATTTTGGCAAAAACAAAATTCTTTGTCAAGCCCCGTCGAATTTCTTTTCAACTGCTCAAAGTTGCAAAAGATCAATTCAAGTCAATTCATAAATTTTTGAAACGGCACTTTGAATATAAATTCACAAAATAGTATCTTGATCATTTCAAGTTATTCATAAAACAGTTTTTACATAAGAAACTGCGTCGGCTAAATTTTGTGCGTCTGTTTTTGGTGTTTCCGGCATTTTTTCTGAAATATCAAATAAAAAAACGCTTGCATTTATCTTTTAGTGATTTTTTGATAAAATGCAAACGTCCATTTTTATTTTGATTATTTATAAAATTTTAAATAATCCTTTGTATTCATCGAAAACTTTTTTTGAAATTTCATATTCGCAACCTTTATCGAAGGATCCGTTATTATATTTTGCAACAACCTTGATTTTTTCGATTGAAGTGTTTTGAATTTTCTTTTTGAAATCGTCTTCTTGTTTATTTTCTTCGTCGTTTTTGTCTTCTTCGTTTTCAGGCTTTTGGTCATCTGCTGTTGAATTTTCCGCAGTTTCATTTTCTGCGTCCGCATTCTCATTTGATACAGTTTCATTTTCTGCGGTTGCGTCGTTTTGCTCTTGATCTACATTCTGATCAACGGCTTGATTTTCTGCTGTTTCGTTTTCAAGATTTTGTTTTTCTAAATCTTTTGAAACATTCTGATTTTTTGCATTCTTTGACATGGTTTAATTGTTTACGAAATAAAATCTGAAACAATATTCACAAAGGCGGAATGATCCGCCCTTGTTATATTGCGTCAAATTACGCACTTGCAACTCATGTTTTCAAAACTCCAAATGCTTTTGGAAAGATTATAGCACCTGCTATTCTTTCGTTTGCTTTTAAAGATTGAATGTCTTTTTCCCAATTTCCACTTAAATATCAAGCAGAAAGTGAAAGTTGACGTCTATCTCCAAAAGCCCAATTTCTCAAATCTCCGAAAAGAACAAATGCTTTTTCTGCACCACTTGTTGTATCTCATGGCATAGCGTCAACGATTTCAAGTGGGTATCAAAGCAAGTAATTTTCAAGCTGTCAATCTCTAATTGATCTTGTTGAAAAGAAAATTGGCTGACCTTGATTATCTTTTAATTTCTCGATATATTTTACTATATCTTGAGACATGAACCATCTTGGCTGTCCCTTTTTATATTTCATTGGAACGCTTCTTATAACGTCGATTAAATCGTCGTAAGAAATATTCGCGAATTCTTCACCTGTTGACATATTTGTTACATTTACGTCTGTGCTTGCAAGTAATGCTGTCCATTTTGAACTTGCAACTAAAACGTTTGCGTCTTCGAATTCTGCGATTTTTTCACCGATCAATTCTGACATTAAAGACCAAACTTCTTGATCTGTCATGTTGTCTTCGATCAATTCATTTGTTGCAGAAACTAACGCAGTAACTTTATGTGCAACTAATTGGCATTGACCAACTGTTGGCTTGCTTCCTGTGTATGCTTCACCTTCATCTGTCCAATATGCAACAATTGAATTTGTAATTGTTGAAATATTCTTTGTGTCTGTTCACATAGGAATAATTCTCGCATATCTTCTAACAACTCCGGCGTCACCTGCAACTCTGAAAACTTCTCTTGCGAATTCAACAGGCACCATGTATCATCACTCGGCGTCTGTTCATTCGTTTAAATATGTTGCTTTTACTTGTGCAACGTCTGCGTCATTATGACATTTTGCAAGGGCTTTGAAGAATTTTCACATAACTTTTTTTGCTTCGTTTGTGTTTTCTTTTTCTTCATCAACTCACATTTTTACAGTCTTGTTAAGATCTGCAATTGCTTTTTCTAAATTGGAAACTTTTTCTTCCATTTTTGCGTCAACTGTTGCGTCAACTACTCCTGGCAAAACTTCTTTTAAAGTTGTTTCAAGAGTTTCTTGTAATTGTTTTGGATCCATTTTTTGTAATGAATAAAGAATAAAAAGATTTTATTATAACTTGATTTTATGCAGAACGTCTGACACAACTTTCGAAACATTTTGTAATGCTTCTTTCTGCAATTTCATCTTGGCTTGAAGATCGTCGTCTTCGGCGGTTTCGTCCTTGTCATTGGACAGTCAAGATTTTATTTCGTCAAGTATTTCACGATTTGTTTTTTGAATTGCTTTTGCAATCCAAACTGTATTGGCTTCGACTTCGACTGCGTCGCCGTCAAGAACTGCAAGTTCGCCCTTTATTTTCCAATTCTGATCAAAATATTTATAATTTACGTCATCTCGGAAAACAAAATGTTTAGTGTAAAGCTCAACAATATATAAATATTTATTGTTTAGCTTTTCGCGAATTGCGTCTTTTAATTGGTCGTAAATATCTTTTTCAAGATTTACTTCCGTCATTTCTTTTATTGTTTTTTCTTCTTCATTGTCAAGTGAATTTTCTTCGGCGTTATTTTCATTCTCGTTTCATTCTTCGCATGTCGCGTCTGTTCCCGCTTCTTCGTTTGGGGTTCATTCTTCTTTTGGTTCTTCGTTTGCTTCTTCTTTCAAGATCAATCCTTTTGAAATTAAGTCTTCAAGAATTTCTTTTCAAAGGCTCAAAGCGTTTGGATTGCATGGAACAGGAACAAAAGAAACTTCAAGCAATTCTGCTTTTGTGATTATATTTGAATTCTTTTGATCGCGTTCTTTTGGAATAAATCAAACTGAAACTGTTTTAATAAATCCGCCGTCATATAATTTGCGAACGTCCTGTGCAAGTTCAGTTGTGGCGAAAACTCATTCAACGACAAGTTTTTCATTTTCAACATAAATGTCTGTGGCTTTTCAAATTATGTTTTCCACTTTGTAAGTATGATTTGCAATAATAACCGGATTTTTCATAAAATTGTTTAATTCCCGTCATGAAACTTTGATCACTTCACCTGCACGATCAACTGTTTCATCACTTGCAACAACCTTGAAAGTTCCATTTTCTCCGATTTCTTTTATATTCAATCAAGCAAGTTTGCTTGAAAGTTCTTTTGCAAGTTGGTCTGTCAATAACATTTTTTTATCTTTACAAAATAAAACTAATAAGAACTTTTTGAATTGATCAATTTTGCTGTGATCATTTTTGCGTCGCTCATTGAATACAAGGCTTTGAAAGTTAATCCTTGACGAACTAACGCGTCGTTATCTTGCGTCTTCGCAAATTCTGTCATAATTACACTTGCAAGATCAAAAGATAAAGTCGGATTTCATGTTGAAAGTGTTGAATTTGTGTCGATTATTTCAACTCTCATTGCTTTTTTTGTTCCATTCATGAAAATTGTTTTATAAGTTTCGTCATCTCGCAAAAGCTCGACATTTCATTCAACAGTAAATTGCGTATTGCAGAAATCGTCCGGCTCAACGCTTCAAAGAACGTCAACGTCTTCAAGGTTTTTATTTATTGTCAAAGTAAAATTTGTTGCTTTGATTGGACTTGCACTATCTAATCAAGTCAAGTCATCTGCAAAATAAATCTGAACATTCTTTCATAATAAAGCGAAATCGTCTGAATAACTTGGTGTTAAAGTTGCGTTTGCACCTTTCTTTGATCTAAATTCTGCATTTGCTTTTACAAAATCTCATGTTTCCGCTGTTAATTCAAGCGTATTAACCATTGCAAGTGGAAACTGTTTGTCCTGCGTATCATCTGCAAGACCTATCGTCAAAGATTGGTGTTGGTTATTTTCTGCAACTGAAAAAGCGTGCGTAAATTCTCCACTTGATCATGTTGTAGAAACTGAACCGAAAACATTTAATAAAATATATCAAATTGCGTTTGCGTAAACATTGCATTCAAAAGATCATTCCGCCCACTGCTTTGAAACATGTCAATCAAAACTGTCTTCAATAACTCCGATTGAACTTTCATCAATCACTTTTTCTGATTTTTCTTCAAAATCAAGCGTTGCTTTTGGACACCATAAAGCAGGTGCAACGGCTGTTCATCTTGTCGCTTCTTTTCAGAAACCGACATTGATTTTTCTTCAAATGTATCTGGACATGGTTTATCAAAAAGAAAATAAAATTTTTATATTTTCTTTTTATCGGAATTTTTTTTGATTTCAACCGGTTTTCTTCTTTTTGCGTCATTTTGTCGCTTTATAAGATCCGACATTTTTTTCTGCAATCTTTGAAAAGTTCTTTCGTTATCAATGAATAATCTTTTCATGATTTGCTTTTTTGTAAAGCGTTTCTGAAATAAAAAAATCAAATATGCTTTTTCACGGCTTTTTAATCAATCAAATATTTTTTGATCAATAAAGGGTGGTGCAATCAATCTCATTTTTTATTTTTTAATAAAACATTGGCTCGTTTCTTTCAATCAATTCAAAATAAACACGCATTGAAATAACGTCTGCAAAATCCGGCGAACGTCATAAAATCTTTTTGATTTCTTCTTTCGGAATAATTTGTAGCGGTCAATCTTTTTCAATTTTCCATGCTTGAATTACGTCAAGTTCTTCAATTATTCTTGTTTGCAATTCTTCGGACATATTCGGAATTGACAAAGATCAATCCTTGATCCATTTTGCAAGCATAAAGAAACATTGTGAACGTAAATTCAAATAAGTTTTATTCAGTCATTCTTTTTCTTGATCCGTTGCGTCCTTTGTCGGAATTGGCTTTGATCATCATTGGAAAATTTCGCAACCTAACCCCGAAAGTCCCCGTCAAAGTCAAGATCAATCGTAAAGCATATTTTTTAATTTAACATTATATTCAAGTTGTTTCTGCGTCATTAAATGCTTCACACTTTCGGGCGTGGATTTGTTTTCAATAACTGTATCAATTATTTTTCGTCAATCCCGCACCGTAATTATTGTGTCGTCCTTTCATGTTCCCGCAACGTCGGAAATAATATATTTTTCACCTGTCGCCCCTTGATTTGTAAAGATTGATTGCAAGTCGCGGTATGAATAAACTTTATTTGTATCGTCGTCGTATTCTCGATTTCAATAAAATAATCTTTGTTTCAATGGTCAATCCGGCATAAGTGATAATTTTTGGACATAGTCTTCAACATGCGGGTTATCTTTCGCAAGAATTTGAATAAATCTTTTGTGCGGTTCAATCGTTCCCGCTTTTTGTGGCTTGTAAAATTCTTGATAAATCCGGTTTTTTCCTGGATTGCAAGACATTAACAACATTGGTTTCAATCCTAATTGTTCGTTTTTTCGTCTTCAAATTCTCGAAGAAAAAACTTGATATGCTTTGTGGGTAATCTGCACGGCTTCGTCAATAAATCCGCCCGTCAATTCAAGTGATCATAAGTCGTCAAAATCCGGATCAAGAGACGGGTAATATTTTAAATCAAGTAAAATTATTTCGGATCAATTCCGGAAAATTATTGTATTCGGCGTTTGCGGGTCATTTGATCCATGAACTTTGAAATCTTTTCATTCTATCAATTGAAAATCATTCGTCAATAATTTTGTCAAAGTTTTCAAGCTCGTCATTTTCAAGGTTTTCATTTTGGAACGTCAAAGTCCCCGACGGGTTCAAGGGTAATTCAAACACATTGTCGCAAGCCGTAGGCAACCTGTGAAAGTTTTTGATCAACCCGCACCGCCCCCGATTAAAAGTTCAAGAATAGGGTTTTTCTGATCCGTTAAAACGTCCCGAACTTTTGTTTGCTTTCAGAATAATTTTATTTGATTTGTCATTTTATTTTTTCTTTGATATAAACCGCCACTTGCATTTCATCGGACAAATCTATTTTTCTTTTACTGCATTCGTTCTTGATTGCTTGACGTGATATTTCAAAAATATTCTGCAATAAAGATAAATGCACCCGCTTTTTTTTCTGATCGGAAATTTTCCGACTTCTTTTTCAAATTTGATTTCATTTTGCAAACATGATATTATTTTATCATCGATGATTGAATAATATTTATATACTTTTTGCAGAATAAAAAGCAAATAAAAAAAAGACGATTATTCGTCGTCTTCTTCGCTTTCGTCCTGGATTTCTTCTTTTTCATCTGAACGGATTATTTCAACCAATGGTCAATTTGTTTTTAATGTCGTCGTTCATTCATTCTTTGCAACGATTGTCGGTTCTCACAATTCCACTTTTGCAACCTTTCGGATCTTTTCAAGATCTTTCATATTTATTGGCACGTCTTCTTCTTCGCCCGTTGCTTTTGCTTCATTGATTTTTTTTGTATATTGATTTAATTTTACTTTCATTAACTCGTAGGCTTGCTTCTTTGTTTTAAAAAGATCTTCAACGTCTATTTCAAGTTTATTTGCGATCTTGTTTTTTTCCTTTTCCAATGCTTTTTGAATTATTGCGTCTTTTCGCTTTTGCTTTTCCTGTCCCCGTCCTTTTGTTAAAGTCGCCACTCTTGAATTGTAGTTCAAACCTTTCTCAATCCAAAATCACTTGATTTCGTCAATGTCAGATTTGAAATATTCAAGTTTCAATGCGTTGTAATCGTATTTTGTTTGTTGCATGATTTATTTTTTATAAATTAAATCAAGTCGTTGTTCTTTTATTGCATTTGATACATGAAACATCATCAAAGGCGGAACAGACATTCAAATTAAATATTGTGGTCTTACTTTTCAAAATTTATAGTCCTGTGGCCAACTTCAAATCAATTTCATTTCTGAAATATTCAAATATCTTTTTTCTCATCGAACAATATTTTGATCATTGGCTGTTATTGTCAAGGGGACCATATCATCATAGATCCAATGGAATGTAAATAAATTATGTTTCTTTTCAAATCTGAAATCTGCTTGTTCAAGTGATTTGTCTCAAAATTTCGCATATTTTGAAACTTGAAGCATTTTTCATGTCAATGGACGATCAATCTTTCATGAATTGTCTTTGATTGTCTTGAATAAAATTGGCTTTTCATGAAAATCAAGTTTCAACTTTGGCAAATCAAATTCTTTTCTATGTGCACAAAAAAAGATCCTTTCACGTCTTTGTGGCAATCACATTGTGGATCAATCCAAACAAAACAATTGCACAGTATATCACAATTGATCAAATCTTTCAAAAATTTTTTTCAAATATCATTTTGCATTTCATTTCAACATTCATTTCACATTTTCCGCAACAACAATTTTCGGTTGTAATTTTTCAACACAATCAAGATAATCAAAAAACAAATCTGACAAAACTTGTTTTGCTTGTCATTCTCTGAATTTTTTTTCTTTTCATCGTGCTTTTTCTCTAAGTCATGCGGTTGAAAACGTTGAACATGGTGGTGATCAATCCAAAAGATCAATATCAAATAAATCTTTCGGAATTTTTTCATTCGGAATTTTTTTAAAATCCTGCACTCACATTAAAAAATTATATCATTTTCAAAAATTCAATTGATATATTTTGTCCATTTCCGGATCAATTTCACATGTCCCAATCACTTCATATCATGCGTTTTTATATCACATTGATGATCATCACCCACATGAAAAACATGAAAAAACCTTGTATCAATTTTTTTTTACTTTTTCAAGATCTTTCAAATTCCATTTATAATTCATCATTGTTTTCATCATTATCGTTAAATTCAAATCAACAAGCCGGACATTTATGTTGAAATTCTCATAAATCGTCGGGTGTGATTTCTTTATTTGATCAAATAGTTGAATTTCATGAACTTGAAATTTCTGTTTCTTCAAGATCCGGAAATAATTCTTCAACCTTTATTTCCAATTCTCAAATATTGAAATTTTTTATTTCCTGCAATTCAATTTTCAAATTGTCTTCATTCCATGCACTTTCATTCAATTTGTTGTCTAATATGCGGAATTTTTTGATTTGTTCTTCCGTCAAATCGTCAACCCTTACGCACGGACAATCTTTCAATCAAAGTTTTTGACTTGCTTCAAATCTTCCGTGTCAAACAATAATCACGTTGTTTTTATCAATGACAAGTGGTTGCAAAAATCCAAATTCACGGATTGAATTTGCAATTCTGTTTACTTGTGTTTCATCATGAATTTTATTGTTGAATTCATAAGGAATTAACTTTTCGATTTTTACATTTTCAATTTTCATGATTTATTCGATTATTTGAATTAAAACGTTTATTGGATCGTCTTGAACTGACAAAAACATAATCAATCGTTCTGACAAATATTTCTTTCTTAATTTATTATATCAATCAAGATCATTTACTTTTGTTTCAAATTCCGGCGGATCTATCTTTCGTCAAGCGTCCTGGATCTGTTCGGTCATTTGAAAGAATTTTCATTCGTTTATGTATCATTCTGAAACTAACCATTCAATAAATAAATTTTTTTTGCTACATATTAAAGCGTCACTCCGTGCGACTTCGGTTTCTCAATCACAATCTATTCAATAAAAAGTTCAATCGTAATTGTCATAACTTTTAAAAACAATTCAACTTTTAGGCGTTTCAAACGCGTTCAATAATTCAAGTAATTTTTCCATGATTAAAAGCAAAAGTTATAAAAGGAAAACAACGCAAGAATTAACCGCATTGTTCAACAAATAATTGAAACGAATTGAAAATATTTGTCGCCCTTGAATAACGAAAAAGCGGTGAAATATCGAACTAATGCACAAATAAAAGAAATTACGCATTCAAAGACGGGTTGCAATTCATACATTTTTTTATTTTTCTATAAATAAACTAAAACCAAAGCAATTCAAAGGATCGAAATTACAAACAAAAATCTGAATAATGCAACTTCAAATTTTAATACTGACGCAATTATAAGAATTGCAAGAATAACGATCAATAATAATTTTAACATGGTTATTTGATTAAATCAATTAAAAAAGAAACAATTGTGAAAAATCAAACGGAAAAAACAATCAATCAAATAATAAACATGAACCAATAAAGAACATGATATTTTTTATCGTCATAAATTATTTTATTTTTTGCGTCTATTATTCTTCTAAGTTCTTCGATTTTTTGTTGTAAATTTTTAATTTCTAATAATGCGTTTATAAACAAATAAGACGGACGATTTGTTTTTCTGAAAAAAACCAATTCTTTCAATATTTCGTCTTTTGTCATTTTATTTTCATATTCTCAAAATTTAACGCCGTCGATTTCGAAAATGTTTATTTCTTTTTTCATTTTATTCTGCTTGATTATGAAATAAAATAAATCAAAAGATTATTCAACAAATGATCATTGAAAGAACATATTTTGACTTGTCCTTTCGTTTGTGTCAAAGATGAAATGAAATCACCGTCGCACAAATTCGATAAATCGTCAATAATAAATAATGGAACATGATTTTTTGATTAAAGATCTAAATTTTCTTTTGGTTTATAATTCAAACAATTTTCTTTGTAATAATTCCCCTTGAAAAATTTTAATACTTCGATCAAACTTCTTTTGAAATCTACATTCAGACAATTTGAATTTACAGACAAGACCTTGAATATTTGTTCGGCGGGCGTTTCGTTTCCATGTGCTCTGTGTCGGTTGTCATGCTCTTTTACGTCCCGGACTTTCAGATTTTCTTTTTCAGAATTTCCGCCCCTTGAACGTGGAATTCTGTGGTGCTTGTTTGTTTCTTTCATGATTATTGAAATCTAAAATCAAATCGTCATTTTTCTTTCAATATCATTTTCCGGTTTTCTCTATCTGCAAGTTTTGTCAATTCGACTTCTTTTTTCAATTCTTCACTTAATACCGTTTTTGAATATCGGTGGAAAACTTCAACGTCTGTGATCCATTCAATCTTCAATCCATGATCAATTGCATTATGAAATATGAAATCGTCTCAATACCGCAGTTTTAACCTTTCGTCTATCTTTCAAATTTTGTTTCGATCTGATTTTTTTATTGCTCGTGCATGTCAAGAAATATTATTGTCTTTATACCTTAGTCATTCTTCGTGCGGATTTCTGAAAACCGGATTGACAATATTGTTTTCCAAATGCTCTTGAATTATTTTATCAAAATTTTTTGAAACTTCAATATCATCATTTATAATAAAAACATTTTCATTTGACGCAATTTCAAAGGCTTTATTCCGCAATCATGTAATTTTATGATCTGTTTGTTGAATAAAGACTTGAATTGTTCCGTCTTCTTGATTTCGTCTTTCGGTCAAGGCTTTCAAATTTTCTCGTTCTGATTTTCAAGGCTTGTCCAATAGCACCAAAAATTCGATTTTTTCTGATTTGTTTTTCAAAATGCTTTCAATTGTTTTTTCTGTCCGTCCGGTTCGTTTATAAACCGTCATTCAAATCGTCAACATTGATTTCATCTTCTACGGAATAAAAGTCGCCGTTTGTATCGTAATGCTTCAAACAAACTTTTCTATGTGCAAATATTTGAAATCAAAAGTATTTTGCACGTTCATGAAACAAAATGTCTTCGGAAACAGGTGCATGAATTATTTTAATTGATCCGTCTTTCTGATACTTGAATATTGGAAAGAATTTCGGAAACGCTTTTTCAAGCTCAACCCACGATCCATTGATAAATTGAACATAATGTGCGACTTTGAATTCAAAAGGATTATGGTTGTATTCTTCCCGCAACTTTTCCAAAACCGCCCTTTTATACAAGATAAATCATGTTCAAGTATTAGCAATTTCGAAAACGTCATTCTGAACGATCGGAACGCGTTGAAATTGAATATATTTTCTAAATCAATCTTTGTCGGGTTCTCGATCAAATATGCACAATTTATGCGGAAATTGTCTTCATCTGATCAATCAACCAATAATGTCTTTGTCTGCTTCAAGCAATAATTTTAACGCGTCCTTTTGTGGTGCGTTGTCATCGTCGCAAAAAAGCAAATAATCAAAAGATCAATCAAGGGCAAGTTTCACGGCGTAATTTCTTGCGACATGAACCATTGTTCTGATCAAAACTTTTTCTTCCAATTCGTATCAATCCGGAATAATTAAGCTGTCAAGTCCCTTTCTGACTTCGTCGTGGATTTCTCCGGTATAGCTTGGAATTACAAGCAAGATTTTTTTATTCATCGGATTTTTTGTCATTTGATAAAATTTCAACGCATGAATTGAAAACATATTCCGCAACCAATCAAACCGCTTTTTTGATTGTTTCGGCTTGTGGCGTGTCTTCATCTGATCCAAAAGAATTTTTGAACATTTCCGCGAAATTCTCTTGAATTTCTGACTTGTTTTCCATTAAAAGCAAGATTGCGTCTGTATGCTTTGACGCTTTCGCTTTTTGAATTAAGTCTTCAATCTTTCACATTTTCTAATAATTAAGGATTAAAAGGGTAAGACTTCTTCGGTTTCTTTTTCTTCTGCTGTTTTTACTGCGTTGATTTTTCGTCAACGAATAGTATTGAAAACTCCGCCCTTTTCTGTTTTCTTGCATGAAATAGAAAAGTTCACGTCATAAATTCCACCAATCTGCATTGCACCGGCAAGGCTCAATTTTTCGTTTGAAAAATCGATCGCGATTGTGTTTGGAAATTCAACTTCGGGTTCAACTTCGACAAAAATCAATGTTTGTTTCTTGAACTCGTTTTCTCATTCACCGAACGTCTGAACGTCCATTTTTTCTTTTAACTCTGCTCTGATTTTCATGTTGTTTTAAAATTATTGAATAAAAAGGTTAAAAACTTTTCATTTGATCGTTGGCTTCGATCAATCGAATTCAACTTTGAATTCGGATTTTTACTTGGTGCATAATATAAAGAATTACGCGAAATCCCAAAGAATTTACAAATATGCTTTATTCAAACACGCTTTCAAAATCAAGGGTATTCGCGGACAAATTCTTTGTGCAACTGCTCGATCTTTTCTTTTGCTGTCATTATTTCGGCGTTATTTGTAAAGTATGTCAATAAGTAACCGTCGCCCCGTCCACCGTTTCTCAATTTTGGATTTTTTCTTTGATCGCTTTTTTATCGATCACAATTTCAGTTTTTTCTTTTTTGAATTCGTCCGGAATTTTGCTTTCGTCTTCAATAACTACTGCTCACGGGTTCTTTTTAACTGTAAATTTCTGAAATGTAAATTCAATTGATTTCAACTGATTTTGCAACATTCCATTTAAAATATTTTTCTTTGCTTCTTCTTCTTTTTGCGTCAATTCTGCAACTTCAAGTTTCTTTTCCTGGATTTTCTGTCGAAATTCTGTTTTTTGTAATTCAAGCTCTAATTCACGCAATTCAATTTGTGCGTTGGCACGCTTTGTTTGGATCGTTCGAATACTGTCCCCAATCTCTTGCAAATTTGTTTGTGGATTTTCCATAATTCAAAATTTTTAGGATCTAAAAAGTGCAAATATTATCTGAAAAAAAGTTATCTTTGAAAAAGATATTTATTTGTTCAATAGCTTCATCAATTGACCAAACATTGTCTTTTGTCTGTCGCAATAATAAACTATTGCAACTGTCTTTGTAAATATAAATTCTTGCAACAAAACAATCTTTAATAATTCAATCAATATTAAATCACTTTTTTTCAATAACTCATTTATAACGAACGTCTTTTGTATTGAACTCAAAATTAAATGTTGACATGAAATTTTCCAATCTATTCAATCATGTCTTTTTATTTTCTTGATTTTTCATTTGTCAAATTTTTTAATATATAAAAGTCAATTTTTTGATTTTATTTTTCCCACGTTGAACGTCATCTTTTTTTATTTTCCGTCAAATTTTCATTTAATCTTTCGTCAAATTTTTCTTTATAAAATTTTGATCTTGGATCGTCTGCGGGGTATATGTCGACGTCGTCAATATTTCTAATCGTTTCAACTGCAACTGGTGGTAAAGATTTTAATTCGTCGTTTTCTTTTTCAAGTTCTTCAATCCTTTCGTCTTTTTTCTCAATATCTTTTATTTTATATCATTTGTCTTGCATAACGCGTCAAATTTGTTTCAATGTATTTTCTGTTCTTACTTTTTCCGCTGTTTCATAATCGCAATAAATCGTTCATACAAAATTTTTTCTTTCAACGCGTCAAGTTGCATAGTGTAAATATTCAACTTTTCAATATTCGTCATCAACTTTGCTTGGATCATATTCAAGCATTTTTCTGACGGGTTTTCAATAAATTTCAACCAATTTTCAAAGCCGTTTTGGTAATATCAAATATTCGGCTCAAACGTGATAAAATCATTTCTTCATGGCATTATAAATAAAGAATAAAAACTTTTTGAATTTTGTTTTGATTTTGTTTTTTCTTATTCGTGGTTTTATTTCGCAATTTTTCATTGAAAACTTATATTTCCACCCCGCTTTATAAACTTCGATTTGTCATTTAATTATACACCATTTTCAAACGCATTTTTTCTTTTTCATTTTATATCATGAAACTCGCATATGCGATCTTCAGAATAATCGCGTCATCGGACTTTTTATCAAAGCAACACGGCGTCCAATAACTCCAATTTTGTTTAAATAGGATTTCGAACAACGCGTTCTCGATATAACATGGACAAATCAAATTATTTTCATCTTTAGCGGGTTTTTTATCTAATAGGTGGCGGAATTTTTATTCAAAGATTGTCTGCGACTTCAATTGCTGTTTCTATCAATTCCGAATATTCAAATTTTGTCATATTTTTCGAACTTGTTTTTTGTAATAGTCATTTCATAACGGCGTGAAGATATTCTTTTCAATCCATTATTATTGGCATTCAACCCAAATAAAACCATTGAACGCCGGCGAATCAAGTTTCGTTCGCGATCGTTTCCAACACGACGCCCCGATAATATCACGACTGGGCGTCGGTTTTTTTTCAATATCTTTTAATTTCAATTGAATATTCGCCGTCCTTTTGATCGTTTAATCGTTCAACGATTTGTTTTCGGTTTATCTTGCTTTTTTCTCCAATCCGTTTCATGAATTATTTTTTATATTTCATAAATCATTGGATTTCTAATTTTCGTCTTGATCATACGTCATATTTTTTCTCGATTTCTTCAATTACGTCTCCGGCTGTTTTCCCTTTTATATCAAAACTTCATGATTCAACCGCCTTTTTAAAATTTTCAAAATCTTGTTGTGTAAATTCTTGTTTGAAAATATTTGGATCAAAATCTTTATTTTCTTCGTCAAATTCAAGCGGATCTTTTTTCGTCTTTACTGGCTCTTTTTCTTTCTTTGGCGTCCAGTCTTTAACAATATCTTTTTCCGGATCGTCTCCAGTCGAGATTTGAAACGTTTTCATAAATATATATTTTACGGCTCATGTTATAGCTTTATAAACTCATTTGTCCCCCGTGTCGTTTCATGATCCACACGCGTATCATTCAACCTTTGAACCGTCTTCAATATCGACGAAAAAATAATGAACCGAAACGTCCGTGATAAATTGTTTGGTTCAACTTCTTGTTGGCGAAATTTCACGGCAACCCGTTATTTCGCTTGAATAAATAAAAGCAATCTTATAAAGATTGAATAAATTTCTGAAAGTTCAAGAAATTTGATCGTCCGAAAAATACGAATAACCTTGTTGTTCATTATTTCCGGCTTTTTGCATTCCGTCCAATTCTGAACGAACGCCCGCAAGTTTGGAATAAATCCCGAATGTTTCTTTTTTGCAATCCATTTTTTATATATTAAGAATAAAACCTTGATTTTCTTATAATTATTTTTTTTACAATTTCAAGTAAATTTTTTATATTTTCTTCAGTATTTTTCGCGTGGATTTTTTCGTGGTGAAATCTACATAAAGCGATTAAATCTGAACCGTCCGATTTATTTGTCCTTTTTCATCTGAAGCACCTTGAAATGTGGTGAATTTCCGTCGCTATATTCGGACAGTCGGGAATCTCGCAAAATATCGTGTCGGTTCTCGATTTATGGCGTGATTTCAACCAGTCGTTTTGATATTTAAGCATTCTTCTTATTTCTTTTGATAAAGTCAAACGCGTATTGAATAACATAATTTTCAAACGTTTTAATCAATTTGTCGGCGTTTATACAATCTGCATTTATTAAAGCGGTTCACAAAGATTGAACGAATGATCCGCCATATTCTTGGAATGCGTCAGCAAGTTCTATTTTACTGAAATGAACACGATCAAAATATTTTGATTTTTCGTCATGAATTATTTTTGTGACTTCGACGTTTTCCAAATACATATCGAAATTGACTTTATAATATATCTTTTTATCACTCATTTACTTTAAAATCAGGAAATAAATCTTCATAGTGATCTGCAATCAATCTGAAACATTTATTGCAAACGACTTTTTGTTTTTCTTTTTTTTGGTTGTCGAATCGGAATCTTTTTTTCATGATCGTTCGCCCGTCCGTCATTAAAGTTCAACACCTTTCGCATTTAAAATTTAATGATTTAATGCTTGTTTTTATAAATACTATATCGTCAAGCGGTGTTTTTATGATTTTGTCGCCCATTTGTAAACGAAATAACAATTAAAAATAAATAATCCAAACCCGATCGCAAAAATCGAGAAATAAACGGCAAGTGCGAGATTTATTCACGCAAGGATCAATCATTTTTCATTGTCCGTTGTTGAATTTCGAAACGTTTTTTTCTTTGGAAATCAAACCATAACATTTTTTTTCATGATTTTTATTTTTTAACGAATAAAAAAGACTTGCTATTGTGCAAGTTCTTCGCACCTTTTCAAAGCACCTTTTCTTGTTTTGAAATGTGATCTTGAATAAGGAACTCTAAATTCTTCACCGTCTCGAACTGAAACGATAAAGATTTGATTTCATGAAAAGAAATTGATTTGAAATAATTTTCCGTTGATTTCGATTTTCTCCATTTTTGCAAGTCTTAAAGAATAAAAAGCAATCCATATTTATTTTTACGTTCTCTTTATATATTTATTTTTTACAATTTCAAGTCTATTTTTATTTTTTTATTTGACAAATTTAATTTTATGTGTTTGCTTATATCTCACTTTATAAGCACTCCGGATTTTTGATTTATCTTTGACGGCGTTTCGTTTATCAAGGCAAACTTGGGCTTGATAATCTCCGGAACTCCAACGCGGATCGTTTATTCGGACGTTATTTGTTTTATTGGGCAATAATTGACAAAGTCATCTTTCGCCATATCTTCAAACCGCGTCTTTATTAAACATTGCTTCTTGCATAAACGTTTCGACGATCGCAATATCTCCGGACGTTCATTCGTATCGTAAATTCGCCCAACGGTTCGCGTCCGAATAATAATCAAAACCGTCGATCGTTATTGAATAATTTAAAGGATTTTCCGGATTTACCCCCCCCGTTTGATTTTCGATATTATTAAAGGCAAAAAGGAAATATGAAACAAGCAAAATAATATTTTCCATGATTATTTTCAACAAATAAAATCAAATAATGTTCTCGTTCATTTTTCTTTTTTGTATTCGTCACCGTGTTTTCGTTTATAATCCGATTTTATATCTCGAACCCGAACTAATTTTCGTCAAAGTTTATCTGTTTGTCGGGCTTCGTGATCCAACGGCAAAGTCTGTTTTCAAAAACTCGCCGATCTATTTTCGATTTGAATTTTTCCTTGTAGTCGTTCAATTCATTTTAAAGTTGGAATCCGTCAAGAAATTTCTTCGCCGTTTATTGCTGTTTTTCGTTTTACGTGCGAAATTATTCAAAAATGTTTCATCTTCCCAAAAACCGAATATTCCACCGGCGTCAAATCCAATTCCGAAATAATCGCCGGACGATTTCGTTTTTGATAAAATAAAACCAACTTTTCAAGCATGACAACATTCCATGCGTTTAATTTGTGCGTGTATGCTGAAACGACGTTTCAACAACATTCGCAAGTCTTTGAGTATTTCATTTCTTGTAAAATAAGAAAATAAAAACTTTATTTTTTGCGGGCTTCATAAATCTCTCGTAAATGTCAAGCCCCGTTCGTTTTCAAATTCTTTTCGTCTCTTTCTTCCTTTATCTTTTGCAATTCTTGTTTTATTTTTGGATCGTTTTGTGTTGCGATAAATATTTCTATTTCGTCCGGATTATATGGTTCAACGAAATTTATTCAACTAACGGCGACAATATTTCATGATATTTTTACAAATTTTCACGCTTTTTGTAATACGGCGTTCATTTCGTCAACCGTTCAAACTGCGATTAAAATTTCTCATGAAAATAAATGAACACAAACGAAATCTTTTTTTTCTGAAACTGCAATCGTTCAAATCATTCGAATAAATTATTTATGTAAAGCGTCAAAGTCAACAACGACGGGTTTATAATTCTTTATTTTTTCAATCATGCGGACTATATAAGGCACGCCGTCTTTATCTTTCTTGCGTAGTTTACTGATTGAAAGAATATTTTCAGATCGGAATTTATCTTGTTTTATATAATTCAAGACGACTTGAATAATATCATTATCAAATCAATCTTTATTTAATTTGTCGATCTCCGAATATTGTTGAAGTAAATAATTTTCGTTTTTTTTCATTTGATACGCGATCGACGGATTTTCCGGATCAATAAATTCATTCACGAATTGATATTCTGAAAAATCTTTTTTCAACGCGATTTCTTTTTTTTCTTTTTTCGCGGAACTTTTTTCTTTTTTTTCTTCCATTATATTTTCTTTTAACATTATATTTTTATTATTTTTTAACATTATATTATTTTCTTTATTATATTCTTTATTATCTATTATATTATTAGTGGACATTTTGTCTATACCCCCCATGACATTTTGTCCATACCCCGATGACATTTTGTCTATACCGGTGACAATTGGAACACACCTATATTCACAAAATTTAATATTATTTTGATAAACTTCTTTTTTTTCGATAAATCATTTATCAATTAAACTTTGTAAATTCCTTTGAACGTTTCTTTTTGTTGAATTCGTTCGTTCGGCTAAATATTGCAATGATCAATGGAAATAATGATCGTCACTTTGATTCGTGAAACTGTTTATAATAGCATAAACAAATAATTCGTTTCAATGAAGTCATAACTCCGTCAGCATTCGTCCTTGAATAAGAACAAAACTTTCGTCTTTGATCATTTTAATATAATTATTTAAATAAAAAGCACTCAATCCAAATAGGGTGGATCAAGTGCTTTCATATATGATAGGAAATCGCTTGCAAGATTTCCTTTTTCATACCTTAATAATCGCGTGTCACCCTATTTGACACTCATGATATAAAAAAATAAAAGACAATTTCAAGACAAAAAAGTCTTAAAAAATTTGACAAATATTTTTTTTCGTATATAATTATATCGTCAAATTAAATATGACGCTTTTATTCCTTTAGAAAAACACATGGAAACAAAAATCAAAAGTTGTGAAGTATTACGCAACAAATCAAAATGTCTTCGGGTTGACTATTGTAAAGAACCCGACATTTTTAAAAGATGAGAAATTTTGAGAAAACGAAAACGCACGATCGACAAAATGTTAAAAGTCGAAGAAGAAATTTCAAAACTTTTACTTGCTGAATTAAAACAAAATGATTAAAAACGCTATTAAAACAAGAATCGTTAAATCGATTGAAAAATGAAAAATCTTCCAAAATTTTATTTGGTGGATTGATAAACGAATTATTTGTGCTTTGATTTTCGGCGTTTGTTTTATCGGCAAAGTGCAAACTTTAAATTTTATTCACTCGCAACGAATATTTGTCGGTTGAATAATCTGTGTTAATTTATTTGCATTTTTTGACACGATAATATCGGCATTCTTGAAAATTCGAAAGTTAATTCCACATATTGAATTTTTACAACCGAAAGAAAACGAACCGAAAGACGCTATTGACGGCGTTGAAAAATCCGATTTAATTTCGTTTATTCTTCAAAATAAATGATTCCCTTTCATGAATGCAAAAATGAAATTCTGAATGAATCCAAAAGAATATAAAAAAATCGGTGACAATCTTGAACGTGTTTGAATTCTTGTTCGCGGTGAAAATAACGCAAGAGTTTTAAATGAAAATGTGACGCGTGAAACTTTGGAAAATATTTTCAACTGTTCCGACTCAAATGATCTATTTACCCCCCTACTCCGCAACGGAAATTCGTTCACCGTTCAAAAACTATAAAACCGCACGAGAACTAATAAAAACCATTAAAAAACGACGTAAAAACCACGCCGTTTTTTTAAAAAACCAACCCGTCCGGATTGGCTTTCAATTCCATGAAGAAAAAACACAATTTAATTTTTATTATTCATGTCAAAAATTTCAAGTTATTTTTATATAACAAAAAATCCGAATATGCGACATTCGGAAATTTTGCAAACTGAGATCATGAAGTGAATACGAGTAGCATTCGAAATGAATATAAAAATTTCAAAAAGAAAGTCAAAACAAAAACGGATCAAGAATGATCCGCTTTCGTATGGATTGCAAACCCGCAAAGACTTGCAATTTGTTTTTTAATTATTTTCAAACGGTTTTCAACCAAAAATTCTATATAAAACAAGCAACATTTCCAGTCTTGTCATTGGGCGATTTGGTTCAAGGCGGTTTCATCATTCTTGCGGAACTCCTTTTATATATCAATTATCTTTCGCCCGTTTGACTGCTTTATAAGATTCTGAATTTTCGTCAACGTTCGCAAAATCTATAAATAATGCGTCTGGTTTAATGTCGTCAAAATCCCAAATTTCCCAATATCTCCAACCGAAAACATTATTTTCTAATAATTGCTTGAATATGTCGAAAGATATTTCAAACACGGACAAAGTTTTCGTTCATTCTTTATTTTCCGTGTTTCGTGATCGTGAATTTGCGAATCAAACGATTTTTCTTTTGAAATCTATTTTTCAAAGAACGATTGCGTGTCACCAACTCGTTTCGCTTTGTTTATAAACGGTCTTGATTTCTCCAGCCGACATTTCTTTTGAAGTTTGGCTGTTTCATCTCAAATTCCAATATAAAGGTTTTTTAATGCTTAAATAATAAGTAATAACCTTTAAAAATCTTTCGAAATCTGCATTGACTCCACTGTATGAATAACCGTCAATTTTAAATGAAAAATCTGTTCAATCTGCGAGTTTTCCTTTTACTCCGTTTTTTCTCGCACTTTTTAAAGCGTTTTCCAAATAATCTCCGCTTTCGTTTGCTTCCCGTCTTTTTCATTGATTGTTCACCCATTGATATTTTTGATCGACGAAAATTTTATTATTCATGTGATCAAAAATGTTTTCAATCAATATCGCATGACAAATAGCGGTCGCCGTGCAACAAGGAATTGAACCTTGTTTATAAGTTTCGTTAATTTCTTTAATTAAGTCAACTTCTTCGGGCAAGTCTTTTAACATTTCGTCCGTGACGGTTCACATAACCATTTCCGTCTCAAAATCTCTTTTGTCCATTTCTTCCGGACTTTTACATAATGCACCAGTTGTGAATTCGTTCTCCATTTTTATATTTTACAAGATAAAATTATTTTTTATCGAGTCGTCCTTGCTGTTTTCGGAAATTATAAAATAATTGTCCGGACGCATAGGATCAAGAAATAAATCAAACGATTTGTTGTCGAGTTGTTTCGTCAATAAAATATTGACGGGCTACATAATAAATTCCACCGAAAACAACCGGCAAAAGAATTGACAAAGTTGTTTGACTAATCTTTGTCTTTAATGATAGCCGAGTGACGATTTGCGTAATCAATCCACCGGCGATACTTAAAAGCGCGCTTTCCATGATTGCAAAAATTAAAAACTAAAAAATATTTGATTTTATCACTAAACCAAGAACCGCAGTTAATACGGCTGTGATAACTATTCGAATAACTTTTGATTGATTGGATTTCAATTCGTCCAACATTTTTCATTTTAGTTCGAGTTCTTTTTGCATTGCTTCAATCGTCAGTTCAAATGTTTTTTGAGAAACGAATTTTTCTTCAATTCATCATTCAAAGATAAAAGAAGAAATTTTTGAAACGTTTTCATCAATCTTATTGATTGTTTCTTTCATTTGTTTCATTTCTAATTCTAAAACCTCGACGCTTTTTGGAGTTGGCATAATCCAAAAATTAAAAATTAAATTATATTTTCTTTGTATCTTTTTTTTTGAATAAATCAATAATTATATTTTTCATTTTTTGTGAATCAATTTTTTATAATATTTCTTTGTTTTATTCTTATTTTTATTTGATATTTCATAAAAATAATACCTATTCAAAGACGGTATTATTGGATCAATATATTTTTCATATAATCTATAAGAATCACAATGACAAATTCGTCAAATATAACTATTTATACTGCACCACTCCTTGAACGTCCGCATAATTCATTTATCTTGCTTTTCTTTTAATTTCAACGCTTTCTTTTTGAATTTTTCCGCCGTTCTTTTTCTCAATAATTTATATCAATAAAAATATCTATATCAAACATAATCGACTCATCTTTCGCCCGTCGGGAATATTTGATAATTCGGTTTAATTCTCAAATTTAAACACCCGTCGAGATAACCTTTCAACCTACGAAAAACATATCTTAATCGCCTTTTGCTTTCTCATAATATAACTATGTCGTCCATATATCTTATAACGTATTTGCAATGGATCGTTTCTTTTAATCGATGATCGCAATATGAAAGATAAAAATTCGCGAGAAATTGCGATAAATAACTTCAAATTGGCAAGCCCCTTTTTCAAGGGAATGAGTCAACGATCATGTCAAGAAGTTTTAATAAATCTTTGTCTTTAAATTTCTTTCTTAATAGCTTTTTCAAAATCCTATGGTTGACGTTCGGATAAAATTTTGAAATATCTATTTTTAAACAATACGCCGTCCCTTTTTCGTCTCTCATGTATTGATCCATGAGTTTCATCACGTGCGTCATTCATCTTCATTTTACGCTTGCACAAGTAAAATCCGTGAATATCTGCATAAAATATTTTTCTATTTGAAGCATGATCGCCCGTTGAATAATACGGTGCGGGTAGTATTTCAATTTTCGCAATTCTCTTGATTTTGTTTTATCTCGAATAGTCGAAACGGAATAATCTTTCGCAGAAATAAAATATCTTTTTTCTTTTAATACTTTCTGAATTTTCGTCAAGAAATATTCTTCGCTTGCATTTACCATTTTGACTTCCCTATATAATGCTTTATCTTTTCTTGCTTGTTTATGGGCTTCTTTTAAATTGTCCAAATCGTAAATTTTCTCATAAATATTTCCATATCTTTTCATTTTTGATTTTGTTTTTTACCTATAATGTTCCTTTACAACCGAACTTTCATTATATGCAGAGATAAACATTGTTAATCCCAAGTGGTTTATATACGTATAATTACCAATACAGTCTCCCCAGATTTTTATGTTTTGCCAAGTGGCAGGGTTATATAGCTATCATTTAACCAATCTTGATCCAACCTTTAGGGTTAAACCAAGC
>Ga0265300_10000211_pt1 | contig 63258 bp, 83 predicted proteins | sample AusTroGonzalo_MG_FD_193482 | JGI IMG/M metagenome (GOLD analysis project Ga0265300, IMG submission 193482) | Bovine rumen microbial communities from tropical cattle in Woodstock, Queensland, Australia - Gonzalo_03 | ecosystem: Host-associated > Mammals > Digestive system > Stomach > Rumen ... | reverse complement strand
ATCCTTGATGCAATGCAGGGATTCTTCTTGATCCATGATCATTGTGTACCACCTGTTAAGCATACATACCTGGATTATGTTAATGCATTCGTTGCTGAGTTCTATCCTGATGTTGACTATGATCCTGAGTGTCTATGGAACCCTGATCTTCTTGATAGTACTGTAGATCTTAAAGTATTTAACTGCAGCAAGTTAAATATAATACTTACTCTTGAAGCAACAATCTTAAACAGTAAGGAGAAAGAAGATGGATAGGGAGTTCATGATACAAAGAATCCTTGTTCGTATGACGGAGCTTGAGCAATGGTACAAGAACGCAGTTAATAATAAGGACAGGAACGGTAATCCATGTACACCTGGTGCAGCAAAAGAAATACGTACTCACACCAAACGTGACATGCAGATACTTAAACTTATTATGATGCTCCTTGACCATTGCTCTAGCAAGATGTTTATCGACGACGAGGAGGCAGAAGCAGGTTTTGACAGGTTAGTGGAACCAGTACACCGTAAGAAAGTTTGAAGATACTGTAAGGAGAATTATGAATGTAATAAAAATAATTTTATTTTATAATTCAAGTTCAGGTTTTCAAAAAAATTTATAAAATGTAAATAGAAAAATGTAAACAAAAATAAAAATATAACATTCATAAATCAGGAGGTAGAATCGTGTCGGATCTTGTTGCTATTAATAATGCAGACGCAGATCAGTACGTCAATAAGATTGTTGCTTTGACCAAGGATGTGTATGCTATTCTTCTTTGTATCTTTTCTAATGGTTTTTATACATCAGTTGGATATACAGATAAGATTTACGTGCCAGAAGATAGTGAAAAGATTGTACTTTATAATGCAGCAGCAGGTCTTAATCTTCCTTTAGACTGGCCGGAAAGAATAGTAAGAAGATGCAGTATATCCGTTAAAGATACAGGGTTCAGGATAGAATGTTCTGAAGAAAAGTATAAGCTAGTGTCCATTGACTACGAGACATGCAGAAGTTTATGGAGGAACAGTCGATTCAAAACAATTAATCTTCCTTCTATATATATATTATCAGATGGCAGTACCACAAATATGATTGGTATTGATTATAAATAATTTCAATTGAAACTTATATGTTATAATCTGTTTGGTTATAATATTATATAGTTTATGGTTCAAAGTGAGATGCAGTCATAAAGATACTCGTTGAGTACAGACTGCGGTATGCGACGAACCATGGAGGAACACTACTATGGCAGAAGCTAAAGTAACACCAGAGATGGCTGCAAAAGCAGAAGAAAAGAAACAGGCTAAGGCAGAGGCTGCAAAGCGCTGGAAGGAAAAGAAACAGGCCCAGGCAAAAGCTAACATTGAAGGAGCTAAGAAGATGATAGCTGACCTTAAGAAGAATGGTGGCTGGGACAAGTTGTCAGACGAACACAAGAAATTCCTTGAAGGTCTGGCTGAACCAAAAGCTACAGCAGCTTCAGGTAACTCTGGATTGTTTGCCACACTTTTCCCTGATGCAAAGGTTGGTGACAGCATTACTCTTGATCAGGTGTTTGCAAAGACACTTAAGGGTAAGACAAACATCGACCACTACTGTAAGAAGTGGGCTGAGAAAGGTATCATTGTTGAATGCAAAGAAGACAAGACCGATCTCCGTAAGTCTACTTACACCATCGTTAAGATGTAGTGTGATATAATGTAGTACTGCATTGAATGGGCTGTGTGAGTTAATCATGCAGCCCATTTTTTATGGGAGAATTATATGGGTAGACTATCAGTTGAAACAGAATATGATAAAGCAGTTGAAGCAGTAGCAACTTCGATTACTGACTGTCATTTAAGAAAGAAGTATGGATCTTGCCAGGAGACTGACTGTACTACTTGTACAACTTATGCACAGCAGGTTAATTGTTTAAACAACATGCCTGATATAGATAAGATAAGAGTCAACAACACAATAGCAAGACAGCTTGCAGACAGGGATCCACCACAAGAAGAACCTTTAACCGGTGCAGCATACCTTATGTGTAGTGCTAAGTACTGGTTAAGAGCAGTGTTAGAAATTATAGCAGGTCCTATAATAACATTACTTATTGTAGCTATAGTTCTTTTTAGTATGTATCAGTGTGTGCAGGGGTCAAGTCTGTTTGGTCAAAGCCTTGAGGACTATGACTACTATAAGTATACATTACCTGGTGAACCTTATGCAGCAGGTAAGTATCGTAAACACATACTAGATATATTAGATAAGACTGAGAGGTATGCACGTGACATAAATAATGATGGTGAAATAAATTGTGTGGACTACGCATGTATCTTTAAGATACTTTGGGACAAACAGTATGAACCTAAGAACTGTGAGATAGTGCGTAATAAAAGTGGAACTATGAACCATTTGTTCATAAGGGTTAGACAGTATGCCGGTACACCGTGGGAATGTATCGAACCGCAGGCTGCTCTTAAAGATATTAACAGATACTTTATGGAGGATTTCTGGCCACCGAATGTATATAATCCGGTGTATAATAACTATGAAGAAGCAGAATACTGGTATGAGTATGCAAGAAAATACTTTAGGTAAAGCAGCTGAAGGTTATAAGAAACTAGCAGCTGCGATCATTAGGTCAGGTGAACGTGAGAATGATCAAGCCTTTCTCAAATCAGATTGGTGTGACACTCTCCGTTACTTTTTAGCATTGGGATCACAACAAGGATCAGGAGATCTGAGTGGTGTTCAATCTTATACAAACTATATTTAGGAGGAATCATGGGACCAACAGGAAAGATAACCAAGGTATCTAAGCCTTTACGTCAATGTCCAAAGTGTACTTACCCATTGAGATCACAGCCTGATCTTGATGGTGAGCACATGCTTACTATCTGTACAAACAAGAACTGCAACTACAGCAGATCAAGGAGGATCACTAAGAAATGGTAATCAGGAACAAATGGAATGGTAAAGAGTACAAGTTAATTGAATCATGTAATGGTTTAGTTACACTTGAGAGAACAGATGGTACACGGTTTACTATTAAACGTGCTGAGTACTATGAAAATTATTATGAGGTAAGTAAAGATGGCAAACAAAGATAAGTACACAAAAGAAGCTGTAAAAGAAAAGGTAGAAATTAATAGGAATGATCTGGACCTAGATACTGTTGCCACTATCTGTACAATGATCCAGGAAACATTACATAGAGAAGCCACAAAGTTTACAGATGTTATTGAGCAGCTTGCTAAGACATACAAAAAAGAGTTTACAATGGGTGACTTCAGTGTATGTCTTGCTGTAAGTGATGGTGTTCATAATGATCCTATTGTTTCATTGGTAACTGGATCTATACCAGGTACTTTAAAGAACCTTAAGTTCATGAGTAGTAGTGTAAAGGAGATGCTGCATGACGAAGAGACAGACTGAACAGTGGCAGGATTATATTAAAGGTTTTATTAACCATGGTGTACGTAATTTATATCAAGTTTATAAGTCTTTTAGTAGCAAGAAGTATAACGCTTGGTGTACTATCCGTAATGACTGTGATACAAAGGGTGGTCATTATTTTACTGTAACATCTGCTGGATCACATTATTTTTCAACTGACTTCTTGTATAAGAAAGAAGGCACATGGCATTGGGTACATGACTGCTATAGTTATCGTACAGATCTAGAGCTTACTGAAGATATGGTAAGTGAAGCAAGAGGAGCTGGTATATGTCTGGAAATATAATGATTCGTAAGGCCAGGAATAATTATGTCTGTGAATGCTGCGGACATATTATCAGAGCTGGAAGTGAGTACCTTGATAAGGTGATTCTTAATAACGGTAAATGTGTACAGCATGACAGGTATCATGATGTATGTCCTAAGCTTGATTCTAAGGCATTGTTGTTTGATAAGATTATAGAAGCTAACGGTGATCTACCTGTAGCTAATAGTGATGGTATCAAGAAACGTATTGCCGGTATAGCTTTTGCAGAAGGTGAATGGTACATACTCTATCATGACTGGGATAACCCTAGTAAAGGTATGTACATGCCCTTTACAAGTATATTTGATTATCATGATGCAGATGGAAAACAAATTATTTAACTTCTTTGCTTATCTATTGATTACAGTTCAGGCTATTCTCTTAATGTTTATGTCAATGCACATACATAATATAGACAATAATATAGATAGTCTTAGAGCAGATAATCATAAGTTAAGACAGGAGCTGATAGAAACAGAAGAAAGATGCAAGAGACTTACTGACTCTTGTATTTATATCTTATCTGAAGGAGTATGGGAATGAGTAAAACTTGTATGAAAGGTACAGTTAATGGTACAGTAGTGTGGGATGAATACTTGCTTGAGTATTCTGTATCAGTAACAGGTGATTATTATTTTCAGAAGGGCAGAATGTATATGCCTAATGGTGATCCAGGTTATCCTGATGAAGAAGATATGGAAGGACCGTTCTTGGACGAGATCCTGGAAGTAAACATCATGGATCTTGATGGTAACTACATTGAAGAATCAGAAGCAGACCACATCTACAATGAACACCAGGAAGAGATCGGCAAAGTAATCGAGGAAGAAGTAGAAGGGCACACTGACTGGTATGACTGTGACTGGGAAGATCCAGAACCAGATTACCCTGATCCACCTGAAGATGATGATTAGGAGTTGAGAAAATGACAGAAGAAGAAATTGTAAAAAGATTTTGCAAGTTTGAATTATGCACACATAGAAACGGAGAAGGAACTTGTTGTCTTTACAATCAAGACAATTGTATCTTTCATACACTTGAAAAGGAAAATGCAGAACTGAAAAACAAACTTACCGAAAAGGTAACACTTGAAAGCCTTGATGTTGTATCTGCAAGAATGGACGACCTTGAGAAAGAAGCAAAGCAGAGTTATCTCGATAACACAGACCATATGCAATGGGATGTAGAAGGTGAATTTGATTATACAAGAGGTTATCTTAACGGTGCAGAACCTAGAGAAAAGCGTATTGAAGAACTTGAAATGACAGTTGGAACATTACGCACTTTCAATAATGAACAGGCAATCTGTATCGAAAGACTTGAAAAGGAAAACGCAGAACTGAAAGCCACTCTTACTGCAGGCTCAATGTTTAATAAGTCACTAAATGCAGATAACAAATATCTTACCGAAGAAAGAGATAAATATAGAAATATGGTATTTGATACAAAAGACCAACTCGCACAGGCAAAAGAAATTATAAAAGACTTGCTAGAGTACAATAAAGACCATTGGCTTTATTCAGACATTAAAAAACAAGCAGAGCAATTCTTAAAGGAGGAAGTATGACAGATGAATTTGGATTTGAGTTATGGGAACCTGACGAAGAAGACATCCCTGTATGGCAAGAGTTCCAGAAGTATGCAGCCAGGCCAACAGCAGATGAAACACCTGCAACAGGAACAGAAGAGAAGCCAAAGAGAGTCAGAACGAAGAGGAACGCTGCAAAGCCTGTTACCGTTTATTATGACTCTTCCCGCCCTCATCTTGAACCTTATGAACATCAGCAAGAAGCATTCAAAAAGTTCGACAGACAAGATGATATAGCATTGTTCTTTGAGATGGGATGTGGTAAGTCCTTCACTACACTTTATCTTGCACAGGAAAAGTTCAAGCGTGGTGAGATTAAAGGGTTACTTGTTATTGCACCTAACGATGTACACAAGCAATGGTATGATGAACTTGTTAATGGTGTTGACAAGGATCATGACGGTGTGATGTGGCAGGAACTTACAATAGACTTTGAAGCACAGTGCGTGGGGGGTCGTGGTGGACAGAAAGAGTTATATCCTTTTGAGTTTGACAACTCGTTTAAGTTTGTGTCTGTTAATGTTGATACGTTTTCTCAGCCACATAAATGGGAAGCGATTGTTGATTGGGCTAATTCTGATGCTTATATGATTGCTGTTGATGAAGCAACATCAATCAAGAACCCAAGCAGCAAACGTTCTCAACGTATTCTGTATGAGTTTAATGATGTACAGAGACGTGGTAAAGCAGTTGTATCTTCCAAGAAGAAGTGTCCGGTCCGTGCAGTATTAACTGGTACACCGGTAACTAATGGTCCTATGGATCTGTGGGCGATCATAGAGTTTGTTCACCCTAACTTCTTTAATAGGAACTATTACTCATTCCGTGCGCACTATGGTATGTTTACAACGTTAACTGTTGAGACTGCAGCAGGTGCACGTGATATTGATGTACTACTTACAGAGAATACTTGGCAGGGCATTAAGAACTGTAAGACATATGATGAAGCACGTAAAGTCTTTGGTTGTACTGAAGATACTTATATGACTATTGCTCATCAGAATAAGTTCCTTGGTCCCTACAAACATGCAGATGAACTAAAGCAATTGCTAGAACCAATAGCAATGTTCCGTAAGCTTACTGATTGTGTGGACATGCCACCTATCCGTTATATAGAAAGACGGGTTGAAATGTCTGATACACAGAAAGCTGTATATAATTCTATGAAGAAAGATCTCTTGGCACAGTACGGGCAGTACACAGCTACAGCAAGAAACAAGCTGGTAGTAAATCTCAGGTTACAGCAGATCTCTTCTGGATTTATTATGGGGCAGAAAGCATTGGATGAAATCGACTTCGAAGGATTCATTGATCAGGAAGGTGGACTTGATTATAACTTTGATGTCATGCCAAGTGAAGTAGTATGGCTTGGAGAATCAAATCCTAAGCTTGATGCTTTAATGCGTGACGTTGCAGAAGTTGATAAGCCATTGCTTATTCTTACACGGTACTCTGCTGAAGCAGCAAAGATCTTTGATCTCTGTGAGAAGGCAGGTTATCGTACAGGTTTGTTTACTGGATGGAAAGTAGTAGGTGGTGTTGATGCATTGAAAGCAGGAGAGATAGATGTACTTGTTGCTAACAGTACAAAGATCCATAGAGGATTTAACCTGCAGGTTGCACATACAACATTGTTCTATTCTAACACATTCAGTATGGAGATCAGGCAGCAGTCTGAATTCAGAACGTTCCGTATGGGTCAGACTCATGAGTGTCTTTACATTGACTATACTGCAGCGGAGGTAGATGAAACAATCAACAGAGCTTTAGCAATGAAAAAGAACTTGCTTGATTATATTCGTGACAAGCAGATTGATGAGGTAGTATAATGGGATTTGATCCGGCTTATGCAAACAGTTCAGGGTACTTCAGAGACCCTGGTACTGGTGAAGAGTTATCATCAGATATGCCAAGATCTGTTGAGGCAGCTCTGGTAGATGGTAAGTTGATCTGGCCACGTGTCAGAGTATCAACGGGAGAAGATGTAAAGATTGTATTTAAATACTTTACACCAGAAGAAAAGGCATTGTATAATGAGTATCGTGGTAGAGGATCTTCAGAGCCTAAAGCTCCTAGACAATCAAAGTCAAAGGGAACTCCTCAGCTTGATCCTAATACAGGTGAGATAGTGTATGTGCAGGATGAGAGTGAAGCAGAAGAACCAAAGCAACCTGTCAAACAATTCGATCCTGAAGCTGCTGAAGTAGAATATGCAGAACAGGCTGATCCTGTGTCTACACCAGCAACGCAAGAGTTGATTGCTTCTTGTGATCACATTCTTGGATGCAGTAGGATTGCAGGTATTACCTATGCTCTTCTTACTAAAGACAAGCAGCCTAACAAGATATATCATGTACCTAGATCATTAATCAAGGAAGAAGACATGAGGAGATTGTCATGACAGCAGAAGAGAAACAAAAGTTCAGACGGTCTAAACGGTGGTCTAACTTCCGGCAGAAGATGCGTAAGAGATACAACAAACAGGATGCTCTTACACATAAAGAATTAACCAGAACCTGGAACCTGCATCACCTGGATATGAATGACAAACATTATATGGATCTTAGTAAAGAGGATAAGTTCCTTCCTCTTAATAAAGATACACATAAGTTTGTTCACTGGTTGTTCAGGTTCTATAGACATGACCCTGGCATCATCCAGCGTCTTGAAACTATAATGAAGCTAATGATAATGTATAACCCACCAAGGATCATACATAATAGGGAGGAAGATCAATGGGAATAACATTTGCAGCTACACCTGTTACGCATAAGAAAACAGGTAACAGATACTACATGCTTAAGCGTGATATAATAGAATGTACTAATGGACGTGAAGAAAAGAAGTATGTTCTATATTATAAAGATGGTGAATTCTTTTGCCGTGAGCAAAGTGAGTTTGACAGGAAGTTTGAACTAATATAAATGTCATATTTATTTTTCAATTGAAATATTTAGTTCACTGATTTTTATGATATTATTATAGATTATGACTGATAGTATGAAAAAAGAACTTAGAGACGGGATTAATAAGCTGTGTGATAACTTATATAATACAGCAGTAAAGTCCTTTGAGATGGTTGAAAAGGATATGCCTTCTGAACTTACTGAAGAACAGAAGATGCATATCTTTTCAAGTGTATTCCAGACTAGCTTAGAGACACAGAAAAAGTTACTTGATACAACTACATCTGATGTTGAAAGCAAGTTGCAGGATAAAGAGTTTATGGCTAAAGCAATGAAGGAGGTTAACAATGGCTGATGATCTTTCGTACTTGGAAGTTAATAAGCAGGACAAACAAGTACTTCAGAACATCTCAAAGATGGGTGAGCAGTTAAAGGATCTTAGAATTAAGATGCTTGAAGCTCAGGCAGTAGCAGACCAGGCAAAGAAAGAGTATGAACACTTTGCTAATGTAATCCTGCCACAGGAAATGTTTAGTGTAGGTTTAAGTAGCATTACACTTGCAAACGGTGGACAAATTAATGTGCAGCATAAATACTATTGCCAGCCTAATAAGAATGAAGAAGACAGAAGAGTGATGTCAGATTGGTTACGTAAGAACCAAGGTGAGCATCTCATTAAGTCTGTTGCTAATGTAGATCAGGCAGATATTGAAAAGCTTAAAGCAGAGGGTATTCCATTCACAGAAAAGAATGACATCAACACTAACTCACTTAAAGCGTTCTTGATGGATGGGCTTGGTCTTAAAGGTGGTGTACAAAAGTTTACTGCAGAAGATATACCTGCATGTATTCACTTTCAGGAAGTATCTTATGCAGAGCTGGTAATGCCAGAAGGAGAATAGAATGGATGAGAATGTAACAGTAATGTCTCCAGAAGAACTTGACATCAAAGACGATGATATGGAGAAGATGAGGACTGAAGAAGTAACACTTGATGTAAATGTACAACTTTACTTCAAACACTGTGAGTCTTGTTTAGTTACTATATCTTTCTCTTTAGCTGATGTACCTGTCAGTACATCTGAAGCAGAGCTTAAAGGTTCTATAGTTAATGCTTTACACGATGCCTTTGTTAATGAAGATTTTATTAAGTGTAAAGCTGGATCACGGATAATGTTGTTTGCACCGGAAGATGTAAGCAGATTAATCATTGAAGATATAAAAATAAGAAAAGGAGAATAGTATGGCAACAACAAGACATACTAGAAATGGTAAAGTGCGTCGGCACACAAATCGTACTGGTGGTTCACACATGAATGGCAAAAAGATTGATTCTAAGTTTAACAGACTTATGAAACTGGGGGTATAATTATGAGTAACAAAGCAAACAAAATGGCCAAAGATATGGCAGGACAGAAAGTAGATACAAAGGTAGTTCCATTCAAAGTTAACTTTAAGGTAGATGACAGTAGTGTATATACTATTGTTTACGTATCAGGTGTACCTAAAGAACTGGATCCTGATGATCCTACAATTAAGCATGCAGCTGAGCAGCAGTTTGTTAACTTCATTAACTCACGTGTGTATCTTGAAATGTATGAACCTGAACAGGATCACAAGAATGATTATCCTACATTCTTGAATATGTCAAAAGCATATAAGGTAATTGTAACAAGTGTAGAACGAATTGAATAGGAAGTTGGCATGACTGAACAAGAGCTTTATGATAATGTCTATGGTGTGACTTATCAATCAGCAGAACAACAGATGCAGATATTGAATGGTGAAATTGAATTGCATAATGGCCAGGGATTTGGCGATGCAAAGCAAGCCGCTGAGTGGGCACATGACCATCAATTAGACAAGCTGTTGTTTAGTAACATGTCGCATAAGTTTTTCTGTATCTCTCATAAGGGAGAAGTTATGACAGCACAATCATTTGATTCGTACTATGGTAACATTCTCTTTTATGAAGAGAGACAGGGCAATAAAGTTATGCGAAGGAACTGGGTTCCAAAGGGGTATGAATATTATGCTAAGGCTTATATTGCTGCTGAGCAGTCTGACGGGATTCATCGTCCTCTGTACTACCGTGATTACACAGTTCCTACTGGATTCTATAGTGCGCAAAAAGATGCGTTTAATGTTGCAAAACCCTTCCCTGTGTACGCGAAAGAGACTGGCAGAGATACATCACATATATACACGTACATCAATCATATTGCGGGTGAGTGCAGTATGTGGTTGCTTGCTTGGTTACGTGCCAAGCTTTTGTATCCTACTATTAAAACTCAAGTAGTACCGATAATTGTATCAAGAGCACAGGGATCTGGTAAGACAACATTTGCGGAGGTTATATGCAAGGGATTGTTTGGCAAGGAAAATGTAATTGTGTCCGATCAGTACGATTCTACTGCGAGATTCAATGCGGACTATGCGGATGCTCTGATTGTGTGTCAAGAAGAGAAGGAGCTAGAGGACAGACGCAACCCAGCTGGTGCGCTAAAGTCTCGTGCAACAGCAACTACAATCCGAAAGGAACTAAAAGGCGTAGATCCTATTTACCAGGAGTCGTATACAGACTTTATAATGACAACAAACAAAGACGTGCCGATTAAGTTTGATGGTAGAGAAGATCAACGAAGGTTTATGATTATGGAAGCAGATGAACATTTTACAAGGAAAGAGTCACAGCTTGCTGATGAAGTATTTACAAAACTATATGGCTATGATGGTGAACAAAATCAGGTAGGTGTTCCATTCCAGGAAGACGCAGAACTGATTGCACAATTCAAACATGAGCTATTTAGTAGAGCAGATATAGCAGCTGTGAAGCTTAGACAGTTTCCTAAGACAGCAGCTTATAATAGATGCTTTACATTACCGCGTACTTCTGAAGCAACAGAGATTGAAAGTATCTTGCGAGCTCTTGCACCATTCATTAAGGAAAGTTTGGTACAGAACAAAGTAGTACTATCATTAAAGGATGAGGAACTTAGTAACATTATATCTTATACTGGTGCAATGCAATATGTACCACCATTCAAAGAGCATGCTAAGTTTATTGCTTTGTGTCGTCCACTTGTGTTCTATGAAGCAAGTACTAATAAACCATTCACACATTCAGTTGTTGAACGTACAATATATGATTGTGGTCCGTGGTTGATCTCTGAGTATGGCCTTGCAATAATTCCTGATATGGAACCATTGCTTGGTGGCTTTACTAATGTACAAGGTAGGTACAGGTTAGCAGCTGCAGCTAAGTTCTGTCTTGTAGAAGATATGAAACATATTCCTTTTGGTAGAGTAGAAGCACAAGTTACATCTGTACTTACTACTCCGGATAGAATAGGTAAAAGGTTACGAGTTGATAAGAACTTCAAACCTAATGAGGAAGGTTGTTTTGAAACAGTAAATGAGATGCAGCCAGGTACTACATCACTAACAGACAAGTCACAGCACGTACAGTATATGGACACATTCTTGCTTGAATCAGATACACCTTCTGCAATACAATCTAAACTTGAGCAGCAGATTGCTGAAGAATATAAAGATGAGTATGGTGCCGGTGCTACAATAAAAGCATCTGAGCTTTATAAAGAAAGGTTAAAGACTTCTTATACAGAAAGTATGAACCTGTTTAATAAAGGTATAGTTGCTCGTGTTGTTTATTCTGGTGCCAAGTCTTATCATCTCTTGATAAGAGTAGCAGATAGTCCTGCTACGATTGAAGAGTACAAATGGTTGCATGCTTACTTGTGTAATAATATAAGTAACGTGCTTGTGTTCGATGAGTGTACAGCTGACCCTGCAAGATTGACAAGATCACCATTAACATTACCTCGTGTAACTGCGAAGTATGATTTGTTAGTAGAAGGTGAACAGAAGTTAGTAGCAGAGGATTGGCGACACATATATACAATAGACTGGAGACCTTTATATGTACAATGGAAAAACAGGCCGCTCACAGAAATTGAAAAACGAAACGGAAAACCGTTGTACCCGACAAGACAAGAGTATCAGAAAGCAGCAGGGGACATCATTACTGGACGCTTCTGGTCGGCTAAAGAGTACGACGGGGATAGGCAAAGATTATTCTTCCCAACATACCGTTTACTCAGGGTACTTGGGTATAGTCACAATGATATTTGGGATAAGATGATTCCTGATGGGCTTGTGAACTATAAGAAGAAGAGTGAGATAGGTTATTGGAAGTCTCGTGCTAATGCTGCATTGATCAAGCAGATGGATGCAGAGATCGATGACTATAACGAACAATGGGAGAATAAAGAATGAGTGATCCTATAAAGTATGATGATCCTGTATGGGAGTATGTCTTAGCCACTAAGTTACATCCATATATAGAACCAGTAAGAAGGTTCTGGGATAAGATTGATGATCTCTATGTGACAGGTACCGGTGTGTACCCTATTACAGGAGATGACGTTCCACCAGGACTTATGTATCGTACAACTAATACACCGGTGCGTTCACCAATAAAACATGTTCAGGTATTTCCTTTTGTGCCCGTTGCATACTTAAACATTACTAATGTTTCAGGTGGTGCACATAGAATGGTAAATCGTGTATGTATGAATGATCAGTTTACTATAGAAGAGTTTACTATCGTAGAGAAATCAAACTTACCTTCTACATATAATCAAGGCCAGTTCATTGCATTTATACCTACAGACATACTTAAAGGTGCAAGGACTCTTGGTAGATGGATATATTGTACGATACCAGAAATGATGAGCATAGCACAAGGCAAGATCCCTAAAACACTTGAAGCGAAAATGTTGAAGCAGTTATAAACATTTTCAATTGAAACTGTTATATTTACTGTTAGTGCAGTATAATATAAATATACTAATTATGGAGGTGGCTATTATGGCTACAACTAAATCAACTCCGCAGACCGGAGCAAAGGAACTTATGACGGAAGACATGAGCTTTATTGAAGAGTACGAAGGACAGGGACTTGATCAGATCACTGCCAACGAACAGTCTACAGCGTACTTGAGCATTGTACAGCCAGGATCACAGTCTGAATCAGAAGACAATCCTGCAGGTACTTGGCGCAACACAGCAACCAATGAAAACTATGGTGACACTGTTCGTGTTGTTGCATTGGCATTCAGAACTATCTGGAGTGAAAGAAGTTCTGAACCACCATTCGGAACTGTTGGTCGTTATGCACCAAACAGTATTCAGGTTACTGTACAGCAGCCTAAGTCAGGAAGAGGTTATCCTAAGATGATCAATCCTGATTCTGGTAATGAGATTCAGGAACTGTATGTATATGCAGTTATGTTGCCTGATCACCCTGAAGCTGGAGTACTTTACTTCAACCCAACTGTTGGATCTATGCGTGCTTGTAAATCTTGGAACACACAGCTTAAGACAAGCCTGTTGCCAAACGGAGCACATGCACCAATCTTTGGTTTCACCTGGAACCTGCATCTTGAATTGGTACAGAACCCTGTTAAACCAACAGAAAAGATTGCAAGATTCACAAAGGTATCTAAAGACTCAGTAGTACCTAAGGATCTTTTCATGGACAACATCAAACCTCAGCTTGACTACATCTCTAAAGAAGTTCTCTCAATCACTGAGAACATTGAAGCAGACACAGCTGACGCTGAGTAATTGATACAGACTCCTGGTCTTAATTGACTGGGAGTCTTTTTGTCTTGGAGGAACAGATGTTTAATAATCAGATACAAACAGGTCGTAAGAACGATCAGGATAAAAATAGACTTGATCTCATTGAACCTGAGTTCATTGAGTCAGTAGGTAAGGTACTTACTTTTGGTGCTCAGAAGTATGAACCTAATAATTGGCAAGGTGTTGAAGATGCTGAAGACAGATATTATGCTGCAGCTATGAGACACTTGATGGCATATAGAAGAGGTGAGCAGATTGATCCTGAGTCAGGACTATCTCACCTTGAGCATGTAGCTTGTAACATTATGTTCTTGCTACACTTTGAAAGAGAGGCTGATGATGGCAGACTTAAGTAAGTATTTATTTACAGGCCGTCTTGGTAGTGATGCTGTTGTAAAGACCACACCTAACGGCAAGAAGGTTATGGAAATGTCTGTAGCTATTAATACAGGCTATGGTGAATATAAGAAAACAAACTGGATCAAGGTAAATGTATGGGGTGACAAGGTTGATACTCTTGCTCCTATGTTTACTAAAGGTGCACTTGTTGCAGGCTGTGGTGAACCTGAGATCAATACTTGGACTGACAAAGAAGGTAACAACAAAGCTGAGCTTCAGGTAAGATGTCTCAATGTTGAGATACTCAGCAGCAAGAAGAAAGAAGAAGCTAATTCAGAAGCACCAGAAAATGATAATGTTGTATTTTAACCATTTGGTGGTTGCCAATAAACACTCCGAATTGTGATGGCTGGTCAGCTGCTTGACCGGAAAGCAGTAAGCGAAAGCGAGTCACTCCAGGTTTTTCCAACACTTTCTCCTGGAGTGGCGATTCTGTTTGCGTGTCTTTTGCTGTTCGGTAACAGTAGTATCGGGGTCCGACACCCTGGGGGCGCTATACGCCGTTGGCGTGCAACCAATACATAGTTCAGTAATTCCCTCCCACCCATTACTGAGCACGAGTTCGGGATCTCGTTAAAAATCCCACTTTATTCTAGCTATGGAGGAAATAGCATGGTAGCAATGGATATTGAAACCTATGACCCTAACCTGCATGAACTAGGCGACGGGTCTATCCGGAAAGATGGCCGGGTTCTTTGCTGTGGTGCCTACGGCGAATTCAATGGAAAACACATCGAACAGGTATTTGACTTTGATGATGAACAGGATATTGCGTTCTGTAAAGAGATCATTGAGTCTGATGAGCCAAAGATCTTTCATAACGGAATAGGCTATGATTTACCCTGGCTCTATTGTGGTTATGATATGAATGTCAAAGGAACCTGTCACGATACAATGACTCGTGCTGCATTGATTGATGAGTACCAGTCGCTTGCTCTTGATGACTGCTGTAAGAGACTCGGTCTTAAAGGTAAGAATAAGAATGAGACTATTGAAGCATGGTATGATACCTGGCAAGAGAAAATGAAAGGCTGTGCTAAAGGATTCAAGAAAGGTATGATCCAGGGTAATCAGGTATTTAATCCTGAGACTGGTGAGACCTGTGACTTATCTGATGCAGAGATGACAGCTTTAATAGCTAACAGTTACAAAGGTAATGTGTGGTCTAATGCTCTGGTTATCTGGGCAGATCCTGAAGGCCGTAGACTTATGAAGCAGTATAACCTGCAAGACTGTAAAGCAACTTATGAACTGTATCATGCTCAAGAGAAGCAGATGGAAAAGCTTCAGAAAGTCTATGATATGGAAGTACGACTTACACCTATCTTATTAAGAATGAAGAAGACAGGTATACGTTTTGATGAGGTACGTGCTAAAGAGTTAATTGAAAAGGTTGCCAGTAAAGAAAGAGAAGTTGAACAGGAACTTCTTAAACGATATGGTATATCAGGTTCAGTAATCAACAGTCCTAAGCAACTTGGTGAAGCAATGAATGCTATGGGTATCTATTCACCTGTTAAGACACCAACTGGTAATCAGTCCTGGGGTGAAGGTGCATTAGTCCGTATTCATCATCCTGTAATACCTGTTATATTTGAGTATAAAAATTATCACGCAATCTTATCTAAGTTCCTACAGGGATCATTGACAAGATCTGTTGTCAATGGACGAATACACTGTACATTCTTACCTATGAAACGTGAAGATGGTGGTACAGTAACAGGAAGGTTCTCTTGTCGTGATCCTAACTTACAGCAGATTCCAGCAAGAAACAAAGGACACGGTGAAGACTTCTCACAGGATATGAGATCACTGTTCCTGCCTGAAGAAGGTATGATGCTTGCTGCTATGGACTACTCACAGATTGAAGCAGTCTTGCTTGCTCACTTTGCTAAAGGTCAACAAGCAGAATGGTTCAGAGAACAGATGCGTGAGGGTGCAGATCTTCATAACATTGTAATGGGTATGACTGGTATCACATACCGTCCTGTTGTTAAAACGTTTAACTATGGCTGTATCTATGGTATGGGCTGGCAGACAGCAATGGAAAAGAACTATGTACTGTTTGAGAAGCTTGCTAAAGAAGAAGGTAAAGACGTTGCAGCATTCACCCAGGAAATATATAACAACTATCATGCTAAGTTCCCGGTTGTTAAAGACACGATGAAAGTATGCCAGGACGTTGCAAAACTCCAGGGATTCATTGATACGATGGGTGGCAGAAGACTTCATAAACCTAAACCACAGTTTGATCCAGCAACAGGTAAGGTTAATGACTTCTTATACAAGATGCTTAATAAACTTATTCAGGGTACAGCAGCTGATATTCTTAAGCAGGCATTACTTACTGCCTGGGACGAGGGTATATACGACATACTTATGCTTCACTTGTTAGTACACGATGAGCAGGTTAACTCTGTACCATTCACGAAAGCTGGAACAGAAGCAGCAGTGAGATTGCAACAGATCATGGGTGAGGTATATAAAGACAGACTTAAAGTACCTATCAAGGCTTCATGTGAACTGGGTCCTAACTGGGGATACTGGTCAGATGATATATACAAAGAAATGCAGGTAGGTAACTTTGATCCTGCGTTCTTTAATAAAGACTATAAGGAGACACACTAATGAGTAGTAGTAGAGAACTGTTAATAGTAGCTGCAAAAGCTATAATGGAGAAAGAGATGGACCCTGTAAAAAAGTTATATTACTTATCTATACTTAAGTCTATAGATGCTCACAAGAAAGAACTAGACAGATTATATGATGAGTTGATAGATAATCTTAAGTTAGATGCTAAAGAAGAGGAGACACACTAATGAAGAAAGTATTATTATGGTTGTGGCAGTTCCCACAGAATATTGCCGGTTGGGTATTATCAAGACGTGCAGAACGATGGCCTTATATATGTAATGATGGTAAAGAATACAGAATATATTTTCTATCATTGTTTAGGGCTGGTGTGTCGCTTGGTAACTATGTTATCTTTGACCCTATATACAAGAAGTATATAGACTTGCTTGATGTTGCTGTAAAGCATGAACATGGCCACCAGATACAGTCAATGTATCTAGGCCCGTTATATCTTATCATCATTGGTTTGCCTAGTATGCTTGGTAATATTTATTCAAGGATCTTTCACAAGGACAGTGAATGGTATTATTCACAGCCTTGGGAAAAATCAGCTGATAAACTTGGAGGTGTAGAAAGATGAAGCACATTTACAAAGTCTATGGCTGGGTAACTACTGAGATACAAGTTGAGGCTGGTACCTTGGAAGTTAACCTGGGAATCAAAGCAGCATATAATATTGCATCACAAATATTTGAATATCCGGAAGGGATATACATAAGGAGGATAAAATGATCTATTGTAAACCAATTCTATTTACAGATGAGAACGGGTATACAGGTAAAACACCTGTATACAAAACAAAAGAAGCAGCTTGCGCTGATATGTCTTTACCAAAAGCAATCAATCTTAATCCAGGTGAAGTGGTTAGTATTGACTTGCTTGTTGGGTTTGAAATTCCGAATGGCAAGAAACTTGTAATGTACCCGCGTTCAAGTTTGCTTTATAACTATGGTATTATGTCACCGACAAGCATCATTGACTCTGACTACTCAGGACAGCACGTACATTTCATTGCTATCAATCTTGGCAAAGAGCCTGTGGTTCTCGATAGAGATACAAGAGTAGTTCAGATTGAATGCGTGCCATGCGAGCAGGTAGCTGATTGGGAAAGGGAGAATGCAGAAAGAACCGGTGGGTTCGGGAGTACAGGAAAATGAGTGATAACAATTCAAAATTAGGTGGTATCGGATTACCGTGGGTACTTACAATAGTGTTTATGATACTTAAACTGTGTAAAGTAATTACCTGGAAGTGGATCTGGGTATTTGCACCGGTATGGATAAGCTTAGGTGTAGCACTTGTAGCTTTTATACTTTATATTATTCTTAAATTATGGAGTAGCAAATGAAACTTATACCGATGAAGATTGAAGAAATGGGCCTGCAGTTCTTGAATGAAAAAGACCTGTTAGCTTATGTTGGAAACATTGCTGGTGAGTGTTATAACAGTTCAAGAGATCTTGATGCTTGTGTCAAGCGTGCATTGAACTGTATCAAACGTGGACATCACACTCCATTCGAGCATGCTATTATTACACTCAAGTGTACTGTTGACCGTGGAGTATCACATGCTCTTGTGAGACACAGACACTGCGCATTCCAGCAGTCAAGTACCATCTATCAGAAGTTCCAGGAATGTGAATTCATAGATTCATTCCCTGATGCTATTTCAAAAGAGCAAACAGGTGTAGTTAGCAATAAGACTAGTGCTTATAGACAAGCAGAAATAGCTTATCATGCACTGCTTAACTCTGGTGAACCACCAAGTTCTGCAAGAGATGTGTTACCAAATGCTTTAGCAACTAACCTTATCATCACTACAAATATCCGTCAGTGGATGTATATGATACAGAGACGCTGTGGTCCTGGAGACTCAGACAACATGCATCAGTGGTGTGCTATGGTAAGAGCCTGGTTCGAGGAAAGATACCCTCAGTTGCTTCTTGCATTCGATTGCTGGTATCAGGATCACCCTCTATAAATAAAAAACCCGTGGCATGGCAAGGAGAACCATACCACGGGCAAACCTTTTTCTTGGAGGAACAGGTTTTTGTCTTCTTAATTAACCACCATAATAATGTCCTGCCCACGCAAACTGTGTATCTGTGTAGGCTATAAGTGCAACACATTGACTATAAGCATTAGAAAGAACTTCTTCTTTGTCTGAATCACCACCACAAGCAGTTACAAATAAGTCATGTATAGAACTAGTGCCATCACCTGTAGCAGTAAGAAATGTCATTCTATTCGTTATATTCATAGATATTGCTACTCCTGATGGGGGCACTGAATCATAATAATCAGGGTAGTTAGGAGTATAAGGGTCTTCATCAAACCAACTAGGTAAATCACTGACACTTACATCAAGTGGTACTACTGTCATACCGCCACCACTTGGGATATTGCTTAATGTAACTTCTACACTAGCCATTGACTGTTTGCCTGCAGTAGGTGTAATAACAGGTTTGTTGCTTGGGTCATATGTTGATACATCAATAGTAGCCTGCTTTGTGGTTTCTACTTCAGGTGGAGCATTCCAAACTTCCACATCTTTTGTTGGGTCACGAGTAAATGTCTCTGTGACTGTTTCACCACTACCTTCATAAGAAACTGTAAATTCAGTATCTGATACTTTAGCATAAACATCACCCTCGAATAACAACGAATTAATAACAATACTTCTATTTTGTTGTATATTAAGCATCTTTACATCATTACCTGTTGTTGTCGCAACTCCAACATCTAAATAGCATACGACATTATTTGACATCTCCCAAGCATAGAGCATATTTGCTCCAGCTGGGATATTTGACAGGGATACTGTTACTTTCTTCATTCCGTCTTTACCTGCAGTAGGGGTAACCTCTACAGGGTCTGTGTATGCTGATACGTCGATTGTAGCAGCTTTGTTGTTCTCAAGCTCTGCTTCTGGTACTTGTACATTGAGTGTTACCTTCTTCATACCATCATAAGTAGCAGAAGGATTAACAACGATCGTGCCATTTGTATCTACTGTAAAGCTTTTATTGTCTTCAAGCTTTGCATTTCCATCTTTGTCAAAGGTCTTACCTGTGGCAAGATCCTTAAACTTGTCTGTTACCGGATCATACTCGTAACCCGGTATATCGTAAGGTGCACCTACACCGATGCCACCTTTATTCTGAATTACTTTACTCATAATTCCTCCTATCCTCTTCCTAACTTTTCAAGCAACTCTTGCCAGTGATTACCATCTACATAGTACTCTGGACAACGTTTACCTGACCAGTCATAGTGTCTTACCAACGGCAAGTCCTTAAAATATTTATCAAGTAATGCTTTCAATGTTGCTATTGAAGCATCACTGAATCTTCCTTCTTTGTCTTCTGGTACTACCTCAATGCCTATTGATGAATAGTTACCAGAAGGACATCCAGCATGCCAGGCAGCTTTACTGATTGGCCAGCACTGCAAGCACTCATCATCTTTAATAATGAAATGAGCAGATGCTTCGCCTTTACTGTCGATCCAGTACTTGCGAACCTGCTCTGGTGTCTGCTCCGGGTATGGACCGATCCAATGGATCGTTACTGTAGTAGCAATATCCAATGGTCGGTTTGTATCACACTTAGAACCTTCAGGGATATAGTCAATCTTGAACTTCACTCTAGTCCTCCCATCGGTTATCACCCGGGTCGTCCTTAAGCGCTGCGAAGATGTTTCTAAGTTCTTGTTCCTGCTCAGACATGCCAGTATCTTTTGTAACAGGTTCATTTGTTTTACCCTCCGTATCCATAGCTTCTCTCAGTGCTTGTTCCTGCTCAGATGCTTTGTTAATGGCTTTATCAAGATATTCATCTCTTAGCTCATTATCTGGTACAGCACTAGACAGATTAGCCATACCTAAGTCTTCTCTAACCTCAGGGAAGTCTAAGATATTATCATCCGGTAAAACTGTACTAAGAATACTCTGAATTACATCAGGTTCATTTATATGCTTCTGTATCATATCAAGACAGCTTAAGAGTTTATGTATAAACTCAAAGTTAGACTTTTGGCTCATACCCACTCCTTATTTCTTTTTCTTCTGTACTGTACTATTCTCAAGGAACACAAGGCAGATACCGTTGATACAGCCTGATACAGCTTCGATGATACCATTGATAACTGGTGCTTTATCCGGCCAGATCAATGATACACAAGTAACAGCAGCTGTGGTCACAGCAGTGTTACATCCGATAATAATTCCCAATGTTTTCTTACTCATAGTTATCTCCTTATTGTTTATATATCAAGTCAGCTATATCACCGACACTGATTACATTACCCCCTGTATTCCATCGATAATATTTTTAGTAGACTCTTTCTCTAGATCCTGTATCTGCTCAGGTGAAGAGCTTTGTTCCTTTGACTCATATACCTGCAGAATATTATCAAAAAACTTTTGTAAGTTTTCAGAGTTAACTTCTTTACCATTTGCTTTAAGATTTTTTACAGCAATATCAAATATTGTATGTGTATCGTCTGCAGAGTCATTACTACTGACAAAGTAATTCCATTGCTGTTTGTTTTCTGGTGAAGAATGTTCTATTTCACCTGCAGCTACTTTATCAAGTATATCACTATTTTCAGCATATCTATTAGCTGCATCAATTACATTTTTAAGTCCCATTACAGTAATATATCAAGCCATCTGGGGAGCTTGACTCCTTTAGCATAGATTATATATCCTGTTATCATACCCATGATTCTGATAGCAAGTATAACAATAAGTACAGTCAGGACCTTATTCTTGTGACTCAGTTCCTGTTTCTGCACTTCTATAGTCTCGTATGAGTCGTTCAACTGCTCGTTGATACTCATCAAGTTCTCTGATAATGTCGTCGATGTCTGCTTCCATTCCTCTGCTTCTTTCTGCGATAGCTTCAAGTTCTCGGACACCTGCATTAATTGCTCTGTCACGAGCTCTGAGTTCGCTTTCAAGCTGATCAATTTGTCTCTGATACTCAAGTATCTGTCTGTCAGCTCTTCTTGTGCTACAGCAACCGACAAGCAACACCATGCCAGCAAGACACAGAACAATCTTTTTAACCACATTACTTCTCCTTGTCTTTACGATTATATAGCTTACGAACACTGGCCATACGACCAATGATCTCTGCTACCCACTTATTCATACGTTCTTGAAACTCGGGTGTCTTGAACTGTGCAGGTGGGCTGAATGAATATACCAGTGATGAGATCTCCCATTGCTTGCTTTCAATATACTGTTCAGTGTTCTCAATATGATTATACATTACCCATTCTACAATCTTGTCGTAGACACATTCAAGAATATACTTGACATAATATTCTGTATACTTATTCTTTTTGGTAAGCATTGCTGTCACTTTATTCTCAAGTGCCATACAGAATAGTTTGGCCTGGTTTACCTGATTACGTACTATAGCACGTTCATAGTATGCCTTCTTATCTTCACCACCAATCTGTATATGGTCAGTGTTGATACGTACCTTAAGGATTTTACATAGTATTACAAGTACTATAATCAGTAATATTACTGAAGGAATGCGAGAAAGAAACTCTGGTGATGTAAATATTGTTGCAAGGTGTTCCATCTCATACTCCTAGAAATAAGTATCAACTAAGCTGGTAGCTGCAGTTGTTGTCATAGGTACAGTTGCGTTAGCAATCTTTGTATCTACCTCGGAGCTTGTGTCGTAGTCCTCAAGTACATTAACAATCTCACGGTCAACTACTTCATCAATATCAGGCACAATCTCTGCAATCTTTTCATCTATTACAGCATCAATCTCTGAATCAACAATACCACGTATTTCAGATTTATCAGCCTTAGTGCTCATTTGATCAATAAGTGTAGTAACGTTCTCTGTTAACGGTTCAATGATACCATCTACATCAGCTTTATCATAAACTTCTACACCGTCCATTGTTTTGAACATAGTATCCTCCTTATGCAAACAGTGCACGAATGTCGGCAACTGGAATAGGTTTAGATGGCATAACACTACTGATCAGTATTATAGCATCCTCAACTGTTTTTGTATTACCAATATCATACCAAGTAAGCACGCCCTGGAATACATCTGCGTAGTAGTACTCTTCAGTGTCTTCCTGGAACGCAATCATTCCATCAGCAACTGTAGCTGTAGTAGCAGCAAGTCTAGCTGTTGAGTCAGCATATATAAGATCTGGTACTACAACATCAGGTTCGTTAGTAAGTACCTTATTCTGTTTAACAGCAAGAAGTGCTGGATCAATTGATCCGCTTGCTGACATAAGGTCAAGACGGTATATAGGACTTTCCTCTGTACCTGTATTGACAACAGCAATGTTGATACCAGCTTTAGCTTCTACACCGGCACCTTCAACAAAGATAGCATCAGTAGTAAAGTCATTAGTTATATTATAAACCCAACCTGCTCTGTAATCAGTGATCTTAGTCCAGTTACCATTAACCTGTTGCCAGATACCAACTGAATCTATATCAGGGCTGACTTTAGTAGGTGAAGCAATATATGCTGCATCAGCATAGATAGCACTACCTTTGATTACATATATATTAATGATCTTACGGTCAATGGCTGCATTAACCTTGATCGCAAGTTCTTGAGTATACGCATCAAGCGCTGCAAAATCTACTATAGGATTAGTAGGCATTGTTATCTCCTTCATGCACATTAAGGTCAGCTGACTACCATTGTATTATTACCAGGACGTAATGTCCCCAAATGATTCTTTTGTAAATGTAGTAGTATTAATATTACCCTGATATGTAGTATAGTTAAATGAGAATTCTGTGTCTGATACCCTTGTAAAATTAGATATAGCCCCATATGTTGAGTATTCATTTCGCAAGTTATATGTTTCTAGCACACCCATAAGTGCATCACCCGGCCGAGGACCGTCAAGAGACTCATGAATGATAATACATTTCTTATCACCAAAATCAGCAGCATCTGTTGGTGCAATATTAAAGTTAGTGTATATATGTGTATAAGTAGCTAAAGCTTGATGATCGGGATCATTTACTCTCCAGCAGTACATCTGAAGACCAGCTTGACTTGGTATATTAGTAAGTGTTATTGTTGCTTGTGCCATAGCATCGTTAGGTGACGTTGGTACAATAACAGGTTTATTAGAAGCATCATAATTGGATACATCTATTGTAGCAGCTTTATCTGCTTCTACAGCAACAGCTGCTGGGATATTACTCAATGTTACTTCAACCTGTGCCATAGCATCATTAGGCGATGTCGGTGAGATTACAGGTTTATTAGATGGGTTATATGTTGACACATCTACAGTAGCCTGTTTCAATGTTTCTACTGTAACACTGCCACCGTGTGTGTTTGCATAGTTCTTGATCTGTGTTACGAGCTCCGCAAGTCCCGTGTCATCAAGATATTCTGATGAGTCTGTTATTGACAATCTATGTATAATCATAAGTTACTCCTTATAAATTATCTATATATGCTTTGGCTTGTGTTACAAGCTCCTGTATTCCTGCTCTATCTACAAAGCTAGTTTCCTTTATCACATCTTCTGGGTCTGCATAGTAGATACCAGCATTTGTACATACAACAAACCTTGTGTTATTATTTACTGTTATAGCAATGCCTGCATAAGGATATGCTGGTACTTGCTGCCCAAAAAGTTCATAAGTATAGGTACTACCACTATCAGCTTTAGTAATTTTATATATACTGTTATTACTTTTCACAGCTATAAATGTATTTGAATTAATGTCTGGCATGTTCCAGATAGCTGTAAATGATGTTTTAAGACTGCTTGATACAGATCTTTCTACTATTCCGGTAGTTGTTACACAGAGTAATCCATCCATTGTACCTTGACCACCAGTTACAATATAACAACCACTAGGCTTATGATATATTATATCACTAGGGTAGTTACCAAGTGTCTGGCTTGGCATACTACCTTTGTTAAATGACATCCCATTCCCGTGTAAAATACGAGCAGTTGACGAGGAATTCTGTTGCGGTATTGCTAAAATTGTACCTTCATTATTCTTAGTAGCTAATAATTTTATTGCTGGTATAGTATCACCAGCAAGTGTAGCTGGTGCCCAAGTTGAACCATTATCATTAGAATATATAATATTACCTACTGATCCAGGAGTACTTGCTACTACTCTTTGAGCACTACTGTGCCATGTAATAATAGAATTACAATTGTCAGTAATAGATGACTGTGTCCAGGTTTCTCCATCATCATCAGAGTATAATATACCCCCTGAATATCCAGCAAATACTCTAAGTACTGTAGGACCACCAGCACTATACGCAGTCGAACTGAACGTAACTATAGTACCTGTCGTTACATCAGATTGTGTCCAGTGTTCACCACCATCATCTGAGTACCATATACCATTATCTGTACAAGATGCTACTAACCTTGTGGACCATAAAAGCTTATGAATAGCACGCCAAGCTTTATTTGATATAGCATTAGACTGCTTCCAGGTTGACTGCCCAGGTTCAAGGTGTCTCTCTATTATCATGCTGCACCTCCCTGTAAATTAGGTGCCTGTTGCTGAGGGGCTTGTTGAGATTGTTGAGCAGCTACAGCCTGTTGTTCTGTAACCTGTTTAACAAGTCCCTGTACCCAAGCAACATAGCCGTCGAGTATAGACTCAGTGAGGTCCTTATCTTTTCTCTGTAGCTGCTCTGTCCATGTCTTCTTCATGGAAGCAACAATCTCTTCTTTTGTCATATTAGTCTCCTAACCGTTATTGTCATCATCAGGATCAATTGGTGGTGAAGCCTGCTCAATGTAAGCGTGGTAGATAGGCTCGATCTTTACAGTTGCTTTACGTACCTTGAAGATTGTATGATCTTCACTAGGCACTGTAACATTGTCAGCACCATCAAGTTCCCATACTCTTGCAAGGTCAGGGAAGTTCTGATTAACACCATAGAGTGTCTGACCATTAGCCCATACCCAAGTACCATCTTCTGGTAATGTATCTTTCCACCAGCGAATACCAGCACCAACAGGCACATTATCAAACTGAAGCAGTGACAGTGTGTTGAGCTGTTCTTCAAGTGAACTGACACGATCAATAAGACTCTTGATAAACAGGATAAGATCCTTAGGATCATTACCGAGCTGATTGATCATATACTGTGCACTTGTTACAGCTGGGTTTGTATTACCACCTGCCAACATAGCATTAAGCATATCTGCTTCGTTCTTTGCCTTACTTGCTTTGCTACCTGCTTTGTTTTCCATCTGCTCAATGTAATCAATGATTTTATGAGGGTCAGCACCATCATTACCTACTTCTGAGTTAGCATGTGACTCGAAAGCATTTTTCGCAGCAACATAAGCATCAGCGAGCTGAGTAATAGCAGATGTAGTCATGCCATTAACAGGTGGCATATTAGGAAAATTACTCTGTGTAAATGCACTCATAACTCAGTCTCCTATTAATCTTGGTGATATACTACAATTGATTGACCATCTTCAAAGGCTTCTGGCTGAGGGACAAGGTCAATATACTTATCAATAAGTGCAGACTCACCTTCTACATACTCAGGATTAAGCTGTACAAATGATATAGCGTCAAGATCATTGACTTCAAATGTGGTTTTAGCTGCAGCAATGATAGCAGCACTTTCCTGTTCAAAAGTAGCTCCTTCTGTGAGTGTATACACATCTGATTCCCACATAGGACCACCTTTTGGAGTAGCATAGTAGAGTAATGTTACAGTAGCAGGTTCACTTTCAGCTGATACTACACAAGCAGTAGAGCTAGCTGTTGCAGTATCTTCATCAAGTGTATTTGTTACAATACACTGATATGTGCCTGCTTCATTTACAGTTAATGTAGCTGCTGTAGCATCTGGGATTACGTCTCCATCTTTTGTCCAAACATAAGACAGTGTACCACCATCTGTAACACTTGCTACAATAGTAAGTGTGTCTGACCCACTTATTGTTTTAGCGGCCGGTAAATCTGTAGTAATTACAGGTGTTTCAGCTTCTGGCTCTGGGTCAGGACCTGGTGTATCACCTTCAAGAAGTCCTGGTGGGATAGTATAACCAAGCAGCTCTTCAGCTTCTGACTGTTCAATAACACCAGCAGATACAAGATCAATAAGTATGCACTGGTACTCTCTAGACTTACGGATATTACGCAAGTTCATATTTGTCAATTTACATCTAGCCATATTAATTACCTCCTATAATAGGCCTATGATTTTAAGGTAGTTGTACATAGACCTACTCTTGTCTGCTTCACTACCTTTTCCTTTATTTATAGCATCCATTTGTGACAGTACCGCTTGTCGTGGGCCATCTTCAATGTTTGCCTTTGTTACTACATTATACAGATAGTCTATATTGTAACCACCTGGTTTTGTTCTATTCTGATACATAGCAACACGAGCATCATATGCATCACGATCTGTTCCAGTCAACTGTTCTACAGGAACAGCTTTCTGTCTGCTATGTCCATCATCCACAAATACAAACTGGGTGTTACTCCAGTCTCTTGCACCTGTTGCAGTACCCTTTACATAGTTATCAGTATCATGCACATACTCAAACGGGTACCTTGTAGCATGTACGTATCCTCGAACTCTTATAAGGTCCCAGAACCTCATACCTACTACATGTCTCATATGCCCGTCCACACTAGAATACTGAGTAGAACCTGATCTAGCAAGTGCAAGTAATTCAGCAGCTACAGAACTAGGCACATTCATATATACTACTACGTTACCTTCTTTAGCCATCTTCTCAAAGGTAACACGTAAAATAAGATAGGTTTCAGAGTACTCTAACATAAGTATATGCCCGCCACTAGTCTTCTGTACTTCAACTTTATTAGCAGAAGAAAAAGCCTCAGCAACATATTTCTCTATACTCTTATCACCTTTTTTAAACCCGATATATTGTTCAATGTCACCATCTGGCATACTATACTGCTTACCTGTATTTGGATCAGTTACAAGGTGGGTGCTACCCTTACGAGCAACACCTGTATACACTTGCTTGTTCCTACGTACTATGGCATTAGGTACAGGACCCCAGTATGATGACATTGACTCACCTCACTTATACAGTCTGAATATCACAGATAGGTTCACGCAGCTTGACAATAGTATAAGTATATGGGTATTCTGTAAAAATGGCACCCATTTCATGCAATGCGAGAGGCATCATATTCTTTGGATGTCTGAATCCATTACCATACTGGAATGAAGCAAGACCACCATCCTGGAGGGTTGGTGAACCATAAGTGATACGCTGTGACAAGTCAAGCTTTGTGATAAGCTCATTAGGAATAGACAGATCCTTGATCTTTGGAGGTTCTGATTTACCCCAAGTTTCCTGGATGTAGTTGTCGATTTCCATTGTAGCATTATCCCAGCTGTTGTAAGCGAGATCGTTCTTTGGACCGATGATAATAACATCAGTAGGAAGGTTCATATCTTCTACTACTTCACGGATTGTCTGTGAACCAATCTGATAATCAGTAGTAGTAACACCACGCTGATATACGATTGGACCAGCAACTGCGTTTTCACGGATAACCTTTACATCGTCTCCTTCTTCATAACCCATAGCAATACGAGTTACTGGGTTCATCCAAACTCCAACTTCAGAGTAAGGAACAGTTGACTTTGTAAGGAATACACCACGCATAATTGTATCGATGATGTGCTCACGTACACCATTTACTTCCTTCTGAACAATGAAACCACCAGCCTGTTCTGTAGAGTAACGCATACGGTTTGGCTGATCACGGAAAGGAAGATCAATACCAAGACGGATTTCTGGGTAAGCAGGATCTGTGTACCAAGGGAAGAGGTCAGCAAGACCTTCCATAGCACCTACAACTGCATTAGCACCATTTGTATATGTACCAGTACCATCGAAACGGTCATAAGAACCGGCAAATGGACCAGTAGCAACTGTGATAGCAGCAGCAGTCCAGTTCTGGAATACTGTCTGTGGCATACCTACAATTTCACGGTTCATTGCAACTTCAAGGAATTCACCATCCTGCCATTCAGATACTGTAGTACCTACTGACATAAGTGTCAACTGACCTGGCTGGTTCTGAAGGATCAGATAGAGTTCTGATACATCAGCTGTTGCCCAAGGAGCTGCAGCCTTTGTTTTAATCAGCATACGTCCATTTTTGAAGTTGCTGTTGAAAACGTTGATAGGTGTCTTGATAGTGAATGGTACACCCTGTACAGGTGTAAAGCCTGTGTTAGCAACAGGATTGTAATCAGAACCAAGAGCTGGTGCATCAATAACAGCACGAAGCTGGTGTACTACACCAAACTTACCGTGAATAGCAAAGTTCTTAAAGAGTGATGCAACATTTACACGGAGAGAGTGCATACGTGTTGCATAGTCTGTTTCGAACGCAGCTTTCTTATCTTTTGTTTCAAGGTTAACCATCATATCAACACTGAAACCATCTGATACAGTACCGTAAGTAGCACGGAATGTACCATACTCAAGTTCACCAGGACGGTTCAAAGAAACGTCGCGGTTGAATACCTGTGAGTTCAAAGTACCACCAGTGTTGGTAGTAGCAAGAAGCATACGATATTCAAACTTATCGTTGAACTTCCATTCTTTTTTCTTGCTTCGGATCAAACGTACAACGTCTGACTGACATGGAAACAAGCCATTGAGCAAGTAATCTACAATGAATACCTGCTTACTCAAACCTTCAATTTGGTCTCTTGAAATAGGCATAATTTTATCCTCCATTATGCAATATAATTTCTGCTATACTAAGCAGGTTAGAACCGTTCGCTAAGAGCTGATGTAATATTCTTCATAGTATCATCAGACTCGTCCTTCTTGTCTTCCTTAGGTTTTTCTTCCTTAGGCTTCTCTTCTTTCTTCTCTTCTTTCTTCTCTGCAGGTTTATCTTCCTTAGGAGCCTCTGCAGCCTCTTCCTTTTTCTCTTCCTTAGGTTTCTCTGCAGGTTTCTCTGCAGCCTCTTCAGCAGATGTCTTGTCAGTGTCACTGAAGTCTGAGTTGTCTTCAGTAGCATTCTTTTCAGCCTGATCAAGCATCTGTTCTTCTTCAGGTGTAGTCTCACCTGCAAGACCTAGCTGATCATCAAACTCACCATTAAGGATAGCATCATACAAAGCATCGTCATCATCAAGACCATTTGCTTTTGCATCAAGCCCTACTTCTTCTGGTGTCTCTGCTTCAGGTATACCACCTACTGAAGTTGTCGTTTGTGTAACAGTTACAGGCTCTTCTATACCTTCTTCCATAAGAAGTTTAGCAAGCTCATTCTCATCTACTCCATTAGCTGTAAAGTATTTGAGCACGCTGCTTGGGTCTTCTTCCGGATGTTCATACAACTGTTTTACCAACCACATGAGCATCTCTGAACCGTAGTTTGCATCACCATTACCTAGACGTTCATCATCAGATAACTTATGTGCATTCTTCAGCATGTTAGGTAAGCCTTTACTTATCTCATCAAGAGTCATTCCATTTACCTCCTATAATAAATTATCATCAGACCTAACCTGATCCAAAAGGTCAAAGACTTTTTTCTGGTTAGTATAAGTTCTCTTCTTAGAGCTAGCATCATGTGCTTGCGCCCAATCAGCTACTGTCATTTGTTTACCCTCATCCTCATCTTCTGAAGCATACTTGTCTTCTACTTCTTCCCATGCCTGCTCTTCATCACTCTTTGTACGTTTAAGTACCTTATTATCAAGTGTCTTGTATTCATCATCGTCAAGCATGTCATCAATAATACTGAACTCTGTATCATTAGAGTCTTCTTTATTGCTTGTAGGTTTCTTAACTGATGGTGCAGGTGTAAGTTCTTTATTTACCAGTAATGCCTCTTCCATATCCTTTCGTGCATTATTCAAGTTTCCATATTTGTTTGATTTCTCTTCATAGGACATGTTGTCATACCCAGTCTTTCTGAACTCATCTGCTCTGTCTCTAATATGATAGAGACGCTGTATCTTGCGTCGCAATAACTGTTCAGCTAAGTTAGTGAGACGTACATCCTGGTTATCGTACTTAGGGTTCAGCATCTTTGTATACCAGTCCATACGTTTCTGAAGGTTCTTTTTATTAGTAATTATAGCCTTCTTTTCATCATCAGGCAGCTCATCAATCTTGTCATCGTCTGGTAATGCTTCAAGCTCATTGATACAGTCATCAAGTCTACTGATTAATATATCTGTAAGTCTGTCCTTCATTTCAAGAAGATCTTTAGCATGCTTATCTGAATTGATATAGGCAAGTAAGTGATTCTGATAAAGATCATAGTCACCTTCATCAGTAGTAGTATGCTGCCATCTACCATCTTTCTTAGCTTGACTTTTACGTGGTTTAGGAATAACATAATCCTGAAAGCCATACTTTTTATCTTCAGCCCAGTCTTCTGGTGTCAATAACTCTTTACCAGCTGTAAGTTCACTTGCCTTAGGAATGTTAAATGACTTAACTTTCTCTGCCCACTCTTCATCCGTATAATCAGCTGGACTTCCAAGCTTCTGTTTCTTTTGCTCTGCTATCCATTCATCTTCTAATCTGTCTACCCAATCAGAATAGCTCATAGTTCTGAGTGTATCATTATACACATCCTTGATATATTTACCAAGTGTATTAAATGGAATTTCTTTTCCAGCTTTTATATCATCTACAAACTTATTAGCAAATAAATCAAACATTGCTAATGACTCTTTATTAGGTGTGAAGAGTGATCTGTACCTTAAATTACCGTCACTGTCTGTAAAGGAGTCTTTATCTGATTTGTATGTTATAGGTACATAGTCTGATACTACTCTTTCTTTTACAGAGTCAGTATCTAACAGTGTATTAAGATCGTGCATATCAAGTTTGTAGTCAGCTGCTAATGTATCTTTGTTCTGTCCTTTCAGTGTAGTGTTATATAGGAAAGCTAACGCGGCACCAACTTTGTCATCTTCAGGTATCTCTTCAGACTCTTGTATACCATTAAGTATACGGTCAATGGTAACATTGAAATGATCCTCTTTAGCATTGTTTAACAAGTCTTTACTTATTTGTTCTGCATTAAACTTATCACTATCGGTGTTGTTTTCTTTTACAGCATCAGCAAGATTACTATCCAACTGGTTGTCGATATAACTATCTTGTATCTTTTTTAATTCATCATGTGTGTACTCTTCATCATCATCGTAACCTGCCTTCATTTCAAGTAATTCAAGAGGCAGTGCTTCTCTAGCAAATGCTTTATTGTTCTTAGACAAAAGAATACTATTTATAGTATCAGCAGGTAAATAGCCATCATGCACGTCCTGAAGCAGCTGTCTGTAATGCTGTCCACTGTGCTTTAAGAGAGTATTAAAAAACTCTGGAACGGCTATATTATAGTTATACATTAGAACCTCGGCTGTACTGCTCCAATCATACCAGGGTCAAACTGCATCATATCTGGACCTGGCTGTGATGAAACACCTGCATCAGGCATAGGTGGCTGTGCTCCCATATCCATAGGAGCTGGAGGCACATTCATTTCAGGAGGAGACATCATACCAGGATCAGCTGGTGGTGTCATACCAGGATCAGCTGGTGGTGTCATTCCTGCATCAGGCGCTGGTTGATCTTGTGGTGCATTCATATCCTGCTGTGGAACTGAAGTAGGTCCCAGTTTATCTTTAAGAGCATCAGTCAATGCTCCACCGATTTTTACAGCTTGACTTGCTTCCTGTTGCAATTGATTCTGCTGTGTGATAATCTTATTAGTCGCTTTATTAAACTCATCAGCAAGTTGAGCAAGAATAGTAGATACAGATTCAGACTGCATAATATCATCAGTGATACCACGGTCCTGTAAACCTGTACCGAGAAGATTAGTTAAAAGTAATGTGTCAATACCAGACATATTAAACTCCTTCTATTGCTTATTTTATTTTACAACGGATTTTACCCTTTGTAAATATACTAATTTTAATAATACTTAGAATAGACAGAAGATGCAATATTCTGGAAACGTTCATTTGGGTCTTGCCCTTTTCCAAGATTATGTGCCTTATCCTGCCCCTCACCATTAGCAGCATCTGAGTTAATAAAATTACTGATAGCGTCTTTAACAAGCTCATGATACTCTTCATCAGACCTCTGTTTACCTTGCCCTTTAGCTGCATCAAACTTCTTAGCAACGTCAACAAGTATATTAGCAACTGTATCATAGTTAAGAGAATCTTGTAAAGACTCCTTATTATAGTTACTTCTAAGATATTGCTGTAGTCTTGTCTCAATGGACATTTCATTATCTTCTGTCATAACAAGTCTCCTGCAGTTATAGGATTAACATTTCTGATACGTGTGAATCCTGCTTTATTCTTATTGAGGAAAGCATCAAAAGCATACTCAGCCTCAACCAGTTCTTTTTGTACACCCATCACGTTACTTTCATTAAGAGCGGATAACTTGTCAGCAAGTCTAGCAACAAGATAACGGTATACTGATGGATCAGGATATATAAGCTTTGTATCTGGTGTCCAGCCAAGTTCCTTTACTCTAGGCTGTCCGTTGGATACCTCATCTTCATCATCAATAGTGTCACTATAATCCTGGATTGTTACACCCATACCTGTCTTATCATTCCAGCCTACCTTCACATATTCAACATTACTGTTCAACCCAGTATAAGCAAATGGGTTATACTCTGTCCATTCCATATCCCTGGTAATGAAACCAGATACGTGCTCACCGGTAATTGAGTGCTCATAGCTTACGAATATGTAAGGATATTTACAGGAGATGAATACAACATTCCATTCTCCTTCATCACATTCTTTAATTACAAAGTCTGTTATATCTTCAGCATAGTCTGCACTAACTCTATTGACAAGCTTCCAAGTTACAGCATCTTTTAATCCTTCCCGGTTATCAAGTGTAATTTCCTGCTTATTTGAGTCATATCCAACTAGTCTGTACATATTATAAAGATTATCATATACCGGTGGTTCTTTAAGAAGTACTGTATCATTCTCCTTATAATAAGCATGATCAATGATCTTTGGATCACGGTTATGATGTGTAAAGAATATCTGTGCCGGTGCCGGTATATACTCAAGCCATACTATCTTTCTATCAGCATCAGGTACTAAGAGATCATTACCACTAATCATATATGTACCAGATGCAAGCATATCAGTATTGTTAGCAGGTCTGTATGCCTGTCTATTGAAGTCAGTTATGTTTCTAGCAGAAAATACAGTGATACAGTTTTTGATGTAAGGTGGTAAATGTGTAAGTCTCTTAGTAATACGAATACATTCACTATAATAACCTGCATCGATAAGTGCAAGCCGGTTGTATATATCAGACCAGGCATAATTCAAATAGTTCATACAGTCACTGAATGTATATGAGTTTAATGCTTTAGTCTGTGCTAGTCTCATAGCATCTTCAAGAGCATCACTTGCAAATGGACAAAGTTCTATCTGTAACATTTACTTCTCCTATTTTTCAGCGGAACCACCAATAGTGGCAGTTGTTGCTCCCACTGCAGCATTACCTTCCATACGAGCAGTATAATTGCCTATAGTGTTCATATATTGCATTATAACTTCAAGTGCTTTTTGTGGATCTTTTGCTATTTCTGGATTAGTACGCATCATATCATTTACAATTTCCTGTGCATAGTATTGATTAATTCGTGGCATAACCCCATTTGTCATTACACTCGCAAGGAATTGTGAGTACTGTGGATTTCTACTGAATTCATTCCAAAGAGCTCTGGCTACTTTGTTATCTTCATACTGGCCAAGTTCAATAGTCCAGCGCTGTATATCTTTCTGAAGTGCCTGTTTGAACATATCTCTGTACTCAGAGTCAAATCTTGCTCTTTGTACCATGTCAGCATAATTTCTACGCAATTCCATAGCAGCATCTTGTGCACTGTTCCAAGATCTATCAAACATCTTAGTAAGTTCAAGTGGATAAGACAATGCTTCATTGGCACGACCAAGTGAGTATGCTTGTTGTTGTCCGATACCCTGTCTAACGATTTCACCTCTACGTGTTTCTTCAGTCTGTATAGGCTCATTCTGTACATACTGACTTATAGCACCAGTACCATCAGCATTAAAGTTACCAGGTGTCCAGTGTCGCTGATTATTATAAGCATCAACTAATCTAGACAGTCCTAGCGTTTGGTCCCAGGATAAATTATTATAGTTACCAAAAGGATCTTCTACTGGAATATTGGTTTTAGCTTGTGGGTTTACCTGATCCATACCACCATTTTGGAAGTTATCAAGCGCACCTCTATTCTGTGTCTTGTTTGCATTTTCACCGTTTTCTGATATAGTTTGCTGTGTACCTTGTTTTTCATCTGTTACATCATCATACAGTTTTGAAGCATCTGGTGTCTTACCATCATAAGACATAGCCTGTGTTCCAGGGTCAGTCATAAGTTGAGGTGCTGCAGTTTGTGTACCAGATGTTGAATCAGATGGTGGGTTAAAAGTACTCTGGTTCTGATTTATAAATTCCTGTTCTGTTACCGGGTTAAATAAGTCGTCCATCTTGTTCCTCCTTACTGATACATTTGTGGTGTCTTCTGTTCATATGTACTAGTAGTAGCTTCTTGCGCTTTCTTCTTAGTTTCCTTAACACCATCACTAAGCATAGGTTTCTTAGAAGCAATCCAGTTATCATATATAGGTTTATATGCCTTAAGACACTTTTCTTTTGCAGCCTCTTCTTCTGTTGAGTGAAACTTAACACCGCTATAATATACATACAAAGCAACAGCTCTGAATGTAGGATCACTTTCCATTTTACTCTTAAGCAACTGCTGTATCTGGTTATTTGACTCAGCTATTTGGTTTACTTTAGCTGGATCATTACCTGCTGCAATTTTCTGGTTATATAGCATGGTTAATGTTTGACCTGCAACTGAAGGGTCACTTGTTAACAATTCAGGTGACGGAATATTTGCTGTTCTACCCCAGTAATTAACATCACTATTAGCTTTCTTATCTAGGCTACCACTACCCAGTTGACTGGCTGTCTTAGCTGCGTCCTGCTGTTCTCGTGATATATAAGTACTTAACTTACGTAAGAATGCTTTTGCAGATGTTACAGCAGACATTGAACCATTAGCCTGTGCTGTTTTACTGTCTAACGGAACCTGGTATTCTTTACCACCATAACTGTAGCTCCTGGTATGTATAGGATTATCAGCTATAACTTGTTCAGCAGCTTTCTGTGCAGCAGCTCTTGCTTCTGCATTATCAGGCATAGTGAAATTAAGTGCACCTGTTGGATTGGACATAAACATATTATAATAGTAATTATAATACTTTTGTCCTTCTTCACTCATTCCTAAAGGTAATCTTGTATCAGGCATTTGGCACCACCTTATTCTTAGATTTCATCCACTCTCTAGCTGCTTTGAGATCATTTATCTTTTTAAGAACAGACTGCACATATTCATCATCAAGGTTTTTTCTTGTGAGGTAATTGTAGTCTTCAGCTACGGCACGAAGCAATATCCTAAAGTCATTAGGTGTAAGCTGTTCTTTACCAAATTTACTAAGTATTTCATCAAGAGTTTCCTCTGGCACTTCATAGTCATTATTGATTGTAGATATGAGATTATCAATATCTTCTCTATTGTTATCAATAATCTTTTCAAGTGCCCATGATGCCTGCTGTGTTGTTAAACCTGTATCTGGATCAAGTAACATTATCTACCTCCCTGAGGTGGCATACTATTTGCCGGTAAATCAATCATATGTCTACGAGCATCTGCATAGGTTCCGGACATTCCTACATTATTATTGTAAGCATCCATTACTGCCTGAAGATAAGCAGAACGTTTCTCTGCAGCACCTTGATAAGCTCTGTTAGCAATTAATCCAAAAAGCAATTGTTCAATATTACCTAGAGCAGATAACATTGGACTTGCTGAAGCTGCAGCTCTATCTTCAGGTGTTGCGCCATAAAGTTCACGTTGTCTGTCTGAAGCTGATGTGCTTGCTTTCTGTTGAAGGGATCTTGACAATGCCTGATTCTTAAGGTTCAATGCACCACCGACACCTGTCATAGCATCACCAAGAAAGTTCTGAAGTCTTATATTATTCCATACCTTCTTTCGCTTCTGTTCGTCTGTAAGCTCTTTTCCTTTATGCTTTTTAAAGGTAGTAGGATAATACATAAGCTTATCCCAGTTCTCTTGTGGGTTTTCAATCGGACTCATACTGACACCTGGAAGAAGTTTTTGTTTTACTAGAATATCAGCGAGTGTTTGCAACAGCTCAGTGTTACCATTATTCTTCCAGGAGTTAATGTTATTTAATACTTGATAGAAACTTTTCTGTTCTGCATCAGTTAACATGTGCTCCTCCTACATAGTTAAATCATCAATAGTTGATGCAATATTACTTACATCTGTTGAGTCATCAGATGGTTTCCACATTTCAGGAAACGCAGGTGGATTATCAACTTTATCCTTAAGAGCATTATACTGTTCTTTAAGATTATTATATTCAGTAAGCATGGTAGTGCTATACTGCTTATTTTTTAATTTATTATTAAGCTCATTTACCTGAGCGATGATATTGTCTATTGCAACTTTATCAGTGGCTGCTTCAGTGCCTTCACTTTCCTGATTACTAGGAGCTGTACTTGTAGTACCACTTGGTTGTGTTTTAGTGTCTTCAGTCTTTGTTTCAGTAGTATCTGTACCTTCAGTTTTTGTATCTGAAGTATCTGTCTTGTCTTCTGTGTTTTTAGAATTATCTTCAGCACCTTTACCAAGTGACAAGGTATTTGCTCTCATATTTAGGTTATCATTTACTCTTGTGTTATAGTTGGTCATAGATGCTTTAGTTTCATTCTGAACTGCCTGTCGTCTGTTCTTATCCACTTCTGCAAGGTTCTGTGCAGCAACGTCACGACGTTCATTCTGAAGTTGTTTCTGTTTCCAGAGGTCAGGTGTAGCAGCTTCATTCTGTGATGCAACAGCTTGTGCACCGCCTTCACGTAAAGCTCTGGCATTCTGTTTCCATTTACTTTCAGCTTCAGCTGCAGCCATCTTATCAGCAATAGTATTATCCATTGCCTGTTGCATATTAGCTTGACGAAGCTTTTCATTCTGAGCGGCATTATACTGATTTTGAGCAGCAAGAGCTTCATACCCTGCAGACTCACCAGATCTGTCAACACCACTTGTTAATTGATTCTGAGCAGCAAGAGCTGCACTCATAGGCACATACTGCTGTACACTGTTTAAACCTTCACCTACACCTTCTGCAGCTGTCTGTACATTTCTACCTTGCTGTGCCCACCAATCAAGTGCCTGCTGACGTTTAGCGGCTTTATCAGCTTCTTCCTGCGCTTTAACCTCTTCTATAGTTTGATCTACTTGATTAAGGCTATCTGTACCACCGCCTTCTTGTCTGTTCCATGGAGCTGCTGTTAGATTTGCTGGGTTCCCTTTATCAAATACAGAATCTTGAGGCATTTCCTGCGGAGGTGGTGTCGTCGGGGCATCAAGATACTTTTGTGTATTCTCCCTGACTTCATAACCTTCAGGATTTTCTGGAGACTTCTGATTTATGTTTAACCAGTCTCTGAGTTTCTGTTGTCCTTCATAAGTAGGATTATTAGGGTCTAATCCTAACTCCTGAGCTAGTTCTGCAAATGTATTATATACCATTGCCTATTACCTCACTATTAATTATATCATAAATGTAGTTTTTGTAAATACACTAATTTTACATTTCCTTCATTCCTTTTATATCTTCCTGGATAGTAAGAACATCTGTTCTATTTTCAGTAACAACCTTATACTCAAGCTGTATACCGGATATTGCAATATAGCCATCTGACCATATATGCAATCGCTCACGGTTACCTATACCATTATTACTCTGATACTTAAAGCTATAATATCCAAAGTTCTTTGATCTAGCAAATAACTCTTTTGTCAAGAATATATGTGTAGGTCTATTAGTTACCTTTCCACCAGGAGTCATTGTTTCAGCCATTACATTTACAGTTACATATTCATTCTGTTCATATAACTGTTCCATCTCTGTGGTCCATGCAAATGTAATCTCCCACTCAAACTTACAGTCTGCTTCTTCTTTAACACCAAGTGGTGATGTAACAAGAAGGAATGGATTGTGTGTCCAGCCATTCAGCTCAAGGTCAAGTCTCTGTGTTACGTTATCATAACGTTGTGCGTACTCTCTGAATGGATGATACTCTTCACGAGGTACTTTCTTCCACAGTCTCTTATTTGCTTTTATATCCTCAAGCATGTATTCAGACCATACATAGCGATTAATGATACATCTGCTTGGTCCCTGGAATACAACACCAGCTGGTGTAGACAGTGTCTTATACCAAGACCTTGTGTTAAAGATAGTTGTAATAGGTGGAGTAATTTCACCATTAATCTTATTATGTTTAAATGTAGGTACTATAATGTTGTCAGTCTCATCTGCATCATCTTTAACATTACTATCTATTCTGCTCAAAGTAGCAAGACAAGGCATAATAACTTCCTGTGTTATAAAGTCATAACGTCCTTCTGTAATGTCTCTAAATCTTTCAAGCATGTCAACAGCCTGTAGTGTATTACCACCTTGATAAATATAGTACTGTCTAGTTGCCTGATTATAGAAGTAAGCCATAAATGGTGTAGCACCAAGATACTTAAGTCCTAATGTAGGTACAAGGTATGTTACTATCTCAAGTCCTTTCTCATGCTTAACAGAACAGATATACTCATTAGTCATACGGAACTGCTGTTCATTGATATTGAAATCAACAGACACAGGCAACTTGTAAGATAACTGTGATGACCGTACATCTGTAGTAAGTGCTGTAATACCTTCTATTACATCAAGTTTATAAGAAGACTGTGCCTTTACAATAGCAGGTAATGTGCTAACAGGCTCAGTAAATATAGGTAAACTGTATCGCTGCTGGTCTTTATTCTCACCTATAACACCTGTTTCCATACCTCTCTCTTCTGATGTAATTTGTATCTGATTGAATACCTTATCCTTTATATCAAGAGACATATTAGGTTCAGCCTGAAAATTACCCATGAACTGGTTTGGTGGAAGTTTGTTACTTCGCTTAAATCTATCATTAATCTGGAAGCAGTATTGTAAAGTATAATGCTCTTTGTTCATACCTGAAGATCCAAGCCAATCGGTAATACGGTAGCCATATCCATCAAATGCATGATAAGCATATTCTTCATAAGCACAGTTAAGACCTGTAACGTTAAGAGCAATAGCATCAGGTGTCACTGCCCAAGGTCTAAGATATTCTTCTGTGATACTTGACTTCACTTCAATAGCAACATGAGATGCAGCAATACCACAGAAAGTATCTGATACTATGATATTAGAATAACCGCCATCAAACAGCTTAGTGTCTTTACAAGAGATCCAAAGTTCATCACCACCCATAGCTGTAGCAAAGATGTTCCAGTTCTTATCTATTACATAATCCTGTACAATAGGTGGTGTGAATACCGGTTCACCTTCACCGATGTTTTCATTCTTAAATGGAACTGTAGGCAAGAATGACTCTGTACCTATTACATAAGCTGTGTCATTAGGTAATGATACACTATCGTGTGTACCTTTACAAGAAGCTATATTATAATCTACATCTGTATTCCAGTTACCACTAGTAAGTGCATTTGGTTTTATTGTAGTACAATGAGGCTGGTTATCATATACAGGTTTTACCTGAACGTTACCAGTAGTAGTTTGAGGCATTTCAAGAGGCCAAGGTTTCTTCTGTAATACAGCTTCTACCTTTTCATCGGTATACAGTTTAGAGGTACAGTCTATACAAGGCCACATAAATGATTCTGACTTATTGCCATAAGCGTGTTTACCTTCTATGTTATAGTTATGCCTTGACAGTGTAGCTGTAACATTTGACTGTAACCCATTAGGGAATAATGAATCAAGCATGCTATCTATAAGTCCTGTAGACAATTTAAGCATTGCTTTAGCAGCTTGCAATGCATAGGCTGTACTAGATAATACAAGTGCTATAATAAAACCTACAGCATTACTTAAACCAAACTCAGGTCCTGATGCCTGCTCATCAGCTTGTTTGTACAAGAAGTCAGCGAGCTGATCAATTAAGAACATTTCTGCTTTTGCCTGGAAGGTAGACAATTCTTTAAGCAGAATAAAGATCTGAGTCTGTTGTGCTTCAAGCTGTACTGACGTAACTGATTGTGCCGTACATTGTGCAACGAATTGCATATTGACATATCCAGGTCCTGCAAAACACTTCTGATCAGCAGAAGTACTGTAGAACATATCAAGCGTCTTTACAGCCGTAACTTCAGACTTGAGCATAGGTTTGGTAGACTGCATATTAAATCCTGTTACAGACATAGATGCGATATTCTGTGAGAACGCTTGACTGAACTTTCTACCTATATCAGATACTGCAGTCTGATTCTGTAAGCTGTTTACAGACATACTTGCTATAGAGTAATCAGTAGCAGATATAACCATTGACATAAAGATACCAAGTATGTTATCCCAGGAGCTATCTTTGAATGACTGTTCCTGTGCAATATGCTGTACATCAAATGATAGGTCATCCATTGTCAATGCATCTATATGCTGCTGACTTTCATTCTCTGTTAATCCTGCATTGTCTGTTGTCTGATCCTCAGCTGTAAATGACTTACGCTTACCATTACTTGTACTGTTATAGTGTACATAAGCATACTGTCCAAGTGTCTGCTGAAGATAATTGATAACATTAGTATAAGGACTAAGATACATTACCACAGGGAACATAGCATACTTTATAATCTGTGCCCACTGCGCAGACTGTTCAGTTGAGAATAAGTCAATTAGCTGTTTAACCTGGAGTCCGAATGCATGTACTGTGTACTTAGCATAAGACGGACTTGAGTAAACCTGTGCATAGTTATTGGATATTGGAAGTACAATCTTGTTCAAGGAATTAAGATCAACTGCCATTACTATACCATTGAGACTTTCTGATATGTACCATTGCTGGTTCTCATCACCAACAATACGTTCATTGAATATATTAAACTGACTCAAGTCTTCTACATCAGTGTCTTCTTCTGCTTCAAGGTCATCTATACTGCAAACAACACCGTTAAACTTAATTATACCATTATCATTTACAACATATTTATCCGGGAGCATACCACCGGTTGCATAACCATTTATACCGATACAACCATAACCTCGTACTATACTTGCAACTTCTGACAAGCACACAGACCACTGATTAAGGTTCTTATCATACTGAATACCCAACCAGTGTCTACCATTAATTTCAACAGCAGTAAACTTAGTGTCTACTATTACAGAGGTTGCAAGTATATCTGAATAGGTATAAAGATCAAAGACATTGTTATTTACATTATCATCCAGGCTGTTATATAAAGCAACATGCTTAAAGTTAATCTGTCCTCTATAGCTTACAGCCATATTATCAAGCGGGTCATACACAGTAACAGTTATTGTATTAAGTGCACTTGGTGTTATGATATATAGGTAAGAATGATCATTACCTTTTACAGAGCTACAGAGTAAAGTATCTTCTTCTGAGTTAAGGTAATCTGTTCTAGGATAGCTGGCTGATACTTCCCAGTTATCACCATTCCAGTCATCGAAGCCACCATCTATCTGTTTCTCTTTAATTATAAACTGATCTTTAGTAAGAAGTAAGATATGCTCACTGTCAAGCCACCAGTAGTTTTCTACTTCAATAGTGCTGTTCCACTGCTGCTTAATGAGCTGGTACTCATTGTCGCATAATACCTTTGCAAACTTCTTTGGTTCCTGTGTCTTTGGTTTACGTACATCTTTTGAGTAATATTCAAGATACTTAGGTGTACATATTGCAGGGTCTGTTGATTCAAACCTGCTGTAATCAATTACATAAGTAGATGGTCCAAGGATCTGAGGTGTCACACCGGATATATCTATTACAGAAGTAGTAATACTGAATACACCGTTATCATAGCCGATAGCACTGACCTTTGGTGTAGTTCCGTTAAAGTCATAGTAAGCTATCTTATAGATACCTGCATACTGGAAGTACACATCAGTATTAATAGCCTGATTGATACTTATATTATAGTTAGTGTATGCACTATGCTGTGTTACACTATTAAGAGTAGCTTTAGCTTTAGATACCTGCTTATTGTTTATAGCCATTTCAAGTATCTTATTATCTGAGTAGCTGTACTTTGCATAAGTGGCAGCACTAGGATTTACTAAAGCATAGCTGTGTGCTTTATCTATTGCATAGTATGAACCGGCATGATCAGTAGGTAATTGAACAGATGTAGTAGCTTTATAATACTGTCTGATTACAAGCTGCGACTCACTTGTGTAGTCCTTAATGAATGTCCATTGCTGTTTATTACCTTGTGGGTTATACTGTGACTCTGTTACATTATTAAGATCTGCTGGTGTCATTATCTGATTAAATGTGTATATACCTGTTATACCTGGTTCAATGTAAGGATATACATACATATATACTTTATATTCTACTCTTGCTCTGGCTATACCAAAGCTGTCTGTTTCAATGATACCACCCTGTACGTCCATATAACCACGGGTAACAGTAGTATCACTGATGTGTTGCTTTACAGCCTTAACCTCATCTGTGTTAAAGTTATCAAGGTTATCAGCAAGCGTGATGTTATAAGGGTTACCTGTTGTAGGATCTGATGCATTTACAGTGTAGTATTTAGCAAGATACATTGTACCAAGATCAGCTACCTGCTTAATTGAAAGGTCAGCAGTACTTAAGTCATATACTACATTGTTTATAGTTATACTGTGTCCTGGCTCTACACCAAAGGTAAGGTTTAACTTGTCATTGTAATATGTAACACTTGCAGGTTTTAACAGTGAACCATCTTCATAGTAACTATTAGATACTTCTACATCTGCTGAACTACCAGCATATAAACCACTTCTAGGTGTAACTGTAATCTTTGACAAGTCAGTATACTGTGCATTTATATAATAGACTGTATTTCCATTTATAGAGATATTATCCTTAAGAGCAAGGTTTATTTCATTTGTATAGGTTCTCTTTGCATAGATATGAAGTTCTGTACCTTTTATTACAGGAGGCAAGTCATAATCTACAAGAGGAGATAATAATGTATAAACAAAATTATCAGCGAGCAAAGTACCACTTGTATCATACTCTGTAAGATTGAATAATGCTACACCGTTAAAAGTACCAAATCTATGATCAAAGTCATAAGCTGTTGTATCTACAGGCTTAGCAAGTGGAAAGAATGCACGTCCTATATTACTTACTTTATGTAGCTTATCTACGTAACCACTGGTACTTAAAGCAGAAGTAATGCCTGGTTCATAATATGCTAATGGATCCATATATGCTCTACCACCACAGTAAGCATGTGCCTGGTCAAAGAATATACTTAACTTAGAAGTACCATCTACAGATACATTATCCTTTCTGTGGTCAATGAGTATCTCACCTGTTTCTGCATCCATTACATCAAAGCTGAGTATGTCATTAATAGTCTCTGGTGCTATATCCATTGTAGACTGTTCATCACCTGTGGAATAAGTCATCCAATGGTCACCTGTTGTAATATCCTTATACCAAGTACCGGTAGTAGTATACAATCTGATACCATGTGAACCATTAGGCAGCTCTACATATTCCGGTGCATAGATAGGGAAACCAATTTCACCAGTAGTGTCCCAATACCATAAAAGCTTTGCAGGATCACCCATTGCTGCAGGTGCTGCATAATAGCCCCAATGTATATCATCAGCACATTTAAGTGGTGCTAATAAAGCTATACGAGCATAAGAATTATTAAAGCTCTCACAGTATAAGAAACCAAAAGGTGCAACATCCATATTAATACCACTACTGTGATATACAATAGATAAATCACCACTAGACTTCTTAAATAATGTAGACGGTATTATATTAAAATCAGCATCTATAGTGTTATGCTGCCATACAGTACTGTTTTCATTTTTTATGTAGTATGTAGTTGAACCTTGAGTCTGCTCAATTGTAAAGTTGTCAGCTGTATCTTCTACAGAGACAAATATACCTGCACTATCATTACTTGTACCATTTCTAAATCTATGATAAGTAGGATTAATACCTATATCATTATATGGGCTTACACCATCAGAAGAGAATAATACAACATATTTATCCGGGTCAGGTGTAGGTAATCTGAGCACAGGTACAAAAGGCCTTGTTCTATAGCCAGAGTCATAATAAGAAGTCTGATATAACAGATAACAAGTACAATCACTGGTTATGCCAGTATTCTGAACGTAACCTCTAGGATTTACACCTGCTGCTACTGTTATACTATTCACAGTACAACCCCAACTACCATAGAATGTATTAGCTGTAGCTATAGGATTAGCGTCTGTAGATTCTTGGGTTATATCCATATTTTCTCTACGGTTAGAAAATATAAGGTTAGTGTTAATTGAACCAAACTTAATTGGTATAGCTTCATCGAAATCAATGCCGTTGATACCTGAGAGATTAAACTCACATTCCATGTATCTACCGGCAGCGGTAAATGAGTCAATGTATATACTTGGTACGTCTGAAGGAACATCATCTAAAGATGCATCTCGTAATGAGTCTGCAGAGTAAGGAGCCTGACTAAAATTAAATGGTTTATTGTCAATACTGTATGTGTCATCATTATAGTAGTATGTCCAGTCATCAACCTGATTATGCCCGATGTATAAAGGTGGTTTAAGGTTTATATCAACCATACCATACTTATACATATATACAGCCATGAATAATGGCCTAGAGTTAAGCGTACCTACTCTTACATATTCACCACCATACTTAAAGTATACTTGTACTATTACGTTATGAGATTCACTAGAGCCTGGTAACTTGAATCCCGGTATTACACCACTGTTCATAATAGGTACAGTATATGGTCCCAAGTTCTTTGCAGCGTCATACATAACAACCAAGTCTTCAATCTCAGACTGCCCAGAAATAGCATCTGGTGCCTGATCAAATGATATTATACTTGTGTCCATCACAAACTCAGACAGTACAGATACATCAGGGCCTCTATACTTTACTGTACTTGGAGCATTAATACCATAAAATGAAACATTTTTAGTAGTGTCAAGAACATCAAGGTAATACTTGTTTGCAGGGTTATCTCTGTCTTCCTGGCTAAACAGCATGTTACTGCTCTGCGTAGCCCATGTAATATTGTTAAATGATATATAGTCCTTGTCAAGAGGTACTATAATATCAAAAGACATAGGATATGTTACAGATGCTGTATTACCACTTATAGTTATACCACTACCAGAGGTTGCATGATATGCATCTAAGGAATAAGTCAATCCGTCTTCAATACCAAGTGCTTTTATATTATAATAAACTACACCCTGGTTATCAACATAATCAAACTGTGCAAATATATCACCGTCACTGTTTAATGGAATATCCTTAGGTACATTTACATTGTATATACCTGTCCAAGATATTTCATTATTGTACAGCAATGCATGAATCACACCATGCTGATCGATGTCAACATACTCCATAGAAAGGCCAGCATTACCATATGGATCCGTTAAAGCTGTAAATGGTGTTGTATCCGGTACAATATTACCGTTACCATCAATAGTATAGTTGTATCTTATTTTACGTTTGTAGTCTATGCCATCAACAGCATAATTAAGTGACATAGTAGGATGCAACACATCATTATCTATTGATGCTTCCTTACATTCTCTTGCCTGTATAGAAGCATTTGCATTGTACCATGTTCTAAACTGAGTAGCGTTTTGTATAACAGAAGGATCTGAAGTGTCATCATCAGTAGCTATCTTATAAGACATTATGTATGTAGGTGCATTGCTTATCTTTGTTCTAGATACCGCGAGATATGGTGCAGCATCTAGTGATGATCTTTCTGAGAATATAACACCTCCACCTATCTTAAAGTCATATACATACCAGCCTGCTGCCCAACCATTACTTTCATAACGTAACGATGTAGGCAACACGTGTCCCTGATACTTCTGCCAGTTGTGTGCAAACATAGTGTTCTCAACACTTACAAGCATGTCACTAGACTTGGTATCTATAGGTGACTCAAGGTTAATATCTATCTTTTGTCCGCCGTCCATATATACTCCTACAATGAAAGTTTACCTTCTGCTACTTCATTCAGATAAGCAGACATAAGGTACTGATGTATAGTAACTGGTATTGCAATACCAAGAGCTTCGAGCTTAACAAGTAAACCTGCAACTTCAAAGGTAATCATACTCTTGTCTAAGAAGTATGGTACTGTTTCAAAAGTTGTTTCACCTTTTATAATTTCAAGAACAGTACGTAAACCCGCTTGCTGTGTATAGTCAGGTGTTTCTTGTTTAGCTTCATTCTCATCAGACATAAAGTCATTAATGTGCATAGGTTTAAGATCAATGTAACTGTTATTGATTAACCTGTACATTACTTCCCAGTCAACAGCTTTACGTTCACTCTTAGCTGTCTCAGGGAACTTAGCATAATATTCTACATACATATTAAGTATTGACTTAATGAAGTCTGCCATACCAGCAAGCTGAGCCTGGAATACTGTATCTCTTGTCTGGTCTAATGCAACAACAGCAGCAGCTGAACGCATATTGTCCATATTAAAGCTAGACTGAGACATACCGCTGAGCTCGTACATAGCCGTTTTATAGTTTTGAATTTCAGCTGAAAGTTGTGGATCAAGAGGGGTAGGATTAATAACAGTAACGAGGGAATCAATAGGGCGATTAGAATTGACATAGAGAGCTTCTCCTGAACCATTTGTAATCTCCTTCATTGCAAGGTCAACCTGACTATCAAATACAGGTACAGGACCTTTATACATACGAATAAGCTGCTGGATCTTTGCAGCTATCTTATTTATTTCACGCTGTAATGGGTAGAGCAAATCGAATAATGATGTAGTGGTAACTTTACTAAAGCCTGTGTCCCATACAAATGTATCAATAAGTACGTGGTCAAATGGGTACTCTTTCTCAGGTAATGTAATATTATTTACTACACAGTATACTTTATGATCTACCGCATTGATATACATCTTAAGATCTATAGTATGTTTACCTTCAACTGAATCCACTACTTTCTCAAGTAATTCATCGTCAAGACCTTCTATATAAGGACCTAGGTCAGCTTTAGGGAAAGCATAATCACGGTACAACATCTGCTTTACAGAGTCTTTATTAAGCTGTGACTCATATATGCCTACTTCAAAGTCACTTGCTTTACGTAACTTATGTGTATATGGATCCATAAAAATATGTGAGTAACCTACTACTGCAGCATTATGGAATACTTCCAAAGCTTTCTTATTGAGCTTATCTTTTTTCATAAGCATACGGATAACACGTTCAGCTTCATCCTTATATACAAGATACTCAATAGACTGGTCCTCAGACATAAGTGTAGGTATGAATGATATTGTACCAATACGGCTTGTAATATGATCTACAATCTGCTTAAGATAGTTATAATTAATACCTGTACCTGTATCAGATCTCTCTTGATCCATAGTAGTAAACGGTATAGTGTTATATGAACTTGTTTCCCAGCTTGACTCTTTAAGAGACGGGAATATCTTATTATAGAACGCACATATCTTAAGATACTCACGTGTATATTTATTCTCTATAATGGAATTGAGTCGTTCAAAATCACGAGAATGCTCTGGCGGTACACCCCATTCTTCAGTGTTACCCTCACCAGGGTAAAGAGACGGTCTATAACCACCTTGTATATTATCCTTTACATATTCTACCATAACTACCTCTATCTAGTACTATGCCTACTTATAAAACTATTTACAGCTGCCTGGTCATCAAGATGGTTGAAAATATCTGTATCATCTAGTTTACCATCATCTTGCATATCCTTAGCCGTAATCTTACAAGCTATACCTTCTGGAGATATAACTGTAAGCTCTAATGGTGAACCTAACATTTTAGCTGACTTGAGTAGGAGCGTAGAAAGAAAGTCTATACTCCAAGTCTGTTTCTTAAGAATCCTTAATGCTTTTGCTCGTCTAGCCTGCTCATAATGTATAGCAATTATCTGTCTCAATAAGCTAGGCTCTTTTGGTACCTTATCTTTAGTTTTCATTCTCAGCTCCTATCTATTGAGTAAACCACTAAGTCCATCATAAATCTGGTTAGCCAGATTCTTGTTTTCTTTAGACTGTTTAAGAGCATTCAAAGCGTCTTTATCACCCTTCGCAGCTCTGTTAATTGTAGACTTTTCAGCTTGTTTTACCAGTTTCTTTACATCGTCTGTATGCTCTGCTTCTACCAGCATATTCTGAGCAGCATCAAGAAGTCTAGAAGCATCACTATAAGGTGAATAATAGTTCTTAGCTTTACCTCTAAGGATCTTATCATTAGGCTTCTTATCTGGGTTATTCTTATTGTTAAGATAGATGTTTGCCTGGTCAGGAGTCATACCTATCAAGTTAACAAGTGCATTATAACCTGTGTTTGCAAGCTGTGCACTAGATGGTGCAGCTGAGTTAAGCATATCTACAATGGTCTTTGCTTTCTCAACACCTGCATTAGCAAGTGGCTCAAAGATAAACTTAAGTGCAGCTGACATTGTAGCTCCATTCTTTTTGGTCATAGCTTTTGCTCTGTCTGCTTTTTCACCTTCAAGGATTACCCTATCTATGAATGGCATCTTGCTTAGTGCATCACCAAGCTCAGCGTCATAACGTTTACCTACTTCAGAGGCCATTGCATTATAGAAGTCCTGGTTAAAGTCTAACTTATTCTGTTCAAGCTGCTTCTTATAATCACGCAGTGAAAGAAGTGGTTTATCAAGTATCTCCTTTTCTTCATCTGTAAGCTCTTCTTTTTTCTTACCGGCAAGTTCTTTCTTCTTAAGTTCAAGAGGTGCATTGATTTCTTTAAGTCTCTTGTTGAGTGACTTTCTATCCATTGCACCGCCATAGATTTCAGAACCCTTGGTAACAATAGTACGTGCATTCTTAAATGTATCAAGAAGATCTTTAACATCCATACCTTCTGGTACATTAGAACCATTTAATTTGCCGAGGTTATTTATTTCTCCATCAAGCATATTACGCATGTCTTCCCATGGAATACTCTGTCTTGTAGCATCATAATTATCAAGAAGTAAGTATGCTTTGATGAGGTTTCTAAGTTTCTGCTTAGCATTATAATGCTTATCGTCATCTCTTGATATACTGTTAATAGGTCCGAATATATCTCTCAAGTTACCTTCACGTGTTAACTTAGTCAGGTTACCTTCTTCAATGATCTTGCGCAAGTCTGTATTATCAGGGTTAACCTTGAAAAGGTCACTGATACGGTTAGTAAGAATCCTTAATGCTGAAGGTGTATTAAGGAACTGTCGTTCAACAAAAGGTCTGCCTTCTTTCTCAAGGTCTTCAGGATCTTCAAGAGCATTCAAAAGGTTAACTGCATTCTGGAAACGCATCCTTGCAAGTTTCTGAGTTGTGTCTGGCAATCTATGCATAGTGTCATAAGGATAAAGATCTTCACTCTGACTATCTAACAATTTCTGTCTGATAGCTTTTAGCTGAGAAGGAATATCACCAGCGTCAGTATTAACCGGATAAGTCAAACCTGTACGTACATCCTTGTATGTACTGATACCTGTGTCAGGATCTTCATCAACCTTAATAAGTACAGGTAAACCAGTAGTTGTATCTTCAAGACCCCATGACATTTTACCGGTTGAGTCATCACCAAGAGGTATTTCTTTTACATTATCTCCTGTAACAGTAGTATTCGGCATAAGGTCATACAGATTATTATCTGCCATAGATTTTGCAGAGATTGGTGTGAACAGATCTTCTTGTGCCTGTGCAGCTTCACGTTTAGCTGTAGAACTTGACAAGGTTGTACCATATGATATAGGCTTAGCAATATCAGTATCTTTATTACCTAAAGTACCACTTTCTTTATACTGCTTATCTGTTGCACCCCAGTCTTTGTATACCGGCTTCATTTCGTTTACACGCTTGTAGTTGATGTCTTTATCATCGTAGTATGCCTTAAGACCTCTGTCACTACTGTTCTTAATAACATCTGACAACGGGCCATAGTAATCAGGGTTATCAACTCTGAATGTACTGTCTTTACCAAATGTATCTCTATCAATAGGTGTCTTGAGAAAGTTAATCTGGTCAGCTGTCAAACCTGTAGTATCAAGTCCATAAGGCAGTACATTGAATTCCTGAACTGTAGGGTCACCAAATACAAAGCTAGGATTAGCATACTTCAACATGTTCTTGTATCTGTTTGCATACTTTTTGGTGTTATCGTCTTCACCCTGGTCTCTAGCTCTAATATCACGGTTTACAATTCTTACAGATACCGGAATGTCTCTATCTGCTTCCTGGATAGAATTAAGGAATGTCTGTACATCATTACCTGTAAGTGTGATAGCTTTCTCTGGTAATGATTCATTATCAGGATCTTTTAATATGAGGTTAAGTCTCTGACCACCTCTGTATGCATTTGTAGTACCGTTAATAATCCATTCAATGTTAGGATGCTTGTCATACATCTCCAAGAAGTCTTCTACGTCGTATTTATTATTACGTGCTTCATTGGCATTAGTAACCCAGCGAGCTGCTCTATCAAGTACAGCATCTTTGTAAGCCTTCTGTGATTCTGTGTCAGAAGGAAGATTGCCTAAGTTGCTGTAACCATAATTCATCTTTCTTACATCTTTATTAAATGCATCCTGCTCTGCCATTGCTTCGGCTAATTCTACCGGAGTCTCAGCCTTGAGAATTCCTTTAGCTCCAGGCTGTTCAATACCAGTAACCTTAGTGGAAACTTTTCCATCCTCACCAACATCCTTGTCTACAGTTTTGGCTTTAGCATTAGTTGCAAGGTCATTGATTAAGTTAGCCTGATTCATAGCACCTGTTATTCTACGCTTCTGTGCTGCCATAAGAGACTTATATAATTTAGCTGCAGCATTTTCAGGTGTTATTTCGTTCTTATCCATTCTGTCATATGTATTCTTAAAGGCTCCTACAACTCTACTGTAAAGCATATCATCACCGATGTTGTTCATCATCTGATTTACAAGCTCATTGTCATTCTCTACAATATTACGCCATGCGTCGTTAAATGTTGCATCACCTTTCTTCTGAGCTTTAAGCTTGTCAAAGATCTTTTGGTAAATAGAAACATCTGCGGGGTCCATCTCACCGGCTTCTACAGCTTTGTGTTCATCTTCTATAAGTTCATTGTTTTCGTCATGTGCACCCAGCTGGTTGCGTAAAGAATTAGCTTCAACAATCTTTTTATTTTTAATTGTATCATCAACACTATCTTTATAAGACATACTTTCAGGTTTCTTTGCTTTGAAGTCTTTACGTAGATCACTTAAGAACTTCTTTGCTGATTCAGCTTCTTCCTTTGTAACACCATCATGGTCTTTACTGCTATTATATCTCTTTAAGGTATTACCTGCTTCACGAACCTTTTCACCAAAAGCTTCACGCTTAGCTTTAAGTTCATCATCAGCTTTATTAGCTTCTTCAATACCGGTCTGCTGTTCAGGAGTATATTCTTTATCACTCTTATCTTTAGTTTCACCAGATGCAAGTTCATACAACGCAGCACGTTCACCGTCAGAGAAATCAGTAAGCTCATCTTTATCCATTACATCACTGTAAGACAACCCTTTTGACTGCATATAGTCATAGAACTTTTTTGCCTTCTGCATCTCTTCATCAGTATATGCAGGACTACTATCTGCTTTAGGAGTCTCCTTTCCTGGTACTTCTACATCAATAACCTCTGCAGGTTCTTCAGGGTCTCTGTTAGTATCTTCTTCATATTCAGCTGCATCAACAGCTTGCTTCTTAAAGTTATTTGTTAACCCTTCAAGGAACTCTGTTTCCTCAGGTTCGAGGTTCTCACCACGTTTAATCTTACCAAGTATCTCAACATAACGTTCCATTGTCTCATCCATAATATACTCCTACATTTCACCAAGTACATTCCACAATGCATAACGCATTGCTGGTAACAGATCTGGGTGATATACTTTATTATCAACTTCAGGGAGAACCTCCCCATTAGGACCACGTCTAAGTACAGTCTTGTCACATTCCTCTGCTGTTTTACCATTTTTAATAAGTAACAAACCTGCAGTACGGAGAAGGTCTTTAATTTTATCTGTCATGATTACGCGGTCAGTCTTATGTGCGTTCTGAATATTAAGACGTAACTCTTCATAACCTTCTTCTGTAAACCGTACATTTATGTTCATATCATCAGTAAGGTGCTGATCATTGTCATCTGCATCCCACAGTATTCTCTTATTAGCCTCGAACGGTGAGAGCTCCTTAAAGAAGTCAAGAGCTGTTCGCCATGCTGCTTTTACCTGTCCTCTTAAATACTGAAGCTGGGAAATTGTTCTATCCTTAATATCAAGACGATTAAACTTGTCCTCCCAGAATACATAGCCACGACCTTCAGCTGCATCCCATGCAATACCGATCAATGTATCATTATCACCTACACCATAGTCAATACCAAAAAGTACCATATCAACATGCATCTTAGGCATGATCTCACGAGGATCATAACAATGATACTCAGGATAAAGTACAAGATCATCATCATATGCCCACTCACCATTATACTCTCGTCTTGCAAACGCTGTCTCCCAAGTTAATCCTTTCTCTCTAAGGATATTGTCAACATACTCTTCACGAGCTTTAAGATCAACAGGGTGTGGGTTATCTCTCCAAGTCCAAGAGAACTTAGTAACATCCCAATTGCGCCATGCATACTCACCAAAGGTATGTTTAATAGAAGGGGGTGTTCCTGCACAAATGAACTTGTAATCATCTGCATAGTCCATCTGCATAGGCTGAAGAACTTGATCATACAGATACTGAAGAAGTTCACCTTTCAAATGGAAGAACTCATCTATTACAATTACCTTTGCTGAGTTACCACGAATCTGGTCAGGGTCTTTTGTATTAGACAAACCACGTACTAGGATTCTAGATCCATTATCAATTCTCTTCCAATTAAAACGTTTACCTTTGCTGTCTTTAAGGTGACAGGCTTCTATAATATCATTAGCTGCTTTATCAATGAGTCCTTCAGAAAGCTCCATAGTCTCACCGATATAGATACAAGTTGTATTAGGCCTGCGCAATGCTTCTATTAAAAGGATTGCTACAAGAAGATGTGTTTTTCCCGCACGACGTGAACAACAAATTAACTTAGTACCATTACCTGAGTTCAATACTTCAAGCTGCTTATCGAACAACGTACATACAATCATATAGATATTGTATGCGTTATCATAATCAAGTGCATTTTGTTTAGATTCTGTAGGACGACCATCTACTCTGTCTACAAGGTAAATGGCAAGACGGGAATTGCCTCGAATGGCTTGGTGATACATACTACGGAATAACAAATCCTTCTTCTGCTCACCATCTCTATATGCTGTGAACGAAAGCTCATTCACATAATCAAGTTGCTTCTGTGCCTGGTTGACTCTTACTTCAATCAACTTAGCCTGGTTCTTAGATACAGAGTACTGCTCTTCTTCCCCTGTCTCAGGGTTTACTATAGATAGGTATCCTTGAGATGCTGCTAGGCTAAGTATATTCATCCAACCTGCAAGCTCTTTCTCAGCTAATCTAACGGCAAACTCTGGATCCTGCTGTACGAATTCAAGTACTGTAAGTCCCTGCTCACTGGCTAGATCAAATACAGTTGTATTTTCTGGTAATGCTATCTGCTTTACAGGCTTCTCGTACACAGGCTCAACATCACTGAAAAACATCTTCTTAACAGATGCTGCCAGTGCTTGTGACTCTGCTATATCTTCTTTTTCCTGTGTTTCTAAAGCTTCAAGCTCTTGTCCTTCCATACTTACCTCTAAAGTACTTTGATACCGTTTATAGTAGATAATACTTCTTTTATTTCATTAAGCTTATCAGTAGGTACTACCAGTCTTATGATACTTGTAGTTTTATTTACTGACTTAGGAGCTGATGTCTTATTATCATACCTCACAAACTTACTGATCGCAGGTGCTGTGTAATTAGGTATTGACTTAGTAAACTCAAGTGCTCCCTTCTTTGTAATCTTACCATAAGAAGAAGTAATCTGAAGTAATGCCTTACGAGCCTCTTCCTCGGTATCTTTTTCTATGAACACTGCAGGAAACTTCTGAGTTAAGATCTCAGGATCCTGTAATGCTAACTTTTGTAATGCTGCAATACGACCATGACCATCAAGTAACTTATACCCATCTTTTGACGGCCATATTGCAAACGGCATCAACAAGCCTTCAGTCTTAAGAGACTCTCCCAGCTCATCGATCTCCTTATCCGTTCTCTTTTTCAAGTTACCCTGAAAGCCGATCATCTCTGACAGCTTCAAAGTAGTCTTGACTCCTTCACACATAATATTTATCATAGTTCCTCCAACTCAAGTACATTATAAAATAAGTTTCTCCTTTTGTAAATATACTGAATTCAGGGACTTTGAAAAATGATTTTTGTATATAAATAGAAGGAACTTGACTTTTTTGAAAAGGGAGATGACTTCTGATTGCTGACTCACAGGCCACCTATCAATAATACCTGGTAGTTTAGCAGTGATGAACACCAACAAGACCAGTGCCGATACTTGGTAGTTGGTTCCTTGTGAATGTATTAAATAATTTTAGTTATGTTAAAAACTAATTCAGGTTTTAGAAAAAATTTCCAAAAACCGAACTTAAATTAAACAAAAATCAAATTTTCATTACATTCATAATCCCCCTTGAAACTTCCCCCGATTTACGTATCACGTAGAATGATTCGTGCGAGAACTGTTGTTCGAGGTGTCAGATTCTTGTTAGTGAGCCACGTTCTTGAAGGCACAGTGTCTCGGCCCGTTGTGTGTTGTTCACTGCTTTTTGGACCTGAGGTATTTTCCAGGGCCACGGGTAAAAATTGTTTCTGTACATGTTAGGGTACTGGGCTAGAGTCTTGACTTGTGTATAATATCATCAATTAAAAAGGAAGAAAGAATAATGTCTAGCTACTCACCCTGCAGAGCTACACCTAAGAGCTCGACATGAACTCTTTGTACCAGGCCCCTTTTTGAATAGCTCGAGATCCCCTGCCAGGTTCTTGACCCGTTCTTTCCGGCCCTGTACGAACGAAATACCCGAGCAAGTACTCACGAGTATCGCGCAAAGGCTTGCCGGTAAAAACATAAGGAGGCCAACACTATGGCAATAACTAAATTCATTTCTCTCAAGTTCGACGGTAAGGAGTACACCTTTACTATCAATAACAACCAGCAGATCACTAGACTGGTAGTGGGTGGTAAAGTGGTAGAGTCAGAGGCTGAAGATACTATGGCAAAAGTACTTCAGAATATGCCTCGCTGCAGTAATGGTGGTAAGAAGCCACAGCCTTCGGTACTGACTGATGATGGTCAGACTATAAAGCTTGGTTATCGCTACCAGACTACAGAAGAACGTGAAGCTGCAAAGAAGTATGTCGACGCGCACTCAAGTGCAGGCGGCAATACCAAGACAGCACTGCTCAATGAACGTCTTGCTCTCATCAAGAATCTTGACGCCGTAATCACAACTTTGGACGAGAAGCAAGCTGCGCCGATCATCAAGTATCGTGACACAGTTAAAGCTCAGGTTCTCGCAGACATCGATCAGAACACTCTCACATTACTCAGCGCACTTGGTGTTAAGCTCTAATAGAGTGGTAGAAGAGAGAGTATTTATCCAGGACCTTGGAAACAGGGTCCTGATATAAATACTTTCAAAGAGGAGGAAGTATCATGTCAAGAATATATGTGTCTCTTACAGAGATGCAAGAAGAGTATGCTCGTAGACAAGCTAGAAAGAAGTACATTCAAGAGCATAAGTATGATGGTTTAGAACAATGCCGCAAGAATGTTATCAAAGCGAACTGTGCTTATAAACTCAAGTATTGTATAGCAAGGAGCTAGTTATGATTGTAGAAGATCTTAGAACACTTGATATGTATCTTGTAATGCATAAAGTATTCTATGAACATACTGCAGAGTTCTACGATGTAGATATGTTCTCACACGACGTATGTGAAGCCCTCTTCACTGCTACAGATCCACAGGATGTAGACGAAGATGACTTCATGTATTATCAAGAGGCTTTAGTCCTGCTGCTCAGAGATGACCTGATGCTAAATTACTTTGGTCTGAGTGGTCTATCAGTAATACATGCAGAACTAATGAATAACGGTGAACATTATTATATTCACAAAGTAATGTGGAAGGAGGCCTAAAATGACTCTACAAAATCGCATGATCAAGGTCGAAGAAGCCTTAAGAAACAAGAACATAGCTCGTATTGTACTTGACCACTCTGTACCGGGTCTTGAATATACAGGGCATGTTATTTACAATGGTTCGTTTGTATACTGCTTCAAGGTATATAATCGAAGACGCACAGAATTCTTCAACGTGTTCGCGTACTCACGTGAAGAAGTAACACCCTGCTATTCCGTAAGGTTTAGTAGAGTGTTTAAAAGTAACATAGGTTAGAATAGGTTAATATGGCTAGGCTATTTCGTTCTGGAGATCTCTACGCACAGATAGAGATTGGTAGTACTCTCGCTTGTATCACTGTAGGTGGTGACCAGGAACATTGTCACATCACGGACCGACGAGAGGTTGATAATGCATATAAATGTATTCAGGTTCTTCAAAAAGAATTCCCGCAGCTCTTACCATGGAGGATCGTATTATGAGAGTGTTTGTACCTGACAGTGTCGGTAGTGTAGTACATAAGCTCAAGGTTTATTATCCTATCATCACAGCATCTGATAATCATATCATTATGCTTACGAAGGATGATTGGGATAGGGTTCTTAGCTTCATTGAAGAGGTAGATGATAAATCTACAAAGTTTCATGTGCCACTACCTTTTGATGGTGGTCTCTGGGGTGAATGTTTCTGGGTCGTATGGAATGACGAACTAGAGAAGAAGAATGAAGACTGTTCGTTCTGGAGTGTGTGTGATGAACACCTGTTCTTGAAGGTATGTCATTACATTAAAGTGAGCCCCGTACTCTTACCTATGTCATTCAGTATACCATGGCACTTCTCACACAATGACATGTGTATAGAAGAGTCACACTACTGCAATGATCCTATTGACTTGCTCGATAACTAGGAGGTTATCATGATTACAGTTACACTTACCTTTGATTCTTATGAAGAAGCCGTAAGAGTTAAAGGAAATGCCATCAACATTCTCAATGAATACATGTCAGGTGAAGATCCCTATGAACATAAGAATCATGGTACACCTGAAAATGCTCTTGAGATACTTGTTGATGCACTACATAAACAGGTTCCACAGATAGCTTCCTTTAAAGGTCTGCTCAAGTACAAGGATAGCATCGTAGGTACAGAGACTGGTATCATAATAGATGGCAAAGAATATGTCCTCCATTATATAGATGGTCATGCACCTGTAGCAGTACTACAAGAAGAATGCTTCAAAGAAGAGAACATCGATCTGATGGAGAAGGTGATGGGATCCCGTGATGACGCAGAAGATACTGATGCATGGGATGATTTTAAGTCTGCCCTTGAAGGAGAAGGTGATGACTGAAAAACTTAGAGCAATGTTATTGTCTATGTTCAATAGACAAATGAGAAGTGATGTTGGTATCAGTACAAGAACTAACTTGTATATGGTAGAAGTTCAGTTACTTGAAGATTATGTTAATGTAATCACAGGTAATGCACAGGTATATGGGGATCATTACGATCTTATACATGATCTTTGCTGTGACTTTATAGATGATGTACATAAGTATGATCAGTAGAAGAATCAAATCAAAGTTTATTAAGTTTAATAAGTTACTTGATAAACTACCTTGGGTTAAAGTGTCACGTGAGATAGCATCTTGTTGGGATCTTGCTGCTGATAAAGGTATAGACTTTGGTGATCTGTCCTTCAACAAGTTCGCCTGGTACTATCTCCGTGATCATAATTGTAGATGGATGTATCCTCTCTTATCCCATCGGGCAATGAGAGAAGAACATGAACGACATTTAATTCTTATGATGTATGAATAGGAGGATTCATATGATTAAAGATTTAATTAAAGAGGTAACCCTTCAGGCTGAAGAGGTTAAAGAAAACCTGGCTAAGCAGGATGAACTGCGGGTACGGATACAGGAAGTATGTATCGAGAACTGGAAGAAGATGATCTTACCGGTACTCCGTGAGTATGACCAGTTGTTCAAGTATCTTACTTCATGTCTACGTGAATCAGTTTCTTTCTGGGTAAGGATATACGTTACACATGATGCACAACGTTACTACGGTATCAAGCTAGATTCATCTTGTTATAAGTCTGGTTTATCTGTGCAGCTGTTAAGATCTACACCTTTTAAGAATCCTGTTCTTGAGGACCCTGATATAGAGGAAGAGTATAAGTATAAATGGGATAATTATAATAATACATCTCCTGAAACTTATATAGAGCATGCTGAATGTGACTTACTTAATATTGATACTGCAAATAATTATCATGTTCTTCTTATTAATGAGGATGCATGTAATAAATTACTCGCAGCAATTACAGATGCAGTTGCACACAGACTTGAATGCTTAAAGGATCAGCTCGAAGGTGAGAACTCTAAGTTAGTTGGTACTATAAACATGTTGATGGCAGAACTTGCATCAGCTCATGTACCTGTGAGTAAAGAAGATGGTACTGTTGAGGTAATGCTCGGTGGTAAAAAGTTTGTAGGCACATTAAAAGAGGAGGAATGATATGGCCTTAACTAAACAAAGAATGTGGGAAGACTTTATCCTACGGTTTAATCACGTTCAAAAGATGGTTCATGATCCTAAAGTATCTGATCATGATGTGTTTATGGAACTCTGCTGCAGTATATATGGTGGAGATGAATGGGGTGAACCTCAAGAAGACGTGTATCTCTATGACGATGATCACAGTAACTGCTTCTTCTATCATCGTGGTGTCAAGTTTAATATAGCATCGTTAAGTAATGTACGTCCTAGGAAATCATCTGGTGAGACAACTACCTTTGATATATGTGTAGTGCTTTGTGATCACCAGGATCCTAAGTACTCTACTGATGGTATTCTTTGGTGGCACTTCTTACCTGAAGCATGGGTATATGATTCGGGTTCTGATCTCGATGAAGGTTCAGAGGTATGTTCATTGTTCATCGAAGAATGTGACAAGTATATCGATGCCTGGGGTGAGGAAAAACTTATAAAACTTCAGAAACAGGAGGAATAGTATGGATGAAGAAGAACTCTGTACTAATATTATGACGGCTGCCAATAGTCTTCAAGATTTTTTGGCAGATAAATTATCTGATGAGGATTACACTAATGCTAAAAACATGCTAGATAGTATATGGATTGATGCTCATGCAATAAGAGGAGACATGTAATGTGGAAGATAAACTTATTATTGATTGGTTAGACAGTGAAGTTGGTTGGGATGACATTATTAATGAGATCAAAGACCGCTGCAAACTTAATTCTGCTAAAGTAATTGCTATGAAAATTGTCAGTGACTTCGGTTACGTAAGACAAGACGCTCATGTACCTAAGCTTGGTGTAAGATACCATGTTACAGAAGATCTTTATGAAGACCTTGATGAGATCTGTCAGTGTGAAAACTGTAAGAATGGTGTTCAGTTATATCAGGAAGCTGATGGTACATATTACTTTCAGATAACCGGTGCAAACTTCTATGATAAAGAAGATAACTACGCTGGAACAGATACCGTAAAGGTATGGTTTAAAGACTTTGACTGGAGGAAGTTATGAAAGATGTAACCAAAAAAGATGACCCACCCTGGACTAAGAAAGAACTTAGTATAAGGGTAGGTTGGGGTGAGCTTGCTCAGGCTGTCGTTGAGCAATGGAAAAAGGATGGTCAACCAGACTCGGAACTAATTCCTTTCTGGATTGATATGATTAAAGCGGCTCAGGATGAAAAGAACAGGAGGTCACAATGAAATACTTTTATCCTAGACATTACTGCTGGTGGTGTAAGGACTTGTTCGAAGAGTCAGAAATGATTCACGAAAAATCTGGGTGGCTCTGTAAAAGATGTCACGATTATCTCAAGACACAGGAGGTTTAAGATGGATGCGTATACTATTGTTGTAATGGATTATGAATCAGGGTCACTTAGATTCTTTCACTTTGATTATGAACCTGAAGATCCTGAAGCATGGTTGCAGACACATGATCCTGCTTGGAATGAATCCCAGTGTTACTGGATGGGTGTCAAAGATAGTGAGGTAGGAGAAACACATGAGTGGATCAACTAAAGTAATTAAATATGTCAATCCACCAAAGGTTTGTGACAAGTGTAAGCAGCCATTCAAAACATTTATGTATGACGCTAAGACAGTCTATGGTCCTTGGGGAAACTTCTGTGAAGACTGTTTTAATACAATCTGCATAGGTCTCGGTACTGGTCTCGGCCAGCAATATAAAAAGAATGATCATGGTGAATGGATCAAGGTAGCAGGGTGAAACAAACTTCAATTGAAACAGAAATTTCTGAATTCAATCGCGTTAATCTTGATAAGATTAATGAATTGGACTGGAATAATTTTAGTTACGTAGCAGGTATAGCCTGTACAGATAAAGATTATCTATTTACTATAACAGATACCAGAAAAGAGTATCCTAAAGATAAGTATATCTGTTCTATGTATCTGTTAGACAAAGAAACAGATACTTGTATGGGTGTAATACAGTTTGGTTTTACTTACCGTAACAGGTTACGTCGTAAAGTAAAAGAGCTACAGAAAGAAACACAGGATATAGCATGTGTTATAATTGCGGAGGTTAAACATGACTAAGAAACCATGGACACCGGATAATTGTCCGGTACAGGCTGGCATGTGTGTACATGATACATTAAATAATGTAGATGTACTTGTAACAAGAAGATACCTTGACTGGGATGACTGCAGAGATGATGATAAACCTTTACTTCAGCTTGGTGGTACAACAACATTTACAGGTAGAGAATTACTGGAAAGTAACTTTACTTACTATCCTGAGTGGCCGTGCACTCTTGATGAGAAGCCATGCTATCATGAGGAGGATGATAAACCTTTGTACCCTGTACTTGTTGGTGCTATTCATGACGCTCTGGTCAAGTCTCATTATGCAAAGGAAGGTGTTCATTATACTATGGAAAATGGTATTCGTATTTGGGAAGATTATCTTGTTACAGCAGTTAACAATGTAGCAGATCATCTTGATTTAGTTTTCAAGGAGCTCAAACATGATGAACAGTAATGAATTAATGAAAGACTTGCATGTTCTTCTTAAGGAGTCTGGCTGGCTTGATAGAGCAAATGAGTTCTACCAGAACCATCCAGAGTATTTCCACCAGACAGATAGAAGCGGGTACATTTCAAGCTTCAGTCTGTCTGTATCGTATCAGCCGGCAACATTAACAGAAGTAAAAGATGTAACACCAAGTTTATTCTTTGCTATGGGTAATACTTGTAGCAAGTTTGTACGTGAGTACATGGCTTTTACAACAGGTAATGTTGTATCACGTAACTGGATCGGTGGTGATATTGTATCAGAGGTAAGGTGCAAAGATGTATAAAACAGAAGCAGACTTCAGCAAAGCTTTGACAGCAAGATTAAGAAAGGAACATATCCGTGTCACCAGACTTGAATCTCATGGTACTGGTAATGGTATACCGGATATGTTTGTTGATGGAAGAGGTGTTGATACATTCCTTGAATTAAAGAATGATCCTACTATATCTATCTACAGTAAAGTTATCAAGGTAGCATGGAGACCGGGACAGAAAGCCTGGATGTTTGAATACTTTTGTAAGCATACATTAAAGAACTGCTTGACTCTTGTAGCTTGTTGTGATGGTATAATAATCATTCCGATGGTCAGTACCTTTGAAGATAACAGGGTATACAATCCTACAGGTATAACCTACGAGGATCTTAAGCGGTTCAGATTATCCAGGATCCTTGATGCAATGCAGGAATTCTTCTTGATCCATGATCATTGTGTACCACCTGTTAAGCATACATACCTGGATTATGTTAATGCATTCGTTGCTGAGTTCTATCCTGATGTTGACTATGATCCTGAGTGTCTATGGAAACCTGATCTTCTT
>Ga0265300_10000208_pt1 | contig 64386 bp, 51 predicted proteins | sample AusTroGonzalo_MG_FD_193482 | JGI IMG/M metagenome (GOLD analysis project Ga0265300, IMG submission 193482) | Bovine rumen microbial communities from tropical cattle in Woodstock, Queensland, Australia - Gonzalo_03 | ecosystem: Host-associated > Mammals > Digestive system > Stomach > Rumen ... | reverse complement strand
GGAAAACATGCGGATCCCAGGGAACATCGGGGATTAATCCCTCTTTCGAGGGGCTGTACCCGAGATAGGGCCAGGTTGGATACGCGTTACTCACCCATCCGCCGGTCGCCATCAGCATGTATTGCTACATGCCATGATGCCCCGCGACTTGCATGTGTTAAGCCTGTAGCTAGCGTTCATCCTGAGCCAGGATCAAACTCTTCATTGTAAATGTAAATCTCTATATGCAGACCCGAAGCCATAAAGACTACGGGAAAACACTGTCTGTCTCTGTCAGGACTGTCCGTAATATATAAAAGGTAAAATCACCTTTGACGGTCGTTCATGTATTGTTACACCTTCATCAGACCTCCGGCGCACATCATAAAAACATACACCGGACGCTGCCTGTCCTCTGTCCATCAATCTGTCATAGAACTCACATCCCCCTCAAAAATTGGGAAAGCGGTTACAAAGGTAGTAACTTTTTCAACATCCACCAAAAGTTATTCCACTTTTTTTTAATTTATTTTTTGCACCATATATATAATTACCTATCTTTGTAAAAAAAACGACGACCAATATGAACGATTTTACTCCTTGGACACTGTTTACCGATGTAGGTATCATCTCACTGTTGCTACTTTTGGGCAAACTCATCAGGGTGAAACTGCAACTGGCACAGCGTTACTTCATCCCACCCAGTCTGATGGCTGGATTCATGGGCTTAGCCTTCGGTCCGGGCGGACTGGGGTGGTTGCCGTTATCAAACAACATGGGCACCTATGCCAGCATTCTGATCGCTTTTATCTTTGGTTGTCTGCCTTTTGCCTCAGAGGCCAAGCAGAGCGGTAATGGCAGCAGGGTGAAGCGCATGTGGATCTACTCGCAGACGGGCATGCTGTGGCAGTGGGCCTTCGGTGCCTTGATAGGCATTGGCATCTTAAGCGTCTTCTGGCCTGTGGCACCTTACTTCGGATTGTCACTACCCAGCGGGTTCTGTGGAGGGCATGGCACAGCAGCTGCCATCGGACAGGCTTTCAACAAGATGGGTGGCGAGGATATGATGACGCTGGCCATGACCTCTGCTACGGTAGGCATACTCAGTTCAGTATTCATCGGACTGGCCATCATCAAATGGGGTACTAAAAAGGGATATACCTCCTACCTCACCGCTTTTGAGAAGCTGCCGCATGAGTTGCGCACGGGATTACTGCCTGCCGACAAGCGGTACAGCATGGGGGAATCTTCCACCTCGGCCATATCCATCGACAGTCTGGCATTCAACATGGCCATCATTGCCATGGTGGCATTGGGCGGCTATGGCATCAGCAAAGGAGTGTCGTACTTCATGCCTGAGTTAGAGATGCCTGTATTCAGCTGTGCTTTCGTATTCGGTATCCTGATGCGTTATTTCTTCAAAAAGACAGGAGCCCTGCATTATACTTCCCCTCGTATCATCGGACACCTAAGCGCAGCCTTTACCGATTTCCTGGTGGCTTTTGGCATCTCGGCCATCAAGCTGTCAGTGGTACTGAACTACATCGTGCCACTGAGCATCTTACTCCTTAGCGGACTCATCCTCACCCTACTCTACGTACTCATTGTTGGCCGTTGGCTGATGAAGAACGACTGTTGGCTGGAGAAGGCATTGTTTACCTGGGGTTGGTTTACCGGTACGGTAGCGATGGGAATTGCCATGTTGCGTGTGGCCGACCCTGAGCAGAGGAGTCATTGCATGGAGGATTATGCCTTGGCCTACCTCTTCATTGCGCCCGTGGAAATCTGCCTGATTACCTTTGCGCCTGTGGCCTTTGCCAATGGCTATGGCTTGTATTTCGGACTGTTGGCACTGATAGCGGGGGCTTGCATCATGGGGTACGGCTGGATAAACGATCGTAAAGCCAAGCAACAGCTTTTGTCTTCTAAAGCATAAAGAACCATCAGCGAACCATCAACGAACCATCAACGAACCATCAACGAGCCATCAACGAATTATCAACGAACCATCAGCGAACCATCAACGAGCCATCAACGAATTATCAGCGAAGGCACGAACCTTCATTAACAAAAAAAAGAGGGGACGCTTTTCGCCCCCTCTTTCATTGTTATAAAAAATATCAATAAGCGTGTTCATCATGCTGCATCTCATCAGCATCAATGGGCTTGCTGTCAATCTTACGCCAAGCATAGAAGATATAAGCCAGCACGAATGGAACCAGCAACGACACATAGAACATGGTGGTGAGGGTAAACTCACTGCTGCAACTATTGGTCAGTGTCAACGAGCTTTGCAGGTCGGCCACGCTGGGGTAATAGGCCGTGTTGTTATAGCCTGCCAACAGCAAGAGGGCTGTCACCGTCAATACGGTACCCGTACCTGCGAGCCAGATGCCACGACGGAAGGTACTCTTCACCAAGGACCAGAAGATGCCATACAGCACCAGTACCACACCAGCCAGCAACATAATCGTTACCAATGGCAAAGCCATGAGGTTGTGCAGGTACTTGAAGGTTTCCATAGATACTACGCCTGTGGCTGGGTCAACGGCAAAGCCTTCCTTGATAAGCAGATGCACGAGCCAAGTGAGGAAGAACGCTAGGAAGAAGACGGTGTCAAAGCCTAGGCTTTTTTGTGCTCTTCGATGCAGGTCGTCATCCTTAATATTGTTGATGAAATAGAGTTCGCCGAGGATACGTGCCAAGAACAGCACCGCCAAGCCTAAGATAACATTAAAGATATTCAGGCAAGCATCCAAGCCACCAGAGGCATTGCCCCAATAGCTGATGACAGGGGCTACCGTATCGGTGATATTGCCCTTGTCAACGTAGAAGTTGGAGCCAGTGAAGAAGGTAGATACGGCCGCTCCCAACAGGATGGGTGCCAACACGCCATTGGCAATCAGAAAACCACGATAGGTGTTCTTGCCCAACAGGTTGCCGAGCTTAGATTGGAATTCGTAGCTCACCGCTTGCACCACGAAGGTGAACAGTATTAGCATCCATACCCAGTAGGCACCACCGAAGCTCGTGCTGTAGAACAACGGGAAGGAAGCGAAGAAAGCGCCTCCGAAAGTAACGAGGGTGGTAAAAGTAAACTCCCACTTACGTCCCGTAGAATTGATCATCATCTGTCGCTGTGTCTCATTCTCCGGAAGATTCAACAACAGCGAGTTACCTCCCTGCACGAAGAGCAAGAAGACGAGGAGTCCGCCCAACAGTGATACGACGAACCACCAATATTGTTGTAAGAATTCGTATGTCATATTAATGGAAAATTAATAATGAATAATGAATAATGGATAATTATTATTCTACTTCTTCTAGCTCTGGTCCTTTTTTTATCGCCTTCAGCATAATGCCTATCTCGGCAATGAGCAAGATGGTGAAGAGGGCAAGGAAAATGAAGAACGTCAGCTGCACGCTACCGGTAGTTACCTGCGAGATTGCCACGTTGGTAGGCATCATGTCTTGTATCACCCAAGGCTGACGACCTACCTCAGCTACTGCCCAACCTGCCTGACCGGCCAGGTAGCCCAATGGGATGGTGATAAATGCTACCCAATGCAACCACTTCATCTTAGAGATATCTTTCTTGTACACCAAGAAGAGTACCACCAGGAAGAACAGGATGAAATAGCCACCAAGCATTACCATGATGCGGAACATATAGAAGGTCAGTGCTACAGGAGGCACCACATCGTTCACATTCTTGATGTGTCCATAGCCGAAATAAGGCATGTTCTCGCGCAAAATGCCTGCCTGAATCTTTGCGCCAGCTTCATCGCCATCGGCACGAGCCTGTCGATAGGCAGCAAAAGCAGCAATAGCCTGCTTACCCTTGGCAATCTTTTGTTCTACAGAAAGAGCAGTAGTGCCATCCTTTAGCTGGTAGCCACCATTCAGCAGGTCGTTGATACCAGGCACAAAGGAATTCATATCACGATCGGCCAACAGAGAAAGCATATAAGGAATCTTGATCTCAAACAGATAAGGCTCTATCCCATCCTGTGGTGTCTTCTTTGCAGGATTTAGCAAAGCAACTGCAGTAAGACCTGCCCCACTCTCTCCTTGATACAGGCCTTCCATAGCGGCCAGTTTCATAGGTTGATATTGAGCCACCTGATGACCCGATTCATCACCAGTAAAAGCCACCATCACTGCAGAGAAGATACCCACAATGGCACCTACCTTGATGCTGGCCAACGCAAACTTCTTCTCGCGTCCTTTCAGTAAATACCAGCAGCTGACACCAACCACAAATATGGCGCCTAATGTCCAACCTGACAATACGGTATGGAAGAACTTGCTCACGGCAAAAGGCGATAATGCCACTTCGGCAAAGCTGATCATCTCGTTGCGGGCCGTATCAGGATTGAACGCCATGCCCACAGGATGCTGCATCCATGAGTTGGCTACCAAGATCCACCAGGCAGAGATGGTGGCACCTGCACCCGTGAGCCAGGTGGAAGCCAGGTGGAAGCCTTTGCTAACCTTTTTCCAACCAAAGAACATAACGGCCACAAAGGTACTTTCCATAAAGAAAGCCACGATGCCTTCTATGGCCAAAGGAGCACCGAAGATATCGCCCACGAACCAGCTGTAGTTACTCCAGTTGGTACCGAACTCAAACTCCAGGATAAGTCCGGTAGCTATACCCACGGCGAAATTAATGCCAAAGAGCTTCATCCAGAATTTGGCGGTGCGTTGCCAGAACTCATCGCCAGAACGATAGTAGAGTGTTTCCATGATACCCATCACCACGGCCAAGCCCAAGGTGAGTGGCACAAACACCCAGTGATAAACGGCCGTCAGGGCAAATTGGGCCCTCGACCAATCAATCAACGAAGAGTCAATGTTTCCTATCATAGTATATTAGTTTAAAGTTTTTATTCCTGGTAACTGCGACTGATGATTTGCGTACTCACATAGTCGTCTTTCTGCGCATCGTCATCGGTAACGGTATTGAGAAAGTTCGGGAAGAAGAACACCCGCAGGATGCAGAATATGATGAAGAGCTTAATCAAGATAAGCATCCATAGCGTCTTACCAATGGTCATGCTACGGAAACCATCAACATAGAGATCCCATATCTTAGAGAATATGTTCTTCATCACTTATTGATTTAAGGTCTAAGACACAAAAATAGGAAAGTTTTTTGAACTCTCCTATTTTTTTATCTCTTTTTTCGCTTTTACTATTCAAAAGCAATATAATGGCGGTCATAACTCAAAGAGCCGAGAATACCCCACCCGCCTATGGCATTGCTGTATATCTGCACGGGTTCCGAAAAGGCATCGTTCTCTGCCACTCGAAATAGTTGTACGGATTTAAGGTAACGGTAAAAATCAGGTGTAATAGCCTGTAGTTCCAACATAACACGAGAAGGTATAGGTTCAAGATCCTTCATTGCTAAGCTCAAATCTATATAAGGAAGAGAACCATGGGCTTTCAGCACATCAATGACAAAGGTATAGCTGCTTCCTTTCATCAGCGAGTTGTCGAAAACATTAGAGAAATAAGCAGGCCATCCACCAAAGCTGGCCGTCAGTCTGTTGTCAACAAACAGCTCATCATCGGAAAAATACACATCCTGCATGCTATACCAGTAGTAGTTTCCATACCAAGTAGGAGCGAATTCTGTATCCTCACTCCTCACACGTAATCTATAGTATTGGTTTCCTCCTGCATCATTGATACGGCAAGTAATTCGCATAATACTGTCAGCAGGATTGATAAGGCCATTTACTTCCTGATAGGGATTCTCGTCCAATATCTCATAACTCACTACCTCTATCTTAGGCGTTGGCGGAACAACTGTCTCTACACTCACCTGACTTTGTCCCTGCGTGGCCGTTACCACAATATGATCTCCCACATGAGGCACATAATTCTTGTTATGAAAGCTCAGGCCATCAGCATCAAAGAAGAGTTCATACTCATCACTTCCGTTTACCACCGCTTGCACTTGGGCATTGGTAATAGCAGTGCGTTGCGAATAGTTAGGTTGAGAATAGTCGTAAGCGAATTCATCTTTTGCGAATACGGCATGTTCATAGTCAAAGTATTGAGTGGGAGTCTTGTCCACTAAATAGGCACGATTCAAAAAGACCGTAAGTTGTCCGTCTGCTACGGCCAAGGCATTTATGACCATATCATTAGCCGTTTCCTCCTTGGGGCCTTCAAAATCTATGGTACGTTCACACGAACTACCCATAACAAGCATCATCAACAGTAATGAGAAATATGTAGCTTTCATAACAATCATAGTTTTAGCGTTAGACTGATAGATGGCATAATGGGGAAAAGGCACACTGCCCGTAAAGCACGACGGTTGTTCTCATAGCCCCAATATACTGACGATACGTTTTGCTGGCAATAGACATTATAGATGCCTATATCGCAAATCATCTCGCCAATACCAATGCTTCCATGATGACTCAAGCTGATGTCGAGGCGATGTACTGCTGGCATCACATAACTATTGCGTTCATGGAATGTATTCACACGCACCAAGTGGGCGAGGTAACTGTCTGCCTGATAATTGATGGTTCTATCCAAATAGGCAGGATTCTGGGAATAGTCAATATCATAGGGATCTGAGGTTACCGGATAGTAGTTGTTATATTCATCAAACATACCACTGCTAAAGGTACTGCTTGCCAATGAAGCACGCCGTCCTGTCTGGTAAGTCCATGCCGCTGAGAAATCCCAATTCTTGCTCAGGCGTTGGGTAATACTGATGCTGAAATTATGACGCCTGTCGCCTGTGGCATAAAACTCCCGACCAGCATTCAGCTCCATTCCCTCACGGTCGAAAGTGCGTAGCGACTTCGACCAGGTGTAGCTGATCATACCCATAGTATTACCTATGGTTTTCTGTGCCATCAGTTCTATGCCGAAGGCCTTGCCTTTACCTTGAGCAATCGCATCTTTCCAGCTTTTAGTTCCCATAAAGGAAGTACCATCTCGATAGTCTATCACGCCATCCAGCCATTTATAATAGCCCTCAACAGATACTTGTATGCCATTGGCAAAGTCGTGACTAAAGCCTACCGACACTTGGTCAGAAATGCCTAAGTCCATCCCTTTATAAAATGGTACCCAAATTTCCGACGGAGAAATCAGATGGCCACTGGTGAGCAGTTGCATGCCTTGGCTCATACGGGCATACGATGCTTTTAACGAAGTACTCTTCGCCAATAACAAGCGTATGGAGGCACGAGGCTCTACGGCCACCTTTGTCTCGCCATCGCTGTCATATCCCTGCACACGAAGTCCCAAGTTGGCTTTCAGCCAAGGGGTAATGCTCCAGGCATCTTCCAGAAAAGCGGCAAAGGTATTCAAACGCTGCTTGCCTGTCAGGTTGTTACTTTCAGTGACCTCAGCAAATTTATAACGATCATCTCCCAAGCCCACATTCCATACTATTTCTTCGCTCAATGCCGTCTGGCGATACTCGTAGTGATAGATATCTATCGAAGGATTGAGCTGAATGCTGCTTGCCTGCAAACCACCATGCACCTCGTGCTTGTCTTTCCAGTTATAGGACAACTCTGCTTTCGCACTTAGGTCGTTGACCTTAGAACGATAGACGGTACTATTCTCGGCATTGTTCTGTGAATAGGTTTGAGCTCCTTCTTTCCCATGATTAAAAATATCGATACCTACCCAATGCTGGGTGTTAGTGGCATAGCCCAAGCGATAATCATAGCCACTATAGGAAGCTGACACATCAAGCGTTAATGAAGGAGTAAACTTTTGTGTAAAATGCAAGCCACCCAGTATGTTGTTCCAACGATTGGTCGTTTGGCTCTGACTGGCCTTGTCGATATAGCCTTGTGCGGCACTATCGTATTCCCCTTTTTCCTCATTCCACACCCATTTGTCATATTTATAACTTTGTGTATTCTCTGTAGGTGTGGCATTGTTTTCATCATGCCCCATATAGAAGATTGCCGATAGCTTGGCTTTGTCAGAGAAAAGATGTGTTATCTTGGCATTGATGTCGAAGTAACGCATGTGACTGAAGTCGTTCATTTGTCCTGGATTGTCGTACATCACCTCTTCCAGCATGGGTTTCACGATAGCAGAGAAGTACGACATACGAGCCGCAATATTATAAGAGGTATGTCCTTTCCACAACGGGCCATCCACTTGGAAACGGGAAGCCAGCATACCAGCCGTGATGGAGGCATGGGTCTTGTTGAAGTCGCCTTCCTGCAAACTCACATCCACCACACTGGATAACCTGCCACCAAAACTGGAGGGAAAGGCGCCTTTGTATAGCACCACATCGTTCACCACATCAGCATTGATAGCAGAGGTAAAACCTTGCAAGTGTTCAGGATTGTAGAGTGTAATACCATCGATGGAGAAAAGATTCTGATCATTCTCGCCTCCTCGCACATGAATACCTGCTCGGCCTTCGCCACTCGATTGTACGCCAGGCAATCGTTGCAAGGATTTCAGCACATCCGTTTCTCCCAGCAACACAGGCATACGCTTAATCTGGTCGGCACTCAACGTATTGGCACTCATCTGCAAACTTTGTGCGCCAAAATTATGGCGCGTGCCATAAACCTTTACCTCACCCAGATTCTCCGCACTGGGTCTTAGTTGGATATTCAGCACTTGGTCGCTTTTCAGCGTCAGTTCACGGGTTTCTGAGGCATAGCCCACATAGCTGAACACCAGCTCCATCTGTCTATTGCTGGGCAAGGTAATGGTGTAATGCCCTGTACCATTGGTAGTGGTACCCGTACGTCGTTGTGTATGATACACAGTCACGCCAATCATAGGCTCTCCTGTTTGGGCATCCGTCACTTGTCCTGTAAGCACCACATTCTGGGCGCCAAGGGGCAAGAGCATCCATAATAATATAATAGGTGTAAGAAGCTTTGGTTTCATAATTTCACTTTTTAGTTATAAATAAAATGAGGTGAAGACCAACTCTGTGTTATATTTACTGCAGAAATCTGGCCTGCCATAGATGGAGGTGAAGTGACAATATCGACTCCCACATCATCTAAATCAGCCAACTCAGGATAGTATTCGATTAATGAAGGCCCACTGAAATGAATCCAGAATTTGGTTATTTGTTCACAAAAATAGCAAGTAAGGGTAAGTGTATTATCATGCCTGAACTCACCATGCATTTTTTCATCTATCCAAGTATTGAATCCATCTTTGTAAGTGCCTGATTCTTGATCGAATTTATAACCTGCAAGCTTATACTCAACCTCTTTTCCGTACCTATCAAAAGCATATACACTCACCCTTTCAGTTTCCATAGCATCTATAAAGTCTTGGGGAGGATTTTCTCCCAGATAGAGTCCAAAAACGCACTTATTAGTTTTTTGGTCGTGACTGATGGGATAAATCATTCCAATATGGAGGTTGGCTGGCATTTTCCCTTCTATGTGAAAATACTCTTCTTCAACCACAGGCTCGTCTTGATGTTTGCTACAAGCACTAAAACAAAGAATTGTTGCAAGAAATAGAAACAAGTTTCCAAATAATTTGATTGCTTTCATGGTAATTGTGTTTTTAGTTTGTGCTCAAATTTAGTCTTCCTTGTTTCTATTGACAAACAATCAAGTTTACAAATGAATATAAACAGGTTGAATAATTTTCAATCTTCCTTCAATGGGATTTACGCGAATTTGTAAACCGGTTTACAGGCACTTTTTGAATCAAAAGCTTTGGCGGATTAAAGTTGGGGATGTATCTTTGTAGAAAGAAAGAAGCATTAATTACCATGAGAAAGTTTAGCATTTTACTTTTAGCGGCATTGGCGTTAACCAACTTGCTGACTTCATGTAACAATGATACAGAAGCATTGGAAGCTTTAGACAATGAGCTCCAACTGAAAGAATTGAATCAATTAGCAGTAGAACAACGTGCGAGAAAACCAGGTAGGCCTGGCGGCAATTCGGATAATACGATGAATTATGGAGAGAAAGGGCAACATGACCGTAGAGACCTGATTATTCCAGCTGATATTTTCTATAACACCTATATCATAAACCGTTGCATAGACACTTCATTATGGATAGGCGAACTTTATTTCACCAGCAAGACCACAGATTCAGATTGGTACCGTTTCAGTTTCTACTTTGGCGAAGAAATGACTAGCGATATATGGTGGTTTTATGAATCTTTGCTGACCGTTACTGCCTATTTGAAAGATGGTACCAGCATCACTATTTATGATAAATTTGTGTTTTATTTTGACGATTTATGGAGCTTCCCTAAAGAATACATGCCTTTGCTTGAGCGCATAGACTATACTTTTTATAATTCGTGGGTGGATAATCGTTCGTTCTCTATTAAAGCAGACAACCTCGTAATACTTGATGAGGAACAATATCCCAACTTATCAATAGGTGATTTGTATGTAACAGAACACAGCCATGAGAATGGAGAATGTACCTTGAAGTTCTATTGGGGAGACGATGATAAATATACAAGAAATTGTAACATTGATGGATACCCGTTATACGTTTACTTCTGTGATTCTGAAAAATGGACAAATGGAGAGGAGATCTATTCCCTCTATACGCCCTGCTATCAGATAGGTGACACATTTACCATTCCAAGTGAGATTTGCAAACAAAGTGTCACAGTCGCATTTAAGGCGTTAAAAGGCGACTATGTGACTACCTGGCTAAAACCTTTCATTTCAGACCCTACCGTTTATTATCCAAGAAACTTTTAAACTGCCATGTTGCGTCGCTTCCTTGTCATATTGCTGATAACAGGCTTACTGGCCTTGATGACTTGTCGGCACAAGCCTTCTTATCCAGCTGCCTTATTACAAGCTGATAGTTTGACGCTAGTAGAGCCAGAAGAAGCCATATCTCTGCTAAACAGTTTGGCAAAGGATATGGAAACGGCTCCCAAGGCATCGAGGATGTATTATGATTTATTGTGCATCAAGGCAAATGATAAGGCCTACATCACCCATACATCGGATAGCCTCATCCGTCGTCTGGTAGATTACTACGAAGATGAAGGCGATAAGCAACTCTTGGCAGAGCCTACTATTATGCAGGACGAACCTATCGTGACCTCAACGATGCGCCAAGGGCATTAGACTATTTCCAAAAGAGCCTGAAGACTCAGAAAGAGAATGTCAATCCTGCCCTCTATGCGCAAATAGGAGAGATCTTCTTCGACCAGTCGCTTTTCTCAGAAGCCTTGCGGATGTATCAAGAGGCTTACCGATACGATTCAATTGCCAACGACACAGCTGGTTGTATCCTCGACTTGCGTGATATTGCCTTTACCCACAGAGTGGAACATCGTCCAGACAGTGCTTTGTTCTTTCTCAATAAGGCAGAGCAATTGGCCACTATGTCCGATGATGTTGAGATGCAAAGTCTGATCTCTGCCCAACAAGCCGCATTGATGAGCCGTATGGGGCAACATGAAGAAGCCTTGCGGTTGATAGAGAATGCTTTACCCAATGCCGGCAAAGTGGATAAATATGCTATGCTCGACATCTATGCCAACATCCTTTTGCGACAAGGTAAAGCAGAAGAGGCGCAACCCTATTTCGAGGAAATGACCAATGCCAACGATTTGCAAGTACAACTGGATGCCTATAACGGCTTGACCCGCATAGCTGCTATGAAAAAGCAGTCGGATAACTATATCGACTATTTCAACGAATACAGGGCTTTGAACGATTCATTGCGAAGAATTACCGCCACAGAATCGATTAGTCGCATGAATGCCTTGTACAACTATCAGTTGCATGAGCAGGAGAATGCCACACTCAAGATACAAAACCAACAAAAAAGAACCATCATCATCATCTTGCTTTGTGCTACCATAGTGCTGTTTGTCAGCTTGTTCAGCTACTTCCGATATCGTCGTCTTCAAATGAAACTTCGATTGGAACATGTACAGCATTTGCTAAAGATACATTTAGAGAAAGAAGACCGACAGGAGCAACAGAAGCGAATGGAGAAAGAAATACAAGACTCTGACGTGATGAAAAGAATGCTCAACCTTGTAGAAAATGGAAAACCACTTAAAGATGCTGACATCGTTGATATTGAAGAACTTCTAAATCAAGCTGCTCCGAACTTTCTGCCTTTGCTGAAACAATTGGGAGAAATGACGCCATTGGAATACCAGGTTTGTCTGCTCATCAAGATGAATCTCTCTCCTATTCAAATTGCCTCATTGATTCCACGCGATAAAAGTTCTATTTCTGCTATCCGTCGTCGTCTGTATAAAAAGATAACAGGACAAGAGGGCAGTCCTGCTGACTGGGACAACATCATTCATTCTCTTTAAGCCTTTTTTTAGTAGAAAATTTCCCCATTAAACCCTATTTAATGGAGGCATTTTCAAAAGAATGCCTCCTATCACTCGTCGGAGGCTTTGCTATGGGTCATCGCAATATCTCCCATGAGTCATCGCAGTATCTCCTATGGGGGTATGGCAGATACTGCGACGAGTGATAGCAGATACTGCGGCCAGTGGTGGCAGACTTTCCCTTCTGAAATAGCAAGCTTTACTCATAGAGATAGCAAGCTTTGCCCATAGGGTAAAGAAGCATCATGGTTATTAATGGTGGCTATTTGTCGATAAAAAAAGCCTGTTTGTCGATTTTTGTTGCAAGACAATGCAGCACCCCCTACCTTTGCAGCAAGAAAAATTGAAAATAAACAATTTCAGAGATATGAAAACAAAAAGATTATTTGGAATGACAATTCTTAGCATGGTATGCATCGCCAACCTGTTTGCTCAGGAAGGCATCGCTCCACGCCAGGAAGCATGGTCAACAGACACAACGAGAGTGGTATCCGTGCAGCCCAATCAGTGGACGCTGCAGGATTGCATCGATTATGCCTTGCAGCAGAACATCACGATTCAGCAGAACCGTCTGCAGGCTGTTAGTGCAGATATCGACGTGAAGAACGCAAAGGCTGACTTCCTGCCAAGTGTATCGGCAAGCATCAGTCAGAACGTGAGCTATCGCCCGAATGCAAACACCACAATGATGGTGATGGGTTCTGAGGTGAAGACCTCTACCAGCAAGACTTCTTACAACGGCAACTACGGTTTAAGTGCTAACTGGACAGTTTTCAATGGGAAAAGAATAAACACGCTGAAGCAGCAGAAGCTGAACAGCGAGGCAGCCGACCTGGATGTGGCAGAGAGCGAGAACAACATCATCCAGCAGATTACGCAGATTTATATACAGATTCTGTATGCTGCCGAATCAATTCAAGTAAATGAGGCTAATTTAGCCGTTAGCGAAGCCAACGCAGCACGTGGCAAGGAGTTGTTCGAGGCTGGTAGTTCATCAAAAGCTGACTATGCTCAGCTGGCTTCTCAGGTGAGCCAGGACAAGTACCAGCTGGTGAACTCACAGGCACAGCTGCAGAACTATAAGCTGCAGCTGAAGCAGTTGTTGGAGATTGACGGTGAGGAAGAGATGAACCTCTATTTGCCAACTCTGGATGATGACGACGTGCTGATTCCTCTGCCAACAAAGACCGATGTTTATAATGCTGCTCTGGCTATGCGTCCTGAGATTCAGGCAAGCAAGCTGGATGTGGAAGCTGCCGACCTGAATATCAAAGTGGCTAAGGCTGGCTATCTGCCTACCATCAGCATGAATGGCAACATCAACAGTAATAACATGAACGGTTCTGGCAAGAGCTTCGGTACCCAGCTGAGCGACAACTGGAGCAACTCTATCGGCGTGAGTGTAAGTATTCCTATCTACGACAAGCGTCAGACAAAGAGTCAGATACAGAAGGCACGCATCCAGAAGCAGACCTCAGAACTTAACCTGCAAAGTCAGCAGAAGACATTGTATAGCAATATCGAAGGCCTGTGGCTCGATGCCAACACAGCACAACAACAATATATTGCAGCTAAGGACCAGCTGAGCAGTGCACAGACCAGTTTTGACCTGGTACAGGAGCAGTTTAACCTGGGTATGAAAAATACAGTGGAACTGCTGAAAGAGCAGACTAACCTGCTGAGTGCACAGAACTCATTGCTGCAGGCTAAGTATATGGCTATCATGAACCAGCAACTGCTGAGGTTCTATGGTGGCGAGAGTATTGTAATTGGATGAAAATAATAAAAAAACTAACAATATGAAAAAGAAGACTATTATTTGGGCAGCAGTTGCCGTAGTGGCATTGCTCGTGGTTGGTTTCTGGTTGTTTGGCGGTTCTGGTAATAAGAAACAGAGTGTCAATGTGATGACTGCCCCAGCTATCAGAGGTAATGTATCAGAGTCTATCACCGCAACGGGTACCATCGAACCTGTAACTCAGGTAGAGGTGGGTGCACAGGTGACAGGTATCATTGATCGCATCTATGTAGATTACAACTCAGTAGTAAAGAAAGGCGAGCTGATTGCCGAGATTGATAAGGTGACTTTGATGAGTGACCTGAACTCACAGCAAGCTAACTATAACGGTCAGAAGGCTAACTTCGAATACCAGGAGAAGACCTACAACCGTAACAAGGCATTGCATGAGAAGCAGCTCATCAGCGATACCGATTTCGAGCAGAGCGAATATAGCTACATGAGTGCAAAGGCTCAGTACGAACAGAGCAAGGCTAACTTGGCAAAGGCTCAGCGTAACCTTTCTTATGCCACCATCTACTCTCCTATTGATGGTGTGGTGATTAACAAGGCTGTGGAAGAAGGTCAGACTGTGACCTCTGGTTTCAACACTCCTACCCTGTTTAACATCGCAGCTGACTTGACACAGATGCGTGTGATTGCCGATGTGGACGAGGCTGATATAGGTGGTATCGAGGAAGGCCAGCGTGCTACTTTCACCGTTGATGCTTATCCAGACGAGACTTTCGAGGGTACTGTAGTTCAGGTTCGCTTGGGCGAAAGCAGTGAGACAACTTCCAGCTCTGTGGTTACCTATGAGGTGGTGATCAATGCTCCTAATCAGGACCTGAAGCTGAAGCCAAGATTGACAGCTAACGTAACTATTTACAAGCAAGAAAGAAACAACGTGATATTGGTACCAAGTCGCGCCCTGCGCTTCTTCCCAACTCCTGAGACAGGTGCTACACAGATTAATGACGTGAAGTCGCCTCACAAAGTATGGACCAAGGAAGGTACTGTATATACTGCACATGAAGTGACCGTAGGTCTGACTGGCAACAGCATGACTGAGGTGGAAGGCATTAGTGAAGGTACTGAAGTAGTAACTGCAGCTACCTCTACCACACGTGAAAACAGCATGATGGAGAGAATGCCTGGTATGGGCGGTGGCGCTCCTGGTGGCGGCGGTCCTGGTGGCGGCGGTCCTGGCGGTGGTGGCCCTGGCGGTCCAATGTAAGAGAATTTAGAGTTAAGAGTTTAAAGTTGAGAGTTATGGCTAAACCAGTTATAGAATTACAAAACGTTAAGCGCAAATTCATCGTGGGTGATGAAGTGGTGAAGGCCTTGCGAGGCGTGAGCTTCACCATCAACGAAGGTGAGTTTGTGACCATCATGGGTACGTCAGGTTCGGGTAAGTCAACCTTACTAAACACACTGGGTTGCCTCGACACCCCTACCAGTGGTGAATACATCCTTGACGGAGTGCCTGTAAGAACGATGTCAAGAAGCCAGCGTGCCATCCTGCGCAACCGCAAGATTGGGTTTGTGTTCCAGAACTACAACCTGCTGGCCAAGACAACCGCAGTAGAAAACGTAGAGCTGCCGCTGATGTACAATGGTGAGGTATCTGCCACAGAAAGACGCCGTCTTGCCATTGAGGCGCTGAAGGCGGTTGGCTTGGGCGACCGCCTGGAGCACAAGTCGAACCAGATGTCTGGTGGTCAGATGCAGCGTGTGGCCATTGCCCGTGCCTTGGTGAACAACCCAGCCGTGATTTTGGCCGACGAGGCAACAGGTAACTTGGATACCCGCACTTCATTTGAGATTTTGGTTCTTTTCCAGAAGCTGCATGCTGAAGGACGTACCATTATCTTTGTGACACACAACCCTGAAATTGCTCAGTATAGCAGTCGTACCATTACCCTACGTGACGGCAAAATCAAGGATGACGTTGTGAACAACAATATATTAAATGCTGCTGATACATTGGCTTCACTGCCAATACCTGAGGATATTTAAAAACAGTAAGATTATGAATTACGTAAATCTTTTCAAGATTGCCCTCAAGGCCATCTACAACAATAAGACTCGTTCACTGCTTACCATGCTGGGTATCATCATCGGTATTGCATCAGTGATTGCCATGTTGGGATTCGGCGCAGGCACCCAGGAGCAAATCACCAACCAGATCTCCTCCATGGGTTCTAACATGATTATGATCAACCCAGGTGGTGAACGTCGTGGTGGTCAGCGTATGGATGCCAGTTCAATGCAGACCTTGAAGATGGAGGACTATGAGTCTATCCGCAACGAATGTCCGCATGTGACCTATGTAAGTCCCAGTGTATCCAGCTCAGGCCAGTTGGTGGCAGGCAACAACAACTACCCTGCATCTGTAACAGGATGTAGTACCGACTACCTGAATATCCGCCAATTGGAGATGCAAGAAGGTGACATGTTCACAGAGCAGGATGTGAAGACATCAGCTAAGGTGTGTGTCATTGGTAAGACCATTGTGGATAACCTTTTCCCTGATGAAGACCCTGTTGGCAAGACCATCCGTGTGAACCAGATTCCATTCAGAGTAGTAGGCGTATTGGTGAGCAAAGGTACCAACTCTATGGGTATGGACCAGGATGAAATTGTGTTGGCACCATTCAGCACCGTGATGAAGCGTATGCTCTCACAGAGCCACTTGAGCGGTATCCAGTGCAGTGCTACCTCAGAAGCCGACACCCAGTTGGCCATGAACGAGATAGAAGAGGTGTTGCGTCGCAACCACCGTCTGAAGGATGGTGAAGAGAACAACTTCACCCTGAGTTCTATGGAGGAAATCATGAGTACCATTTCTTCTGTAACGGGTATGATGACCTTGCTCTTGGCTGCTATCGCAGGTATCTCACTGGTAGTAGGTGGCATCGGTATTATGAACATCATGTATGTATCTGTAACTGAGCGTACCAAGGAAATTGGTCTGCGTATGTCAGTGGGTGCCCGTGGTATTGACATCTTGAGTCAGTTCCTGATAGAAGCCGTGCTGATTTGCCTTACCGGTGGATTGATAGGCATCTTATGCGGCTATGGCTTAGGCGCCTTGGTAGAGTTGTTCTCTGATCAGGTATCAGTATCCATCACCACCAGTTCAGTAATGTTGGCTTTTGGTGTCTGTGTACTGATTGGCATGTTCTTCGGCTGGTATCCAGCAAAGAAAGCTGCGAACTTAGACCCGATCGAGGCTTTGAGATACGAATAAATATTCATATCTTTGCAACACTATGCCAAAAATAGAGTTCAATAAAAAGTGGATTACACACATTGTGGTATGGGGAATCTTGTTAGGGTTCCCCTACCTCATGTTGTTACGTGGTGGTTTCAACACTTCGTTTACCGGTTACCTGTTGTTTGGTGGCTTCTGGATGGGAGTCTGGGCGTTGATTTTCTACTTGAACTATCTATGGTTGGTACCTCAGTTCATGCTCAAGCACAAGGTTCAGTGGTTCTTGCTATTGAACCTCATCATTATCTTGGGCTTCTCATTTAGCTTCCACTTGTGGGGTGAACACATGTATCAATATTTCCTTGCAAAGTTCCCAGAGGATACGGCTGAGTTTGGTGACCAGTTCTACCCTGAGTTCAGACCTCCTTTGTGGATAGAAGTTGTCAGAGACTCTTTCCCTCTGTGCATCATTGCCATTATTGCCACAGTAGTAAGGGTAAGCGAGGAGTGGCGCAAGTCAGAAGCTTCTCGTAAAGATGCAGAAAAAGCCTTGGCAGAAGCCGAGTTGCAGAACCTGCGCAGTCAGCTGAATCCTCATTTCCTGCTCAACACCTTAAATAATATCTATGCCTTGATTGCCTTTGATGCCGACAAGGCACAGGAGTCTGTGCAGGAGCTGAGTAAGCTGTTGCGTCATGTGCTCTACGAAAACAAAGACCAGTTCACCACCTTGGGCAAAGAGATGGAGTTTATTCAAAGTTACATAGAACTGATGCGCATACGCCTGAGTTCCAATGTAACGGTGGAAACCACCTACGACCTCAACGCGGATAGTAACACACCTATAGCTCCACTTATCTTCATCTCGTTGGTAGAGAATGCTTTCAAGCATGGCATTTCGCCTACTGAGCCCAGCTATATCAAGATCCGCTTCAGTGAGGTACAAGGTATGGTGCGTTGTCTTATCCAGAACAGCAACCACCGTAAGGTGGGCTACGACAAGAGTGGCAGCGGCATTGGCTTGGAGCAGGTACAAAAACGCTTGGACCTTACCTATCCAGGTAAATATACATGGAACTACGGTTTGAGCAACGATGGCAAAGAATATTCTTCTTCGCTGGAGATAAATACAAGATAACACCTTATTTATATTTATGGCAGTGATACGTTGTGCAGTGGTAGATGACGAGCCGTTGGCGTTAGGTCTGATGGCAAGTTATGTAAAGAAGACTCCTTTTCTTGAACTGGTGGGGGCCTATAGCAGCGCTGTGCAAGCCATGCAGGAGATGCACTACCATCCTGTTGACTTGGTCTTTCTGGATATCCAGATGCCGGAACTGAATGGCTTGGATTACTCCCGTATGATACCTGCCCAAACACGTGTGGTGTTTACCACTGCCTTCAACCAATATGCCTTGGATGGCTACAAGGTAAACGCTCTCGACTATCTACTCAAGCCTATCTCCTACCCCGACTTCCTGCAAGCGGCCAACAAGGCACAGGAATGGTTTAAATTGGTTGAGCAAAGTAAGCAACCAGAAAAGACCGAAAAGGAGAATGACATACAAAGCATCTTCGTCAAAAGCGACTATAAGCTCATCCAAATTGAGTTGAAAAACATCCTTTATGTGGAAGGGCTGAAGGACTACGTGAAAATTTACGAAGAAAATGCCACGAGGCCTGTGATGTCACTGATGAGCATGAAAGCCATGGAAGATATGCTGCCATCAGACCGTTTTATAAGAGTGCATCGTTCGTATATCGTTCAGAAAGAAAAAATTAGGATTATCGAGCATAATCGTATTGTTTTCGGTAACACCTACATTCCCATAGGGGATAGCTACAAGCAGTCTTTTCAAGACTTCTTAAATAAACGAAGCTAACTAAAAAATACCTCATTTTTATTTTGTGGTTTAACACAAAAGACCTATCTTTGCACAAAATTTATGTATTTGTGCAATAAATAACATGGAACAAGGTTTTTTGCAGTTAATTGAGAATTCGATTAAAAAGAACTGGGACTTAGATGCCCTGACCGATTATAATGGTGCCACATTGCAATATAAGGATGTGGCACGAAAGATTGAAAAAGTACATATCTTCCTCGAAGAGGCCGGTGTGAAGAAAGGCGACAAGATTGCCATTTGCGGTAGGAACTCTTCTCATTGGGGAGTAACTTACCTGGCCATTCTTTCCTACGGAGCCATTGTAGTCCCTATCCTTCATGAGTTCAAAGCCGACAACATACACCATATCGTGAACCACTCCGATGCCCGTATGTTGTATGTGGGCGACAGAGTATGGGAAGACCTCAACGAGCAGGAGATGCCCAAGTTGGAAGGTATCATACTGATGACCGACTTCTCTGTACTGGTAGCTCGCAACAAGAAACTGCTTCATGCACGTGAGCATCTGAATGAAATCTTCGGCAAGAAATATCCTAAGAACTTCCGTCCTGAGCATGTGGATTACTATAAGGAGCAGAGTCCTGATGAACTGGCCATGATCAACTACACATCTGGTACCACCAGCTCTTCTAAGGGTGTGATGATCCCCTACCGTGCCTTATGGTCAAACATGGCCTTTGCTGAGAGTGTGCTCGACTTGTTCCCTGGCGACAAGGTGGTAAGTATCTTGCCTATGGCTCATACCTTCGGCATGTCGTTCGAATTCCTGTATGAGTTTGTAGTAGGATGCCACGTATATTTCCTCACCCGCATTCCTTCTCCAAAGATTATTGCTCAAGCATTTGCCGAAGTGAAGCCTCGTATCATAATTGCAGTGCCTCTGGTGGTGGAAAAGATTATCAAGAAGAAGGTATTGCCACAGTTGGAAAAGAACATCTGGGCACAGCTGATGCTGAACCTGCCGGTACTGAGCGACATCGTGAAGAAGCGCATCTGCGACCAGGTAACGGCTGGTTTCGGTGGCAACTTTATCGAGGTCATCATGGGCGGTGCACCACTTAACAAAGAAGTGGAGTCATTCCTCCGTTCCATCAACTTCAAATATACCGTGGGCTACGGTATGACTGAATGTGCACCTATCATCTCTTACGAGGGATGGGAAAAATACAAACCTTATTCTTGCGGTAAGGCAGCTCCACGCATGGAAATCAAGATCGACTCCCCTGACCCACAGAACATCCCAGGCGAAATCCTTACCAAGGGTATGAACGTGATGTTGGGCTATTACAAGAACGAAGAAGCCACCAAGGCGGTGCTCACTCCTGACGGATGGCTGCATACCGGCGACCTGGGTGTGCTGGATGCAGACGGCAACCTCACTATCCGCGGACGTTCTAAGAATATGATCTTGGGTCCTGATGGTCAGAATATCTATCCCGAGGAAATTGAGAGCCAGTTGAGTAGTATGCCTTATGTAGCTGAGTGTATTGTCGTTCAGCAGGAAGGCAAACTGGTGGGCTTGGTATATCCTGATTTCGACCTTGCCAACAAGGAAGGTATCGTGAATGGCAAGATGGCAACGGTGATGGAAGAAAACCGCGTACTGCTGAACCAGAAGTTGCCTAACTACTGCCAAATTCAAAAGATCAAGATCTTCTACGAGGAATTTGAGAAGACTCCGAAGAAATCTATCAAACGTTACCTCTACCAAAACGCATAAAGAAAAGGCTCCCAATCGGGAGCCTTTATTTTTCGAGCCGAAATAGATGTGTGTAGGCGACATATCTGCTCGCAGTCAGTCGCCGGCACATCTATTCGGCGAGGTTGTCGTTAGTCTCTCCTAAAGATATCCCTCGTATAGACCTTCTCCTGAACATCATCTAGGCAAGCATCGTAGCGATTGGCAATGATAGCCTGACTATCCCTCTTAAACGCTGCAAGGTCATTTACCACCTTACTGCCAAAGAAAGTAGTGCCATCAGGCAAAGAAGGTTCATATACTATCACTTCGGCACCCTTCGCCTTGATGCGCTTCATGATACCCTGAATACTGCTCTGTCGGAAATTATCGCTGTTACTCTTCATCGTGAGGCGATACACCCCAATCATACAATGACGCTCCTCCATTGGATTATAGTCGCCACGATTGTAATAGTCGTAATACCCAGCCATGTGCAACACCCTGTCAGCTATAAAATCCTTACGGGTACGGTTACTGTCCACAATGGCCTGAATAATTGTCTGCGGCACATCGGAATAGTTGGCCAACAGCTGCTTGGTATCTTTAGGCAAGCAGTAACCACCATAACCAAACGACGGATTGTTATAGTGATTGCCGATGCGGGGATCTAAGCATACACCATCAATGATGGATTGTGTGCTTAATCCTTTCATCTCGGCATAGGTATCCAGTTCGTTGAAGAAACTTACTCGCAGAGCCAAGAAGGTATTGGCAAACAGCTTCACTGCCTCCGCCTCGGTAAAGCCCATGAACAATGTAGGGACGTCTTTCTTCAAAGCACCTTCCAGCAGCAGGTCGGCAAAGGTATGGGCGGCCTCCATCAAACGAGGGTCATTCTTATCGGTACCAACGATGATACGACTTGGATAGAGGTTGTCATACAACGCCTTGCTCTCACGAAGGAACTCGGGGGAGAAAAGGATATTCTTGCTGCCCGTACGCTGACGGATACTATCTGTATAACCCACAGGGATGGTAGATTTTATTACCATAAAGGCTTGTGGGTTCACCTTCATCACCAAAGAGATAACTGCCTCCACGGCACTGGTATCGAAGAAATTCTTCATGCTGTCGTAGTTGGTGGGAGCAGCTATCACCACAAAATCGGCATTGCGATAAGCCTCTTCTGCATCTAGGGTGGCCATTAGCCTCAACGGTTTAGTAGCAAGATACTCTTCTATCTCCTTATCTACAATAGGCGACTTACGATGATTGATCATCTCCACCTTTTCAGGCACGATATCTACTGCCGTCACGTCGTGATGCTGGCTCAACAAAGTGGCAATACTCAAACCCACATAACCTGTTCCGGCTACTGCTATCTTTATATCTTTCATAGCTATGATTCTTTTATGGATGCAAAGGTAATGGTTTTTCTTTTATTTCGCAAGTATATTCTTACGATACCACCTTGCAAACCAAATGATGGCAACAATCAAGACGCAACCACCTATGCCGTAGGATATCAAACTGTCAAAACCAAAAGCGATGGGTGAAATCAGTAGGAAAGTGGTACACACGAATGTCATGAACAAGGCGGGTATCAGCGTGATAAAATAGGGCTTATGCTGCTGGGCCAAGTAAACTGTAAAAGCCCACAGGGTAAAGATGGACAAAGTCTGGTTGGCCCAACCAAAATAATTCCAAATGACATTGAAACCGTCTGCGTCAGCAATATTGAACCATAGCACCAATATCGTGACGGCAAACAAAGGAACACTGATAAGCAAACGATTGGTAATGCTTCTTTGACTTAAATGAATAAAATCAGCGATAATCAATCGGGCACTGCGCATAGCGGTATCACCCGTAGAGATAGGAGCTGCTACCACACCCATCAAAGCAAGGATGCTACCAAACACACCTAACCAACTTTTTGACACAATATTTACTATCTGAGGCGCACTGGCTGATGTATCAGCACCAAGTTCTGCTGCTCCGCCTCCATAGAAGAAATAAGAAGCCACAGTGGCCCAGATGAGTGCTATAATACCTTCGGTAATCATGGCGCCATAGAACACGGGACGGCCCAATTTCTCATGCTTGATGCAACGAGCCATCAACGGACTCTGGGTAGCATGAAAACCACTGATGGCACCGCAGGCAATCGTGATAAATAAAGTAGGTACGATGGGCCCCATCTTGCTATTTCTATTCTCTAATCCATCCCATATCTCGGGCAGGTCGGGCATCTTCAAAACTAATCCTATCAACACTGCTACTGCCATAAACATCAGAGCAAAAGCAAACAGAGGATAAACCTTGCCAATAATCTTATCGATAGGCATCATGGTAGCAATGAAATAATAAACAAAGATAATCACCGCCCACATCATGAAACTGCCAGTCATACCCGACAAGATAATAGCAGGACTATACACGAAAACAGCACCCACCATGATCAGCAGCAGAATGGTGAATAACAACATCACTCTCTTGGTGCGATTACCCAAGTATTTGCCTATGATTTCCGGATAGCCCACCCCTTCATTACGAATAGATATCATGCCACTGAGATAATCGTGGGTGGCTCCTGCGAAGATACATCCAAAAACTATCCACAGATAGGCCGAAGGACCAAACATAGCACCCATGATAGAGCCAAAGATAGGACCCGTACCGGCTATGTTCAGGAACTGAATCATATAGATTTTCCACAATGGCATCGGGATATAATCCACACCGTCGTGAATCTTCAAGGCAGGTGTACGATGGTTGTGGGGACCAAACACACTTTCCACAAACTTACCATACAGCACATAGCCCAAAATCAAAGCCAAAAGGGATAGAAAAAAAGTAATCATAATAACAAATACCTATTGCTTATCTATAAAACTTTGCAAAATTAATAGATAGAATCGGAATTATGAAACAATTTAATAGAAAAGTGTCAAATTCTCCGATTAACTTGGTTATCCTAAAAGATTGCACTATCTTTGTGCCACAAAACTTACTGGCATGAAAGCAAAAGCACTCATTATACTATTCCTGTTCTGCCATCTGCTCTCAATGGCACAGGCCCCTACCCCCAAACATGAAGTGAGGGCAGCATGGATTACTGCTGTCTATGGTTTGGACTGGCCAAAGACAAAAGCTACCAATGCAGACGGCATCCGACGACAGAAAGCAGAGCTGTTAGATATCCTCGACAAACTGAAAATGGCCAACTTCAACACCGTACTTTTTCAGACCCGCACACGTGGCGATGTGATATATAAATCGGCCTACGAACCCTATAACTCAATATTGACAGGCAAAGTGGGTGGTGACCCTGGCTACGACCCTTTGACTTTTGTGGTAGAAGAATGCCATAAGCGAGGCATGGAGTGCCATGCATGGATTGTGGCTATCCCCCTGGGCAACCGAACCCATGTAAATGCTTTGGGCAATCATTCGGTCACCAAGAAAAGACCTGGCATTGCCGTTGCCTACAAGCGTGAGTATTTCCTCAACCCGGGGCACCCCGACACCAAGAAATACCTGATGGATATCACCCGCGAAATTGTGCAGAACTACGATGTAGATGGTGTGCACTACGACTACCTGCGATACCCTGAAAACTCGCCCCAATTTCCAGATAGCAAGGAGTTTCGCAAATATGGCAATGGTCGTGACATCAACCAATGGCGCAGAGACAACATCACAGAGATTGTGCGTACTATTTACAATGGCGTGAAAGCGCTGAAGCCTTGGGTCAAGGTCAGTACCAGTCCGGTGGGCAAGTACGACGACACCACGCGTTACCCCTCACGTGGCTGGAACGCCTACAATGCCGTGAAGCAAGATGTGGTTGGCTGGATGGGCGAAGGCATACAAGACCAGATTTACCCAATGATGTATTTCAAGGGCAACAATTTCTATCCTTTTGCCCTCGATTGGAAGGAGCAGAGCAATGGCCGACAGGTGATTCCCGGCTTGGGTATCTATTTCCTCGATCCTAAGGAGGGCGACTGGGACATTCGTGAGATAGAGCGACAGATTATGTTCAGCCGCAGCAATGGCTTGGCCGGACAAGCTCACTACCGTGTAAAATACTTGATGGACAATGTGCAAGGGCTATACGACCTGCTGACCAACGAACTATATACAGCTCCTGCCCTGCCCCCTGCTACGCCTTGGTTGGACCAAGTGGCACCTACCGCTCCTCAAAACTTACAGGTAACGACAGATGCAGAGGGTTATACTACTTTGAAGTGGGAGGCAGCTACGGATAACGACCCCAAGAATGCACCCATGTATATTGTGTATGGTTCCAACACGTATCCCGTTGACACCAGTAACCCTGCCAATATCATTGCCCAAAGGGTACAAGGAACGGACTACACCTACGCCCCCATCTTCCCCTGGAACAAAAAGACATGGTTTGCTGTAACGGCCATCGACCGTTATGGCAATGAGAGCGAAGCGGTACAACTAAAGCAATAACAATACATCCTCGCCGGTTGGGGGGATGTTTTATACGATGATATAGGCAAGGTTCACTGAATTGGGCGTAACAGGAACTAAGGGCAGGAAGCCACGCTGTAACTTGCCTTGCTGGATGTGCAACGGAGCGTTGGCCTGATTTTCTTTTACAAAACATTGCAGTTCGTCGGGCGTTCGGAAATGTTGGATCATAAACCTGCCTTGAGCCTGCTTGACTAAGAAGCGGTCTTTAATGACACGGGCTACATAGCCCATGGTATGGCGATAGTTGATTTCCACACAAGGGTGAATGCACATGCCATCGGGTTCCTGACAAATCATCATATCTACTCCTACGTAGCCCTTGTAGCCCTGTTGAGCCAGGAAAAGACTTACAATATGCAACGTCTTCTCTAACGATGTCTTTGGCACATACTCGACGAGTTTATTTTCAATCTCCTCATTGCTAAGCAAAGCATTGCCTCGATAGGCCCCTTTCTTGTCGGTATCGAACAAAGAATAGCCCAAAAAGCTAAGAGGATGATCGGGTGCATCATCCACCAAAAACTCCATGGCGAAATCCTGCACCTTATTGTATATAGGCATCATCGTGACATATCCCTGGTTGCCTATCACCCGTTGGCACCAGTTCTTGTCACGTGTATCGAATGATTCACGGCACCACAACAGGCCCTTGCCACTGCTCGACCAAGGTTCCTTGAACACCACCCCTCCTTGGTCTTTCAGCAAATTGAAATAGTGTTCGCAATAGGCCGTATCGGTCACATTACGTGAAATACCACAGAAATCAGGGTCGCTCTCAAACTGCTCCAACAGCAAGCCTACCATCTTGCGTTGCGAGAGCTGGCGACGAGCATCAAGTGCTGCATCATCAGGTAAATATGCCTCCAAAATGCCTGCCCGATGAAGCATATTGCGGAACGATGGGTTCCATCCCCATGGACGGACTTCGAGAGGCTCAGTTACCATTGGGGAGTCTGTCATATTGCTTTGGGCAAACAATGATTTAAGTTCAAATAATGGGAGTAGCTTTATATCAAGTCCGAAATGTGCTGTCATCTCTTCCAGAAACGACTGGTTGTACGTCTGGTCTGCCAGTACATAGCTGCCTGGCTGGGCATACCATACAGGTAGCATGGCCAGGTCATTGATCATCTGGCGTACCCCTTCCGTCGGGGTATAGTTACCTTTGCCATTGGCCAACGCCAAATCAGTATCAGGATTGAAGATATATAGCACCATTTCTGAAAGATTCTAATTTCGGTCATAAAGATAGTTAATATTTTGCATTCTCCGCTTTGATAATAGGCAAAAAAGAGCTATATTTGCAACTTGAAAAAAATGAACGAGTAATAAACAATTAATAAACAAAAACAAAAATTATGGCTAAAGAGAAAAAATTCATTACTTGTGATGGTAACGAAGCTGCTGCTCACATTGCGTATATGTTTACCGAAGTGGCTGCTATCTACCCTATCACACCGTCATCTACCATGGCTGAGCATGTGGATGAGTGGGCTGCTGCTGGCAGAAAGAACATCTTCGGCGAAACCGTAAGCGTACAGGAGATGCAGTCAGAAGGTGGCGCTGCAGGTGCCGTTCACGGTTCACTGCAGGCTGGTGCACTGACCACCACCTTTACGGCTTCACAGGGTTTGCTGCTGATGATTCCTAACATGTACAAGATTGCAGCTGAGAACCTCCCATGCGTATTCCACGTTTCTGCTCGTACACTGGCTTCTCATGCCCTGTGTATCTTCGGCGACCACCAGGATGTGATGGCTTGCCGTCAGACAGGTTTCGCTATGTTGGCAGAAGGTTCAGTACAGGAGGTGATGGACCTCGCAGGTGTGGCTCACTTGTCAGCATTGACAGCTCGTCTGCCTTTCCTGAACTTCTTCGATGGCTTCCGTACCTCTCATGAGATCCAAAAGATTGAGAAGATTGAGAACGACGACCTGGCTCCGCTTATCGACCGTGAGGCATTGGCAGAGTTCCGCAAGAAGGCGTTGAACCCAATGAAGCCTGTAATGCGTGGTATGGCTGAGAACCCTGACCACTTCTTCCAGCACCGTGAGGCAAGCAATGGTTTCTATACAAACGTTCCTGCTGTTGTTCAGCATTACATGGACGAAATCGCTAAGATTACCGGTCGCTCATATCACTTGTTCGACTACTATGGTGACCCAGAGGCTGAGCGCGTAATCGTGGCTATGGGCTCTGTTACCGAGTGTATCCGTGAGGTGGTTGACCACCTGCGTGCTCAGGGCGAGAAGGTGGGTCTGGTAGCTGTTCACCTGTTCAACCCATGGTCTGCTAAGGACTTGTTGGCAGCTATGCCTAAGACTGCTAAGCGCATTGCTGTTCTGGACCGTACCAAGGAACCAGGAGCTGCTGGCGATCCTCTCTATATGAATGTGAAGGATTCATTCTATGGTGCTGCTGATGCTCCTGTTGTCGTTGCTGGCCGTTATGGTCTGGGCTCAAAGGACACTACTCCTGCTCAGATGATTGCCGTATTCAAGAACCTGGCATTGCCACAGCCTAAGGATCATTTCACTGTAGGTATCGTGGATGATGTTACTTTCACTTCTCTCCCACAGGAAGAAGAGATTGCTCTGGGTGGCGACGGCATGTTCGAGGCTAAGTTCTATGGCTTAGGTGCTGATGGTACCGTAGGTGCTAACAAGAACTCTGTGAAGATTATTGGTGACAACACCAACAAGCACTGTCAGGCTTATTTCGCTTATGACTCTAAGAAGTCTGGTGGTTTCACCTGCTCTCACCTGCGTTTCGGCGACTCTCCAATCCGTTCAACCTACTATGTTAACACACCTAACTTCGTGGCTTGCCACGTTCAGGCATACCTCCACATGTATGATGTAACCCGTGGTCTTCGCAAGAATGGTTCATTCCTGCTGAACACCGTTTGGGATGCTGAGGAATTGGCTGCAAACTTGCCCAACCGCGTAAAGAGGTATTTCGCTAAGAACAACATCACTGTTTATTATATCAACGCTACCAAGATTGCTCAGGAGATTGGTTTGGGCAACCGTACCAACACCATCCTGCAGAGTGCATTCTTCCGTATTACGGAGGTTATTCCTATCGACTTGGCTATCGAGCAGATGAAGAAGTTCATCGTGAAGTCATACGCTAAGAAAGGCGAGGATGTGGTGAACAAGAACTATGCAGCTGTTGACCGTGGTGGTGAATATCACACCCTGACTATCGACCCAGCATGGGCTAACTTGCCAGACGATCCTAAGCCAGTGAACGACGACCCAGCATTCATCAACGAGGTGGTTCGTCCTATCAACGCTCAGGATGGTGACCTGTTGCCAGTATCTGCTTTCAAGGGTATTGAAGACGGTACTTGGTACAGCGGCACCGCTAAGTATGAGAAGCGTGGTGTAGCTAACTTTGTTCCTGTATGGAATTCTGAGAACTGTATCCAGTGTAACAAGTGTGCATTCGTTTGTCCTCACGCAGCTATCCGTCCGTTCGTTATGGATGCTGACGAGGCTGCCGGCATCGATGCTGCTAAGCTTGACGTTCTGGCTCCTGCTCAGATAAAGGGCATGAAGTTCCGTATTCAGGTGGATGTTCTCGACTGCTTGGCTTGTGGCAACTGTGCTGATGTTTGCCCAGGCAAGAAGGGTGAGAAGGCACTGAAGATGGTTGCATTTGATCCTGAAGCTGAGGATATGAAGAAGGAAGCTGCTAACTGGGAATACTGCGTGAAGAAGGTTTCTAGCAAGCAGAATCTGGTGGATATCCAGCAGACTCCTAAGAACTCACAGTTCGCACAGCCTCTGTTCGAGTTCTCTGGCGCTTGCTCAGGTTGCGGTGAGACTCCTTACGTGAAGCTGATTTCTCAGTTGTTCGGCGACCGTCAGATTGTGGCTAACGCAACTGGTTGCTCTTCTATCTATTCAGGTTCTGTACCATCTACTCCTTATACCACCAACGCTGAGGGTCGTGGTCCTGCATGGGCTAACTCTCTGTTCGAGGACTTCTGCGAGTTTGGCTTGGGTATGACTTTGGCTAACGAGAAGATGCACCTGCGTCTGACAGAAACGATGCTGGCAGCTATCGCTGACGAGAACGTGCCAGCAGAAGCTAAGGCTCTGTTCCAGGATTGGGTAGATAACCAGAACGACCCAGCCAAGACCAAGGAGCTGTACAAGCAGATTGTTCCTATGGTAGAGGCTAACAAGGACAAGTGCAAGTATTGCGCAGTAATCGCAGAGTTCCAGAACTACCTCGTGAAGCGTAGTCAGTGGATTATAGGTGGTGACGGTGCTTCTTACGATATCGGTTACGGTGGTCTCGACCACGTGATTGCTTCTGGCAAGGATGTCAATATCCTCGTTATCGATACTGAGGTTTACTCTAATACTGGTGGTCAGTCATCTAAGGCTACTCCAATCGGTGCTATCGCTAAGTTTGCTGCTGCTGGTAAGCGCGTTCGCAAGAAAGATCTTGGTTTGATGGCTACTACTTACGGTTATGTATATGTAGCTCAGATTGCAATGGGTGCTGACAACAACCAGACTCTGAAGGCACTGCGTGAGGCTGAAGCTTATCCAGGCCCATCACTTATCATCGCTTACGCTCCATGTATCAACCATGGTCTGAAGGCTGGTATGGGTAAGAGTCAGGCTGAGGAAGCTAAGGCTGTTGAGTGTGGTTACTGGCATCTGTGGCGCTACAACCCAGCTCTGGAAGCTGAGGGTAAGAACCCATTCACCTTGGATAGCAAGGAGCCTAAGTGGGAAGGTTTCAAGGACTTCCTGAAGGGTGAGGTTCGCTATGCATCCGTGATGAAGCAGTATCCTGCAGAGGCTGACGAGCTGTTCCAGGCTGCTGAGGACAACGCAAAGTGGCGTTACAACAGCTACAAGCGTCTTGCTCAGAACAACTGGGGCGCTGAAGTGAAGGAATGATCCTGATTTCTTTCTTCCGAAGAAGAAAGGAATTTTAGAGCTCAGAACAACTGGGGCGCTGAAGTGAAAGAGTAAATCTTTACTACAATAATTAATGGTGGCGAGGCTGATGCTTCGCCACTGTTTTTATGTGGATGCTTTGGCAGTCTGCAAAATATTGAGTATTTTTGCGACTAATAAAAGAAAAAGATATGCAAAGCGAGAGCAAGGTGATATTCGAACGCAATAGCGTGGAGTTTGTAACGGTTGCAGCTCAATACTGCCAGTTTCTGGAGAATGTAGAGGGTATGGAACGTGAGGAGTTTGTAGATACCATTCTGAAGATGTTACCCCTACTCTACGTTAAGGCGTTGTTATTGCCAGAGATGGAGTTGATGGATGATGATGACGCATTGGAGACCTGCGTGACCGAAGAAACCTACAGTATGATGAATGCCCAACTGGCCGACATCATGGGTGATCGAGACGACTACCTGGATGTATTTGTGGAGGATATGAAGTATAGCGACCAACCTGTGACTCGCTATATCTCTGAAGGGTTGGCTGATATCTACCAGGACATCAAGGATTTCGTGTTTGTATTCCGGCAAGGAGTGAACCGTAACATGCACAATGCCCTTGCCACTTGTCAGGAAAACTTCAAGCTCTATTGGGGACAGAAACTGGTAAACACCCTGCGTGCCTTGCATGAAGTGAAATTTGAAATGCACAGAGATGATGATAATTAAAAACAGGACTACAAAGGAAGAGATAAACGAGATGCCGAAGGTGGAATATCCTGGGGAGATCTTCGTCATCAATACACCAGAACAGGCCGACATGGCTGTAAGATATCTCAGTCAGTTTCCTCTGTTGGGTATCGACACAGAAACACGTCCATCGTTCAAAAGAGGCGAAAACCACAAGGTAGCATTGCTGCAACTGGCTACTGAAGAGCGTTGCTACCTGTTTCGCCTGAATAAGTTCGGTTTAACCATCCCCCTTATTCAGCTATTGGAGAGTCCCCGTGTTGCCAAGGTAGGCATCTCTCTCAAGGACGATTTTTACATGCTACATAAATGGATGCCGTTTGAGCCTCAAAATGTAATCGAACTACAAACCTTTGTGCAGGACCTTGGTATTAGCGATATGTCGTTGCAGAAAGTCTATGCCAACTTATTTGGCAAAAAAATATCCAAGTCTCAACGACTGTCTAATTGGGAAGCAGATGAGCTGACCATCCCTCAACAGCATTATGCCGCTATCGACGCATGGGCATGCATACAAATTCATAAAAAGGTGGAAGAGCTGAAAGAAACGGGCGATTACGAACTCGTTATCGTTCCCGAGCCTACCCCCGTTGAAGCAATTATTCAAGAAACTACCAATTAATCGATATGAGTAACGTCTATCTTAAATCAGGCAAGGAGGAGTCGCTAAAGCGTTTTCATCCCTGGGTATTCTCTGGAGCTATCAGTCGTATAGAAGGCAATGTGCAGGAAGGTGACCTCGTGGAGGTGTTCACCGCGCAGCGAGAATTCATCGCCAGGGGGCATTACCAAGTGGGAAGCATCATGGTACGCGTACTGACATTTGATGAGCACGAAACCATCGACGACAACTTTTGGTGCCATCGCTTGCAAGAAGCATATCTCAAGAGGGTTGCCATCGGCATTGCTGTATGTGCCGAAAACAACACCTATCGTTTGGTACATGGTGAAGGCGACAACCTGCCCGGGCTGGTTATCGACATTTATGGTCGTACGGCCGTGATGCAGGCTCATTCAGCAGGCATGCACTTCCAACGCATGAAGATTGCACAGGCCCTGATGAAGGTAATGGGCGGGAAGATTGACCATATTTATTATAAGTCGGACACCACTCTGCCCTACAAGGCCGAGTTAGGACAAGAAAATGGTTTTTTGGTGGGTGGTAGCAAGGAAAACATTGCTACTGAATATGGACTGAAGTTCCACATCGACTGGCTGAAAGGACAGAAGACAGGCTTCTTTGTTGACCAACGCGAGAACCGTTCGCTGCTGGAGCACTACTCACAGGGCAGAAACGTACTCAACATGTTCTGCTATACAGGAGGTTTCTCTGTCTATGCCTTGCGTGGAGGGGCCTTGCGGGTAGATTCTGTTGACAGCTCTGCCAAGGCCATCGAACTGACCAAACAGAATGTGGCACTTAATTTTCCTGAGGACGAAAGGCATCATGCATACGCCGAGGATGCTTTTAAATTCCTCGATGAGATGGAGAAAGACGAATACGACCTGATTATTCTCGACCCGCCTGCCTTTGCCAAGCACCGCGACGTGCTGCGCAATGCTCTGCAGGGCTACAGGCGCCTCAATGCCAAAGCATTTGAGAAGATCAAGCATGGCGGTATTCTGTTCACCTTCTCTTGCTCTCAGGCTGTGAATAAAGATCAGTTCCGGACTTCTGTCTTCACGGCAGCCGCTGCTTCAGGACGCAAAGTGAGTATCTTGCACCAACTTACACAGCCAGCCGACCATCCAGTGAATATTTATCACCCAGAAGGTGAATACCTCAAGGGACTGGTGCTTTATGTAGAGTGAGGAAGAAAACTCCATGAACAGCTGCTTTACGTAGAGTAAAAGCTTAAATAGTGTTAAATTAAGTGCGTTTTTTGCCAATATTTATGTTACATAACATAAAAATGCTTACTTTTGCACTGTGTTTTTCATGGTATTAGATTTAAGGTTGATAAAGATTGGGTGTCTGTGATAGATACCCTTCTTTTTTTATGTCCAGTTTGGTGGCGTTTTCCTATAAAAGCACTATCTTTGCACCAATAAAACCTAATACGATGAATCTGAAAGTACGACTTATCATCATGAACTTCCTGCAGTTCGCTGTGTGGGGAGCATATCTCACCTCAATGGGTAGTTATCTGGCCAGTGCAGGTCAAGGTGCACATATTGGTACGTTCTACGCCATGCAGGGCATTACCAGCATCTTTATGCCAGCTTTGATGGGCATTGTAGCCGACCGATGGATACCGGCACAGAAGATGATGGGTATTTGTCACTTCATATCCAGTAGCTTTTTGCTGGGGTTGGCATATTATGCCATGCAGACGGGCACAGATACCAACTTTGGCGTATTGATAGGTCTGTTTACAGTGGGTATCGGTTTTTACATGCCATCGCTCTCACTTTCCTACTCTGTAGCTTACAATGCGTTGGAGAAAGCAGATATGGACACGATAACGGCATTCCCTCCCATCCGTATTTTCGGTACTGTAGGTTTTATCTGCACCATGTTATTTGTGGATTTATTAGGCTACCAAACCACCTACATGCAGTTTGTAGTGTCAGGTGTGTTAGGCATCCTGTTGGGATTCTTCTCAATGACATTGCCCGAGTGCCCTATCAACAAGAGCAGTGAAAAGAAGACATTGGCAGATGCTTTGGGACTGAAGGCTTTCAGTCTGTTCAAAAATCGCACCATGGCTACCTTCTTAATCTTCTCCATGCTGTTGGGTGTGGCGCTACAGTTGAGCAACAGCTATGCCAATCCGTTCATTACCAGTTTCCAAGGCATGCCTGAATTTGCCAATACCTTTGGTGCCAACCATGCCAATGCACTGATTTCCCTTTCACAGTGTTCTGAGACATTGTGCATCCTGCTCATACCCTTCTTCCTGAAACGTTTAGGCATTAAGAAGGTGATGCTGATGGCCATGCTGGCATGGGTATTCCGCTTCGGCTTGTTTGGCGCAGGTAACCCTGGTGGTGGTGTATGGATGTTCATTCTATCCATGATAGTTTATGGCGTGGCTTTCGACTTCTTCAATGTGTCTGGCTCGCTGTTCGTTAACAAGTCCACCCACAACAGTATGCGAAGCAGTGCCCAAGGACTGTTTATGCTGATGACCAACGGTATTGGTGCTACAATTGGTACACTGGGTGCACAAAACATCGTGAACTTTTATACGGAAAATGTAGATGGTAAGATGCAAGGCGACTGGAGCAGCGTATGGTACATCTTTGCAGCCTACTCGCTGGTCATCGCCATCCTGTTTGCCATCTTCTTCAAATATGATTTCAAACCCGAGAAGAAAGCCAAGTAAGTTGTTTTTGATAAAAACCATGCACGTTTTCTACACACCCGATATTGATGGTTCGATGGTCAACGGCCAGTTGCCCGAGGAAGAGGCCGCTCACGCCATCCGTGTATTGCGTTTGCAACCAGGCGACGAGGTAATGCTCACCGATGGTAAAGGGTGTTTCTACAAGGCTGAAATCAGCGTATGCGACAAAAAACACTGCATGGTTCATGTAGTGGAGAAGCAACCACAGGCACCTCTGTGGAAGAATCATATCCATTTGGCTGTGGCACCTACCAAGAACATGGATCGCATGGAGTGGCTCGCCGAGAAAGCCACAGAGATAGGTCTGGATGAGATCACCTTCCTCGATTGCCGCTATTCTGAGCGTAAGGTCATCAAAACTGAACGCATTGAGAAAATCCTGGTTTCTGCCATCAAACAATCACTGAAAGCCCGGTTGCCTATCCTACATGGCATGACAGACTTCACTCTGTTTGTCAGTCAGCCCTTTAACGGACAGAAATTCATTGCTCACTGCTACAAAAACCAGCGTCAGGAGTTGAAAGACATCCTGCTGCCTGGCCAGGATGCCGTAGTGCTGATTGGTCCTGAAGGTGATTTCAGCGAGGAAGAAGTTAGTTTGGCTTTGAATCACGGCTTTGTACCCATCAGTTTGGGTCCTTCACGCTTGCGCACCGAGACAGCAGCTCTCGTTGCCGTCCATACCCTCAATCAAGCAAATTATTAGCACCGCTATTGCAATAAAAAGTTATACGCAAATAAGCCCTTCCTTCTGGTGTCATTACCGCTGGCTATCTAGTCATCATTTCTTTTTCCACCCATTCTTCTCCATCAATGATGTAGCTATCAGTGCCAATAATCTTGAAACCAACGGACTCATAGCAATGGAGAGCCGATGGGTTATTATCGAATACACCAAGCGATATCTTCTTGGCTCCATACTCCTGTTTTGCTTTCTGAATAGCCAGTTGCAACATCTGTTTACCATAGCCTTTACCTCGAAGCTGATCATCTACGATGACGAATCCTAAACGAATAACGGTTTTGGATGGATCAGGATAGCGAAGCATGATATGTCCAACGATTTTGCCATCATCGTCGATGGCAGTAAAGGGGAATACATTCTTTGCTGTATATTGCGCTGCCATATCTTCAGGCTTTGGAGGATACACAGGATACCTGTCTGCACTCCATTTACGGAAGGCTGTCTTATCCTTTATCCATGAAAGGATCGTCGGCGCATCACTAAGTGTAAAAGGTCTTAATTCCATATTTCATTTTAGTACTTTTGACAATGCAAAAGTACATAAGGTTGCATAATTAGCCAAACTTCTGGGATAAACTGCGTAAAAAAGGGACGAATGACGTGTAATAAGTAGGCAGAAAAGTATTATATTTGGGGCAAAATAAATCTACATAAAGATGATAAAAAAACTAATAATCATTGTTTGGGCGTTTCTTTCCCTAACAGTTTCATCAGTTCAAGCCCAAGAAGCTAATTATGATGAGTCTAAGGTGGGTACCTATACCCTACCCGAGGCATTGACCACATTTAATGGTCACAAAGTTACCACAAAGGAGCAGTGGGAGCAAGTACGCCGACAAGAAATACTGAAGCTTTTCCAAGACAATGAGTACGGCATTTTGCCTGAAACCGACATCCAGAAAAGCTACCGTATTGTAGAAGAAAGCGACGATGCCCTTGGAGGAAAAGCGATTCGCCGTCAGATAGAAATTTCTTTCAGCGCAAATGGCCAGACTCGCCAAATGCTGGTGCTGCTTTATATGCCAAAGGGCGTAAAACAATGCCCTGTTTTCGTATCTCCCAACTTCCAGGGAAATGCCACCACAACTACAGACCCAGCCGTTATTGAGTCTCCTTACAGTACACACGGACGAGCTAATCAGACAAGCCGTTGGTCTTATGATCGCATCATCAATTCGGGATATGCAGTGGCTACGTTCCACTACTATGACATCTATTACGATAGCGATGACAAGTTAAGTGAAACCATTTATCCTTTGTTTGGCATCAACACCAACACCGACCTACTGGACAATACTGGCAAAGCCATTGCTGCATGGGCATGGGGGTGTTCACGTGTATTGGATTACTTGCTAACGCTGGATAACATCGACCAGAAACGCACCATCGTTTTGGGCCATTCTCGTTTGGGTAAAGCTGCCCTTTGGTGTGGTGCTCAAGACGAGCGTTTTACTATGGTTATCTCCAATGATTCGGGTTGTTCAGGCGCTGCATTGTCACGTCGCAATTTTGGAGAAACGGTGGAGCGTATCAACACATCTTTTCCTTGGTGGTTCTGCAACAAATACCAGTCTTACAATCAAAATGTTTCCTCTCTTCCCATAGATCAGCATGAGTTGCTTGCCTTGGTCGCTCCTCGACCTGTTTATGTGGCCAGTGCGCAAGAAGACCAATGGGCTGATCCTCGTGGAGAGTTTCTCTCCCTGCAGGAGGCCAGCAAAGTTTATGCACTCTATGGTTTAGAAACTCTGGAAGGCTGCTCGTTCCCAGTTGTCAACGAACCTCTCTGGAAAGGAAATTGTGGATATCATATCCGCACAGGTATCCATGATGTGACCGATTATGATTGGCAGGAGTACATCGAATTTGCTAATCGACACAACTAAAGTCTAACCTTGATACCAGCATTGGCAACAAAGCCATCAAGAGGTGCATAGATATCACGCCATTCGGGGTTAGTGCGTGAACCAGTATAGATGGTGTCGAAACGGGTTTGACGAGCATCGGTGAAATTCTCGAAATTTACAAAGACAGAAAAATGCCGCCAACTCTTCTCAGCCATGAAACCGCAGTTCCAATATGACTGTCCACGCTTTCCGTCGCTGAGCCATTGCGGACTAAAGTAATAGGCTTCGAAGCCAATTTTCCACTTGTCCTCTACCTCATACATCAACACATTGTTCAGGCGATGACGTGGAGTTAGGATGTTTTCATAATGAAGGCCATATTCTTCCGTCTCAGTATGTGTATAGGTATAACCGAAATAATAATGCAGATGACCCCAACCTATCTTGATGTTAGTTTCCAAGCCTCGTGTGTCGGTATGACCGTCTATGTTCTGCATCTGGTAATACCCATCTCCAAGAGGCTTCATCAGCAGTGTGTTATTAAGTCGGGTATAGAAAAAGAGCTGGTTGATGGAAAGTGTTACACGATTATCCCATAAACCTGTGGTATAGTTTACATCCCAGTTAACACCCCAGCTACGTTCTATCTTATTAGTCTTATCGCTGATGGGAAGCACATTTCTATAAGCGATACGTTCGCTCTCTTCTGTAAAGATAGTGGGAGCTTTGTAGCCAAAACCGCCTCCTAAGCGCGAAGATAATTTTTCAGTGGGTTTGAACAATAGTGACATGCGAGGCAATACAGATAGGCCATAGTCGATGACATAGTCAGTACGCAATCCTGTCTCTACGGTAAACCACGAAAACAGGTTGGCATTACTTTGCACGAAAGCACCAAATGTTGTCTGATTGTAGTCTCTCACAATGCCTCCCTTTTGTGGTTGTTCACTAAAATGGTCTGTCCAAAGGTTAAGTCCCCCTACCCACTCCACTTTATCATGAGTCAAGCTATAAGCCAGCTCACTAAAAGTGGTCCATTGTTTTCCATCAAATTGATAATCGGGCAGTTCAATGGAACGCTTGAAGTAAGTAGCACTGGACTTAAGGTTCAGCTTACTGGTTTCACTAAACCAATGGTTGAAGTTCAGTTGAGCTGAATGGCGCTGACTTTTGTTGCGCTCATAATAGGTATGTCCGCCAACATCCTCGCCCCGAATATAGTGCATATCGCCACCAAGTCGGTTTTCAATCATAGAGTTCAGTCCTATGCTACCTGTAGTTACAGGCGAGAGGTAAAGGAATAGTTTGGGACTGAAGTTAAAACGATTATATTGTGGTATAGCCGAAAAATCTATGTCAGAAGGATCATAAGCCCTACTGGTGTTATAAGAAGCAAAAATGGTCGTCCCCACCTTAGTAAAGCGTTGTCCGTAAAAGCCACTCACATCCAATCCACGGGCAGTAGTACCGTTCAGCATAAACGACAATTCACGTTCCGTTGTAGGAATCTTTGAAACCAAATTGACCAATCCTGCAATAGCACCGCCGCCATATAATGTTGAGGATGAACCCTTGATGACCTCCACTTGTCGCAAGTCCAAGGGGGGTGTCTGCAATAGTCCTAAGCCACTGGCTGCTCCAGGAAAGGCAGGAAATCCGTCTTTCAGTATCTGCGTATATCTGCCGTCAAGACCTTGGATGCGGATGAGCGCATTGCCCGAGATAGGCGATGTCTGTTGCGTCAAGATACCAGTAGTCTCACTGAGCATCACTCGGATGTCGCCAGGCTTCATCATTGCTTTCTCGTTGATTTCCTCACCCGACAACAGCTCTATACGTGTAGGAGTGCGTTTAATGGTACGTGTACCTCGCGTAGAAACTACCACCTCATCTAGTTCTTCTTCCTTTTCATCTATCACAATGGAGTCTTTTACAATGACCTGTACATTCGGATTGTTTTCTTTCTCTGCTCCAAATAAAGACGTAGAAAGATTTACCACACCTAAAAAACTCAGCAACAATGCACAATATCTATTCATCAAATAATCAATCTTTGGTTCCAACGGCAAAAGTAGCTGAATTGTTTTGCAACTGGGTTGCAAAAGAGTTCTATAACAATGAAAAATGATAAAGAATAGTGTCAACCAACGTGAGATAGATCATCGACAATATTTGCTAAAGAACTTCCAGACTTCTTCACCAGTATCGAGGTCGTCTGTATGCCAGCTATGACCGGCTCCAACTACTTCGTAGACGCCATAAATCAATCTATTTATCATATTTATAGCCATTTGGTCGTCATTCACAATCCTTATTTTCTGATAAACTGATTCTCAGTCTCAGGTGTTTCTGCACTTGTATAGCGTTCTACCGTCATGTGAAGGTCGTACTTCTCACGAAGTGTGGCAATAGTTGTCATCATGGGCGATGCGTGATGCACATCAATGGCTTCTTGATTAGCCCAACTATCGATGAGCAGGATGGTCTCAGGATCATCTAACGACTGGTAATAGTCATATCGCAAATTACCCTCCTCTGCCCTAATAGCAGCAACAGTACCACTGGAAATCATTTCTTCAGCAAACTTCATGGCATTCCCATTTGTGCCAGTATACCTCAAATTAACTGTGATTGACATGTTCTGTTCTTGTTTATCTCCGCTGCATCCTACAAAAAGCAAAAAAGCGGACAATATTATTATTACTCGTTTCATATTGTTGTTCTTTGCAATGATAACCACTTTTAAATACAACCTTTGTTTATATATCTATTTTCGCATCGACAGATTATATACAAAAAGCATTCAGTTTACTATGTGAATCAAATAATTAGCTGCATTATACGTACCGCTTTCTTTTTGAAGTAGCCCAGCCATTCTTTCTACGTTATGAAGCAGTTGAGGGTCTTGCAACTCGTCAATAGCTCTTACATAGTCTGCCTCTGAGTTATGTTTGATATGAATAGTTGCTGTAGAGCAACCAATCTGTTCATAACGCTTTGCCCAGAATGGTTGATCGGCTGAGATAGGTATCGGTATTAAGGGTACACCACATTGCAGAGCTGTAGAACCCGTGCCGATGCCTCCATGAAACATTACTCCTTTCACCCTAGGGAACAGGGAAAAGTAAGGAGCCTCTTGCATGAAGAGCACATTAGATTTAACAAACTCAGTAGGTTGTTTCCCACCTAAATAACGTTCCTTTCTTCCAATACAAATAGCACGGTTGTTTGTCTTCTCCAAAGCTGCACATAATTTATGAAAAACATCAGACTGTTGTGGGATCTCCACACTTCCGAAAGTAACCAACACAGGTTTCTCACTTTCTTTCAGAAAATCTTCAGTGATGTTGTTAAGTTTTTCTTCTTGCTGCAAGAAACAAAAACCCGATAGCTCAACATGTCCTTCCCAGCTCTGGACCGTTTCAAACAGCAACTTACTAAACGGATAGAGTATGGGTATTTCCTTCCCTCTCCTAAATCGGGCATAAACACCTGCTTTTCTTGAAGGAAGTTGAAGGTCTGTCTTGCGGAAATTATTCACCTCCTGGATATAAGAGCCTTCAGCCCAATTGTTCACTTTGTAGGATAGTCTATTAAGCCAATGACCTAATGACCGTGTAGTTAGTCCTAAATTGGGAAACTCCTTAACAGGATAGATGATGGGCACAGCAGGCATTACTACACATGGAATACCTAACTGTTCTGCCATATCAACAGCTCCAAATACCTTAGGATGATAGATGATGATATCGGCATCTTTTGCTGCTTCATAGCATTGGCTTAGTGAAGTCCTGAATCGGGGCAAGATATAATCTATTAATAAGCGGCGTGCCAATGACATGTTCCTCATGGGTGCTTGGAAAACACGTTTTCCCTCAGAGGAGTCAGCCAGCTCCATCAGGTCAAGGGCCGTTTCCTGAAAGATGATGCCTTGATCCTCTATCATCTTCTTGAAACGTCCTCCTGTACAGAGTGTTGCCCGATGTCCCATTTTTACTAATTGAGCTGCAACAGCTACCATAGGTTGAACATCGCCCCTACTACCAAATACCATGAAACAGAAATGTGCCATAAGCATTTTTATTATCTTGCTACAAATGTAACGTTTTTTTCCAAAAGTGATTATCTTTGCAAAAGGAATAAAAACTATTTATCTTATGGCAAATATAGCTATTAAATTACACATTTCGGTTATATTGCACAGAAAAAAATGAATCAATTCGAGCACAGTCACCTGTGCCATTGCCTCATAGGGTCGCCCATAAGGCGCAAGTGAACGCTGCTATTGAAAGCGTAGACCTACATTTTTCCGCTTATCCCTTGCAGATTAACACCAAAATTACCATATTTGCAAACGTAATTAATAGCATATAATATGAAAAAGACAATTATAACAACCATTAATAATTATTTAAAACAAATGAAGAAGTCAATCTTTTTGCTGGCTGCATCTATGATGATGGGTGTAACCTATGCACAACAGAGTAATCCGCTTCTGCAACATGAAGCTAAGATTACTGAGATTATCAAGAGTATGACATTGGAAGAAAAGGTGGAGATGCTGCATGGAAAAACCATGTTCTCTTCAGCAGGTGTTGAACGACTGGGCATTGCCGACATGAAATATGCCGACGGTCCTTTTGGTATTCGTGAGGAATTAGAAGCACACTCATGGACACCCCTGGGTTGGGAAGTTGACCGTGCTACCTTCTTCCCTACGGGTTCAGCATTGGCTGCAACCTGGTGCCCTGGCATTGCCTATGAGTATGGCAAGGGAATGGCAATAGAGGCCAAGTTGCGTGGTAAAGACATGATTCTGGGTCCTGCCATGAACATTCAGCGTATCCCTACTGGTGGTCGTACCTATGAGTACCTGAGCGAAGATCCCTTACTGTCAGGTATATTGGCAGTGGGCTACACCAAGGGTTCTCAAGACCAGAACGAGGCTGTATGCCTGAAACACTTTGCTGTGAACAGTCAGGAAAATATGCGTGGTTTCATCAATGCCAATATCTCTGAGCGTGCCTTGCGTGAAATATACCTCACCCCATTTGAAATGGCTGTGAAGGAAGGTAATGCTTGGGGCGTGATGGCTGCATACAACAAAATTTGGGGTACTTGGTGTTCTGAGAACTTCAACTTGCAGAACAACATCTTGCGTAACGAATGGGGCTTCAAGGGCATGATCATCAGCGACTGGGGTGGTACCCACTCTACCGTTGGTGCAGCTCTTGGCGGTCTGGAAGTAGAGATGCCAGGCAACACTTATATGGGACAAGCACTGATTGACTCAGTGAACTCAGGTGCCGTACCTATGGAGGTAATTGATGCCAAGGTGCGCAACATTCTGCGTGTACGCTTCACCGTTAATCCGGTGCCTGATAATGTGGCTAACCAGAAGGTGGCTTCTCAACCTGAGACTCAGGCCATTGCCTATAAGGTGGCTTCTAAGAGCATCGTATTGCTGAAAAATGAAGGTCTGTTGCCGCTAAGCAACAAAGTGAAGACCATTGCTGTGGTTGGTGACAATGCTACCCGTACTATGGCACTTGGTGGTGTAGGTGCTGGTGTAAAGACCCTCTACGAGGTAACTCCATTGGAAGGCTTGCAGAAGGCTTTGAAGGGCAAGGCTAAAATTCGCTACGCTCGTGGCTATGAGCCAGCTCCACAGGCTCGTTGGGGACAGAAGTTGCCTGAGAACGCTATGGAGGAATATGAGAAGCGTATGAAGGCCCTGAAGAAGGAAGCGCTGAAGGTGGTGAAGGGTGCCGACTTGGTAATCTTCATTGGTGGTGACAACCGTGAGGTAGAGACCGAAGGTTCTGACCGTACTACGATCAAGTTGCCATTCGACCAGGAAGACTTGTTGGAAGACATTGCAGAGATCAATCCTAACATCGTTGCTGTGATGGTAGCTGGTGCTCCTGTAGATCTGCGTGAGGTAGAGCCAATCGCAAAGAGCTTGGTATATAGCTGGTTCAACGGTACCGAAGGTGGTAACGCACTGGCTGATGTTCTGACTGGCAAGATTGCTCCTTCTGGCAAATTGCCTTTCACCTTCCCAAGGAAGTTGGAGGATTCTCCTGCATATGCACTGGGTGTTTATCCTCAGCAGGAACAAGGTGGTGGTGATGTGTTCGTAAACCTCGTTAACCGTGACCGCTTCGCTATACGCAAGGCTGATGCTGACTATTCTGAGGATATCTTCGTGGGCTATCGTTGGTACACTACTAAGAACGTAAAGCCTATGTATGCTTTTGGTTTTGGCTTGTCTTACGTGCCATTCAAATATTCAAACTTGAATGCTAAGGTAGAGGGTGAGAATATTGAGGTGACTTTCGACTTGGCTAACCAGGGTAACATGGAGGCTGAAGAAGTGTCTCAGGTTTATATCGGTCGTCCAGAATCAAAGGTAGAGCGTCCTAAGTATGAACTGAAGGGCTTTAAGCGTACAGCTGTGAAGGCTGGTGAAACTACTAAGATAACAATCAGCATTCCTAAGGATCGTCTTCGTCATTGGAATGAGTTCCAGCATGCATGGAATGTAGAGGGTGGCAAGGCCGTTATCTATGTAGGTGGATCTTCTGACAACCTGCCTTTGCAAGCAACAGTGGAAATCTAAAGTTATACTTTAGATGATATAACATAAAGGGGTGTGTTTCAACATACCCCTTTATTTATTTCCAAGAGCGCCATGATTGTAGAAGGACGCTGAGTAGGATAAGTGCAATGCCCAAATAGAAAGAGAAGTTGATTTCTCGTCCTTCACCAAAAATAAGGAACGCTAAAATGATGGTGTAGCAAGGTTCGAGGTTGTAGGTAAGGTTTACCGTAAAGGCAGAAAGGCGTTTCAATGCTTGAATTTGTAAGAGGTACATACCTACGGTACAGAACAGGGCATGGCAGAGCATGTACCAAAGGTTAGAGCCGTCTGGAACCACCAACACAGGTTGGCTACTTGGGAAGAAATATAAATAGATGGGTATGATAAAACTTACTATGACTAGCCCTCCCCCCATCTGGTACAATAATACGTCGCGACTACGTATCCCAACACTTGTTTTCTTGTTGCAGATGGCATAGAGGGCACAAACAGCAGAAGAAACAATACCTATCATAATGCCATAACGGTAGCGGGCATCGAAGGAGAAGATACACAACACTCCCGCTACGGTGATGAGCGAGAAGAGAAGCTCAATCCAGGAGATTTTGCGTTTATATATCATCGGCTCAAAAAGAGCTGTGAAGAAGCCTATCGTTGAGAAACAGATAACGCCAATGGAAACATTTGATGCTTTAATAGAGCCATAGAACAATATCCAATGAAAACCCAGCAAGGCGCCACAGCCACAAAGTCGCAGAATCTTGCGCCACTCTAATTTAGGTAGCCCTGTAAACACTAAAAGGATGCAACTGGTAAACAGCATGCGATACCACACAATATCTACCTCGTTTAGCGTGATAAGGCGTCCAAATAGGCCCGTAAAGCCTGCCAACAACACGCTGAGATGCAGCTGTATGAATCCTTTCTGGGTTTCAGTCATGGTCTGAATATTTGAAGTCGGTGGATGAATTTAGAGACCTGATTTGTTCTCTATGATTGCTGTCAGGGCTGTATATATCTCCTCCTCATTCCCATAGGGATGAATCTGGAAATAAGGGTCACCTGTAAGCATAGCGGAAAGCTGTGTCTTGCTATTATCATAAAAGATATGACAAGGTTTGCCTAAATGTTCAGCATATGCAAGTTCATAACCCACGCCCAATGAAGGACAAGTACATTCGGCAATCACCATATCACATTCCTTGAGCCAAGCAGTATCCTGTTCGTAAATAACAGCATCCTTGCTCCTGCCCTGCTCCTCAAGGTTCAATTTCGAACTGCCCACATGCTCTGTGAGCACCGTACCATGTTGATTCAGAAACGCTATTATCCTTCGATATAAGGCAGCATCCACACGTCCACCACGAATAGAACCGGCAAAATAAAACTTCTTTTTCATATCTTAATAGCAATAGCTGTATATATAGCGGTTATCTTCACTGACAACAGTTGTAAGCGATGCAGGCGGGTTAACCAACACCTTCTTCATATCTCGACTGATGCCCTCTCCGCTCAGTTTCAGCACCGCCTCTTTCTGCGTCCACAGCTTGATAAACTCTACATCAGGGCGTTCAGCTTGTTGAATCTGACGAACTTCTTCCTCATTCATGGTATAATCTACCAACGTTTGTTTGAACTCACGAATAGATTCAACATCAATGCCCACAGGCTTGTCGGATATCATGCAGATAGCCGCCTCACGACAATGACTCAGATTAAAATGTATCTCTGGATGCGCCACCATAAATGGTTTGCCATGTTCGCCATATTCAAACACGGGCTTTTCGGTAATGCCATATTCCTTGCACAAACCCTCGCATAGCAAAAGGTAAGCAGCCACACAAGTGCGCTGTCCCAGCTCATGCTTGAACTTCAGGGCTTGTTCCCGACGCTGCGCCGACAACTCGTTCAGTGCCGTCTCAAAGTCGAAGTCGTAAATATGATCATTGATATAAATGGCCATTACCGTTGTTTTTATGGGCACAAAGGTACAGAATTATTTTTAAAATCACTAACTTTGCAGCGATTTGAAAATATCACAAATAACAAGCATATGAAAAAGTTACTAATGATGGGTGCCACCTTATTGGTAGCAGCCTGCGGTCCACGTCCTATGGCCGAAGTAGAGAAAGTAGAAATTTGCACCGAAGTAGGTGATTTTGGTATGATGGTAAATGCCATTGAAATCACAGTGAACAATCCTCGTTCTATCAAGGGATTGACATCAGCTGATTTCGACTTGGTAAACAATGTGCCTGGTGGGTATATGAACCCCGCTACAGGCAAGATGTATGAAGATTACGAGGACGATGGCATTGTGGTAAGTACCGTTAAGAACGTGCTTCGCATCGACGCTACTCCTTTCAGCAAGGCAGGCAGAAGAGAAGATTTCAGAAAAATCATTCCTTGGGAACTGCATTGCACTGTTGACTCGGCGCTGAACGTGACACCCGATATGGTAACTGGTGAGAAGATAGATGTGTTGGACGATTGCATCAAGGGTAGCTTTACTTTCGCTGGTCTGACACGCGAATATATGTTACACCTGCCTAAGGACAAAAACGGCGATGTGATTCCCAACGTGCCTTTGTTGGTATGGCAGATTGGTGGTGGTGAATATGACAAGGATATGATGACCGTAGCTACCGCCAACCGTTGTCTGGTGTCATTGGCAAAAGAGGGCATTCCTTGTGCAGCCCTGGTGTTTGCCATTGCTAACCCCAACTACAGTTATAGCGCATCGCTCTATCCAGAGAAGATTGAGTTGATAGACCGCAACAATGCTCTTCAAATGGCATTTATCGAACAACTGATTGATGAGGGTAAGGTGGATGGCAGTAAGTTGTTCTGTGCAGGAGCTTCCTCTGGTGGTGGTTGCACCATGCGCTTCATGATGCAGTTTGCCGACCGCTTCAAGGCAGCCATTCCTTGCTGTGCTATGGATCCTATCGTACCTATTCATCAGGTGGAGGAGAAATATCCTGGACAGTTTACCGATGATGTAGAGAAAGTATGGAAGAGCGATAAGGCTGTATATAAGTGGAACGGTGCCGATATGGAACTGGGTGCCATGAACATCGAGGCATTCGTAAACCTGCCTATGTTCTTCGTACATGCGGAGAGCGACCGCACCTGCAAGGTAGCCAGTACGTATGCCTATACAGAAGCTCGCAAGCGCTTAGGAGCCACACAAGATAAGATGTTGATCTACTCTGACGAGGACTTGGCGAAATGGAATGTGCCAGCTATGTTGTCACACTTCAGTTGGGTACCTCTGTTGGACGACTATTCAGCAGGTTCACCGATGGACTGGCTAGTAAAGAAATTCTAAGAGAACAAAAGTCCCCAAAGCTCCTCACCTGATTAGGGGAGGTGACACAATGTGACAGAGGGGTAAAAGCTTTTTATTATGGAACTTAACAGTCAAAAGGTAAGACAGTTAGCACCCGAGAACGACCCACTGAAAATTGGCATGGGTTGGACGGTAGCCGACCTTGACAAGCCTCAGATATTGGTGGAGAGTACCTTTGGCGACTCCCACCCCGGCAGTGCACACCTCGACCAGTTTGTGGGCGAAGCCGTAAAAGGCATCACAGAAGCTGGCGGCAAGGCTGCTCGCTATTTCGTGACCGACATCTGCGACGGCATTGCCCAAGGACACGACGGCATCAACTATTCATTGGTAAGTCGTGACATGATTGCCAACATGATAGAGATTCATGGCAACAGTACGGGCTTTGACGGAGGCGTTTTTATCGCCTCGTGCGACAAGTCGGTACCTGCCTGTCTGATGGGACTCTGCAGACTGAATATGCCCAGCATCATGATCACAGGTGGTGTGATGGATGCAGGACCTGACCTATTGACTTTAGAGCAAATAGGCGCCTACTCTGCTATGTGTCAACGTGGCGAGATCAGCCAGGAGCAACTGCTGTTCTATAAACACCATGCTTGTCCGTCATGTGGTGCCTGTTCGTTTATGGGTACCGCCAGTACCATGCAGATAATGGCAGAAGCCTTGGGCTTGATGTTGCCCGGCTCAGCCCTGATGCCTGCTACTTCCGACGACCTGAAAGCAATGGCCTACAAAGCTGGAATGCAGGTACTGGAGTTAGTGAATCGCGGACTGAAAGCCAGTGACATAGTCACCAAGGAAGCGTTTGAGAACGCTATCATGGTGCATGCTGCCATCAGTGGTTCCACTAACTCACTGCTACACATCCCAGCCATCGCCCACGAATTGGGTATCGAGATAGATAGCGACACCTTCGACCGTATGCATCGTGGGGCGCATTATCTGCTGGATATCCGTCCTGCAGGACGTTGGCCAGCACAGTTCTTCTACTATGCAGGAGGCGTACCAGCTGTGATGGAAGAAATCAAGTCGATGCTGCACCTGGATGTGATGACCGTTACAGGCAAGACCTTAGGTGAAAACCTGGAAGAGCTGAAGGCTAATGGTTTTTATGATAAATGCGAACAATACCTCAAAAAATGGAACCTGAAGCGTACGGATGTCATTCGCCGTTTCGACCATCCTATTGGGGATAATGGCACGGTGGCTATCCTGAAGGGCAACCTTGCCCCTGAAGGTTCTGTAGTTAAGCATTCTGCAGTGCCCAAGGAGATGTTCCAAGCCGTTCTGAAGGCTCGTCCTTTCGATTGTGAGGAAGATGCCATAGCAGCCGTATTGTCTCACCAAATCAAACCTGGTGATGCCGTTATTATCCGCTATGAAGGTCCCAAAGGCTCAGGTATGCCTGAGATGTTCTATACCACCGAGGCCATATCCTCAGATGCAGAGTTGGGAAAGAGCATCGCTTTGATTACCGACGGACGCTTCTCTGGTGCCTCTAAAGGACCTGCCATCGGACATGTGTCGCCAGAAGCAGCAGAAGGTGGTCCTATCGCATTGATAGAGGAAGGTGATTTGATTCACATCGATATCCCCGCCCGAATATTGGAGGTGGTGGGTATCAACGGCATAAAAATGCCACTGGATGCAGTGAACAAGGTTTTGGCTCAGCGAAAAGCAGTATGGCAACCCAAAGAAGCGAAGTATAAAAACGGCGTGCTGAAGCTGTTTTCTGAAAAGGCTGTGTCACCAATGAAGGGAGGATATATGGAATGAATGAAGTGATGCTAGATCCCACGAGATTGATAATAGCTGCCTTAATTGGCTTGGTGATATTGCTGGTGCTTATCATCAGGTTCAAAGTGCAGGCCATGATAGCCATCTTGATTGGCGCCATAGCCATCGGACTGATGGCAGGTATGCCTTACAGCGAGATCGTAGGTTCTGTAAACCAAGGCATTGGTGAAACCCTGAAAGGCATCGCCTTGTTAGTGGGTTTAGGCTCTATGTTTGGAGCTATCTTGGAAGCCTCTGGTGGCGCACAGACCTTAGCTGTCACTATGGTACGCAAGTTTGGCGACCAGAAAGCAGCGTGGGCATTGGGCATCACAGGCTTGGTCATCGCTATGCCTGTATTCTTTGATGCAGGTCTCATCATCCTGATACCTTTAGCATTCTCGTTGGCTAAGCGCACCAAACGCTCCACTTTGTATTACGCTATCCCTTTGTTGGCAGGCCTGGCCGTAGGTCACGCCTTCATCCCCCCTACTCCTGGTCCTGTGCTGGTGGCTACTATGCTGAATGTTGAGCTGGGATGGGTCATCATGGTGGGCATCTGTTGCGGCATCGTGTCAATGATTGTGGCAGGTCCTATCTGGGGAAGCATTGCCGGTAAGAAGTTCCATATCCCCGTGCCTGAGCATGTGGCGAACCAGCCAGATATCGACGAAAGTAAGTTGCCATCGTTCTGGGTGATTGTGGGCATCGTACTGATTCCACTGGTTTTGATCATCCTCAATTCTGTGGCGAAGGTGGTACCAGCCATGAGTAGCGTGCAACCCATTTTGTCCTTCTTGGGTGAGCCATTTGTGGCACTTACCATCGCTGTTGTTGTGGCCATGATTATCCTCGGATATGGGCATGGATATACTAAAGCAGAACTTGAAAGAGTGATGACTAAAAGTCTGGAACCCACTGGATTGATTTTGTTAGTTACAGCATCTGGTGGCGTCTTGAGATACATCTTGCAGAACTCTGGATTAGGCATTGTGATAGGCGATGCAGTAGCTTCGGCTTCACTGCCTATTGTGGTGGTAGCGTTCGTAGTAGCAGCCTTGGTACGCATCTCTGTAGGCTCAGCCACAGTGGCCATGACAATGGCAGCAGGCATCATTGCCTCCATGCCTGAGGTGAGCAACCTCTCGCCTATTTACCTGGCCTGCACCACAGCGGCCATAGCAGGAGGCTCTACCGTTTGCTCCCATTTCAACGACTCAGGTTTCTGGTTGGTCAAGTCTTTGGTAGGTATGGATGAGACCACCACCCTCAAGACCTGGACGGTAATGGAGACCTTGGTAGGTACCACCGGCTTTCTGGTAGCATTGGTCATTTCAATTTTTGTATAGTAACGTTATTTTGAATGGAATAATATAGATAAAAACGATGATAGAAGAAGTTATTTGGGGTATTAGTGTAGGTGGATGGATTACTATCCTAACCATGTTCAGCATCTTTGTGGTAATGGCTAAATCTAACATTCCTGCAGAGGTGTCTTTCCTTGGTGCTTTAACGATATTACTGGTGACGGGCATCGTCACCGATGAAGAAGGTATGGCGGGCTTCAGTAGCGAACCAGTAGTGGTCAATGCTGCTTTCTTCGTCATCATAGCCGGACTCATTCAGACGGGTGTCCTCTATTGGCTTACCCAGAACGTATTAGGCAATGCCAGAAACTTTGGATGGGCTATCGTCAAGTTGATGATCCCTACCAGCATCCTTGCTGCCTTCCTCAACTCGTCAAACATAGTATCATTGTTTATCGATGCCGTCAATATTTGGTCACGCAAACTGAACATCTCCCCCTCTAAACTGCTGATGCCGTTGAGCTATGCAGCTACCCTGGGCGGTATGTGTACCCTGTTGGGCAGCTCATCCAACCTACTGGTAGCTGGCCTCTATATGACTGAGACAGGTCATTCAATGGACATTTTTGCCCCTATGCTGCCAGGCATCATCCTTACCTTATTGGGCATGCTACTGGTAGTTATCATGCAACGATTCATCCCGGAAAGAGAATCGTCTGAGGTGTCATTCGAGGCAACCAGCGACTATACCGTCGAACTGCTGGTGCCTACCGACAACCCGCATGTGATGGAGACCGTAGAAGAAGCCGGACTGTTCAACCCCAAGGGCGGATCTCTCATCGAAATCATGCATTTTGACCGTGAAATTGTGATGCCTGTGCCCAAGGACGAATATATCATGGGTGGCGACCGCCTGATCTATGCCGGACAAATCAACGACCTGCTGGAGCTGAAGCGCACCCACGGATTGGCAGCTGCCGATCATCATGTATGGAGCATCAACGAGATAGATACCAAGCGACGCATGCGCACAGCTTATGTCACTTTCGGTAGCGAACTTATTGGCATGTCGATGAACAATTGCGACTTTGAGCGGAAGAACAACGTGGCCCTCGTGGCTGTAGCCCGCCAGGGACATCGTGTGGAAGGTCTGCCTCGTGAGATCAGTCTGGAAGCAGGCGACTCCCTGCTGTTAGAATGTCCATCTAAGGGTGAAAGTCAGTTGGAAGAGAACAACCGCCGCTCTCTCAAGTTCTTCGATAGTCAGTTCGTTCCACAGATAGGATACAAGACCATCCTTTCTGCCATCGTGCTGACGCTGATGTTCTTAGCTTCGTCGTTCCACGTGTTGTCACTCATCAGCAGTGCGATGCTGGCAGCGGGAGTGCTGATGATGATGGGTTGCTGCCGCATCAATGATGTCACGAAATACATCGAATGGGACCTGCTGCTTAGTCTCGGCTCTACGGTGGTCTTCTCTGTGGCTATCGCAAAGACAGGTGTGGCCAGCTTCGTGGCAACCAACGTACTTGAAATATGCGGTACCAACCCCTATGTTATCATGGCTGTCATGTGCCTATTGGCCTCGGTGGTAAGCGAGTTCATCAGCGATGTAGGTGCTGCTGCCGTATTCTTCCCCATCATGTACCGACAGGCCGTGCTGCTGGATTGCGACCCCATGCCGTTTGTCATGTCACTCATGCTCAGTGTAGCGCTTAGCTTTGCATCCCCCATTGGCAGTTCCACCCACATGCTGGTGTACGGTCCCGGTTCGTTCCGTTTCACCGACTTTGCCCGCTTGGGCACCGTCATGCACCTGGTACTGTTGCCTGTGATGCTGATAATTGTCAATCTGCTATACCCAATGCGATAGAATGCGTTTGACACCGATGCAAAAACACGCCAAACAGCCAAATTGTTGAATTTAGAACATAATATAAGTGAAATAAAACATTGCTATTCCAGCAAAAACATGTATTTTTGCACCCGAAAAAAAGAAAAGTCTGAGTAGATTGCAATAGGTGTGCCTGTGGAAGATGAAAAGAATCGTCGTTGTAAAAGTAAGTTGTAAGCGCGAGATGGATGATTTCATCCGTCTGCCCTATGCTATCTATAACAATTGTCCGCAATACGTGCCAGATCTGGAGAGCGACGTCCGCGACATCTTCAATCCCAAGAAAAACCCCGCCCATAGTTTCTCAATGATTCAACCCTTCGTGGCCTATCGTGACGGAGTGGCTGTAGGGCGTATCGTGGGTATCATCAACCGCAAGGCCAACGAGAAGTGGCAGCAACAGAACGTTAGGTTTTCCATGATAGAGTTTATCGATGACCTCGATGTTTCGAAGGCATTGATAGATGCAGTCAGTCAATGGGGACTGTCGCAAGGCATGGACACGATACACGGACCGTTAGGCATTACCGACTTTGACAAGGAGGGCATGCTCGTAGAAGATTTCCATTTGACGGGTTCCATGAATACCATCTATAATCCGGACTACTACCCTCGCCACATGGAGCAACTGGGATTTGAGAAGGAAGTTGACTGGGTACAAATACGCGTCAGCATCCCCAAGGAAGTGCCAGTTAAATACGCCCGTGTGGCTCAGTATGCTCGCGAGCAGATAGGACTAAGCGTCATGAAGATTTCCTTCGTTGACGTTGTCAAGCGTGGCTATGGCAAGAAAATCTTCAATTTGCTGAATGAGGCTTACCAGCCTATTTTCGGTTTCACGGAATTCTCCCCTGCTCAGGTGGACATCTTTGTTAACAAGTACTTGCGACTGATAGACTTACGACTGGTTTCCGTGGTGCTGAATGCGGAACATGAAGTCGTAGGTGTGGCAGTAACAATGAGTAGTTTGTCAAAGGCCATGCAAAAAGCCAACGGACATCTATGGCCAACGGGCTGGTGGCCTCTGTTGAAAGCACTGAAGTGGCAACCGGAAGACAATGCCGAGATGTTATTAGTGGCGGTACGACCCGACTACCAAGGATTTGGTGTAAATGCCCTGTTCTTCGACGATCTCATCCCTATCTATAACAAGAAAAGATTCCTATGGGCAGAGACAGGTCCTCAGTTAGAGGATAACATGCGGGAACTGACACAGTGGAAACCACTGAATCCGGAATATGTGAAACGCAGAAGATGTTATTGTAAAAGATTGAAGTAATAAGAAGGTATGGAAAGAAGAGTTGTGATAACAGGAATGGGCATCTGGTCGTGTATCGGCACGACACTTGATGAGGTGCGCCAATCATTGTACGAGGGAAAGAGCGGCATCGTGTTCAGTCAGGAGCGCAAGGATGCAGGATTCCGCTCCCCCATCTGTGCCAATGTTCCTAAACCAGATTTGAAGAAGGTATTGAGCCGCAACGTGCGACAGATGATGCCCGAAGAGGCACAATATGCCTATATGGCAACGGTACAAGCATTAGAGCAGGCTCAATTAACACAAGATTATATTGATGCCCATGAGGTGGGTGTCATCTATGGCAACGACTCTGTGGCTGAATCTACCATGGTAGCCATGGATAAGTTCCGTCAGGCAGGCTCAACAGCTGCCTGTGGTTCGGGCGCCATCTTCCAGTCGATGAACTCGACGGTTACGATGAACCTGGCAACATTGTTCCACCTGAAGGGAATCAACCTTACAGCCTCAGCAGCTTGCGCCAGTGGTTCTCAGTCGTTGGGTCTGGGCTTCCTGCTTATCAAGAATAGCTTGCAGGATTGCATCGTCTGTGGCGGTGCAGAAGAAAACAACATGTACGGCATTGCCTCATTCGATGCCTTGCAGACCTTCTCTACACGCATCGACGACCCCACCAAAGCCAGTCGCCCGTTCGACCGCGACCGTGACGGACTGGTGCCCAGTGGTGGTGCAGCTACCGTAATCATCGAGAGCTATGAACATGCTGTCCGCCGTGGCGCACCTATCTTGGCAGAAATTTTGGGCTGGGGATTCTCAGGCAATGGCGACCATATCTCTACCCCGAACGTAGAGGGTCCTGCCCGTTCACTTGTACGTTGTCTGGAGAGTGCTGGTGTTACTCCTCATGACATTGGCTATGTGAATGCCCACGCTACCTCTACACCCATCGGTGACAGCCGTGAGGCCGAAGCCATCGCACAAGTGTTTGGTGATTACAAGGTACCTGTTACTTCCACAAAAAGCCAGACAGGTCACGAAATGTGGATGGCAGGAGCATCAGAAATCATTTACTCCATGATGATGATGAAGAACGACTTCATCGGTGGATCCTTGAACTTTGAGCATCCAGATGAGGTGACCCAATGCATCAACGTTGTCCCCGAAACCAAAGAGCAGCATTTCGATATGTTTCTAAGCAACTCGTTCGGCTTTGGTGGCACCAATTCCACGCTTATTGTGAAGAATATTGAGAATTGAAAATTGATAAATAAATAATTAGTTTTATGAAAACGAGAGAAGAAATTATTGAACAAGTAAACAGTCTGTTGGCAGAAGAGTTTGAAACCGAAGATAGCAACTTCGCACCTGATGCCAACCTGAAGGATGCTTTGAACCTTGACAGTATCAACCTGGTAGATTTGATCGCTTTGGTGCAGTACACCTATAAGATCACCATCCCTGTTGAGGACCTGAAGAACATACATACCTTCAACGATCTGTACGACTACATCGAGCAGCATCAGAAATAATTAGAAATAATTGACTTTAGTAATGATGAAAGGTGAGGACATCAAGCTCCTGATTCCTCAACGAGAACCGTTCATAATGGTGGACGAGTTTGAGGAATGTGACGACAACAGTGCCGGCACAGCGTTAAGTGTATGTCCTGACAATTATTTTATCTTGCCTGACGGTACCATGGCAGAGACAGGACTTATTGAGCATCTTGCCCAGTCTTGTTCTGCCCTTTCCGGTTATAAGGCATTGATGCAAGCTTCTCCCGCGGGTGAGGACCTGGAAAAAGCCCCACCTCCTCCCGTTGGACTGATTGGTGAAGTGAAGCAATTTGAGTGTCATCGTCGTCCACGGTTGGGTGAGAAACTGAAAAGTACTGTTACATTTGGGTTCTCTTTCGGAAACGTAACCCTGGCTACAGGTCAGACTTTTGTTGGTGATGAGCTGATAGCCGACATTCAACTGAAGATATTCATGCAATGACAGGACTGTTTATTCGTCTCTCACGGTATTTCAGCAGTCACAAGGCAGTATGTTGGCTGTCCATGATTGCCCTCTTCCTGTTCTTCGGCTATTTTGCCATGCAACTACATCTGGAAGAGGACATCAACAAGCTGATGCCCTCGTCAAAGAATGAGGATGGTACCACCAAACTGGCTTTTGCCGACCTGAAGATCAAAGACAAGGTTTTTCTGTTGTTTGAGGGCAACGACACGGAGCAACTGACTGAGGTATGCGACGAGTTTGTAGATTCCCTGCTGCAAAATGACAGTGTGAGCCAGACCATTGGCGATATCTTCTATCGGTTGGACGATGACCTGATACCCGATGGTATCGACTATCTTACAGAACACATGCCTGCCTATATCGACACCTCTGTCTATGCACGTTTCGATACCCTGCTCACTCGGGAACACTTTTCCCAACAGATGCTGCAGAACAGAGAGGATCTGACGGGTGAGTTTGGCGAGATGTTCCCTGAGCTGATCCTGATGGACCCGATGGGCATGCGCAATGTACTGGCCGACCAGATGGAGCCTTTATTAAGCGCTGGCGGCAGCTACAAGACCATCGACAATCATTTCTTTGTTCCCGATTCCACCGTATGCATTGCCTTTATCACCCCTCGTTATTCGGCCACGAACACCGGGCAGGGGTCAGCGATGTTCCAACTGCTGAATTCCCAGATTGAACAGTTTGCCACTACCCACCCAGCAGTAGAGATAACCTACCACGGCACACCAGCCAGTGGCTACTATAACTCCACACAGATCAAGCACGACCTCACCACCACCATAGCAGGCGCCCTCCTGCTGGTACTGGTATTCCTGCTGTTCTGCTTCCGTCGTTGGGACACCATCCCCCTACTCCTGCTGCCTGTGGTTTTCGGTACCTTATTTGGCCTCTCCATGATGTTCTGGCTGAAAGGCGAGTTCTCGCTGTTGGCACTTGGCATCGGAGGTGTGGTGTTAGGCGTGGCACTTAGCTACGTGCTCCATGTGTTGACCCACCAGCAGTTTGTTGACGACACAGAACAGTTGCTCAACGACCAGGTGAAGCCTGTGCTGCTGGGCTGTCTGACCACCATCGGTTCTTTTGCCGGATTGCTGTTTGTCAAGACCGACCTACTGCGCGACTTCGGACTGTTTGCTGCCTTTGCTATCTTGGGCACCACGTTGTTCTCACTCACCTACCTGCCACAGTTATTAAGGAAAAAACAAACTTCATCCTTCTTACATCTTACATCTTCCTTCATCAGCTATCCTTTCGACCAGAAGAAACCCCTGATAGCCGTTATTCTTTTAGTAACGGTGGTCTGTGTTGGTGCCTTTCTGGCAGGTGGCACCCGTTTTGATGCCGACATGCACAACCTGGGGTATGACCATCCTATGACAGAACACTCTGAGCAGGTACTGCGTGACAAGACCTATACCAACGACAAGTCCAAATACTTTGCCAGTCAGGGACGCTCGATGGAAGAAGCGATTGAGAACTTTGCCATCCTCGACCACAAGCTCGACTCTCTGCAACAGTTGGGACTCGTAAAGAGCTACACCAGCACAAACATGATTTTCGTTCCACTGCAGCAGCAACAGGAGCGCATCGATGCCTGGAAGCAATACTGGACAGACGAACGCCTGGCTCAAGTCAGCCGTCTGATAGCTGAGACAGCACCACAGGCTGGTATCAATGCCAATGCCTTCGAGCCCTTCTTTGAGGCAGCTACACGCGACTACGTGCCCGATGCGCTCTACGATGCAGGCATCATACCAGAAGGCTACCAGTCAACACTCACCGAACAGTCGTATGGTGGCGACTACCTTGTATTCACCTCTGTGCGTTGTGAGAACGACTCCGTGCGCAGCAGCGAGAGCGATTATATGCGCATCTGCGATGCCATCGCCAAGGAGCCTAACCTGCTGGTACTTGACACCTACTACTATACCACCGACACACTGATCGAGATGAGCGAGGACTTTAACTTGCTGCAATGGCTTTCTATGGCTTTTGTCTTGATTGTGTTGTGTGTATCGTTTCATTTCAATGTTCGTCATACGCTGCTGGCCTTTGCACCTATCCTGCTTAGCTGGCTCATCGTATTGGGCGTTATGGTACTCTTCAACGTGCAGTTCAACCTTATCAGCATCATCATCTCCACCTTTATCTTCGGTATCGGTGTAGATTACAGCATCTTCATCATGCACGGACTGATTAGCGATAACGAACATATTCATTCCTCTTTCTCTATATTACAGTCACACAAGACTGCCATTCTGCTTAGTGCAGTGGTACTCATCACCACCGTTAGCAGCATGCTCATTGCCCAGCACCCCGCCATCCGTAGCGTTGGCTTCACCACACTCGTTGGCCTGCTTGCTGCGGTCATCCTTTCCTATATACTGCAACCAGCCATTTACCGTTGGCTTAACAAGCACCAATGATGAGATATGATGTTGTGATCATAGGTAGCGGACTGGGTGGGCTGGTATGTGGCTCGCTGTTGGCACGTGAGGAAAAGCGTGTACTGGTGTTGGAGCGTCAGGCACATCTGGGAGGTTGTTTGCAAACCTTCCAGCGCGACGGCTTATCATTCGATACCGGCTTCCACTATGTGGGCGGACTGGCAGAGGGACAACCTCTGCATAGTGTGTTCTCACACCTGGGACTGATGCAGTTGCCTTGGGTACGGTTGGATGCTGACGGCTTCGACCGTGTGACTATCGGACAGCAGACCTTCCCAATGGCTGAGGGCTACGACCGTTTTGCCGATACGTTGGGTGAGTATTTCCCACATGAGATACAGGCGTTGAAGCAGTATGTGGAGATGTTGCGCCACCTGCCCCCCATGGAGGAGATTGGTCACATCTGCGCCTACGACTATTTGCAGTCACTCTTCCACGACCCACTGCTCATCAATGTGCTGTCGGGCTCAGCCATGAAGATGGAGCTTCGTAAGGACTCACTACCCCTGTTTACCTTTGCCCACGGCATGAGCAGCTACATCGGTAGCAGCTGGCGACTGCGTGGCGGTGGAGAGCCGATTGTGCAGACGTTAGTCAACAATATCAAGAATCTGGGCGGAGAGGTTATCTGTCGTGCTGAAGTCGAAGAACTGATAGAAAAGGAAGGCCATATAGATGCCGTCAGATGCACGAATGGCGAGATCTATGAGGGCACATCGTTTATCAGTGATGTACACCCGCAGGAGACATTCAAGTGGCTGGGTGATTCGCACCTGGTAAAGAACACGTTCCGCCGACGCATCAACACCTTAGAGAACAGCTTTGGCATATTTACCGTCTCGCTGGTACTGAAAAAAGGCGCATTGCCTTATTTCAACCACAACAAATATGTCTATAGGAAGCCGAATGTATGGACTTTACTCGAGGAGATGAGTGCCGCCAACGGTGATTGGCAGAAGATGGTCAATGGTTTGATGATAGCTTGTCGTGTACCGGAAGAAGGTAACGACGCCCGCCAGATAGACCTGCTCACCCCTATGCCGTGGAGCATGTGCGAACCTTGGGAGAACACCACCATCGGACATCGTGGTGAAGCCTACGAACAGCTGAAAGACCATCTTGCCGACGAGTGTATTCGCCTGGCAGAAACAGTTATACCACAGTTAGGCACCATGGTGGAGAAGCGCTATACCAGTACACCGCTGACCTACCACGACTATACGCTTACACCTTGTGGATCGGCCTACGGTGTGCGTAAGGATTATCATAATCCGCTATTGACGATACTGTCACCACGAACCCCCATCCCTAACCTCCTGCTGACAGGCCAGAGCCTGATGTTGCACGGCGTAGAGGGAGTAACGATGACAGCACTACATACCTGCAGTGAACTATTAGGAAAAAACTTTATACAAGCAGTAATAAAATGAAATATGCATTAGTAACAGGTGGCAGCCGCGGCATTGGCAGAGCCATCACAGTAAGACTGGCCCAAGAGGGTTATCAGGTGATTATTAACTATACCAGCAATCAGACCGAGGCTGAGAAGACGCTTGCATCTATCAACGGTCAAGGCGAATTGCTGCCTTTTGATGTCAGTGATAACCAGCAAGTACGACAGGCGTTGGACGACTGGCAACAGCGCCACCCCGATGATTATATCGAAGTGATTGTGAACAATGCCGGCATCCGTCGCGACAATGTATTGGCTTTGATGCCAGAGGACGACTGGCACCGTGTGCTTGACATCACACTGTCTGGTTTCTTCAACGTCACCCAACCCCTGTTGCCAGCCATGCAGATGCATAAGTTCGGACGAATTGTCAACATGGCCAGCGTCAGCGGTCTGAAAGGCTTGCCCGGCCAGACCAACTATTCCGCTGCCAAAGGAGGCGTCATTGCTGCTACCAAGGCGTTGGCACAAGAGGTGGCACGCAGGGGCATCACCGTTAATGCCGTTGCTCCGGGCTTTATCAAGACCGATATGACCGAAGGACTGGACGAGGCCTCACTGAAGAAGCTGATACCGGCCAACCGCTTCGGCACCCCAGAGGAAGTGGCCGACCTTGTGGCATTTCTTGTTTCACCACAGGCAGGCTATATCACTGGCAATGTTATTTCAATTAATGGAGGAATGTACACATGAAACATCTTACAGCTTTATTGTTTGTGGTATTCACATTGTGTTGTGGTACCATGGGTGCACAAAATGTGACACGCACCCGTCATCAAGCCGCGCTGACCACCGATGCTGTCACTACAGGCACGCTGACCATTCGCAAGCCCGACTATATCTGCATCTCTACCGATGGTGGTCGCGACCAGTTGCTCATGGACGGTACCAAGTTTACGATGACGATGGGAGGCAAGCAGCATGTAACCGACAGTCAGCAAAATCCCCAGTTCGACACTTTCCAGAAGGTGCTGCATGCCGTTATCAACGCCCAGCCCATCCCTGAGTGCGAGGACTTGACCGTAGAGACCAAGAACGGACAGCGTACCATCACCATTACACCATCCACCAAGAAAAAGCGCCAGATGTTCACATCTTTCGTGCTGGTAATTGATGAAAAGACATCTGCCTTCCGTCAGTTGCGCATGAACGAACGGGCTGACAACTATATCAACTACGACTTTAAATAACGCACCCCTGCGAAGCGTGCTTATTTGAAGATATGAAGAAGGTTTTGTTCCTACATGGGTTCTATGCCAGTGGCCAGTGTGTACCTGCCTTGGCATTGCGCGAGGCCTTCGTGGGGCGTGCAGAGGTACTGACGCCCGACCTGCCCATGCATCCCAAGCAAGCCGTCAGCTTCATCCGTAAGCTGTGCACCAACGAGCAACCCGATGTAATAGTAGGCAACAGTTGTGGCTCGTTCTTAGCGCAGATGATAGCCCCTACCCTTGGCATCCCTGCCCTCTTGGGCAATCCCCATTTCCAGATGACAACCTTCCTGCAATCTCGCATCGGTGCCCACCAGTACAAATCGCCCCGCCAGGACAGTCACCAGGACTTTATCATCGACGAGGCCTTGATACAGGAGTTTGCCGAGCTCGAAGCCATTCAGTTCGACCATTGCACCCCCTTTGGCAAAGAACATACCTGGGGGCTCTTCGGCGAGCAAGACACCCTCGCCCACTTCGAGCCCCTCTTCCTCGAGCACTACACCCACTCTTTCCACTTCCCTGGCAACCATACCCCTACCGCCAGCGAGGTACGCACCTATTACGTCCCGTTGGTGGAGCAGCTATGGTGACAAGTCAACAGTCAACAACTATGAGAAACGCCCTGATCATCCTATACCTAATATGCATATCATGCATGCCACTGTATGCACAGTCCCTCCCCGACTCCATTGTCTCAGGCCCTTTCCCAACGGGACACATACAAGGCTTTGCCATTGACTCACGCCACCAGTATGTCTATTATTCCTATACCACCATGTTGGTTAAATCCGACATGCAAGGCCATGTCATAGGCACCGTAAAAGGTCTTCTTGGTCATTTAGGTTGTCTGGACTTCAATGAGGCAGATGGTCGTGTTTATGGATCATTGGAATACAAGAACGACGCCATTGGGAAGGGAATCCTGCAGATGGAGCAAACCGACCGTACCCTTGACAATGCTTTCTACATTGCCATTTTCGATGTAGAGCGAATCGACCGTATGGACATGGATGCTGAACGTGACGGCATTATGACCACCGTCTATCTCCCCACCGTATTAGACGATTATCTGGCACATGTTACCATAGGAACAGAAATCAAAGAACATCGTTTCGGGTGCAGTGGCATTGACGGCGTGAGCTTTGGTCCGATGTTTGGCAAGCAGGATGGGAAACAATACCTGACAGTAGCCTACGGCATCTATGGAGAAACCGACCGTCCTGACAACGATTATCAGGTACTCCTACAATATGACATCGCCAAATGGAAAGCTTACGAGCATCCGCTCTCGCAAGATCATTTGCATCGCCAGGGCCCCCGAAAACCCAATGGTCGCTACTTTGTTTGGACAGGGAACACCACCTATGGGGTACAGAACCTGGAGTATGATGCCCATAGCCACACCTGGTATATGGCCGTCTATAAAGGACAGAAAACAACATTCCCCAACTATTCCCTCTTTGCTATTGACGGCACTTCGCGACCAGTATCCCAGTCACTAAAGGGCATTCCATATTTGAAACGTGGTAAGGTTATTCCCCTTAAGCAAGAAGGACTGAAAGATTCCTCTACAGGCATCCGAGGTTGGCACTTCCCCTATGGCAGTACTGGCATCTGTGCCTTAGGCGACGGGCAATTCTATATCTCAGAAAACTATCAGACACCCCAAGGGCAAGGTGCTGTATTACGCCTTTACCGTCATTTCCCCCAAGAATGACAAGCCCATGTCACAAATAACAATTAAGAATAAAGTTGGGTAGTTCAAAAATAAGACCTAACTAAGTTGAGACTAAAGGGTATCCCCGGAAAGAATGACAACCTTTGTAGCCCATTTAAGGTCTTTCTGATTCCATAAACTTATACAGACCATCATCATTTTGAATCAATGGTTTTAACAGACATGTGTATTATGTAAATCTAACAATAATACTCTTTTTCATGTTTAAACTATCTACAAATAAGTTCACAAATGGATGGCATGAATTCTGAAATTCCTGTTATAAAGAATAATGCAGCCAAGATTAGGACACAAGTCTTTCCGATTAAGAAATAGTGACTCCTATTGTTAATCTTATCCATCCGTTTTTCGTAGATGTTGTCAATTTCCTCATTACTCTTGTAACTATCCAATTTGTATTGCTGGCGATGATAACTAATTGAATCCAAAAAATAGTGAAAAACATCTACAATCATAAACAAAAGCGAGGACAATAGAGCATAAAAAAAGTATGGGTTGGCGATTGTCATTTTCCCTTCAGAATAAGTTATCACCCATATAGTTCCCAATATACCAAATATCAAGTTCCTTGACACAGATGAAAGCTTGCTCGATTGACTATACATATAGCCCTGCAACTCGTTCTGCAGTCGTTTTTTTCGGGTCTTAATATCATCTCTTTTGTGCTGGACTTCCTGACGGCCCCTTTGAACGCGTGCTTTGCCCCTGTTGTCCATTTTGTCTAGTTTGGGATTGCTGTCCTGATTGTTTGCTTTCATTTGCCATATTCTTCAAAATTATATATGCTACTAACCAAAAAACGTCTCGTATAGAAAGGAAAGTATGAAACTTTCTAGTCTTTCTCAAAGACCAATTCCATCTGCTCTACTTTTTCATCTGGCATCGGCTTTATCATCGACTCCACATACTTCACCTCATCAGGAGACAAGTCGTATTTCTTGAACAAGTCAGCATCCGTCCATGAATGAGTGAAGTCCTGCATAGGCACGAAATGATACACCTGAGCCATTGCATCTTGTGTAATCTTCATTGAGGAAACCAAGAGACGGAAGAAACGGGTCTTCAAATAGCTGATAAAGTTCTTTGCTTCATCCTCAGAGTTGAACTTGGCATAGAGATATGTCTGAGAGCATACAGAAGATGCACCTGCAAGGATGGGTTCACCCAAAACAATTTTGTCATTACCAGAGCCACCTGCCTTGGGGATGAAGACCTTGATAGCATCTACATCCTGACTGTTCTTGCGAATATCCATCTTGCGGACGTAACCTGTCTTTCTAACATTATGGTCCCAATAGAACAACTTGACGTTGAATTCATCCGTCTCTGAGTCGCTCACGTCAAACGGATGCTTCTTGCTGGTCTTGGGGTTGGTAGGTATACCAAATGGTGTGTCAGAAGAGATGATTGATTCTACCACACCAAGATTCTCTTCACGTGCTTTACGCATCACTTTGTCAACAAGCTTTGCCAGCTTTGGCTCACGGATAATGACGTCTAAGTCTTTCAGGTTCAATTGTTCTGTCTCTACTTTTCCTCCCTTGACAAGAGAATAGTCACAATCGCCTTGATGCTCACCATCATTCAGATAGTAGCAAACACCACCTTTGATTTCCACATCCTTGGGGAACAGCTCACTGGCATCATGGAAAGCTGTCAATTGAGACACGGTGCCACAAGTCAGCATTTCCTTGCGGAACGGGTCAAGCAAATTAGACCTGCCACCAGTAAACCATTTGGAAGGTATAATGAGTGTTGAGAACAGATTCGACAATGTTTTTGCTACTGTACTGAAATCCTGGAAGATTGGCGCATCGTTTGTGCCACCAGAACCACCTTCGTCTTGATACGGGGGATTGCCCACTGCTACTGTAATTCCCATTTCTTTTATCTTGTTTATAATCTCATCGGCTTGCTCACCTATGAGGTCGTATGAATTATAATCACTTGCAATATTTTCTACTGGCATATCCAGTGCCTCATACACCTTGCGTGTAAATTCGTAGGCAATAGATGATGTCGGAATAGAGTAAATCTTGTCTTTGTAGTTGTCGCCAAACTCCAGCAGGATAGCGTAAGCAAATTCGCCCTCCTTCGATGCAATATCCAAGAACTTTGCATCAGCAGAAATTCTGTCATGAGGTATCTGGCGCAGCATTCTCAATGCGACTTTGTCAACAGGAGTAACTACCTCTGACTCCGACCAACGGCCAAATTGTCGCATTGCATTCTCAACACGTTCGATAGGTTGCTTACTATCGTCATTAGCAAGGTCGTTGACATTCTGAATCTT
>Ga0265300_10000207_pt1 | contig 64462 bp, 55 predicted proteins | sample AusTroGonzalo_MG_FD_193482 | JGI IMG/M metagenome (GOLD analysis project Ga0265300, IMG submission 193482) | Bovine rumen microbial communities from tropical cattle in Woodstock, Queensland, Australia - Gonzalo_03 | ecosystem: Host-associated > Mammals > Digestive system > Stomach > Rumen ... | reverse complement strand
ACCAAATTTTCGGGAACTTTTTTTATTCCTCGTTAGTACGAAGCTGCTGTACGTAAACGGCGTGCTCCATCTTCAGGCGCTTCAGAACAGACGGCTTGTCGAACTGCTGACGACGACGCAATTCCTTCACAACACCTGTCTTTTCGAACTTTCTCTTGAACTTCTTGAGAGCCTTCTCAATGTTCTCGCCTTCTTTTACTGGTACAATAATCATTGTTTTTTGTTTTAAATATTTTATGTTAAACTTCATGTCTTCGGGCTCAGGGCCACGAAAAGCGGGTGCAAAGTTACTACTTTTTTGCAAATCCACCAAGTTTTTACCATATTTTTATTAAAACAAGCCACATTTTCCTGGTTTTCAACCTCAAAGAGGTGCACAAGCTTCTTGTAACCACTCTATTTCATCGTCATCAAGACGAGGCGAGAGAACATCAAACACACGCTGGTGATACTGGTTCAGCCATACAATTTCTTCAGGTAGCATCATCTCCTTGATAATCGGTTTTTTATTGATAGGACAAAGGGTGAGTGGCTCAAACTGCAGGAACTTACCAAACTCCGTTTCATTGTAATAGGTGATGAGTAAGGTATTTTCTATTCTGACACCAAACTTACCTGCGAGATAGATACCAGGTTCATCTGTTACCGTCATACCAGCCACCAAAGGAGCAGGTTTCCACTCCATGCGGATCTGGTGAGGACCTTCATGCACATTCAGATAAGAGCCCACGCCGTGACCAGTACCATGCAGATAGTTCATACCCGCACGCCACATATCCTTACGCGCCAGAATGTCAAGCTGTGTCCCACTACTGCCACTGGGGAATTTACAAAGTTCTATCTGGATATGACCTTTCAATACCAAGGTATAGACTTTCTTCTGTTCCTCTGTCAACGGACCGAGAGCAATCGTGCGTGTAATGTCCGTCGTACCTTCAAGATACTGTGCACCACTGTCCAACAACAAGAAACCTTTTGGCTCCAAAGGCACATCTGTCTCTGGCGTCGCTTCATAGTGAACGATAGCGCCATGGGGTCCATAGCCAGCAATGGTGTCGAAGGATATTCCTTTGAACAAAATCTGCTCAGCTCGGAGCAATGCCAGTTTTTCCGCAACAGAGATCTCAGTAGGGATCTCATTTGGGAGTGAGGACATCTGGTTATCCAACCAATAAAGAAACTTGACCATCGCAATACCGTCTTTCAGCATCGCTTGCTTAAAACCCGCTATCTCTGTTTCATTCTTGATGGTTTTCATCCGCTTGACAGGCGACTCTGCCTCAATGACCTCCCGTGTAACAGCATTAAAGAGCGTGTAGTTCACCTCATCTGGATCGAGCAGAATATTATAATCAAAATAATCCTTCAAACCTTTCCGCACATTCTCGTAGGCATCCACCCCCACGCCTTCCCCCTTCAGATAAGTCATCACCTCAGGCGTCAGTTTCTCTTTATTTATATATAAGGTGACAGCCGTTGAGGATATCAGCAGATAACTCACGAAGACAGGGTTACAATGCACATCCGCCCCCCTGAGGTTCAGTGTCCATGCAATATCATCAAGGGCAGCCATCAGCATACCGTCTGCATGGAGCTTACGGAGGGCCTGACGGATACGGGCAATTTTGACGTTTGCAGCCTCACCGGCATAAGCCAACGGATACTCCTCCACAGGATTCTCAGGAATCGGTGGACGATCCTGCCAGATCTGCACCAACGGGTCAAGATTTGTGCGCAGCGTCATGCCGCCCTGTTTCCGGAGTTCTGCAATCAGTTCCCTGACACTACTAGTGGAGTTCACCATGCCATCTACAGCGACTTCCACGCCCGCACCGCACTCCTTACCAATCCACTCGGCAATCGTAGGCGTACCCTCCATCTTCTGTTTCATCAACTGGAACTCCGTATCCTTCAGCTGTTCTGCCGCTGCTAGAAAATAGCGAGAGTCCGTCCAGAGTGCAGCCGACGTCAACGTAACCACAGCCGTACCGGCAGAACCGTTAAAGCCGGAAATAAACTCACGCCCTTTCCAATGGTCAGGCACATACTCACCCTGATGAGGGTCGGTACTTGGAAAGATGAAAGCCGACAGATGTTCACGTCGCATCACCTCCCTCAAATCTTCCAGTCGCTGATTAATATTCATATTATATCCAATTTTGTAATTTCGACTTTACAAAGATACGATGTTTTTATCAGACTTTCAACGGATTAACTAAGATTAATATTAAAAAGGGGGAATATTTGCCACTTTTTTCTTATCTTTGCAGCACTTTTGATTACTCAACAATTATAATAATACAATTATGGCATTCTTAACAAACGAAAAATTGACCATCGTCGGTGCTGCCGGTATGATTGGTTCAAACATGGCTCAGTCTGCCCTGATGATGGGTCTGACAAGTGAAATTTGTCTTTATGACGTATTCTCTCCTGAAGGTGTTGCCGAGGAGATGCGCCAGAGTGGTTTTGACAACGTAAACATTGTAGCCACCACTGATGCCGAGGAGGCATTCAAGGGTGCTAAGTACATCATCTCTTCAGGTGGTGCGCCCCGTAAAGCAGGTATGACCCGTGAGGATCTGCTCGCTGGCAACTGTAAGATTGCTGAGGAGCTCGGTCAGAACATCAAGAAGTTCTGTCCCGACGTGAAGCACGTGGTGATTATCTTCAACCCCGCCGACCTTACCGGTCTGGTAACACTGCTGTACTCTGGTCTGAAGCCTGGTCAGGTGACAACCCTCGCAGGTCTCGATACAACCCGTCTGCAGAGCGCCCTCGCCAAGAAGTTTGGTGTGATGCAGAGCGAGATCACCGGTTGCGCTACTTATGGTGGCCACGGCGAGCAGATGGCTGTCTTCGGAAGCCATGTAGAGATTGCCGGTCGTAAGCTGACTGACATCATCGGTACTGCAGAGTTCCCCGCTGAGGAGTGGGAGCAGATGAAGATCGACGTCACAAAGGGCGGTGCCAAGATCATCGAGCTTCGCGGACGTTCTTCATTCCAGAGCCCCGCTTATCTTTCTGTTGAGATGATCCGTGCCGCTATGGGTGGTGAGCCATTCCGCTTCCCTGTCGGAACATACGTAAAGACCGACAAGTACGATCACATCATGATGGCCATGAAGACCACCATGACTGCCGAGGGTGCTAAGTTTGAGGTTCCTCAGGGTACTGCCGAGGAGAACGCCAAGTTGGATCAGAGCTACGAGCACCTGTGCAAGATGCGCGACGAGCTCGTAACACTGAACATCGTTCCTCCCATCTCTGAGTGGAATAAGATCAATCCGAACCTCTAAAGAACTTAGATTTTAGAGGTATGGCTTTGATTAAAAGTTATCGCGGTCTCGCTCCCAAATGGGGGCGAGATTGTTATTTCAGCGAAAACGCCACGATTGTAGGCGACGTGACGATGGGTGATGAGTGCTCTGTATGGTTCAATGCCGTGGTTCGCGGTGATGTGGCCCCTATCACTATCGGCAACTGTACGAACATTCAGGATGGCAGTTGTGTCCATGTCACCCATGAGACGGGCCCCACACATATCGGCAACTATGTCACCATTGGACACAATGTCACCGTTCATGCCTGCACCATTCATGACAACGCCTTGATCGGCATGGGCTCCACCCTACTCGACAACTGTGAAATCGGTGAAGGTTCTATCGTCGCTGCCGGTGCCCTAGTGCTTCAGAACACCAAGATTCCCGCAGGAGAGATCTGGGGCGGCGTACCAGCCAAGTACATCAAACCCGTCCGACCAGGTCAGACCGACAATGCCAAGCACTACGTCGAATATTCTAAATACTATCTTAACGAAGAGTAGCTACCACATATTCGCTCTGGGTACCAATGCGAAACTTTCCACCCCAGATGCCAATGCCTGAAGAAATGTAAAACTGGGTATTGCCACGTTGATGACTGCCCCACGAGCATTCGTAGATACGATCCGTAATCCAGGAGATCGGCCATACCTGTCCACGATGGGTATGGCCACTTAATTGGAAATCAACGCCTGCCGCCTCAGCACGATCGAGATTGTAAGGTTGGTGATCTAATACAATCGTATAATTAAGATTTGAAATGTTAGAATTCAGAGAGTCTTTCAAATCTTTAATGGGCTTGCGACGCATGTTTGTACGATCATCTCGGCCGATGATCACTATGCAGCTATCAATGATAGCTGCCTCATCTATCAGCAAGTGGATACCCGCATCCTGATAGAACAGTTTGGCCTCGGGATGGCCGGCATAGAACTCATGATTTCCCAAACAAGCATAGACAGGAGCCTTGAGACGATGAAACTCCTCTGCCATCTGCTCCTCTATCAACGGACGCATGCTACCATCGATGATATCACCAGCAATCAGGATAAAGTCGGGATGCTCTGCATTGACCAGATCCACCCAACGAGCCAGTTCCTGACGAGGATTATGGTAACCCAAATGTAAATCACTCAGCATCACCACCTTATACTCACGAGGCAGTGGTTTCGAGGACTTAAGCTGCAATGGTACGCGTACCTTATTATTATAATGTAGATTGCCATAAAGAAAAATACCAAAAAACAGAAAAAAGACACCGATGGCAGCATACCAGTTATGATAGAGCCATGCTTTCGGAATCAGATGAACAAGTCTTCCTAAATCGAGCACCAAAAAGAGGATGACGAGATAGAGCAGTACGATGACAGACGAGGTGCCGACCTCATAAGCTGCCTGCGCTAAAGGCAAAGGCAGATTATCGAACTTACGGCCGAAGTTCATAAACAGCAGTGCGACACAAAAGACGCCTACAAGGATGACCAGCGCCTTCCATATCCCAGCCAAAGGCAAGAGCGTCCACACATGCCAGGCAATATAGATGATGGCCAATAAAGGCAATATCCAAAATATCAACATCCACATATACTTCATCCTTTAAGTCTAGTCAAACCATCCAATCTACAGATCCACAGCCGAGAGAACTTTCTCTGTAGCACCGGCCAGGCCCTGTACGAACAGACCAGCCTTTTCACCTGCAACGCGCAGTTTCTCTGCATCTTTCAGGAAGATATCCATCTGACGTTCAAAAGTCTCAGCCGTTTCGAAGTCAAAGCCACCACCTGCAGCCTTCAGTCCCTGAGCCTCCTGGAATCGCTGATTGTTCGGTCCGAAGAATACGGGCACATCCCAGACGGCAGCCTCCAGCACATTGTGGATACCCACACCAAAGCCGCCACCTACATAAGCAATCTCACCATAATGATAGATACTCGACAACAGACCGAAACAGTCGATAATCAGCACGTCGGCATCCGAGAGTTGAGAATTTTCTGCCTTCGTATAACGGATGACCTTACGCCCCTCTAACAGTTTCTCTATCTGACGCAGATGATCCTCACCGATCACATGAGGGGCAATAATCATCTTCCACTTGGGGTGCTTCATAAAATAAGGTATGAAGATCTCCTCATCAGGAGGCCAAGAAGAGCCAGCCACAAACACCTGTGCATCCTGTTTGAAGGTCTCGACAATAGGCAGATGTTTCGCCGCCTCCTTGATCTGGAGCACGCGATCAAAACGGGTGTCACCCACCACTGTGACATCCTTGATATGAATCTTCTCCAACAACTCCTTGCTGATTTCGTTCTGTACGAAGAAATGCGTGAAACAGTTCAGTACACGGCCATACTGACGACCATACCACTTGAAGAATACCTGTTCCGGACGGAAAATGCTTGAAACACTATACACAGGAACATGCCTGTGCTTCAGGATATGCAGATAGTTATACCAGAACTCATACTTGATAAAGAAGGCCATCACAGGACGGATAGTTCGCAGGAAACGACGTGCATTGGTTATCGTATCCAACGGCAGGTAACAGATGATATCCGCCCCTTCATAGTTCTTACGAACCTCATAACCTGACGGTGAGAAGAAAGTCAGGAGAATCTTATATTCAGGATGTTCCTGGCGCAGACGTTCCATCAACGGACGTCCCTGCTCAAACTCGCCAAGCGAAGCGGCATGAAACCAGACGTACTTAGCGTTAGGATCCACCTTCTCCCTCAGGATACGAAAGGCATCACGTTCACCACGCCACATCTTACGCACCTTCTCGTTGAAGCGGCTATAGATAGCCACTCCTAAAAGATAGAGGTATATGATCAGGTTGTAAATCATCAGCCGAGTACTTCTATTGCACGTTTCATTCTAGCTATCGTCTCCTCCTTACCGAGGAAAGCAGAGATATCAAACATACCAGGGCCCTTACCCTCACCTACAAGGGTCAGGCGCCAGGCATTCATGACATTACCCAGTTTATATTCTTTCTGCTCCACCCATGCATGTACGATCTGCTCCTGGTTCTCCAACGAGAAGTCATCGATACTTTCGAGTACAGCAATCAGTTCATTCATCACCTGCGCACTATCTTCCTTCCAACGTTTCTTAGCCGTTTTCTCATCGTAAGCCTCAGGAGCCACAAAGAAGAACGAGCAAAGGGGCCAGAGTTCCTTGACAAACGACACACGGTCTTTCATCATTGCTGTCACAGCCGTCACACGCGCCAGCGTCTCATCAGGACAGTGTTCCTTCACGATGGGGAAGAACAGCTGGGCGATCTCCTCAGCCGACTTTTTCAGGATATACTCATGGTTGAACCAAATGCCTTTGTCGTAGGCGAATTTAGCACCAGCCTTTGAACACTTGGTGATGTCAAACAGAGGCACCAATTCCTCTAAAGAGAAAAGTTCCTGCTCCGTACCTGGATTCCAGCCCAACAGCGCCAGGAAGTTGATCACTGCTTCAGGGAAGTAGCCGTCCTCACGATAGCCGCGCGACACCTCACCGCTCTTCGGATCATGCCACTCCAAAGGGAACACTGGGAATCCCAAGCGATCACCATCACGCTTCGAGAGTTTTCCCTTGCCATCAGGTTTCAACAACAGGGGCAGATGCGCAAACTGAGGCATCGTATCCTCCCAGCCAAAAGCCTTATAGAGCAACACGTGGAGCGGAGCACTCGGCAACCACTCCTCACCACGGATCACATGAGAGATCTCCATCAGGTGATCATCCACGATATTCGCCAGATGATAGGTCGGCAACTGATCCGCACTCTTATACAGCACCTTATCATCAAGGATATCGCTCTTCACACGCACCTCACCACGAATCAGGTCGTTCACCAGAACCTCCTGACCAGCCTCGATCTTGAAGCGTACCACATACTGCTTTCCGTCGGCAATCAGCTGCTCCACTTCCTCTTTCGGAAGTGTCAGCGAATTGCGCATCTGACTACGGGTATGGCAGTCATACTGGAAATTCTGGATCTCCTGACGCTTGGCCTCCAGCTCCTCTGGTGTATCAAAGGCTATGTAAGCCTTATCAGCATCGAGCAGTTGTTGTACATATTTCTTATAGATATCACGACGCTCGCTCTGGCGATAGGGGCCCTTGTCGCCACCAAAGCTTACACCTTCGTCAAACTTGATGCCTAACCACTTGAATGATTCTATGATATACGCTTCAGCACCTGGCACAAAACGATTCGAGTCGGTATCCTCAATACGGAACACCAGATCGCCACCATGTTGCTTCGCAAACAGATAATTATACAAGGCAGTACGCACACCACCGATATGTAATGCCCCCGTAGGGCTTGGTGCAAAGCGCACCCTTACTCTTCTTTCTGACATAAATTGCGTAATTTTGGATGCAAAGGTACAAAATAATTCTTAATTCTTAATTCATAATTCTTATTTTATTTGTATCTTTGCCCCGAATATTGAAAAAAGAGACAGAAATGAGTAGTTTCAACATTAAAAATGATCTCAGTTGGCGTGACATTCTCATCCGTTCAGCACTGATTTTGGCAACGACTGCCATCATCGTCTGGCTGATGCCGCGTAATACCCAAGCCAGTTTCAAGATAGAAAGAGGCAAGCCCTGGGTCTATAATGACCTGAGTGCTCCCTTCGACTTCCCCATCTATAAAAGCGACGAGGCCGTCAAGGCAGAACGCGATAGTTTGATGAAGCGCTACGAGCCCTACTACATTTATAATGAGGATGTCGTAGGCAAGGAAGTCCGTCAATTCTACAAGGACTATAACAAAGGTATTCCAGGTCTCCCTGACGACTTTCTGAGCATCATAGCCAATCGCCTGCGCGACATCTATGCCCAAGGCATCATGAACAGTTCGGAATACGCCATTCTGCATCAGGACACATCTAAAGCTGTCAGAGTCATCAACGGCAAGGATGCCACCAGTGTGCCCATCAACAAGATTAACTCCGTCGTCTCTGCCTATGAACAGATCTTTCTCGATGAGACATTAGCCAAGCACAAAGAGGTGCTTCGCAAATGTAATCTCAACGACTATATCTCACCCAACCTGAGATACGACAAAGCCCGCAGTGAGGCGAGTCTGAACGAGCTCCACAACAGCATCCCGTTGGCCAGCGGTATTGTACAACGAGGTCAGAAGATCATTGACCGAGGTGACATCGTGGACAAAAACACCTACAACATCCTGGTGTCTTATAAGAAGGAGACGGAACGTCGTGAAGAAAACAAGCAGGGCGTCAGTCTGGTCATCCTTGGTCATGTTTTATACGTACTGATCCTGATCACCTGCTTCACCATCTACCTCACACTGTTCAGGAAAGACTATTTCGAGAATTACCGTTCCATGTTGATGCTCTATTCCCTGATTCTGATCTTCGTCATTGTGGCATCGCTCATGGTCGATCATAATGTGTTGCACGTCTATATTGTGCCCTTCGCGATGGTGCCTATCTTCATCCGCGTGTTTATGGATTCACGCACTGCCTTCATGGCCCATGCCACGATGATTATGATCTGTGCCTGCCTGTTGCAGCACCCACTTGAATTCATCGCAGTAGAACTGGTAGCTGGTCTTGTGGCTATCTTCTCTTTGAGAGAGCTGTCGAGCCGCTCCCAACTGTTCTGGACAGCCGTTTTGGTTACATTAGCCTCAGGACTGACGAACCTCGCGCTCGAATGGATCCGTGACGACGACCTGGCCCGTCTCAGTCTCAGGGAGTACAACTATATCGCCATCAACGGTATGCTCCTGTTCTGCTCTTACCCTCTGCTCTATCTCATTGAGAAGGCTTTCGGCTTCATCTCGAACATCACGCTGATCGAGTTGTCGGATATGAACAAAGCCTTACTCCGTAGGATGAGCGAGGTGGCCCCAGGTACCTTCCAGCACTCTATCCAGGTTGGAAACTTGGCCGCAGAGATTGCCAATAAGATCGATGCCAAGAGTCAGTTGGTAAGAACAGGTGCCCTCTATCACGACATCGGTAAGATGATGAACCCTATCTACTTCACCGAAAACCAGTCGGGCGTCAATCCTCATGAGAAGTTGGGGGCCATCGATAGTGCCCAGATGATTATCAGTCATGTGACGGAAGGCATCAAACTGGCAGAGAAATATAATCTGCCCACCATCATTAGGGAATTTATCGCCACCCATCACGGACAAGGCAAAGCCAAATATTTCTATGTGAAGTATAAAAACGAGCATCCGAATGATGAGGTTGACGATCTGCTCTTCACCTATCCAGGTCCTAACCCCTTTACCAAGGAACAGGCGATCCTGATGATGGCCGATACGGTGGAGGCTGCCTCACGCTCCCTTCCTGACTATAGGGAACAGAGCATCCGCGACCTCGTGAACAAGCTTATCGATGCCCAAGTGGCTGAAGGTTATTTCAAAGAGTGCCCCATCACTTTCCGCGATATTGCCTATGCCAAGACTGTGCTGATTGAGAAGCTAAAGACGATTTATCACACCCGTGTCAACTATCCCGAACTGAAAAAGTAGCGGAATTTTGCACACCCTTATACCCATTTGTGCAAGAAAATATTGCACAAATGGGCTTTTTTGTGCAGGAAAATCCCTATTCTAAGTTAATAGATGTTAACTTTGTGTGCGCAAACAGCAAACTTACGAACAATCTACATACCTTTGCACCCGGTTTTTTAAGAAGTTTTCAGGATTATGAACAAATTAAAGTTAATTCTCGCCAGCGTGATGCTGGCAGCAACCACCTCAGCAAGTGCTGGAGGTATCTTAACCAATACAAACCAGAGTGTTGATTTCCTCAGGAATCCGGCTCGCGATGCAGCGATCGGTCTCGACGGTGTCTATTCAAACCCCGCAGGTGTCGCTTTCCTGCCCGAGGGATTCCATATTGCATTCAACTGGCAGTACGCCCATCAGACACGTACGATCACCAGCAACAACCCTCTCTATGCACTGGGTCGCAAGAACAACGGTAGCACTTCCAAGACTTTCGAGGGTGTAGCCGACGCACCGTTTATCCCTTCACTTCAGGGTGCCTATAATAAAGGTAACTGGAGCTGGCAGTTCAACCTCTCCGTTCCTGGCGGTGGTGGTGCCTGTGAGTTCAACGACGGTCTGGGTTCATTCGAGAGCGTGGTTGGTGGTATTGCCTATCAACTCAGCGGCCTCGATCAGATTGCCACAGCCTTAGGCCAGACAGCTCCTGGTGTCAGTGGCTACGATATGGACGGTTATATGCAGGGCCGCCAGTATTATTTTGGCGTACAGCTTGGTGCTGCCTACAAGATCACCCCCGATCTCTCTGTCTATGGTGGTCTGCGCTTCCTTTACGGAACAGCCACCTATAAGGCTAAGATCAATAATATTATGGTAAAGACCGCTGGTGGTTATCAGGACTTCGGCAGTTTCCTGCAGTCTGCTACAGCTATGGTTGATGGCGGCATCACTACTGTAAGCGACGGTCTCGCTCTGGTAGATGCAGGTATGGCCCAATATGAGGCAGCAGGTGCCACAGCCCTCCCCCAGTATCAGGAACTCGTAGCCACCAAGGCACAGCTTGAGGGATCGCTTGCCACACTTCAGGGCACCAGCGAGAGCCTCAACAGCCTGCAGAAATACTCTGAGGGTGTGAATCTGCTCTGTAACCAGTGGAGTGTTGGTATTGCACCGATCATCGGCGTTGACTGGCGTGTAGGTCAGTTCAACTTCGCTGCCAAGTACGAGTTCAAGACCCAGATCCGCATGGAGAATGAGTCAACTGTCAACAAGGCCAGCGAGATTCCTGCTGTCAACAAGTTCCGTGATGGTGAGAAAGTCAATGAAGACTCTCCTGCACAGCTCGCTGTCGGTGCGATGTGGAATATCACCGATGCTGTACGTGTAAACCTCGGCTATCACCACTTCTATGATAAGAACGCCAGATGGTATAACGACACGCAGGAGCTGCTCGATGGTGGTACCAACGAATATTTGGGAGGTGCAGAGTGGGATGTCACCAAGAAGCTCACCATCTCAGCTGGTGGTCAGCTCACCCGTTATCAGCTCACTGATGAGTACATGAACGATATGTCGTTCGTTGTCAACAGCTTCAGCTTCGGTCTGGGCTTTAACTACAAGGTGTCTGATATCGTGACCCTCAAGGCTGCCTACTTCCAGACCAACTACGACGACTACAAGCGTGTCACCTCTACAGAGCCGCTGATCAGCGATACCTTCACCCGCACCAACCGCGTGCTCGGTATCGGCTGCGAACTGAACTTCTAAAAAAATATGTCAACCCCATAAGAGTTCCCCGTTCAGAGTTATATCTGAGTGGGGAACTCTTTTTTATTGTTAATAAAACGCAAAAAAGCAACACTCTGTAGTTGATTACCATCAAAACAAGGTATATTTGCAAACAAGATTTAGACGACACTCAATTCAAAACAATTTATCCGAGATAAATAATGAAGAAAATGTTTTTATTAGCTGTTATGGCGATGATGACCTTAGCAGTGCAGGCAGATGAAGAAGAGTTTGTGGTGACCAGTGGTGATTTCAAGGTTGTCATGCAGCCAGGTAAAATTGGTAGGGTGGAAGTGGATTTCACCAAAGCCAAAGTCGGCAATCTTTCCACGATGGAAATCACGGACCAGAGTTTCATCGATTATCTGGAGGCCAACGACCAAAAGGTCTTCAAGAAGTGGAGTGAATATCAGGAAGAAGGCGAAGAGACCTTTATGGATCGCTGGAACGATGCCAAGAAGAAGGTGATCAAACTCACCAAGAAAGGTACGCCCGACTATATCATCAAAATCAATGCCACCCAGTTGGATCCAGGCAATTCGGGTGCAGCCACCTGGAGTTGGAACAAACGCGACGGCGGCATTATCATCTCTGGTACACTGGAGGTTCTTGATGCCTCAGGCAACAGTGTCTGCAAGATGAATATCAACCGTTACAGAGGTTTCTCAACGAGAGGCCTTGATATCAAGATTCCCACCTTCCATCGCCGCACGGTACTCTTCCACAAGAGTCTGGCCAAAGATCTATTGGAATTCCTGTTTGATAATAACAAATGATGTCACAGAAGATCACTGAAGGCTACATGCCTTATATGGGCTACCAGACCTACTATCGAGTGGTAGGCGAGGCAACGGAGAAAGCCCCCTTGTTGCTGCTGCATGGTGGACCAGGCAGCACGCATAACTATTTCGAGGTGCTCGACTGCATCGCTGAAACAGGTCGGCAGGTGATCTCCTATGACCAGATAGGCTGTGGCAATTCTTATCTCGACGGTCACCCTGAACTATGGACGCAGAAAACCTGGATAGATGAACTCATCGCCATCCGCGAGTATCTTCATCTGGACAACGTGCATCTACTTGGTCAGTCATGGGGCGCCATGCAAGCCATTGCGTATGTTATAGACCACCAGCCTCAAGGCATCAAGTCGTTGATACTGTCATCAGGTCATGCCTCCAGCAGCCTATGGGCGAGTGAGCAGCATCGGCTTATCAAATATCTGTCAGCAGAAGATCAGGAAGCAATCCGTCGTGCAGAAGCCACTGGCAAATGGGATGATCCTGCTTATCTGCGAGCCAACGATCATTACTTCGAGCAGTATGTCATCAGTGTAGATGAACACTCGCCCGAGTGTATCAAACGTCCCAAACGTTCTGGCACTGAGGCTTACCTCTATGGCTGGGGCCCCAACGAATATCAGCCGCTTGGCAGTCTGAAAGACTTTGAATATACGGACAGACTGAATCAGATTTCCCAGCCGACACTTATCTGTAGTGGCACACGCGACATCTGCACGCCTGTTGTCGCCGCCTCACTTTATGAGCATATTCCCCACAGTCAATGGCACTTATTCCGCCAAACCCGCCACACCTGTTTTATCGATGCCCACGAAGAATATTGCGAGATACTCACCCGCTGGCTGCAAGATAATGATTAATTTTCAAAAACAGTCTCTAAATACAATTTTTGCTAGATTTAATTCTAGCACTTGCTACATTTAATTCTAACAAGTGCTGGAATTAAATCTAAAAAACGCCCCAATTAATAGGGAAATGTAGTTTTACACCGGATCGATGTCGTAATAGATCTGGAGAGAAGCATAGCGCTTATCTTGGAGCATCTGCTGCTGAGCGAGCGCTAAATATTTGCGCACATCCGACATGTTGAGCGTTGGTTCCAGTTTCAGCACGAGTTTGCGGATAGACAAGGATTTGACCTTCGCAACAGCAGGTTTATCGGGTCCTAAGACGCGAGCGCCGAACCACTGGCGCAACTGACTGCCGAGTTCCAAGGCTGCCGTATCAACCACGTTGTCATAACGGTGTTTCAGAAAGACATAGATGAGGCGATAATAAGGCGGATAATGGAACTGCTGGCGCTCAGCAATCACCGACTTGTAGAACGCCTGATAGTCGTTACGGACAATCTGATCAATCAGGGGGAGATCAGGACTCTTCGTCTGCAAGATCACAAGCCCCCGTTTGCCCTTACGTCCTGCCCGTCCGCTTACCTGGGACATCATCATGAATCCATGTTCGTAAGCACGGAAGTCGGGATAGTTCAACATGGCATCGGCATTCAGGATACCCACCACACTCACCTTGTCGAAGTCGAGCCCCTTGGAGATCATCTGCGTGCCAATCAAGAGGTTCGTACGCCCTGCGGAAAAATCGCTGATGATACGTTCGTAGGCATGACGGCTGCGGGTGGTATCAAGGTCCATTCGCGAGATGCGGGCCTCAGGGAAGATATCCTGCACCTCGGCCTCTATTTTCTCCGTACCATAGCCTTTGGTAAAGAGATCCTTAGAGCCACAGGCAGGACATTCCGTAGGCACTTGATAGGTATAGCCACAATAATGACAGGTGAGTTGATTGAGGTTGCGATGGAAGGTGAGCGACACATCACAATGCTGGCAATGGGGCACCCAACCACACTGTTTGCACTCGATCATCGGCGCATAACCTCGACGATTTTGGAAAAGGATCACCTGTTCACCCCGTTCCAAAGCCTCACGTGTCTTTGCCAACAACAAAGGCGAGAAAGGACCTTTCATCATCTTGCGACGTTGCAGATCCTTGATATCCACCACCTGTATCTCTGGGAGTTCAATACCTTGATAACGCTGCTGGAGGGTCACCAACCCAAATTTACCCGTCTTGGCGTTATGATAGGTCTCCATCGATGGTGTGGCTGTACCCAAGAGGGTTTTGGCACCAAACATCTGAGCCAGCATGATCGCTGTAGAACGGGCATGATAGCGAGGCATGGGTTCCTGCTGCTTATAGCTGGTCTCATGCTCCTCATCGATAATCACTAAGCCGAGATTCTGGAAAGGCAGCAAAACAGCACTGCGCGCACCAAGGATGACATCGTAGGGATGTTTGGAGAGCTGTTTCTGCCAGATCTCCACCCGCTCGGCATCGGAGTATTTGCTATGATAGATACCTAAGCGATCGCCAAACACATGCTGCAGACGCTGCATGATCTGCACCGTCAGGGCGATCTCAGGCAACAGATAGAGTACCTGTTGCTTCTTCTCCAACGCTTGTTTGATCAGATGGATATAGATCTCCGTCTTTCCGCTGGAAGTGACACCATGCAACAGCGTGACGTTCTTCTTCATGAAAGAGAGAAGAATCTGATTGTAGGCATCCTGCTGCGCCTCGTTGAGGGGTTTGATGTTCTCCAAGTGAGGCTCTCCCCCATGATTCAGTCGGCCCACCTCCAGTTCATAGGTCTCCAGCAGGCCGCGTTTCACTAAAGCGTTGATCGTCTGAAGCGAGGCGTGACTGGCATTCATCAGTTCATCACGGGTGATCTCAACAGGCGTCTCGCGACAAGTCTGTCCTTCCACCGTATCCCAATGCGAGAGGGCGAGATAATGGATGAAGGCCTCCTGTTGCTTGCCTGCCCGCTGGAGCATACTCAGTGCCACATGGAGCGTCTGCTCGTTGCGGAAGTTGGGCGTCAAACGGATATAAAGCTCTGTCTTCGGACGATAGCCGTCTTCAGCCTTCAAACCTGAAGGGAGTGCGGCTTTAAAAACCTCTCCGATGGGAGACATATAATAATCGGAGATCCAATTCCAGAGTCTCAACTGACTATCAAGTAAGATTGGGGAAGCATCGAGCAACTGCAGGATGTCCTTTACTTCATAGTCAGCGGGTTTCCGATCATGGATCTCCGATACAACACCTACATAGGTCTTGTTTTTTCCAAGGGGTACGAGTACACGGGCACCTACCTTAACATGATCCTCCAGTTGAGAAGGAACTGAATAGGTAAAAAGGCCGTCAAGCGGCAGGGGCAATATGACGTCCGTGTACCGCACGGATGTGCTTAGAAGAAGTAAGCGACTCCAATCTGCCAGGCGTTGAGCTTAGCATCTTCCTTGAAAACCTGACCAAGAGCATCTACTGAGAAATCACCAGTCTTTCCAAACGCGAAGTTATAATTGACAGATACCTGGAGATGGTTCAACAACATCAGACCTGCACCGACATTAGCGCTGAAGTTTGAACTCTTAAAGGTCCAATCAGCAACAGTTGATGTAATAGTCTTGTCGCCTACATTGAATCCGAACTGAGGACCAGCAAAGAAGTAGATGCTGGCAGAACTTCCCAGACCAATGCCATAACGGACGTTAATGGGAATCTGGATAGACTGCTGCTTAACACTTATTTCATTGCCACTATCACTACCCACCGTACTCTTACGCTGATCGTAGAGTGCAGAAGCATCGATACCAAGACCTACGATAGGAAGCGTAAACTTCACGGTCGGACCAATAAAGAATCCAGCCTGGTTAGACTTGTCAGCAACGCTGGAATCAAATCTGATGCTCGTCAGGTTCAGACCACCCTTCACACCGAATTTCACTTCTGCCTTAGCAGGAACAGCTGTCATCAAGGCAGCGAAAAGAACTGCAATGGTTAAAATCTTTTTCATTTCTCAAATCTTTTTAAGTTAAAAAATCGGTGCAAAGATACGAAAAAACTTGGAATCCGTATCGTTTTGCCCAACTTTTAACACATTAATGTCGCTCACGGCGCACCGTAACACGTGCAGCGCTATTGGCTGGCGTAGTGGTCGTCCCCTTCTTTGACTTGCCTGCTTTCGTACGCTTTGAGCTGTTTTTAGCAGATTTAACCTTGCCTTTCTTTTTGGTATCGAGTTTGGCGATACTATCGAGCGAATCCTTCTTGACGGGATCACCGAAGATGGTCTTATGGAAGTCTGCCAGTTCTTTCTCAATGCGCTTCTGTTCAGCTGTCATCGCAGCCTCATCAGGACAGTACTGCGCCAAGGTCTTACCCTGGGCATTGTTAGTCTTGTAGATCTGTCCGCGATACATATTCAGCGTGAAGTAATCGTCCATCGACATCGTGGCAGCATTATTCAGATTACTCGGCATCACAGTCTGACGATTCAGGAAGGGCTCCAGATCGCTGTACTTCACCCAGAACAAAGGATACTGGGTGGCTTCTCCGCCGAAATCATCATCACGCAACATCACAGGACAGAGGGCGAGCACCTTGATATGGAAGGTGGAATTAGCCTGGTCGTAGTAGGCACTCTCCTTCAGGAAGAACTTCTTAACTTCGGATGAAGGGATATCGCTGTTGTCAACCTTCAACTTGCCATCCTGCTCCTCGTAGAAGATGTGATAGTTGTCGAGGATGGTCTTCATATCCACCCTGGCCTCATTCGTAAAGACATCGCTGCCATCCGTAGGATACTCATAAACAGGGACATAACCATTCTGAGCCAGTTTGAAGATATAGGTAAACAGGTTCAGTTGCCTGCCCTGTGGCTCTACGGGGTAATAAAGACCTGCATTGGCATCCTTCGAGAGATCGAGCTCACGATAGATGTCACGACGCCACACCACCTCCTCTGGCATATCCACTGCCGTGGGAAATGAGATCTGTGCGCGCACAGACATCGCAGAAGACGGGTTCTTCCGCTGATTCTGTTTCGGTTGCTGCGATTGCTGCGGTTGTGGCTGTTGCTGTTCACTTTTCTGCACGCGGCGCTGCTTTGGCTGGGCCGTAGAAGTGAAAAGAGAGAAGTGGAAAGTGAAAAGTACTAATACCACTTTCATCCAACAATATCTATTCACTTCGATTATTCTCATTCGATTCATGATCATACCACTATATTTTTATTATCAGTCAAACTTCTCATTTTTCACTTTTCACTTCTCACTTCACAATCACTTCCATCGGATTCTGAAGGGTACGCGTCAGACCGTCAGGGCCAACCACCGTGACACGGGACACATAGAAACGACGGTTACGCGCCAGTTTGCGGAAGGTATCTTTCTGACGTTCAGAGAACGAGGCTCCGTCGGATGCCATCGGTACGGCATTTCCCATATTATCGAAGAAAACCGTCTCGAAACTCTGCACACGGAAAGCGATATCCAGGATGCCATCGTCGATAGCTGCTCCAATCGCATTGGCTGCAACAAGTTGCGACTTAGCCAGGCCACCACCTTTATAACGTGTGGGGTTGCCATGTTCATCCTTCATCGAGATATAAGGTGTGGGATCTGGGAGTTTACGCACTCGGAAAGTATATTGTCCCATCTGTTGCGGACGACCCGTATTCGTAGAGACGACGGTGATAGTAGCATCCTGTCCGATCTTTGAAGGACGGGCGATATACTTGCCTGGACCTACGGATTGTAACGTGCCATTCGTCATCGACGCCTGAATCTTATTGGAAGGAACACCTGGCACACTCACGCTGATGGGGTTATTATAACCTGCATAAAGCATGTTCATCAGGTCTGCCGACACCGTCGCACTCGGATCCACAACGGTATATTTCTGGCTGAAGTCCCGGCGGATATGATCGCCATTACCATTAACGGTCTCCATATAGCCGGCCAACGTGAAATCCCCCGTTCGATTGCAGATGGTCTCATAAAGACCATTGTTCAGGGTCACCTTCTGATTACCAATATAAATATCAGGTACTTGGGTGGTATCCACAGCTGCCATCACGATGCGCGCAGAGAAACGGTCGCCTCTGACAATCGTCTGGGAACTGGGAATGACGAAAGCAGAAAGGGCATTTACACGGATATCCTTCACGTCGATATTCTGCACCAATGTATGCAAAACCTCACGCTCTGCATAACGGACATCGCTCTGTAGCTTCGACAATAAGGTGACTGCTGCAACGGCAGGCATATCCTCAAACATAAACTCCTGCCAGTTCTTACCCAAAGCCTCAGCCTTACGCGGAATGCTCGTTGACAGGTTGGCGTTGATAATCTGCTGTTTGCTCATATCCGAGGTCATTCCCACAACACGGTTACGGAAGGATCTGATGGCGTTGAATAATTCCTGACCTTTACCTCGGCCTGGTGCCAGCATTACCTGATTGGCTGCCTCAAGGTCTTCCTTGTTCTGGAAATCCTCAATAGTGGCATTCTTGCCGTCAGCCTCACGCACGATGGCCAACTTCAGTTCTTCGGCGAAATTATAAAGGGAATCACTGATGCGTCTCACCTCCTGAGCCTTATCATACCAAGCCTTTACCTTCGTGGGGTTGAGCCTCATCTGCATCTCCAGATCATCATAGACAATCTTGTTTTCCTTGATGGAGCCCTTGGTAGTACGGTTCAGACTGTCTTCCACGATAGAGAAGCCGTTGAGCACCTCAGAAGAGACGTTCAGCGCGAGCATGGCCATCAAGACGACATACATCAGATTGATCATCTTCTGGCGAGGGGAGACGGGTCTTTTTCTAATTGCCATGTTCTTATACGTTCATCTTAGCCGTCATTGCCTCAATCATACGGGCATAGATCTTATTGAGTTCAGCAATTTGGGCTGCCATCTTACGTGTCTGTTCGTTAATATCATCGATTGTGCCGATCTGTGAACTAGCACTCTTGAGCTGCAGTTCATAAACCTTGCAGATTCCTGTCAGCGTACGATTCAGGTTCTCCATCTCCTCAGAGTCGTGAGCGAGTTTGTCTGTCTGCTCGGATACACGAGAGAGCATCTCCGTGAGGCGTTTCAGCTCAGTCACATAATTGGTTGTTGCCTCTTCGAGCTCTGGTGTCATCTGTGGGAATGAAGAGGGAGTAGATGCGCCACCTGATACAGGCACGCTTCCACCTGAAACAGAAATCACAGAAGAGGATACGGCTGCTATTGCCTCGCTATCCACGACAGGAGCACCAGAAGCTGGGGCTCCGGAAGTAGGTGCAGCGCCACTACCGCCAACAACGAATGTACCACCAGAAACACCAGAGGCAGGAGCATTACCGCCACCACTGCCGCCGATAACGACAGTGCCACCACCGGTTCCACCAGAAGCGCCAGGACCGCCAGAGGTAGGAGCATTACCTCCACCGCCGCCCACAACGACAGTGCCGCCACCCGCGTGCTGGCCTGTAGGCATACTTGTGTCTGTATGGATATCCAACTCCATACCATCAGCCGTCTTATCAAAAGGACGGTCGAAGGCAGAAATGAAGAACACAAACACCTCAGTTCCCATGCCGAGGAAAAGGAAGAAGTTGGCACCTGGCAGGTGAGTCAACTTAAAAAGCGTACCTAAGATCACAATCGACGCACCCCAGCTATAGGCATAGTTCAGGAATGTCTGACCAGGCACACTATCCATCCACTTCTGTAAGCGGTAGATGATATTGATTTTACTGTATATAGTCATATCTTAAACTCCTTTAGGGTTATTTCTTCTTTTTGCCTTTCACCTTGATCTTGTCGCTGGTGGTATTAGCAAGACTTCTCACACAACGGAAGCCGATATAAGAGCGCGGCTGGTTCTGATACTCAGAGGAACGCCAAGCTGAACGGATATACGACTCAGGATCTTTCCAAGAACCACCTCTGACACTCTTCTTCTTCAAGCGATAGGGATCCTCCTGAGCGGCATTATACCTCAACTGCGGATTGATGTCGTTCATGGCCTCCACACCTGCCTCGGTATAGATGGTAGAAGTCCATTCTGCCACATTACCCGCCATATCATATAGGCCATTACTGTTAGCCGCATAGATACCCACCTTACTGGTAATCAGGTTACCATCTTTGGTGTAGTTACCATTATCGGGCTTGAAGTTGGCATAGAAGCATCCCTTGCCACTGGCCACATCCTCATTGTCCCACGGGAACTCATTCTGGTCCTTACCGCGAGCCGCATACTCCCACTCTGCCTCTGTCGGCAGACGGTAACGCTGCACATAACGCGCTGCAGGTCCAAGTCCCTTCAGCAGATACTCCGTACGCCAGGCACAAAAAGCATTGGCCTGTTCCCAAGTGACACCCACGACAGGATAGTCATTGTAAGCGGCATTCGAGAAATAGTAACGCATATAAGTCTCGTTGTCGGCATTGGGGAAGTCATTCACCCAACAAGTCGTATCTGGGAACACATTCACGATATAAGTATTCAGGAAATCCCAAGGACCTGTGAGTTGACGGTTGATGGTCTCTCTCACGATACGGCCCTCATCATCGATATAAGCAGTATCCTTAGAAATCCACACTTGTTCTTCAGGATTCACAGTGAGATCTGTATTCAGATTACGCTCCTGGGGATTAATACGATTACGACGCAGGGCTGCAGTGGTATAGTCGTAGATCTCATAACGGTAATTCAACTGCTGATAATCCAACATACGCTCACCCGTCACAGGATTGGTGACATACATGCCGTCGATAATCTCCTGCTCGTCTTCACTCGGACGACGAGGCAAAGACTTCTTCCAGTTGATGACGCTGCCGATTTCCTCACCATCTTTATCGGTCTTCACCTTCTTATAGGTCTCGTCTATCTCCGACAGACGTTCACGCAGAATGGAGTCACGGACATAATTCACAAACTGACGGTACATGGAATTGGTCACCTCGGTCTCGTCCATCCAGAAACCCTCAACGGAGATATCACGCAGAGGGGTCTTCTTTCCCCAAAGCGTATCCTGGTTCTCAATACCCATTTTCAGGTGACCGCGTTTCACCAGTGTCATGCCATAAGGTGTCGGCTCAGAGAAGGCACGTCCACCCGCACCTGTCACCTCGCCACCGCCAGATGAGGCCATTTTACTACCAAAGCAACTGCTTAACAAAAGCAGCGAGGCTAAAAGGCTGAAAATTTTATTCGTTCCCATATTTCGATGTTTACTACTTGATCATTTAAAGAATTCTCACACTCTTATGAAGATGACGTCCTTTCTTATGAAGCTCGATATCCATCTGATAGCCCACAAAGAGTTCATGACTTCCATTGCCGACACTTATCGCTGAGGTGTAGAGCTCGTAGCTGTAGCCCAACTTGACGCCTTTGATGACACCACCCAGCTGAAAAGTAACCGAAGTAGCAGGACTATAGGTGAGACCAGCATACAGATGCCGTTTCTCATGCGAGTACTGCAGGCGTCCGGAGAGATCTCCCCGCCACGCCACACCGTCGGTACGTCCGAGCACAGAGGTCTGTATCGATAGAAACGGATTTCTTAGCTGAATATTGTATCCGCCCGTCAAATAATAGGTGGCGGCAATATCGAGCTGATTTTTCTCACCGAGTTCCACACGAGGTGAGGTAACATGTAAGACAGAGAACCCCGCATACCAGTCGCGTCGCCGATAATAGAGTCCCAGTCCGAAGTCGAAAGCAGAACCATTGACTGATGACTTGGTGAAAACAGGGTCGTCGTCGATCACATCGGCCTTGGAACCATCGAAGGTCTCGCTGAGCATCGCAACCTGTACACCCACGCTCAGGCGGCCTCCCAACAGTTTCGGCTGGTAAGCATATTGAAGACCTAAACGCTTGTGGGTAAAGAGGCCGATGGCATCATTCATGAACTGAAGACCAACACCATGATAGGATTTAAAGGCATAGAACGGCATATCGGCAGCAGCGTACATCGTATTCGGATTGTTCTCGTAGCCTGCCATCTGGATGGCATAAGCACCGGTAATGTTCAGTTTAGCCTCCTTACCTACGGCAGCAGGATTGAAAGATGGCTCCATCGCCCAATAATGGGAGAAAGAGACATCATACTGAGCCCTGACAGTCAAAGTGACAAAACAGAGTATAGAAATGATATAAAAATTCAATTTCACACCTAAATAACGCATTCTGACAAGGTTTATTGTGATTTTTTCGCCAATTTACTTGCATTATTCAACCTTTTTGCCTATATTTGCATCCAAATGAATAATTCAACCGTAGCCCCTGACTCCTTATGTGGAAACAGAAGACTAAACGGATAGTGAGACGGTTCAATTACACCTTGACGGTATTGGCCCTCTTTCTTTGGCTAGCACCAGGCTTAGCCAAGGCAGAGCAATTCATCTTCACTACAGCATGGACGGCTCAGGCACAATTTGCCGGTTACTATATCGCAAAAGAAAAAGGATTCTACAAACAAGCAGGTCTTGACGTTGTCATTCAACATCCCTCACTGACCAGTTCTGCTTTCCACCGTTTACAGACTGCACAGACCAATGCCATCATGATGTCGATGATGTCGGCCATTGATTTTATCTCTCAGGGCATCCCTTTGGTGAACATCTTTCAGGACTCGATGAACAGCAGTAATATCCTGGTGACGCGTTGGGACGTAGATCCCATGAAGTTGAAAGGAAAGAAGGTGGCGATCTTCAATTCCGACCCCAGCTATATGGCCATGATCATGAACCATCGGGAGAAAATGAACTTTGAGTGGGTACGTTTCACCAGCAATATCAACCTGTTCCTCTCTGGTGCGGTAGATGCAATGATGGCACTTAGTTATAATGAGTATTATCAGCTACAACAAGCAGGTTTCAAGATGACAGAAGAAAGCATCTACAGGTTCAGTGAGAATGGTTACAACATTCAGGAGAACGGCGTCTATGTGATGCGTGACTATTATCTGTCTCATCGTGACGAATGTCGTCGTTTCGCAGAGGCAACCCGTAAAGGATGGGAATGGGCGGCAGCACATCCGGAGGAGGCGATGGAGATTGTGATGAAGTATGTGCATCGCTATAATTCACCTACCAATGCTGTGATGCAGAAACTGATGTTCAAAGAGACGCTCCGCCTTCAGATTGACCGCGACTCTAAGCGACGCGAATTCCGTGTCAGACCTGACATGGTGGAGAAAGCTTCTCGGATGATGCTCGAAAGCGGTATGATTAAACGAAGCGTGACTTATAAAGAACTGACTGGCCAATGAAAAAGATATTAACAGCCTTACGCCGTTCGCTCTCGGCACGTCTCAGCTTTGCTGTGGTGCTCTTTGTGGCTGTCATCTTTGTGGGGGCATTCAGTATTATGTTCTCTGAAGCACGTGACATCATCAGAGAAGAAGCTTGGGGTAAAGCCACGAAGACACTTGAAGGCACTGTCTTACATATTGACAACACCCTCCGACGTGTTGAGGTGGCATCAGATAATATGCTCCGTGTCATCGAAAGAAACCTCAACAAGCCCGACAGCATGTTTTCAATCAGCAGGCAGGTTCTTGTAAACAACTCAGAACTTACAGGCTGCAGTATCTCTTTCGATCCATACTACTATAAAGAGAAAGGCCGTTACTTCTCGGCTTACGCGTATAACGACGGTGACACTATCCAGACAGAACAGGAAGGTACTGACAACTATCAGTATCACTGCATGGACTGGTATCTGATACCCAAACTTCTCGATCGTCCCTACTGGATTGAGCCCTTTATGGAAGATGCGACAGAAGGTATTATTGTGAAGGATATCTTTTCATCCTATAGTCGTCCCATCCACGATGCCAAGGGGAACAGCGTCGGAACCTTCTCTGTCGATATCCGTCTGGAGTGGTTCACTAAGATGATTGCCCAAATGAAGCCCTACCCTCATTCCTTCTGCGTCATGCTCGGAAAAGGAGGTTCTTATCTTGTACACCCTGACACGACAAAGCTGTTCTACGAGACCATTTTCACCCGCACGCTTGAGAAGCCGGATTCGATGAAAGAAGCCCTTGGCACTTCGATGCTGGCAGGAGAGAGCGGGCACAGGATCCTGGATTATGAAGGAGAGCCCTGTCACGTATTTTACAAACCTTTTAAGAATACGGGATGGAGCGTTGCAATTGTCATACCCGAGAGTGATATCTTTGCACCTTACCAACGTCTGAGGAGTTATACCTTATGGATTTCGGCAGCCGGACTAATCCTGTTACTTCTCTTCTCTCTGATAACCATCCGCCACAGTCTCAAGCCACTCCAAGAACTGGCAGAAACCACCCATCGGGTTGCCAATGGTGACTTCTCTGCCACCGTTGCTAATAGTATGCGCGCTGACGAGATTGGTCAGCTGCAACGTAGTTTCACAAAGATGCAGCAGTCGCTTGACACCTACACCCATGAACTGCGTAATGAGACGGAAACTCTTAAGGAACGTAACGAGGAATTGCTTGAAGCCTACGAACGTACTAAAGAGGATGAACGCATGAAGACGGCCGTACTTCATAAGATGCCTGATAAGATGGCAGCCCCTGTGGCAGAAATCTTTACGACAGCCCAGCAGGTGTGTGACCACTATGGAAAGGACACGCTGGACTTTGGGAAGGCCACAGACACATTATATGATAATGCCAATCAGGTCACCATACTCCTTGACGAGATGATCAGGGCGGCTCAGGAAGAAAGGAGGCAGGCGCATGAGTAAGCTCATCAAACAAATCAAGCAATCTCTGCCATTAAGACTGAGTCTGAGCATTCTTGCTTTCACGGTGATTATCTTTATGATTACCATCGGAATTATTTTCGTCCGTACACGACATTTCGTCAGACAGACAGCCACCGAACAGGCGACTCAGATTCTTAATAATACCGCCCAGAGCATCATGGGTCTGATGGGACAGGTGGAGGTTGCCACCAACAACTCTGAATGGCTCGTCATACGCAAGCAACATCCAGACTCCATCATGGCGTTCTCACGTCGGATTCTGGAACTGAATCCTGACGTTTATGGCTGTAGCATTTCCTTCGAGCCATATTTCTTCGCGGACCAGGGGAAATACTTCTCTGTCTATTCATCCAATGAATACGGACACATCGAGACCGAACAAGAGGGAAGCAATGACTACGATTACTTTATGATGACATGGTATAAGGAACCGATCCGCCAAGGTAAAGCCTGTTGGGTGGATCCCTTCCACGACTATACTCCAGGCACCTCATACGACATGATGATCGCCTCTTACTGCAAGCCACTCATTGATGCTAACGGACGTACCATCGGCGTCATCTCCACCGATCTCTCTCAGCGCAAGTTGTCACAGATACTATTACAGGAGCGTTTCTTCCCCAATGCCTATTTCATCATAACAGGTGAAAGCGGAAATTTCATTGCCACCAGTAATGATCGGGCGCTTCCAGACGATCTGAACCGTAGCGACTGTGTCGTAGTAAGTCTCGTCCTGCCTAACACGAATTGGAAACTATCCTATATCTGTCCCGATAAAGACATCTTCAAGGGCTACAACCTGTTGGTTTATATCGTCGTTTCGCTGATTATATTCGGATTGTTATTGATGCTGGCATTCAATTATTTCGTTGTCAACCGTTTCGTCTCTCCAATCAAAGCCCTTGCCAACCAAGCACAGAAGATGGCTGAGGGACAGTTTGACGGTCATCTCAAACATACGAAACGCATCGACGAGACAGGACAGTTACAGAACAGCTTCGTCAGTATGCAGGAGTCCATCGCTAACTACGTCAGCAACCTGAAACATGTGAAGAATGAGACTGAGCAACGTAACCAGGAATTGATTATCGCCAAAAGCAAAGCTGAGGAAGCAGACCGCAAGAAGGCTGCCTTCATCCAAGACCTGTCCCACCAGATCCGTACACCTCTTAATATTATAGGCGGTTTTACTCAAGTACTACGTGACGAACATGAGGCAATGAATGAGACTGAGGTGTCGACAATCACCCATGACATCATGCAGAACAGCCATACCATTACCCATATCATCGACAACTGGATGAGGACATTGGCACTGGAGGGTATTGATAAGGTGGAACGCCACGATGAGATCAGCTGCAATGAGATATGCAAGATCGCTGCTGAGACCATCACGCTCCGCAATCCTGATGCTGTCACACTCAAAGTGGAGCACCATGTGCCTGACAGTCTGCATATCATCACCGATCAGGACTGTCTATTGAAGGTTCTCTCCGAGCTGCTTCACAATGCCAATAAATACACGCAGGAAGGAAGTATCTCCATCTGCTGTATTCAGCCCGACAGCCAGTCCGTCTGCTTCATGGTCAGTGACACAGGCCCTGGTATTGCAGAGGAACTGCACGAACACGTGTTCACACAGTTCACTAAACTCGATGATTTCAGCGAGGGACTTGGCATGGGTCTCACCCTATGTAGAAAATTAGCGGGCCTCCTTGGTGGTCATATCACACTGGATGCAGCATATACCAAGGGAGCCCGCTTCGTACTGACGTTACCGATCAGTCCGGAAAGAACTTAAAGTGGATAATCTTCGAATGCATAAAGTACGGTAGAGAGATAGCGCTCACCCGTATCAGGCAATAATACCACAATCTTCTTACCCTTATTCTCTGGACGCTTAGCCACCTGAATGGCTGCATAGAGGGCTGCACCTGCAGAGATACCTACCAACAGACCTTCACTTTGTGCAATCTCACGACCCGTACGGATGGCATCGTCGTTCTCCACGTCAAACACCTCGTCGATTACGTCTGAGTTGTAGGTCTTGGGGATGAAGCCTGCACCGATACCCTGGATCTTATGGGGACCGCTGGGCTGTCCGTTCAGGACGGCACTCGACTTGGGCTCAACGGCGATGATCTTCACATTGGGGTTCTGCTCCTTCAGATACTTACCTGTACCAGAGATGGTACCACCAGTACCTACACCACCAACGAAGATATCAACCTGGCCATCGGTATCGCGCCAAATCTCAGGACCCGTTGTAGCGTAGTGTTTTGCGGGGTTGGCAGCGTTCTCGAACTGCTGGAGGATCACGGCTCCAGGGATGGAGTCACGCAGTTCCTCAGCAGCGCGGATGGCACCTGGCATACCGTCTTTTCCAGAGGTGAGGCGTACCTCGGCACCGTAGGCCTTCACGAGGTTTCTGCGCTCAATACTCATGGTTTCGGGCATGGTAAGGATAAGATGGTAACCCTTGACGGCTGATACCAGTGCCAGTCCTACGCCCGTATTTCCTGATGTCGGCTCAATGATGGTAGCGCCAGGTTTCAAAATACCCTTTGCCTCTGCATCCTCGATCATCGCCAATGCGATACGATCCTTCACGCTGCCGCCAGGATTAAAAAACTCTACTTTGGCAATCACGGGTGTCTCAAGACCCTTTGCCTGTGAATACTTGTTGAGCTCTAAAAGTGGGGTGTTGCCGACGAGCTCAGTCAGCTGTTTTGCAATTTTACTCATAATCCTTACCTTTTTAAAATATAAATAATGTAATAACCTAAATTTTAATCTTGTATTCAGTGCAAGGTCAGTGCAAGCCGAGCGCAATCGAATGTATTCGAATTGCTGAGGCGCCGCCTGAGCTCGCCGACGAATCTCATATTCGTCGGCAAAGGTACGGCGTTTTTCGCAACCCCACAATACCTTTTGCATGTTATTCGCATACCATAAACATGGTATTTTGCACAAAAAGTTGCAATTATTCTATTTTTTTCGTACCTTTACGCCCAAATATCTTTGTACTCGATTATGACAACAACATTAATCATAGGACTGTTGATTCCACTGTTGGGCACGATGCTCGGCTCGGCGTTTGTGTTCTTTATGCGGGACGAGATGTCGGTACGATTGCAAAAGTCGCTATTGGGTTTTGCATCGGGCGTGATGGTGGCTGCCTCGGTGTGGTCGTTACTGATTCCTGCGATGGAGATGGAAGTTAATAGTGGCAAATGGGCAGTATTCCCTGCTGCTGTTGGTTTCCTGTTAGGTATGGGATTCCTATTACTCATCGATGAACTGACACCACACCTGCATATCGGCACGGACAAGCCAGAAGGTTTGCGCTCGCATCTGTCGAAGACGGCGATGCTTGCCCTTGCTGTCACCATCCATAACCTGCCAGAAGGAATGGCCGTTGGTGTGGTGTTTGCAGGAGCTGATAACGGCGCAACGCATATTTCTTTAACCAGTGCTTTAGCTGTCGCTGTGGGTATCGCTATCCAGAATGTGCCCGAAGGAGCCATCATCTCCATGCCGATGCGTGCCGCTGGCAATAGTCGTTGGCGCTCGTTCCTGATTGGTTCTCTGAGCGGTGCTGTAGAACCCATCGGTGCTATTGCTGTTCTATTACTTGCTTCTTTCATTATGCCCGTTCTCCCTTACATGCTCGCCTTTGCAGCAGGCGCCATGTTCTACGTCGTGGTCGAGGAGCTCATCCCTGAAGCCTCTAATGGTCAGCACTCAAACCTCAGCACCATCGGCTTTGCCATTGGCTTTGTCCTGATGATGGTGCTCGATGTGGTTATGAATTAAACTCTACGAGTATTGAAACTCACAAAAACAAATACGATTATGAAGAAGTACATAAAGATTTCAGCCCTTGTGCTGACAGGCATACTGCTCGTTGCCTGTGGAAATAAGCAGCAGACAGAGGTGACAACATCGAACAACCTCTTTTCGACACTGCTCGGCAAGAGCGAGGCAGAGGTCCAGGCTCGTATCGACAGTATCTGGACGCACTTCTTTACGCCAGGCGACATCAGCAAGTATGATGCCGACGGTGAGAAATGCGTCTATTATGAGGTAGGCGACTCGATGGGCATCATCGTAGATACAGGTAGTAACGACGTGCGTACCGAAGGTATGTCATACGGCATGATGATCAGTCTGCAACTTGACAAGCGCGAAGTGTTCGACAAACTCTGGCGATGGGCCAAGACTTATATGGCATACCCCGCAGATAGTCCATGGGATGGCTATTTCTGCTGGCAATGTGCCCTCGACGGCACGCAAATCGGACAGAGCAACGCCTCCGACGGAGAGATCTATTTCGTCACAGCCCTCTTCCTCGCCGCCGAGAAATGGGGCGAACCGCAGTATGCTGCCGATGCCAATGAGATTCTTCACAAGGTAACATCGAAGGACGGCAAGGCATCGGGCATCTATAACCTCTTCGACGACTCGACGCGTCTTGTCACCTTTGTTCCCAATAAAGAAGTTCACTGGTACAGCGATCCGTCTTATTGTCTGCCTGCCTTCCTCGACCTCTGGGCAGAGAAGGCAGATGCGAAGAATGATTTCTGGCGCGAGGCTGCCGACAAGGCACGTTGGCTATTAGAGGCATCCCAGGACTCAGTGACAGGTCTCTATCCCGACTACTGTCTCTTCGACGGGAAACCCTATCGCCGTCCTAACTTCGACTACAATACCGACCGCTATCAGTATGATGCCATCCGCTGCCCGATGAACGTCGGTATGGATTATTATCTCACAGGGGCGGCTCGAGAAGCCCAGCGCACGATGATGCGCCGACTGCTGACATTCTTCAAGAATGAAGGATTCAAAGGCGGACAATTCAACCTTGATGGTACTGAGCCTACAGGCAACTACACCGAGGGTATGGCTGGAGCCAATGCCGTGGGAGCCTTTGCGCTGGCAGACAGCGACAATGAAGAAGATCGCGCGCTGGCCCGCGAATATGTGCAGCGGCTCTGGGATGTCCAGCCCCCAACAGGCAAATGGCGGTACTATGTCGGCATGGTGTATTTCCTCTCCATGCTTCATGTCTCTGGTCATTTTGATTTGTAGTCAAATAAAAAACGAAGGATATGAGACAAAGAATCGTATATTATTTATTGTTTATTGGTTATTGTTCGGCGCAGGCGCAGACCCTGGAAGAGTGCCAGCGGGCGGCGGAACAGAACTACCCGCTGATACGGCAGTATGACCTGATCGAGAAAACCACCAATCTCACAGTGGCTAATATCGGCAAGGGTTGGCTGCCGCAGGTGTCGGCTTCGGCACAGGCCACGTATCAGAGTGATGTGGTGGCATTCCCTGACCAGTTTGAGCAGATATACCAGCAGATGGGGCTCAACATGCAGAGCCTGAAGAAAGATCAGTATCGCGTGGGCATTGACGTCAGCCAGACCATCTACGACGGTGGTGCCATCAGCAGTCAGAAGGCCATCGCCCGCGAGCAGGGCAAGGTACAGACGGCACAGAACGAAGTAAATTTGTATCATGTTCGCAAGCGCGTGGACGAGATGTACTTCTCGCTGCTGTTGCTCGACGAGCAAATCAAGTTGAATAGCGACTTACAGGAACTGCTGGCAGGCAACGAGCGGAAACTGGAGTCGATGTTTCGTGGTGGCACTGCAGCTGAGAGCGACTGGCAGAGTGTGAAAGCCGAGCGGTTGAACGTCATCCAGAAGAAGACTAGTCTGGAGTCACAAAAGCGCATGCTCCAAACGATGTTATCGACTTTCTGCGGTATTGAGGTGAAGAATCCTCAGAAACCCACTGTTGCCGAAGTCAATGCTACGAACAACCGTCCTGAGCTGAGGCTCTTCGATGCGCAACTCCGTTTGGCAGACGCTCAGGAGAAGGCGCTTAACTCTGCCTTGATGCCAAAGTTAGGTGTGTTTGCACAGGGCTATTACGGTTATCCCGGCCTGAATATGTTCGAGGATATGACACGTTACGAATGGTCGTTGAACGGCATCATCGGTGCCCGCCTCACCTGGAACATCGGCGCTCTCTACACCCGTAAGAACGACAAGGCGAAGCTACAATTACAGCGTGACCTGACAGAGTCGAACCGCGAGGTATTTCTCTTCAACAACAACTTGGAACAGATTCAACAGAACGAGGAGATCGCCCGCTATCGTCAGCTGATGGCCGACGACGAGGAAATCATCTCTTTGCGCTCCGCCGTCCGCCAGGCTGCAGAGTCGAAACTCTCACATGGCATCATCGACGTGAACGACTTGGTGCGCGAAATCAATCAGGAGAACGCCGCCCGCGTCAGTCAGTCGATGCACGAGATTGAGATGCTGAAGGAAATCTACGACAATAAGTTTACGACCAATAATTAACGAAGCATGAAGAAGATAACGATATTGGCAAGCGTGGCGCTGATGTTGGCCGCTTGCGGAGGGAATAAGAAAGAGTACGATGCCACCGGCACATTCGAGGCTACGGAGACCACTGTTTTTGCAGAGCAGAGCGGCGCTTTGCTGACGTTCAGCGTCAACGAAGGCGACAACATCGAAGCCAACAAGGAAGTGGGACTCATCGATACTACACAGGTATGGCTAAAGATTCAGCAACTTGGAGCCACGAAGGAGGTCTATCAGAGTCAGAAGCCCGACATGGAGGCACAGATTGCCGCCACGCGCCAGCAACTGGCTAAGGCCCAACAGGAGGAGCAGCGTTTCCACGAACTGGTAGCCGACGGCGCCGCACCCTCAAAGATGCTCGACGATGCCAGCAGTCAGGTGAAGGTACTGCAGAAGCAACTCGCTGCCCAACAATCGGCGCTCTCGACCAGCACCCGTTCGCTCGACAAGCAGATGGCTGCAACGGATGTTCAGGTTAGTCAGCTTCGCGACCAACTGCGCAAGTGCCACATTGTCACCCCCACCAAGGGCACCGTGCTCGAGAAATACGTGGAGCGCGGCGAGTTCGTAGCCGTCGGCAAGCCCCTCTTCAAGATGGCCGACACAGAGGCGATGTATCTGCGGGCCTACGTCACCTCCGCCCAGCTTCAGGACATCAAAATCGGCCAACAGGTGAAGGTTTTCGCCGACTATGGCGACGGCCAGCGCAAGGAATACGACGGCACCATCAGCTGGATTTCGAGCCGCAGCGAGTTCACCCCCAAGACCATCCTTACCGACGATGAGCGCGCCGACCTCGTCTATGCCGTGAAGGTAGCCATCAAAAGCGACGGCTTCGTGAAGATAGGTATGTACGGAGAGGTGAAGTTATGAATGCGATAGAGGTTAATAACGTCAGCAAGAGTTACGGCAAGGTAAAGGCACTCAACGATGTGTCGTTCGCTGTCCAGAAGGGTGAGGTTTTCGGACTCATCGGCCCTGATGGCGCTGGCAAAACGTCGATGTACCGCATCCTATGTTCGCTGCTGTTGCCTGAAACGGGGACGGCGACGGTGGACGGGTTCGACGTAGTGAAGCAGATGCGGGAGGTGCGCTGCCGAGTGGGCTACATGCCGGGCAAGTTCTCACTGTATCAGGACCTGACGGTGGAGGAGAACCTGAAATTCTTTGCTACGCTCTTCGGAACCACTGTGGAAGAAGGCTACGATTCCATCAAGGCCATTTACGGGCAGATAGAACGCTTTAAGGACCGCAAGGCAGGGGCACTGTCGGGCGGTATGAAGCAGAAACTGGCGCTAAGCTGTGCGCTGGTGCACTCGCCAAGTGTGCTTTTTCTTGATGAGCCGACGACAGGTGTCGACCCAGTAAGCCGCAAGGAGTTCTGGGAGATGCTCGCCACGCTGAAAGAGCGCGGCATTACGATTGTGGCCTCTACGCCGTATCTCGACGAGGTGCGTTGTTGTGAGCGTGTGGCATTTCTGGACCAGGGGAAGATACGCGGCACCGATACGCCAGAGGTCATCCTCAACCGCTTTAAAGATATCTTCAATCCCCCAGGCATCAATAAGGTAGCATCTAACAATGTCCAATCGGAGAACGTTATCGAAGTGGGGCACTTGGTGAAGGCCTTTGGCGACTTCCACGCTGTTGACGACATATCGTTTACGGTAAAGAAGGGCGAGATATTCGGCTTCCTCGGAGCCAACGGCGCGGGCAAGACTACGGCGATGCACATGCTGACGGGACTGCACCAGCCGACGTCGGGCACGGGGCGCGTCTGCGGTTACGACATCCGCACAGAGTACGAGCAGATCAAGCGGCACATCGGCTACATGTCGCAGAAGTTCTCTCTCTACGAGGATATGACCGTGGCCGAGAATATCCGACTCTTCGCTGGTATCTACGGGATGAACGACAAGGAGATAGCGCGTAAGACCGACGAGTTGTTGGAACGGCTGAAGTTTATGGAGCACAAGAACGACCTGGTGGGTTCGCTGCCGCTGGGCTGGAAGCAGAAACTGGCCTTCTCGGTGAGCATCTTCCATGAGCCGGGCGTGGTGTTCCTCGACGAACCGACGGGCGGTGTCGATCCCAAGACACGCCGCCAGTTCTGGGAGCTCATCTACGACGCGGTCGGTCGCGGCATCACCGTCTTTGTGACGACACATTACATGGACGAGGCCGAATACTGCGACCGAATCTCAATCATGGTGGACGGGAAAATCAAGGCCATCGGCACGCCCGACGAACTAAAGAAGGAGTACCGCCAGTCCGACATCGACGGGGTGTTTACGCTGTTGGCGCGACAGGCAATAAGGTCGTCAGACTAAATAGTGAAATCGTAAATTGTCAAATGAAACAGTTCTGGAGTTTCGTCATCAAGGAGGCCAAGCACATCCTGCGCGACAAGCGCACGATGCTCATCCTTTTCGGCATGCCCGTGGTGTTGATGTTCATCTTCGGCTTTGCCATCACCACCGACGTAAAGAATGTGCGCACGGTGGTGGTAACTTCGCAGATGGACCACCAGACCCGGGTGGCTGTAGAGCGACTCGCCGCCTCTGAATATTTCGACATCGTACGCACCGTCGCCACGCCACAAGAAGCTGAAAGGACGATTCGCAGTCAGAAGGCGGATATGGCAGTAGTTTTCGCAAAGGATTTTGCCAGTAAAAAAAGTGGTATTCAAATGATCGTCGATGGTGCCGACCCCAATATGGCGGTGCAATGGAAGAACTATGCGCAGCAGGTACTCATGAATACCGCTGGCGGACACGTCAACGCAAGAATGCTCTATAATCCTCAGATGAAGTCGGCCTACAACTTTGTGCCTGCCATCATGGGCGTGATTCTGATACTCATCTGCGCCATGATGACCTCCATCTCCGTGGTGCGCGAAAAAGAGCGCGGCACGATGGAGTTGTTGCTCGTGTCGCCAGTGCGCCCGCTGATGGTCATCATTGCCAAGGTGGTACCTTATCTGGTGCTCGCCTTCGGCATCATGGTTGTTATCTTGCTCATGGCCCGATTCGTGCTCGATGTGCCCCTGGCCGGCTCACTTTTCTGGATAGTCGCTATCAGCACCTTATATATATTGTTGGCACTCTCGCTGGGGCTGCTCATCTCCAACATCGCCCAAACGCAGTTGGCGGCCCTGCTCATGTCGGCCATGATGCTGCTCGTGCCCAACGTGATGCTTAGCGGCATGCTATTTCCCATAGAGTCGATGCCGACCGTGCTGCAATGGGTAGCTGCTGTGATGCCTCCTCGATACTTCATCGTCTGTATGCGCAAGCTGATGATTATGGGGGTGGGTATCGGCGATGTGCAGAAAGAGGTGGCTACCCTCGCTGCGATAACAATATTCTTCCTCGTTGTCGCCCTGAAGAAGTTTAACGTTAGACTGGAATAGCTTATGACACTCAGATATCTCATACAAAAGGAGTTCACGCAGATACGTCACAATGCGTTCCTGCCGCGTCTCATCGTCATGTTCCCTATCATGATTATGTGCGTCATGCCGTGGGTGATGAACATGGAGGTGAAGAACATCCGCGTGGATGTGGTCGATATCGACCACACAGTAGAGTCTCAGCGACTCATCCAGCAGGTAGCCCACAGCAACTACTTCATCTTCAATGCTCAGCAGCCCACATACAACCAGGCCCTGAGCGATGTGGAGCACGGCAAGGCCGATGTCATTCTGGAAATTCGCGACAAACAATATCTCATAGCTGCCAATGCCGTTAACGGCACCAAGGGAAGCATGGGCGCAGCCTATATGAGCCAAGTGATCAGTGGCAATATCTCATCGCTCAAAGGTAATCTCTCACCTCTCAGCTCTCGTCTCTCACCCCTATATCTTTACAACAAAGGGCAGAACTACAAGCTCTTCATGATTCCTGCCCTCTTCGCCATCGTGATCATGCTGATGACAGGTTTCCTACCCACGCTCAATATCGTCGGCGAGAAAGAAGCCGGCACCATCGAGCAGATCAACGTCACGCCCGTCTCGAAGTGGGCTTTTATTCTTGCCAAACTCATTCCGTATTGGATTATCGCCATCTTCGTCATCACCGTCTGCCTGCTACTGTCGTGGGCTATCTACGACATCACGCCCGCCGGCTCCGTCGCTCTTATCTATCTGCTTGCTATGCTCCTGGCCCTGTTCTTCTCGTCGTTCGGACTTATCATCTCCAACTACAGCGACACCATGCAGCAGGCCATCTTCGTCATGTGGTTCTTCGTCGTGCTGCTGATGCTGCTCAGCGGCCTCTTCACCCCCACCCGCTCCATGCCCACACTGGCCTACCTCACCACCTACGTCAACCCCATGCACTATTTCATCGAGGCCATCCGCACCGTCTTCATCCGCGGCGGCAGCCTTCACAGCATCTGGCACCAAATCCTTGCCCTCACCGCCATCGCTCTCTTCATGTCCACCTGGGCCGTACAAAGTTACAAGAAAAACAGCTGATGATTTACGATAGTATTTCAAAATAAACTATAAATCCCAAGGCAAAATAATCATGCTTTGGGATTTTATTCGTATCTTTGTGCCATAATTTCACAAACTAAAACGGATACGATTATGAGTAAGATTCTGATTTTACAAGGCTCTCCGAGAGCCAATGGTAACACCGCTTGGATGGCGGAAGAGTACAAGAAGGCTGCCGAGGCAGCAGGTCATGAGGTGACACTGGTAAATGTTTCGCGTAAGAAGATTGCAGGCTGCTTGGCCTGTGAGTACTGTCATAATAAGGGCAACGGCGCCTGCATCCAGAAGGATGATATGCAGGAGCTCTATCCGCTGATGAACGAGGCCGAGGTGTTGGTACTGGCTGCACCCATCTATTACTTCACCCTCTGCGCCCAGATTCAGGCTCCCATCCAGCGTATGTACTGCGTCAACAAACCCGCCAACGTCAAGAAGATGGCGCTACTGATGTCATCCTATTCACCTGGCGTCTATGACGGAGCCACTGCCGAGTTCCGTGACATCTGCAACTACTGGCAGGTGGAGAACATGGGCTTTGTCTCCGCCAAGATTGATGAACAGAAGACTGAGGAGACCAAGCAGAAAGTGATAGCATTGGCTGGCAAGTTGTAATTATATGATAGGAACAATTGTCAATGCAACCACCATCATCGTTGGCAGCATCATCGGTAGCCTGTTGCATCGTGGTGTAAAAGAGAAATATAAAGAGGTACTCTATACTGGGTTGGGACTGGCATCACTGGCCATCGGACTGAATGCCACCATCAGCCACTTTTCCCAATCGCAGTACCCCGTGCTTTTCATCATATCGCTGGCTATAGGAGGAGTCATCGGTACGGCACTCGACATTGACGGAAGGTTCAAACGGCTCATCGACAAGTTACAGCGCGAAAAGAAGAAGGACGGTAACCGACTGGCTGAAGGTCTGTCAACAGCCATTCTACTCTATTGCATTGGCCCACTGTCGATGCTCGGGCCAGTCATCTCTGCCTTGAAGGGCGACCACACCTTCCTCTTCACTAATGCCACGCTCGACCTTGTATCGTCGATGGTGTTCGCCTCTACTTACGGCATCGGTATGGTTCTGGCTGCTCCTGTGCTGTTATGCTGGCAGGGCATGTTCTGGCTCGTTGCCCATATTTCAAGCACCGCCATCAGCGACGCGCTCATGGCAGAGTTGCTGATTGTCGGTGGACTGCTCATCACGGGCAGTGGCCTCTCGCTGTTGAACCTGAAGGATTGCAAGACGCTTAATCTCCTGCCTGCCCTCCTGGTGCCCGTTGCTTGGTTTCTGATACGTTCCGTCATATAACCATCATCGACAATAAGTATGCAGACAAGACGGTAGTGATGGTTAATGAGCATGAGTCGCTCAGGCATGATGTGCTTCGGGCATTCGCTCGCGACCACGGACTCTCTGCCACAAAGTACCAATAAAATATATGAGAAGATTTATTATTTCGCTTATTACACTGGTCACGATACAAAGCGCTTTTGCTGTTGATAGGCTGTTGAGTTTACCCTGCCCTATTCTTGGTGGAGAGTTGAGCAATTCTGCCGCTACATCGGTGGCTGACATCGACGAGGTGATGCCTCGGATGCGGGCATTAGGCCTGAACACAGTGCTCGTGCCCGCTTATTGGGAGTTTGTTGAACCCGTGGAGGGGCAGTTCGACTTCACGCTTATTGACCGTACCATCGATGTAGCGCGACGGGAACATCTGCACGTCGTGTTCCTTTGGTTTGGCGCGTGGAAGAATTCGATGTCGTGCTATACGCCAGCATGGTTCAAGAAGGATACAAAGCGGTTCCCACGGGCGATGACTGCCGAGGGGAAACAGATGGAGATAGCATCGTGTTTCAGCGACAATGTGCTGCAGGCCGATCTGAAAGCATTCTCGGCGCTGATGCGACATATCCATGAGAAAGACCCGCAACGCGAGGTAGTCATCATGATGCAGATAGAAAACGAGATCGGTATGCTGGAGTCGGCACGCGACCATTCGCCGTTGGCAGAAAAGGCATATAAAGAGGAGCGCTGGGCAGAGCACTATGGCACGGATGAATATGCCGACGAGAAGTTTATGGCACTGAGCTATGCCCGCTATGTGGAGCATCTGGCCCTGGCAGCCCGAGAGATCCATGATATGCCGCTCTATGTGAATGCTGCGATGAACAGTCGTGGGCGCCGTCCTGGCGAATATCCGTCGGCAGGGCCATTGGCACATCTCATCGACTTCTGGCACGAGGGTGCACCAAGCATCGACCTGTTGGCCCCTGACATCTACGATACAGGCTTCAAGTCGTGGTGTGCGCAGTATGCAATGCCATTGCGCCCACAAGACGGAGGACGCTCGACCTCTGGTCGCTTGCTACCAACGGGACGCAAGAATGTCAAGAATAGACTCTTTATCCCAGAAAGCCGATGTTGCGAGAATAGCGGTGTCCGCGCCCTCTATGCTTTCGCTGAGCATCAGGCTTTGGGCTTCTCACCCTTCGCCATCGACCAGGCTAGCGAGAAAGAGACGGAATCCGTGACAAAAGCCTACACCCTACTACGTCAAGTTTTCAATGTGAAACGCTCATTGAATAGTTGGGGCCTACTCTTTGACCAGGAAGATCGTGAGCGCATCATCGATGACGACGGTGTAATTATGACCTGTCGTCACTACTTCACCCTGCCTTGGGATCCCCGTGCCACCGACGGCAGTACATGGCCCGAGGGCGGAGCCATGCTCATCCGTCTTGGAAAATTCGACTATCTGTTGGCTGGCAGCGGTGTAGTTATTGACTTTAAGGCTCCAACCGAGAAGCAACAAGAGCAACAAAAGACATTAGGCGAGGATGGTTTCGCCGAAGCAGGCGGGAACACAGATCAAAAGGCGAACAAGCGTTTTAGTGGCACACGTCTCGGCCTCCTTTCCGTTGATGAGGTATCCATCTCTGATGACGGTACCATGCAATTCCTCCGTCGTCACAACGGTGACCAGACACATCAAGGCCGTCACGCCCGCATCGGCGTCGGCGAATGGAAAATCCTCCACATCAAACTTTACGAATATTAAAAATAACAATAAGAAAAGAGCTGCAACGACGGTTTCCGTCCGTTCAGTTTTTATTTAGAGGTGATAGAGTAAGTGTCTATGATAACATCCTTGAGTATGGGAATCATCGTGCATTGCACATCTTCCTTGTTGACGGAATAACTGACATATAGGCAATTATTATGTACGAAAGCCTTGGGATAGTTGAAACCCAAGGTTTTGTATCTACCATCGTAGCGTCTGGAAGGCAGGTCATCAGCCTGACCACTGCGGAGCAAAATGGCTTTATCGAATCTGACACCATCTCGACTAAGGAGTAAGACCAAAGGCCAACGCCATTTGCCGTTTGCAGGACAGCAGACCATATAGGAAGTGCCATCGGACAGGTTACCAGCACATTGTTTGGTACGGGCATCGGGGATGTTTGTTATTTGTGGCTTGCTCCAGGTTTCACCTCTGTCGGGGCTGACGGATGCCAGTTTGCGGAAAGTGCTCTTTTGGTCGCGAAACAGCATGACGATGGTTCCATTGGGCTGTACGTATTGGCTTGGCTCAATCTCACGGGATTGTTTGCCTGTATCTTCTGACAGAAAGGCGGCTTTTTGCCAGCCGTTATGCCCTGTAGGGTCGTCCGTAAAGACAGGACAGATGTGCAGTCCTGGCATGAAGTGTGTAGCACCAATCATGCGACCATCAGGAAGGGTATAAGGATCCTGTTCCAGAACACCTTCCATCGGCAGACCATCAGCCATTCTAACAGGTTGGAGTTGACTCCATGTCAGACCGTCAGTAGTTGTCATATAACAGGTACGTCCGCCTCGTGGTTCCAATCCTTTCTGCCAGGTATCGATGAAAGCCGTCAGTGTATCTCCTCTTACCAACCAACCACCGGAAGTGCAGTAGAATTCCACAGATGGTAAAGACAGAGGCTTGGGGGCACTCCAAGTCAACCCCTCGTCGGCACTGATACTATAGGCCACCCAGGTATCATCGCTGTCTTCATCCTTTGGTGAGCTCTGCCACATGCAGTATAGTTTACCTTTGAAGGCTGTCATCACCACCCCATTGGCATAATGGTCGGTATGATCCGTCGCCGTGAAGATATTAACTGTTCTGACGGCCTCATTTCTCTGAAGTCCAAGTGTCTCATGGCACGTTGTGTCGATGACCCCATCAGCCAGATAGGGCAAGTTATCAGCGGCCATGTTCCTTGGCATCATCAGCAGTAATATAATGGCAAAAAAAATGCCACCTTTAAGGTTCACGCACCTATAGCCTACATCTGCCAACTCATTCATTTCTTAATAATTCTCAAAATCATCTACAAAGATAGCAAATATTCACTTATTTTTCGTATATTTGTCCTCTGATTTAATATGTTTTATGAATTTTATCCGCTAACCTCACTAAAAACTATAACGATTATGAAGAGAATGATTTTCTGCCTCATGGCAATGATGGGTGTGCTGACCCTTTCTGCACAGTCAAGTATTTATGATTTCACAGTGAAGGACGATGCAGGAGAGGATGTGTCGCTCGCTGAGTACAAGGGTAAGGTGCTGCTGATCGTGAACACCGCTACCAGATGCGGATTCACGCCACAGTACAAAGAACTGGAGGCATTGTATGAGAAATATGCCAAGGACGGCTTAGAGATTCTGGACTTCCCATGCAATCAGTTCGGAGAGCAGGCTCCTGGTTCGATTCAGGAGATTCACCAGTTTTGCACGGCCAACTTCGATATCCAGTTCCCACAGTTCGATAAGATTGATGTGAACGGAGCCAACGAGCATCCGCTCTACACTTTCTTAAAGGCACAGAAAGGATTCGGTGGTTTCGATACCAACGACCAGCGTGGTAAGTTTATGGACGAGATGATGCGTAAACAAGATGCCGATTACGACAAGAAGAGTGACATCAAATGGAACTTCACCAAGTTCCTTGTCTCTCGCGACGGACGAGTATTGAAACGCTATGAGCCAACGGATAAGTTGAGCGACATTGAGGCTGACTTGCAGATGGAGGTGTGCTCAGGCAAGTGAGGATGTCTGCTATATGGATGGCAGCACGCGTGTCACGCTGAAGGCCGAGGAGGATTTTGTAAATACGGAAAATGATAATTAGAGAAGCAACAATATCGGATGTAGAGGCAATGCTTGCCATCTATGCGCCATACGTGGAACAGACGGCCATCACCTTCGAGTATGATGTGCCGACAATAGACGATTTTCGTCAGCGATTGCTGAACGTACAGGCGAAATACCCATGGATTGTGGCTGAGGAGCACGGGCGGATAGTCGGTTATGCATACGCCAGTACCTTCAAGGAACGGGCTGCTTACCAATGGGCCGTCGAGACCTCTATCTATGTTGACAACAGCATGAAGCGGTGCGGAATAGGCCGCCAACTCCACGAAGCCCTCGAACAACGGTTAAAGGCTCAGGGCATCCTAAACATGAATGCCTGCATCTCCTTCATCGAGACGGAAGATGAATATCTGACGCAGGACAGCGTACGTTTCCATGAACAGCTTGGCTACAGTCGAGTGGCCCACTTCCACCAGTGCGGCAAGAAGTTTAGCCGCTGGTACGATATGATTTGGATGGAGAAAATAATCGGAGAGCATAAATAGACGTAAATGAGAAAGGCAATCGTAAAATTGACAAACTTCCGTAATATTGGTAATAGCATTTAAAAGAGTATAGACATTATGCACTGGCCTCCGTCTCGATGGCCTACTATCGTCGTGCCATGAAGATCGGTCTGCCATTGACCATTAGTGAACTCGGTGCCACCAACGAGATGATTCCCGGCATCTCCGAAACCACCGTTGTCTATCCTGCCGGATACCTGGATCTGACCAAAGAAGACATCACAGAGATATTAAAAGAGAGTATGTAATACCTACTTTTGATTAATCTGCTTTTGCAGGTCATCACAAGTGCGCAATGCTTAAAACACCGCGTTTTAGGTATTGCGCACTTCATTTTTTCGCCGTACCTTTGCCGTCGAATTAAAACGATAAAAATGAAAACGACAACAGCGATTCCCACAGAGATGAAGACTGCGAGTAAGCGAGAGCAGAGCCAAGCTCGCTTGAGCTCTGCCGAGCGTGAGCAGGCTCAAGCAGCGCTTAAGGTACTGATGAACCACATCTACGAACTGAATAAGGGCGTGCGCCAAATGGTGCTTTTCACCTGTAATAAGAAATACGGTAAACTGGCCGTTGAAAGGCTGGAAAGTCAAGGTATCCCTTACCTGTTACAGCCCGCTGGGCAGCAGAACCTGAACGTGTATTTCGGGCGGCGCGAGTGTCTGGAAGCCATCCGGCTCATCGTCACCCGGCCACTGAACCAACTCACGCCCGAAGAAGACTTCATCCTCGGCGCCATGCTCGGCTACGACATCTGTGCACAGTGCGAACGGTATTGCAAGCGTAAGGGGAAGTGCGAAGAGTGTATCAACAAAAATTAATAACTTCATAGAATAAATCATTAAAAATGAATGCAACAATTGTAATCTATGGTTCCTCGACGGGAACCTGCGAGGCCATCGCAGAGAAGATCGCCTCGAAACTGGGCTGCGAAGCCCTGAATGTACAGGACCTGACAGCCGACATCGTGGCCGCCAACCAGAATCTGATCCTCGGCACCTCGACCTGGGGCGCAGGCGAATTGCAGGATGACTGGTACGACGGTCTGAAGACGCTCCAAGGTGCCGACCTCAGTGGTAAGACCATCGCTCTCTTCGGCTGCGGCGACTGCTCGTCGTACAGCGACACCTTCGTAGGTGGCATGGGCGAACTCTACAATGGTATCAAGGATAGCGGTGCCAAGTTCATCGGCTCAGTAGAGACCGACGGCTACACCTTCGACGACTCCGAGGCCGTGATTGACGGCAAGTTTATTGGTCTGCCCCTCGATGACATCAACGAGGACGACAAGACCGACACTCGCATCGAGGCATGGCTTGCAGCCATCACCCAAGAATTGTAATCACAGGTTTAAAATCATAAGACGTATTTGTTTAGTTAGTAATGAGGGTGGTTGGCTGAGATGGTCAGCCACCTTTTTTTAAAGTATTAAGATTATGGGACTTATAAAGCAACTATTCACTAACTGCGCCTGTCCGCAAGGACGGATGGGACGCGCCATGTTGAAGTTTATGAACCTCTGTCATGCGCCACTGACGAACTGGGGACTGAAACTCGTTGATATTCAAGACGGCTGGACGATGCTTGACATCGGCTGTGGTGGCGGGGCCACCTTGCAACGATTGTTGAAACGGAGTCAGGATGCGAAGGTCTATGGTATCGACATCTCTGAGGAAAGCGTAGCGAAAGCCAGGAAGGTGAATGCCGAAGTGCTCGACAAGCGGGTGTTCATCACTCAGGGTTCTGCAGAGAAACTACCCTACGAAGACGGGAAGTTCGACCTCGTGACGGCAGTAGAGACGGTGTATTTCTGGCCCGATCTTCCTAATTGTCTGCAGGAGGTGCGCCGTGTACTGAAGTCTGGCGGTAAGTTCGCCATCATGGTGGAGGTCGTAGATGGTGACTCGATGTGGACAAACGTCGTGGAGGGCATGACGGCCTATTCGCCAGAGGAATTGAAGACCATGCTTGAAGATGCAGGCTTCATCCAAACAGAGATTCATCGTATGAAGCCATCGAATGTTACGATCATTGGCATAAAGGAATAATATTTCTTCTTTGCTGCTGAGTTCTTTCAAAAAAAAGTGTCCTTTTAGGCCGAGCAACGGAATATTTTTCGTAACTTTGTCGCCAAATGGGCATAAAGAGTTTATTCACTTCGCTATTGATGAAACTATTCAGCAGATTTACAGACAAAAAGCCGTTAGACCCCGACGTGACCGTTTACCGGGTTGAGGACATGCATTGCAGTCATTGTGAGGCTGCCGTTGAGGGTATCGGATATACGTTCAAGGGACGGAGCTCGACCAGTCAAGGGAAATATAAGATGAAGAGGATTTTTGCTTTGCTGCTGACAGCCGCGTCGCTGTCGGGTAGCGCACAGACACACAGTTTAAACGGTCCTGTGCCTAGTGCCAATCAGTTGCGATGGCAAGATATGGAGATGTATGCGTTTATACATTATTCGCTGAATACCTATACAGACCAGGAATGGGGCTTTGGCAATGAAGACCCAAAGCTCTTTAATCCCTCCGACCTCGACTGCCGACAGTGGGCGCGTGTGTGTAAGCAGGCTGGCATGCGTGGCATCATCTTTACTGCCAAACACCACTGCGGCTTCTGTATGTGGCCGTCGGCCTATACGGAGTACAGCGTGAAAAATTCGCCGTGGAAGGACGGTAAGGGTGATGTGGTGCGCGAACTTGCTGATGCTTGTCGCGAAGAAGGACTGGAGTTTGCTGTGTATCTGTCACCATGGGATCGTAATCATGCAGACTACGGTAAGCCTGAATACGTTACCTACTTCCGCAATCAGTTGCGCGAGTTGCTCATAAACTATGGCGATATGTTCGAGGTGTGGTTTGATGGCGCCAACGGTGGCGACGGCTGGTATGGCGGGGCCAACGAGGTGCGAAAGATTGACCGTACCACCTATTACCAGTGGCCCGAGACGTATCAGATGATTCGTCAGTTACAGCCCAAATGCCTGATTTGGAACGATGGTAGCGACCGTGGCGACCTGCGCTGGGTGGGAACTGAGGCTGGTAATGTGGGCGAAACCAACTGGAGTCTGCTATACCGCGATGGTGACGTGCCATATCAGATGCTGCACTATGGTGTTGAGGATGGCGATGTATGGTGTCCTGGCGAGACCAATACCAGTATCCGTCCAGGTTGGTTCTATCACGATGCCGAGAATGAGCACGTAAAGAGTCTGTCGAAGTTGATGGACACCTATTATAAGTCGGTGGGGCGCAACTCTACGCTACTGCTCAACTTCCCAATAGCGCCTAATGGTCGTATCCATCCTAACGACAGTCTGCGTGGCATCGCTTTCAAGCAGATGATCGACGAGGTGTTTAAGGAAAACCTTGCCGACAAGGCAAAAACCACCCATCAGGGTGATGTCTATACCATCGACTTTAAACGTCCTACGCCTTTCAACCGTTTCCTCGCTGAGGAAGACATTGTCAAGGGGCAGCGCGTGAAGAAATTTACTTTAGAGGCTGAGGTTGACGGTAAATGGCTGCCGCTAAAGGATGAACTCGTTGAGGATGGCGACGGACTTACCACCATCGGTCACCGCCGCATCATCTGTTTCCCGACGGTGGAAGCTACAAAACTGCGTTTCACCATCAACAGCTATAAACAAGAACCAATCATCAAGAAGATAGGTGTTTACCTCGCCCCAGAACTTACTGCCGACATCCCTCATAGTGGCGAGAAGAAATCATCGGCACTGCACATATTCTTCGGATCACCCCAACAGATGTTCATCGATTGGGATACCGAGCAGATTATCTCTTCATTCCGTTATCTGCCCCCGCAGGATAGTAAGGATGGTATCATCACTCACTACACATTGTGGGGATCGACTGACTGGAACAACTGGCAGAAACTAGCCACAGGCGAGTTCTCAAACATCGTCAATAACCCCATCTGGCAAACCATCAAGTTCCCTGCAGCAAAGGTACGCGTCCTTCGCTTCGAAGCCGATCGCCTCAGCAGCGGTACTCGCATGGGATATGGTGATCTAGAAATTAAGTAAGATATGAAAAGAAACTGTCTTTTAGCTTTTGGCCTTTGGCTATTGACGTTTGGTGCTTCGGCACAGGCACCTGACTGGGAGAACCCTGCCGTGCTTGGCATCAACAAACTGCCCTACCATGCCACGCTGCAGTTGCCCTCGAAATGGAAGGAGTGCAAGGAGATCGTGAGCCTCGACGGCGAATGGCTGTTTCATTGGAGTCCTAAACCAGAGAACAGACCTGTCGATTTCTATCGCGAAGACTACGACGTCAGCGGTTGGGACAAGATTGCCGTGCCGGGCAACTGGCAGACGCAAGGCTATGGTACGCCGATATACATTAATATCAACTACCCCTTCGTGCGTAATCGACCCAGCGTGACCACCGAGCCGCCAAAGGACTGGACTGCTTACGAGAACCGCAACCCCGTAGGCTCATACGTCACGTTTGTCGATGTCACGAAGGAGATGCTTGCGAAGAACCTCATTTTGCACTTCGGCGGCGTTCATTCTGCGATGTATCTGTGGATTAATGGACAGCGGGTGGGCTATAGCCAGAACTCGATGTCGCCGGCAGAATTCGACGTGAGCAAGTATATGCGTGCCGGTAAGAACAAGATTGCCGTCGAGGTCTATCGTTGGTGCGACGGCTCGTATCTCGAGGATCAGGACATGTGGCGACTCTCTGGTATCTTCCGCGAGGTGCAGCTGTGGGTACGCCCATTGGTACACATTGCCGATTACCGCATGACGGCTATACCTAATAATGACTACACGCAGGCGGAAGTGCAGGCCGTGGTATCTATATGCAACACAGGCAAGAAGAAGGCAACGGTTTGTCCAGTAGTAATGATAGACGACCTATTCGCCGATAAGACGGAACTACAAATCAACGCCGGCGACACCACTAACTATGTATTCCATTACACACTGAAGAATCCACGACTATGGTCGGCAGAGAAGCCCAATCTCTATCCCTTCAGCGTGGAACTGGAGGATAATAAGGGTAACACCATCGAGCACTTCGACTACCACTTCGGCGTGAAGAAGGTGGAATGCGTCGGTGAGGTTTTCAAGATTAACGGCAAGAACGTGAAACTGCGTGGTGTCAATCGGCATGACCATCATCCTCGCACAGGGCGCTACGTCGATGATGCCACCTACGAGCAGGACCTCCGGCTGATGAAACAGGCGAACATCAACTTCCTGCGCACCAGCCACTATCCAGACCGCGAATACCTCTACGAGCTCTGCGACCGCTGGGGTATCTATGTCATGGACGAGGCCAATCAGGAGTCGCACGGCTACGGCTATGCCAATCAGGAGATGGGTGAAGACCCTGCATGGAAAGACGCTCATGTTGACCGCGCCGAGTCGTTAGTGAAGCGCGACTATAACCACCCGTGTGTCATTCTCTGGAGCCTCGGCAACGAGGGCGGCATCGGCCCGAATATCCAGGCGATGTACGATACGGTCGTCGCCCTCGACAGTACCCGTCTGCCCTTCTACGACTGCCATCCGCGCTATTCTGCCCTGCACGACTTCGGCTACCCTACCCCCGATGTACTCAAGACTGAGGCCGAGAAGGAAACCGAAAAACCGCTCATCGCCCGTGAATATGCCCACGCCATGGGCAACTCGATGGGAAACTTCCAGGAGTATTGGGATGTCATCTACGCCGACAGCAGTATCGCCGGCGCCGCCATCTGGGACTGGGTGGACCAGGGGCTGTATAGAAGTGGAAAGGGAGAAGTGAAAAGTGAAGAGTTTTTATACGGTGGTGACTTTGGCGACCAACCCAACGACGGCAATTTCAACATCAATGGCCTCGTCGCTCCTGACCGCAAACCGCATCCCCACTACTATGAGGTGCAGTACGTTTACCAACCGCTCACTTTCAAGCGCGACAACGACGGCACGATCCGCATCATCAATCGTGACAGCTTTACCGACCCCAGCGAGTATGACATGACGTGTGATACCGTTTCTTTCGGCTCAGAGCGTCTGCTTAACGTCTATGCACGTCTCAAAGAAGACAAGCCTTGGGCAGAAAAGGGTTTTGTCGTAGCCCGCGAGCAGTTCGTACTGCAGCCTTATGAATATCCGTCTCTGCCTGCTAAGAAGTCTGGTGGAAAGGCAGAGGTTACTATCAACGGGAATACGCTCTCTTCTTGGATAGTCGATGGCCACGAGGTGCTGCAAGGACCTTTGGAGCCCTACTTCTGGAAACCCGAAAACGACAACCAGCGTGCTGCCGGATTCGCACGTCGCGTGGCGGAGTGGAAAGAGGTGAAGGACGTCACTGTCAATTATACCATCATCAATGATAGTTCCATCCTTGTCGAGATGGACTACCAACCGACAACAGATCGCCCCATCATCCCCAAAGTCGGCATGCGGATGCGCTTGCCTGCCGACTACACCCATATTCGCTACTATGGTCGCGGTCCATGGGAAAACTATCCCGATCGCAAGCGTTCTGCGTTCCTCAGTGAATATGAGATGCCGCTCAGCGATTACGAAACGGAATATATCCGTCCGCAGGACAATAGCAACCGCTGCGACATCCGCTGGTTCGAAATCAGCTCTCAGACATCAGCTGTCGGCCCTCGTTTGCGTATCGCCGGTCTCCAGCCCCTCTGCATCCGTGCTTGGGACTATGGCGAGGAGGATCTTGATGCCGCTCCACGTCACCCGCAGGATCTCCAACGTGGTCGTTTTGTCAATCTCAATATCGACCTCAACATCCATGGCGTGGGTGGCGTTGACACTTGGGGTCAGCGCACCCTGCCTCAATACACCATCAATGGCAACCAGCCCTACCACTATGCCTTTATTATTATGAAATGCAACAGCGGACGTATATAGCCATCGACCTGAAGTCATTCTATGCTTCAGTGGAGTGTGTGGACAGGGGACTTGACCCGCTGACCACCAATCTCGTCGTGGCTGATGTTTCGAGGACGGAGAAAACCATCTGTCTGGCTGTTTCCCCGTCGCTGAAAGCATACGGCATAGGTGGACGTGCGCGACTGTTCGAGGTGTATCAGAAAGCGCGTGGTGTGGAGTTTATCATTGCCCCACCCCGCATGGCCCACTACATAGAGGTAAGCACCAAAGTCTATCAGACTTACCTGAAATACATTGCTCCCGAAGATATACACGTCTATAGCATCGATGAGGTGTTCATGGATGTGACGGCCTATCTGCGTACGTATAAGTTGACAGCCCATGAGTTAGCCATGAAGATGATCCGCGACGTGCTGGCCACTACTGGCATCACGGCAACGGCAGGCATCGGCACAAACATCTATCTGGCAAAGGTAGCGATGGATATCGTGGCCAAGAAGATGCCTGCCAACAAAGACGGTGTGCGTATTGCCGAACTGGATGAAATGTCGTATCGACGTGAGCTATGGGACTATCGTCCTCTGACCAAGTTCTGGCGTGTAGGGCGTGGGATAGCCGAGAAACTGGCTGTCTATGGCATTGACACGATGGGAAAGATAGCCCGGATGTCGATACAGAACGAAGGGCTGCTTTACCGTCTCTTTGGCGTGAATGCGGAACTGCTGATTGACCATGCCTGGGGCTGGGAACCGTGTACCATAGAGGCTGTGAAAGCCTACAGGCCTGAGACCAACTCCTTCAGTAGCGGACAGGTGCTACAGGAACCATATACCTTCAAGAAAGCCCGTGTGGTGATACGGGAAATGGCCGAGGGGATGGCACTCGACCTCGTATCGAAGCGTCTGGTGACTGACCAGCTGGTGCTGACCGTCGGTTATGATGCAGAATGCCTCACACGTCCTGAAATCCACGAGAAGTACCATGGTGAGATTACCACCAACCACTACGGAAAGCCTGTGCCAAAACATGCGCACGGCACTTTCAACTTCGAGAGACCGACCTCATCATCGCGGCTCATCATGGATGGGGCAACAGAATTGTTTGACCGCTGTGTGAATCCTGATTTGCTCATCCGCAGGCTGAACCTGACATCAAACCATGTGGTGTCAGAGGCATCGGTATTGGCACAGGACAGTGCTCCCCAGCAACTTGATCTCTTCACCGACTACGAGGCATTAGAGAAGCAGCGACAGGAAGAGCAAGCCAAACTGGATAAAGAGCGCAGGATGCAGGAGGCACAGTTGAAAATCAAGAAGCGTTTCGGCAAGAATGCCATTCTTCGGGGTCTGAACTTCGAGGAAGGTGCCACTGCCAAGGAGCGCAACAAACAAATAGGAGGACACAAGGCTTAAATAATTGATAATTGACAATGGATAATTACGACGATATCATCAATCTGCCACATTACGAGCCAAAACATCATCCGAGGATGTCGATGTGGAACCGTGCAGCCCAGTTTGCTCCCTTCGCCGCACTGACCGGCTATGATGCTGCCATCAAGGAGGCAGAATTCAACAATAGTTAAATCCTTTAGCGAATTTTGTTGCTCCAAAATTTGGAACATATGAATATTTTTCGTATATTTGCGGCAGATTATACCAATAACGGATGAAGCTGAGAGATTTATTTGCTTTTAAGGACTGGCTATCGTATCGTCAAAAGGTGGGTTTGCTGGTAATAGCGGGCGTCGTATGCGGCCTCGGCGGATTGTTTATGTATCTGCTCAGGGCGCATACTTATTTTGTGGGCGATAACCCGTCGGCCTGCGTCAACTGCCACATCATGACACCTTACTATGCCACGTGGAGCCACTCCTCGCACGGACGTATCGACGATCAGAAGAACGGTGCCACGTGCAACGATTGTCATGTGCCCCATCAGAATCTGGCTGTATATTATGGTTTCAAGGCGGTTGACGGCTTGAAGCATACGGCATATTTCGTGGGCCGCATGGAGCATCAGGCCATCAAGGCCGAGACACTGACGGGGCAGGTGGTGATGGACAACTGCATCCGCTGTCACGAGCAGTTGAATACGGAGTTTGTAAAGACAGGCCGCATGGGCTATATGACGCAGCAGGCTCAGGGCGGTAAGGTGTGCTGGGACTGCCATCGTAACGTGCCTCACGGCGGCATGAACTCGCTGATGGCAACGCCGAATGCCGAAGGCGTGACACCACTTCCTCCCTCACCAGTACCAGAGTGGCTGCAGAAGATGATGAATTGAAGGTAAAAAAGTAAAAAACGAAATATTATGGCAAAGCAATTGAAACAATGGCAAGGTTGGCTTCTGTTTGGAGGCTCAATGGTAGTGGTCTTTATCCTGGGACTGCTCGTTTCGTCGCTGATGGAGCGTAGGGCCGAGGTGGCCAGTGTGTTCAACAACAAGCGCACCGTGTTTGAGGACTCGATTGTGGCTCAGAACGAGAAGTTCAAGGCCGACTATCCCCGTGAGTATGAGACATGGGCGATGACCGAGGACACCACGTTCAAGTCGAAGTATAACTCGTCGCAGGAGGTGGATGTGCTCGAGCAGCGTCCTGAGATGGTGGTATTGTGGGCCGGCTATGCCTTCTCACGCCACTACAACAGCCCTCGCGGTCACAAACACGCGCTGGAGGATATGCGCAAGATTCTGCGCACAGGTAACCCTGGCATCGTGGTGAAGACTGCCGATGGTCGCGACTCCATTGCCGCCGACATGCAGCCCGCCACGTGCTGGACGTGTAAGGGTCCTGATGTGCCTCGTATGATGCGTGAACTCAGTAGTTCGAAGTCTGTCTTCGATCCCGCCAACTTCTACGCCAAGAAGTGGAGCGAACTGGGTGCCGAGGAGGTGAACACCATCGGCTGCTCCGACTGTCACGATGCCCGCACGATGGATCTGCGTCCTGCCCGTCCTGCCCTCTACGAGGCTTTTGCCCGTCGTGGTCTGGATGTGAAGAACGCCACCCATCAGGAGATGCGCTCACTGGTGTGCGCCCAGTGCCACGTGGAATACTACTTCATCAAGCCTAACGACGAGAAGAATCCTGGCAAGGCCAACTATCTCGTATTCCCACACGACAAGGGACTTACCTGCGAGGCTGCTGAGGAGTACTACGACTCTATCGGTTTCTACGACTATATCCATCCGCTCTCGAAGACCAAGATCCTAAAGGCTCAGCATCCGGGTTGGGAGATGTCGCAGCATGGCATCCACGCCCAGCGCGGTGTATCGTGTGCCGACTGCCACATGCCGTATAAGCAGGAGGGTGGCTTGAAGTTCAGTGATCACCAGATTCAGTCGCCGTTGGCCAAGATTGATCGTACCTGCCAGACCTGTCACCGTCAGGATGCCGAGGTGCTGCGCCAGAATGTCTATGACCGTCAGGAGAAATGTAACGAGGTGCGCAACCGTGCCGAGCAGGAGCTGGCCCGTGCTCACTTCGAGGCTAAGTTCATCATTGACAAGGGTGCTACCGAGGCTGAGATGGCACCTATCCAGGCCCTGCTGCGCAAGAGTCAGTGGCGTTGGGACTATGCTATCGCATCGCATGGTGCTACCTTCCACGCTCCACAAGAGGTTACCCGTCTGCTGTCAGCCTCTGTCGATTATGCCCAGCAGGCTCGTCTGCTCATTGCCCGCGTAGCTGCCAAACAAGGATATACTGATGTGATTCCCGTGCCCGACTACAGCACCAAGGCCAAAGCTCAAGCCGCCATCGGTCTCGACATGAAGACCTTGAACGAGAACAAGCAAAAGTTCCTGCAGGAAATCGAGCCCAAGTGGATTGAGGAGGCGAAGAAGAACGGTAAGCTCATCGAACTCTAAGTTTGCAAAACAATGCAGAAAGGCAGGTCTTCAAAACGACCTGCCTTTCTAAATGAAATTATGAAGTACCCATGTGAGAACTATATGAAGAAGATTTTGATGACAATGATGCTGGTCATCGCAGTGGTGACGGCATCGGCACAGACAAAAAGGCAACTGTTTGACTTCGGCTGGCAGTTTACTCACCGCTCGGCTTCGCCGCTTGGCTCGTCCAAGAATGGAACGACGCAGACCGTGGACCTGCCGCATGACTGGGACATCTTCGAGGGACCTGTCTCAGGAGAAGGCGCTACGGGTACTGGTGGCGGATGGTTCGAGGCCGGCAAGGGTGAGTACCGCAAGACGTTTGCCACACCCAACGCCGACATCGTGAAGCTTCACTTCGAAGGAGTCTATCAAAAGGCCGAAGTTTATGTCAATGGACAAAAGGCAGGGCAGCATCATTATGGCTACACGCCGTTCACCGTTGATGTGACAAAGTATTTAAATAAGGATAAGAAAAAGATCAACGAGGTGGTCGTGAAGGTGGATAACTCCGAGCAACCTAACTGCCGCTGGTACAGTGGTTCAGGTATCTACCGCCATGTGTGGCTACTGACAAAAGGTAAGCAGTATATTGACGAAGAGAGCCTATGTGTTACAACGCCAGATATCCACACCGTAAACATCAAAGCCGAGGTAGTCATGAAGGATGGTTCACGCAAACCGATTACGAAAACGCTGCATGTGGAGAACCCTCACCTGTGGTCGCCTGACGATCCTTACCTATACCATACTACCATCGAGGCTGAGGGTGATGTATTACCCGTTACATACGGAATCCGCACCATTGAGTATTCTGCCGAAAAGGGGTTTGTGCTTAATGGCAAGCCCTTGCTTATCAACGGTGCCTGCGTACACCACGACGACGGTGTGCTGGGTGCCATGGCCTTCGACGATGCAGAGATCCGCAAGGTGCGCCAGATGAAGGAGGCGGGGTTCAACCTTATCCGCACCTCGCACAACCCTACGACCCGTGCCTTCCTCGATGCCTGCGACTCAATCGGCATGCTGGTTATCGACGAGGCTTTCGACGGCTGGCGCACGCAGAAGAATCCCTATGACTATTCAACCGTCATTGACTCCTGTTACCGTGAGGACATCCACGCCATGGTGCTGCGCGATCGCAACCACCCGAGTGTCATCTCATGGAGCATCGGCAACGAGGTCATCGAGCGCAAGGACATCCGTGTTATCCAAACAGCCAAACTGCTGAAGCAAGCTATCTTGGATTGTGACACGACGCGCCCCGTCACCGAAGCCCTCTGTGCCTGGGACAGCGACTGGGAGATCTACGATCCGCATTTTGATGTGCTTGATATCGGCGGCTACAACTACATGATCTTCAAGCACGCCAGCGATCATCAGCGCAATCCTAAACGAGTGATGTGGCAGACAGAGAGTTTTCCGCGTGATGCTTTCAAGAACTGGGCAGTAGTCAACGATTTCCCCTACGTTGTGGGCGACATTGTATGGACGGGTCTCGATTATCTAGGCGAGTCGAGTATTGGCCGTTATTACTATGAAGGAGAACGACCTGGCGAACACTGGTTTGACGGCGGTTTCCCAGAATGGCACGGTGCTTACTGTGGCGATGTCGATATTACCGGTTGGCGCAAGCCCATCAGCCACTATCGCGAAGTGTTATGGCATAACGATACTCCTCTCTATATGGCTGTGAAGGAGCCCGATGGCTACCACGGGAAGATCCTAGAGACATCCTGGAGCGTATGGCCCACGTGGGAGTCATGGACTTGGCCCGGCTGGGATGGCAAGCCTGTCGAAGTGGAGGTTTATACCCGTCAGCCAGAAGTAAAGCTGTATCTCGACGACCAGCTCATCGGCACGAAACAGGTAAGCCGCGACACTGAGTTCAAGGCTGTTTTCTCTGTACCTTATAAGGCAGGCACCCTCCGAGCTGAAGCCGGTGGCGAGAGCGTGATACTGAAAACCGCTGGCGAACCAGCCCGTCTGCGCCTCACCCCCGATCGCACCACAATGACTGCCGATGGTCAGTCGCTTACCTTCATCACCGTTGAGGTGGTCGACAAGCAGGGAACACCCGTTCCCGAAGCTGCCATTTCCTGTGAGGCTATCGTCAAGGGAGCTGGTACGTTGTTAGCTTTCGCCTCTGCCGACCTAAAGGACACAGAGCCCTACACCTCGCCACATGTAAAAACATGGAAAGGTCGCGCCCTCCTCGTAGTCCGCAGCGCACAAAAGAAAGGCTCCGTTAGCGTAAGCATCAGGAGCCCATTGCCCACCGCCAGCCTGACGCTGAAAAGCAAGTAAAAATATGCAGTGAACTATTTATAAAGAACTATTGCTGTCCGATAAAAATCGGAATTGATTAATATTCGTTTGAAACTGCCTTTAAATAGGCAAATTTAGTTCTCTCTTTCAAAAGTAACCCCTCCTATGTAGGAAAAAGCTCCAATTGTCGGATGTTCTGACTCGCAACCCATCTGGCTCGCTGCTCTTCTATCATATTCCAGTCGAGTTTCGGACAGTTAAGCAACGAAATGATGTCAACATATGCTCCCAATGTAACTCTGGTGAGCATTACGATGTTCGAGAAAGCCAGTTTGCTCATTGATTTGGCCTGCATAACTCTCAATAAGAGGTAGGCAATCATGGTTACCCATATTTGTATCTCAATGGCATTGGCATTGTCACCCAGGAAGTATTTCAACGGGAAATTTTGCTTTAAACGCTTAAAGAGACTTTCTATGGTCCAGCGTCTGCGATAAGTCTCGCATATTTGCTCTGCCGACATTTCTTTAGGATCAAGCACATTTGTGACGAACTCGACAATATCCTTACCATCATCTGTACGCCTGACTATACGTCGGCATCGGTATGTGCCTTGTATACGCTCTTTCACAGTCACTACACCAGACCTGGGTCTTCTGCCGCGACGATGCTTCAGTTCTTCGTCAGTTATAGGACGACTGATATATTTGTCATACGTGAACTCTATGACCTGGTCGGCAATGATGTCTTTCTCTGGACACTTTCGCTGCTCGATGATTTTGAACTTCGCGTTATCTTTCATACGACAGACGAATCTGTACCCCTTCTCGTCAAGCTGTTTCCACAGCAGATAGTCCGTATAGCCCATGTCAAAGGCAATAAATGAACCCGAAGGCAAGGAGAACAGACGCTCCATCAGCTCATGGTCATGCACAATTGCCTCACTGAAGTCTACAAACATCGGAAGATCGATATTCTCATCAATAATTGTATGAGCCTTGATTCCGCCCTTTTTCTTTCCATTATTCGGATTGCGCCCAACGCCCCTAAGTATCTGAGAGAAAAGGCTTATCGTAGTCGAGTCCATCACGTAGAGCTTCATGGAAGACTCTTTTTTCGATAGGCTGTCCGATAAAAAAGGAGCATAGCGGCTGTAAAGCATACGATATATGGAACCGAAGAAACTGGACTTGCGTCGTTTGTTGGCATCGGACAGTGTACTGCGGCATATCATATGGTCTATGCCCAGGTGATTCATGCGGGTGGCATTGGCCGCAAAACCAAGACAGACCTCACGTAGCGAACGGAGATTACTTAGCACGGCATAAAGCATCACAATCAGGTGAGAGTACCCGTCAAGGTGCTTAGTGTAGTAATCTGCACCCGACTTGGACGCTAAAGTGTTAATTTTTTGCCTGTCCATCAATTTTATTAGCTGACTTAGTACCGGCTGTCCGGAGAAATTTGTACCTTTGCCCATAGATTTGAATTTTGGTTGTCGCAAACGCAAAATTACAAATCTTTGGGGACTTGCCGAAAGGTTTGTCCCCTTTTCTGTCGGCTTAACTCAATTTTTTATCGGACACCAATAATTTAAATTAGGTTTCACTATTCTTCTTCAGTAGATGCAACGGAAATGAATGCCGTCATGCCGGGCAGCAGGTGTGGATGGGCTTCAAGCGTTGCCTCGACGTAGACCATGCCATTTTCATCGATGACGGGACTGAGAGCTGATACCACAGCCCGGTGGTGCTCATTGGGGAACGTCAGGGTGGAGACGGAGAGACTTGCACCGTTCTCGTATTTGGCCATCTCGTTTTCGAGCACGTTGAAACTGACCTTCAGATGTTCGATATCTACAATATAAAAGAGCGGCTCGCCAGGCTGGGCTGCACCGTAAAGTGTATTACGGATTTGCGACACATAACCAGAAATGGGGGCTGTGATGGTGCAATATGACAGGCGATGCTCCAGTTCGCGCAACTCGGCTTGGGCTTCGTTATAGCCGCTGTTGATACGTGCCAGTCGCTTGATATTATCGGGTGCCGCATCCAGTTTGTCGCGCTTATACCCCTGTCCCATGAGGATGGCCTGATACTGGAATTCCGCTTTCTCCAGCTTGGCGCGGCTGTGTACAATCTTGTCCTGCAGGGAAGCATCGCTCAGACGGGCTACGAGCTCGCCCTTCTTGACATATTGGCCTGTCTTCTCAATGGCAAACATGACGATTTGTTCAGCGAGACGGCTATAGACCGGAATCTCACGTTCACTTTCTATCTTACCTTTGGTGACCGTGGAAAAACTCTCAACTTGCTGAGTGGATGTGGATGCAGTGGTATCCACGGTCATGGTGTCAGCCTGCTTGTCGGCATGCTGTATATCCTTTTTCTGCTGGCAGGCAGATAGGAGTAAGAAAGTAAAAATACCTATCCATGAAAAACGCATATTCTTATTCATAGTTTACAAGGGTTTGCAGATGATAGTAATTTGTCCAGAACTCCTCCATGGCAGTCAGGTAGTTGCTGTATGCCGTGACCCATCGCGACTGTGCCAGGGTGAATGTATTGATGTCACAGAGACCGTTGGCATAGTTGTCGGCAGTCTCGTTGTATGTCTCTTCCGCCAGAGTGACGGTGCGCTGTGTAGTGGTCAGCAGCGCCCTGCTGGTCTGCAGCTTCTGCAGAGTTACGGTAGCGTCTTCCGCCAACAGACGCTCCACCTCCTGGAGTGCCGACTCCTGCCGCTCGACCCAGCCTACAGCGGCGGCATGCCGCTTCTTGGCTGCACCATGGTCTGCCAACGGTATCGTGACCTGCACAGCGCCCAAGGCATATAGCTGCTGGTTCTTGAAGGCACTTCCGAGGGTGTTGTTGACCTGCTGCAGGCCAAGATTGACGTCAAGACCGATATTGACGCCCCGCTCCTGTTGAGTCTTGTTTTCCTGATGACGGGCTTCGGTCAGTTCAGCCAACTGATGCTGGTAGGCGGGGCTGTTGCTCATGGCGCGTTCAGCAACCTCGGAAGCCGTATATATGGTGGGTGGCGGTGTATCGGGGATTTCGAGCAGTGCTATGGAGTCAGGCGTCGGCGTGATGCGCAGGAACGACGCGAGCTCCGTCCTGGCCTTCAACTCCTCCTGACGTGCCACAGCCAGATGGTTTGCGGCATTCTGCTGCTGTACCTCGACAGAGTGCAGCTCTGTCAGCGTGACGATGGCGATGCTGGCTTTCTCGCGGGCAATGCTTAGCAGGGTGTCGCTCATCAGAAGTTCATCTGTCCGCATCTTCAGCACCCGCTGCTGACGGGCCAGGTGGAAGTAGCGCACGGCGGCCTCCTCGGCAATGCGCCGCAGGTCGTACTCATGCTGGCGGCGGGCAGCCAGCAGTCGCTGGTCCTCCACTCGCTTCTCCCATAGGAATGGATTATAGCCCAACAAGGTATGGCTATAGCCCACCAACAGCGGACTCACCACAAATTGGCGTGGATAACCAGAGGCACCCTCGCGGAAGAATTCGCTCCAGATGGCCTGTGTGCCGATGTATGCCTCGCCACCGAATGACAACATCTTCTGGGTCAGCCGTATCTGGGCGGAAGTGGAGAGGATATCGTAGTTGCGCAGGTAGACGTAGTCGCGGCTGGGGTCGCTGACGATGCGGTAGTAGTTAGGCACTACCTTCAGCGTGAGCTGTGGTTTGCGCAGGGCCTCGAAAGCCTCGTAGGATAACTGTCGGCTTTGATATTCCTGCCGGCTCTGGAAGGCGGTTATGGCACTGTCTTGCGAAAGGCGTATCACCTTGTCCAAGGTCAGCGATGTCTGTCCCCTGCTGCCCAATGGAAGCAAGCAGAGTGACGTCAAGCCTGTCAGGAGTTGTATGCAGATTCTATTCTTCATAATTCGTATCTTACTCTTTTTCGCTTGGGAAATAACCTCGTGCCTGCAGTTCCTGGAAATTGCCGTCGGCCTCCACGCGGCCATCCTTCAGCACAATGATGCGGTTGCACTGCTGGATGGTGCTCAGGCGGTGTGCTATGACGATGCGCGTACATTTCAGCTTAGCCAGGTTCTCGACGACAATGTGCTGGCTGATGTTGTCGAGTGCCGATGTGGCCTCGTCGAGGAAGAGTACCTTGGGTTTTCTTACTAATGCCCGTGCAATGAGTATGCGCTGCCGTTGTCCGCCCGACACACCTTTGCCGTCGACACTGATAGGTGTATCCATGCCTAAGGGGAACTGGCGGATGTCGTTGTCGAGTGCAGCCATACGCGCAGCCTCCCAGGCATCATCGTCAGTCAGAAGCGGATTGTTGAAGATGATGTTGTCACGGATGGTGCCCTCAACGAGCTGGCCGTCCTGCATGCAAATGCCAATACAGAATTGTCGCAGGCTGCGCAGATTGATGTCACTCAAGTCGTACTGGTCGTAGAAAATGGATCCTGCTAACGGATGCTCCAAGCCCATCATCAGTCGCATTAGGGTACTTTTTCCGCAGCCCGAGCTTCCGACAAGGGCAACATAGTCACCGCTATTGATGCTCAGGTTCAGACCGTCGAAGAGCATAGGCATGTCATCGGCATAGCGGAACTTCAGACCGCGTATGTCCACCCGCCCTGATATGCTCTTCACGACATGGGCTTCCTCCTTCACTTCAGTCCTTGCAGCAAATATAGGACGGCAGAGCCGTATCTCCGGTAGCATGCGTGACAACGTTTTCGTGATGGTCTGCAATTGAAACACGGCCTTGCCGACGATCCCTAAAACGGCACAATAGGCGATATAGTCGGAGAGTGCCAGCTCATAGTGCCAGGCTGCCCACATCGTCACAATCATAGGCAGGAACTTCAGACAATAGCTGACACCAGTCACATAGAAACTGCCCAAAGGCTGGCGGCTGCTGTACGCCTCTGTGGGTGCATAAGCCTTTGCCCATTGATAGAAAGCCCGGAACTCAGCCCCGCTGGTCTTGATTTTCTGGATACCAGAAAACAATGAAAACAGCGTGCCTATGAGGTGTGAGCCGCTGGAATTCACGCTTAACTGCACGATCTTTGCATAGTAGTACTCCAGCATGATAGCCGCCAATTGTATCATTATAACAACCAAGCCAGTGAAAAGCAACGGGCCACCATAGATGAAGAACTGTATGAACATGACTGCTGAAAACAGAAAAGTCAATATGGTCGACAGGAAATCGGCCGTAAGACTTGAACTGACGCGCGACAACGACAGCAGACGGTTGGCGAGGTCGCCTGGCGTAAATGTCTTGGCAAACGTGGCAGGCAGTAGCAGCAGGCGCGACATGGTAGCCGTCTGCAGCGCATATTCCACCTTGTCCTTGATGCGTACCACCACCAGGTTGCGAGCTATCTGCACCATCGTCAGTCCGGCGGCAGCACTGAAAAGCAGTGTGGCAATGGGAACAAGCTGACTGGCATCACCCGATGGAATCACCTCCGAAAAAATCAGCTTGCACACGTATGGCGTAAACATCGTCAGCAGAGCAACGCTTACGCAGGCCATCAGGCAGTAAAGCCAGTCATACATGCAGAGGCAGCTCAAGGCATAGCGCATTATTTTCCTGGCAGTCAGTTTCTCGTCTGTAAGAGGCTGACAGGTAATCAGTGCCTCCCTCTTCAGCAGGTCTGCACTTTTGCTGGCCATCATAAGTTTACCTGTCTTCGGATGAGTGAACGTATAATCTGTAAAGCCGGGAACAAGTATGACGGGCGTGTCGTCGTCGGCCATAAATCCCATCATGTGGCCCGTACAGCGCGACCACCAACGGTCGGTCAGCGTAATGTAGCGGAAGAAAACGTTATAGCTGTCTAACAACGTCTCTATCTTCTCGATGTCCGATGGCAAATCTACAGCCGACTGCATCTGCTTCCATAGCTTCCGGTCTATTATGGATCGCAGAATGTCCCGTGTCTGGCTCATCGCCTTGCGGTCACCATCCATGCGGTGGGCTAACTGCTGGTGGAATAGATTCGTTCTCATCGTGTCACGCGTATTTTAACAGGTTGCTGTAAAGACCGTCCATCTGACTCAGCTCGTCGTGCGTGCCGTGCTGGGTGATGTGGCCGTGTTCTACAACATAGATCTGCTCGCACTTGGCAATGGTCTCGAGGCGATGGGCAATCATGATGGTTGTTATGCCCATGTCATAAAGATGTCCCATCACCTTGGCTTCCGTCTCAGGATCCAGTGCCGAGGTGCCCTCGTCCATGAGCAGCACGGTAGGCTCCTTGGCCAGTGCGGTGGCTATCTCGATGCGCTGTCGCTGGCCGCCGCTGAAGTTCTTGCCACGCTCAGCAACGACTCCCCGATAGGCTCCAGGACGTTCCATGATCTCATGGTGTATCTGCGCATCGTTGCAGGCCAGCACCATAGCGAAGTCTTCTATCGAATCGTCCCACATCTTGACATTGTCTGCAATAGTGCCTTCAAAGAGGGTTACGTCCTGATTGACCACCGAAACAGAGTTGACGAATGTCATACGGTCGATGGCCTTACGGGGCTTGCCGTCGAACAGCACTTCACCCTCCCATGGCTCATACAGCCCCGACACGAGGCTCAGGATGGTGCTCTTGCCGCAACCCGAGGGGCCTACCAGAGCGATGCGCTCGCCAGCCTTGATTTTCAGCGAGAAGTGACTGATGATGGGCGGCAGGTTACGGTCGTAGCCGAAGGTGACGTCGCGCAGTTCTATCTCACCTGCCAGTTTGGCCACATCTGGCAGTTCGTCATCGGTCGGCAAACGCAGTTCAGCGCATTCCGGCTTACAGTCGGTCACCTCCTTGATGCGCTGGATAGACGAGTTGATTCTCAAAGCGGTCTGTACGCTGGCAATAGTCCTGATGATGGGATTGATGGACTCGTTGATAAGTCCTTGTGAGGCCAGTATCATGCCAGGTGTCATCTCACCTTGCAGGATGAACCAGGTGCCCATACATAGTATGACACCATTGGTAACCTCCAATATAAACTCCGGCAGGGCGCTCAAATAAATATTATTGGTGAAGGTGTTCACGCGGGCATTCATAGACTGTGCATAGGTTTTCTCCCATTGTGCATAGAAGTGTCGCTCACCGCCCAAGGCCTTGATGGTGTCCAGATTACCCATTCCCGTCATGGTGACGTTTTGTAGCCGCGTCTCCGTCACTTCCAGGTTCATGGCGAGTTCCTTCTGCTTGTTGGCAGTGCTGCGCATCACGTAAACGAGCAACAGGACGGAGAAAATTTCCAGCAATCCCAGTTTCCAGTTGAAAAGCATGACAAAATAGCAGCAGAGAATGGGCAGGATGAGCAAGCTTACGGCCGCCAGGGAGTAGTCTATCAGCCTGGAGGTCTTTGCGATGGTGGTGTAGCGTGCCGCCAGTTCACCTGGTGAAAATTGGGTGAGCAGCGTCATCGGTAGTCTAAATACTGTCCACAGGAAATTCGACGAAGTGGTGATGTTGACTCTTGCCTGACTCTTCCGGCGTAAAATAGAGAACCCTATCCAGACCGCCAGTTCAAGCACGAACAGCAGGATATACAGCACTATCAGGGGGGTAAACCATTCCGGGTTCTTCTGTGTGATGATGTTGTCGGTATAAACCTGCTGAAACAGTGACGGAAATATGTTGACTATGGAATTAATGGCAAGGACAATAATACCATTGAAGGCAAAAAGCATATTGCCCTTTAGGAAATAGCGTAATGCCGATACCATCGACAACGCGGCTTTTCGGTTGCGCGTCTTCTCTGCCATCATTCAAACTTTTGCTTTAGGTTACGGAAACGTGTACGCGACGACTCGAACAGATACTGGAACATGCTGCGTCGGTGGGTCTCGGTGAGCACTGAACAGTAGGTGCCGATGCCCATGCTCACATTTTCTGGCTCGCCAAACGACCAGTCGTATTGCGTGGAGTCCTCAGGTGAGCGTAGCAAGTCGATGCGCACCTCGTAGACCACATCGCCCTGTTCCAGCAATCGCTTGGCCAAGATATTCGACTTCAATGTCTGGCGCACCTCGGCGGCAGCGGCAGGATAACGCACCACCTGACTGATGCGCCCCCTCACGTAGCCTATCTCGTCGCGCTTCTCGTTGGCAGGCCATACCTGGGCCTCCATGCCTATGCGCAGACGACGCTGGGCCTCCATGCCGGCGTAGGCGATGAGCTGTGTCTGACGATTGGCAGCACCGCCCTTGACAACACTCACGATGGGCTCGAAGGCCTCAAAGGATTCGCTGACGCCCTTCACACTGATTACCAGACCGTCAACCGTACTCGTCACGAAACTGTAGCTGCCATTGATGGATACCATCGCCACCGTCTGTCCCCGGTGTACGCTGTCGCCGTTGTGAACCATCATCTTGCGCACGATACCGTCGTTGGGCAGAGTGATGTCGGTAGTACCCTCCATAGGGAATACCACACCCGAATAATATACTTTGTCACTCACATTTCCCAAAATGCCCCAAACTATGAATGCTGCAATTAGCAGGGCTACTGCCGTAGCCAACAGATAGGTTGGAACATAGGTTATCTTCAGATGGTCGGATAACTCCGACGGCGAGTTGTATTTAGTTTTTCTTTCTTCCATCGTGAAACTTTCTTTTAGGCGCAAAGATAGGCATTATTTTCTAAACTTCCAAATTTTGGAAGGATTATTTCGATTTATCCAGGTTGGTAGCAAAGATGTTGGTCTGCCTCACACGGTGTCTGTCCCTCTGTGAGGTCAATCGCATTCGTTTTTCGATTCTGTGACGAAGCAAGCCACCAGACCATAGTATGAGCCTTGATTCCGCCCTTTTTCTTTCCATTATTCGGATTGCGCCCAACGCCCCTAAGTATCTGAGAGAAAAGGCTTATTTATCAGTTGACTTAATACCGGCTGTCCGGAGAAATTTGTACCTTTGCCCATAGATTTGATATTTTGGTTGTCGCAAACGCAAAATTACAAATCTTTGGGGACTTGCCGAAAGGTTTGTCCCCTTTTCTGTCGGCTTAACTCAATTTTTTATCGGACACCAATAATAAAGAACAGACAAAAAATATTTGTAAGATGAAAAGACTGATCTTTGGCCAACCAATCAAAAACCCTTCCCCGACAGGGAAGGGTCCAAAGGTGAATCATTTCGGCTGAAGATCTAAATATTCTTTATACGCATCGAAGCACGGACATGCTTTCTTCGGGTCAAGGTCACGATGACCTACGATCATAGCGCGGGGGTAGCGCTGGTGGAGATCCTCGAGCAACTGTCGCATGGTAGCCTTCTGCGCAGCCGTGCGCGTGTCGTCGGGTTGACCGCGGGCATCAAGTCCCCCTTCATAGCAGATGCCAATCGAATGGGAATTGTAATGATGCCCTTTTACGTGGCAGTGGGCGCCGATCATCCATTCCGGGCGACCTGGCTCAATCGTTCCGTCACGACGGATCACGTAGTGGTAGCCGATGCCGAGGTGGAAACCTCTATCACGGTGCCATGAATCGATCTGAGCGGCCGAGGACAGCTGGTCGGGCTTCACTGCCGAACAATGAACAACGATTAACGTGATAACTCTCATACTCGCTCCCTACTAGATGGTACAGGACACAGCACCCAGTGCCGTCAGGATCGCCGATCCAATCGACACGATAATCTGTACCACAAACTTAATACCTTCCTTCTTACTCATAGTCTCTCAATTCTAAAATCTAAAATCAAAATTTAAGGATTAGCGTTGGGGCCAAAGCCCCAAGCGCTCTAATCCTTATCGAGGTCATCGCCGCCGTCGCCGCCGCCACCATTGTAGCCGCC